>Ga0315282_10001488_pt1 | contig 43924 bp, 36 predicted proteins | sample YL17G07_20_MG_FD_203693 | JGI IMG/M metagenome (GOLD analysis project Ga0315282, IMG submission 203693) | Sediment microbial communities from Yellowstone Lake, YNP, Wyoming, USA - YL17G07_20 | ecosystem: Environmental > Aquatic > Freshwater > Lake > Sediment | place: USA: Wyoming | collected... | reverse complement strand
GTGAAAAACAAATTGCGGTGCACGGTGAGCGGTGAAGAGTCGGGGCTGAAGCCCCTCGCACATTCAATATCGGAACACCGGAACCTCGGAACCTTCCTCTGCGTGCCGGCTCTCGGATGACATCGACTTATGACAGGCTCTTTGACAGCGCATTGGCACGGCATGGTGGTCTTAAAAAGGAGGACCATGCATCGCCATTTCTCTGTCTGCCAATTTGTGGTGCGGGCCGCCGGCCTGCAGATTGAATTTGCAGATGCAGTCAATGCAGACCAGGGGTCTGAACCACCAAATATGCTCTGCGCTCATTGCTCCTGACAGCATGACTTTGCGCCATTTTAAGTCGGGATTGATTCTTGAGATGAAAATGCCTATCATCAATTTTATGGACAAGCGGGTAAGGGAACTGGCGAGGCTTTTGGTTAATTATTCGGTGCGGGCCAGGTCCGGGGAAACGGTTTTGATTCGTGGAAATGAGCTTGCCAAGCCGCTGGTCATAGAGCTATATCGGGCGGTTTTGCAGGCCGGGGCGCATCCACGGCTGTCAATCGGATTTGACGAGGCGACGGAGGTTTTCTATGGCGAGTCGAGCGGTCAGCAGTTGAAGCATTTTCCGGTGATTTCGCTTTATGAGGCCAAAAATATTCAAGGGCTGGTGTCCATCATCTCTCCGGGCAATGTGAAAAATTTGAGCAATGTGGAGCCATCGCGGCTGGTTGCGCGGGCGAGGACGCTCAAGCCTATCAACGAATACATTATGAGCAAGGTTCGGTGGGTTCTGGTGAACTATCCCACTCCGGCCCTGGCCCAGGAGGCGGAGATGAGCCTTTCGGAGTATGAGGATTTTCTCTACAAGGCCTGTCTCCAGGACTGGCCGAGGCGGGTGAAGGAGATGACTCGCATCGCCCGGATTTTTGAGAAGGCGGACACCCTTCAGATTATTGGCAGGGAGACCGAGCTCAAGATGCGCCTGAAGGGCCGGAAATTCATCATCGGCCGGGGAGATTTCAACATGCCGGACGGGGAGATATTCACCGGGCCGCTGGAAAATTCCGCGAAGGGCAAAATTTATTACGAGTTCCCGGCCATCCACGGCTCGCGCGAGGTATCGGGCATCAGGCTCTGGTTTGAAAACGGGAAGGTGAAGAAGGCCGGAGCTGAAAAGAACCAGGCTTATCTTTCGAGCATGCTGAACAGCGACGAGGGCGCGAGGCGGGTCGGGGAGCTGGGCATCGGGCTGAATTACGGGATTCAAAAATTCTGCAAGGACATTTTATTTGACGAGAAGATGGGGGGCACGATTCATATTGCGCTGGGGCGGTCGTATCCGGAGACCAAAGGCAAGAACCAGAGCGCCATTCACTGGGATATGATTAAGGATTTGCGCAAGGGGGGCGCGCTCTATCTGGATGGCCGGCTGGTGATGAAGAACGGCAAATACCTGATTTAAGGAGGCGGCCATGCCCTTGAAGACCATGGAGCGCAAGGAGTTCTGGCTCACTCCGCGGGAAATTTTTGAATACCTGGACCAGTATGTGATTGGCCAGGAGCGCGCCAAGCGCGTCATGGCCATCGCGGCTTACAATCATTTCAAGCGCATCAGTTCCGGCGCGTTTGCGGAGAGCAAGGGTCTTAGGCTGCCTCTGCTCAAGAAGTCGAACATCCTGATGGTGGGCCCGACCGGATGCGGCAAGACGCACATCGCCCGCAACCTCTCGGAAATCCTGGAGGTGCCTTTTGTGGTGGTTGACGGTACGGAGTACACCGAGGCCGGATATTACGGCAAGGATGTGGAGGTGATGGTTGCCGAGCTTCTTTACGCGGCGAACATGGAGGTTGAGCGCGCGGAAAAAGGCATCGTGTTCATCGACGAGATAGACAAGATTGCCCGGCGCTATAGCGGTCTGAAGGACGGCTCTTCAGGGAGGGACATCCGGGGGGAGGGGGTACAGCAGGCTTTGCTCAAGCTTCTGGAAGGCTCCAAGATATTCGTGCCCTACAACATCACCCAGCACTGGAACAAGCACGACTTCGTGCAGATGGACACGACCAACATATTATTCATCTGCGCCGGGACTTTCACGGACCTTTACCGGGGCGGAAGGTCCCGGCCTGCGGGTTTTAGGCGGAAGGACCGGCAAGGGAGCGAGTTCAAGCCGATTGAGGAGCGGATTACGGTTGAGAATCTTTTGCAATACGGCATGCTCGCGGAATTTCTGGGCAGGATTCCGGTCATTGTGGAGCTTTCGGAGCTGACTGACGAGGAGATGATGCGGATTGTTTGCGAGCCACCGGATTCGGTGCTGCGGGAGTACAAGGAGCTTCTGGCCCTTGACTCGATTGAGCTGGAGGTGTCGCCGGCTGCGCTGCGGGAGATAGTTCACGAGGCCAAGCGGAGGAAGCTGGGTGCGCGCGGCTTGCGGGCGATTTTCGAGGAGGTCATGCAGGACATTATGTTTGAGGCGCCGGAGCGGGCCGGCTCGCGCGTCACCATCAGCGCCGGAGATGTCAGGTCAAAACTTGGCAGAGATTGAGCCGGGATTGAAATTAGCGCCGGTCCCGATGTCGGACCTGGATGCGGTCTTCGCGCTGGACCGGATTTGCTTTCCCGCAGAACTGGCGTTCCCCAAACATCTCTTCGCCTTTCTGCTTGCTTCTCCGGACTGCCTGTGCCTGGGCGTGAAAGACCGGGGCAGGCTTGCAGGATTCATCATCGCCCAGGCCATCAACACCCGGAAGGCGCAGTTGGTCACCTTGGACATTGCGCAGTCCTATCGGCGGAGAAACCTGGCGAGAAAACTTTTGATGGTGGTCCATGGTTTTTTGCAGTCGCGCGGGTTCAGGAGTATGGTGCTGGAAGTGGCGGTGAACAACAAGTCGGCGCTCAATCTCTATCACAAACTCGGGTACCGGCAATTGAGCATCCAGAAGCATTACTATCCTGACGGAACCGATGCCTACAAGATGGGAAAAACGCTTTAGCTTCAAAACCTCTGACCCTTTACACTTATTACTCGGAGCACTAAATGGTTTGCACTTGCTTATGAGCTCGCTAATCATAGGAAAGGAACCTGGATGCCTGCTTCCGCAGGCATGACCAAAGCGCCCGGCTGCAATGGTCATTCCCGCTCCCCCCGTTGTCATTGCCGCGAACGCGGGAATCCAGGTTACGGGAAAAGGTCAACTGTTAATCGCTCCGAGTAGTAACATTTTGCCATCATTCCGCGCGCGCCTGAATTTCTGCTAAAATGTCGATGGATTATGGCGGAGAATTCAAAGGCGGAAAATTTTGACAAATGGCTCTACCCGATTGCCGGAATTATCCTGGTCTGGGCGATTTTTATACCCGGGATTTTCACGGGCCAGAGCGCATTGGCCGGGCTTCTGGAGCATGATGTCGGGTTCCAGTGGATACCTTTCAAAGAATATGCGGGCTGGGCCTGGTCCCGGGGATATTTCCCGCTCTGGTGTCCGTATGTTTTTGCCGGGATGCCTTTTCTGGCTTTCAGCCACACCGGCGTGCTTTATCCGCTGGGCTGGTTGCTGGTGTTTTTCAATTACGCGCAGGCGGTGAATTTTTACTACCCGCTTCATCTGTCCATCGGCTATCTCGGTCTTTACCTGCTCTGCCGCAACCTGGGCATTTCCAGGTTCAGCTCGTTCCTGGCAGGCATTTCCGCGGTCTTGAGCGCCAAGTTTTTTTACTTCATCCATTTTCTTCCCATCTGCAATTCCAACTTCTGGGGGATATGGTTTTTCTATTTTATGGTGAAGATGACCAGGCGCAGGTCTGCCTGGTCCATGCTCGGAATGTCCCTGGCCTTGTGCCTCGAACTTCTGGGCGGAGATTTCGAGAGCACCGCTTACCAGCTTTTTTTCGCTCCCTGGTTCATGCTTATCCTGCTTCACGACCGCAAGCAAATCTTGAGCGCGGCTTGGCTCGTGGCCATAATCGCCATCCTGCTCGGAACATCCCTCGCGCTCATCCAGTTCCTGACTATGTATGAATACAGCAGGTTTTTCCTCCGCAGCGCCGGGTTCACCTTTGCCGGATTCGAAGCCCGGACCCTGCCCATTTCACTTTTGCGGATGCTGGTCTTCCCGGTAACCCTCCATCCGGTTCCCGGAATCCAGCAGGGCGCGCCGGTGCTCTATCTGGGAATAAGCATGATTTTTTTTCCGCTCGCGGCAATGGTTTTTGCCCGCAAAAATTTAGGGCTCTTTTTGCTCTCGCTCCTTATCCTGCTTTTTGCTTTCGGGAGCATCCGGCCTCTGGACTGGTTGGTTTATCATATTCCACTGCTCAACCGTTTTGGCGCGCAGGAGCATTCTTTTTTTCTGTTCCAGATTTTCTGGGCTGTGCTCGCGGGTCAAGGCATTGACCATAGTTTGGACCGTCGGCCCAAAATCTTCATCTGGTTTTTTCTGCTGGGTTTCGTGCTGTGCCTGCCACCGATTTTGGGAATGAAAGTTGCTTTATTCCGGCCCGGGCTTTTATGCTTTTTGGGCATCATATCCGTTCTGGTTCTGGTCTTATGGTTCGTCAGGCGGCTTTCCGCCGCGCAAAAGCTAATGCCTGCGCTGCTTTTTGTGGTTTTTGTTCTTGACCTCTACATTCCTGCTTTTTCCACGCTGCCCCGGCATTCGCCGGAGATATTCGAGCTGCCCCGGCCTTTGCAGGAGTTGCAAAAGCAAGCCGGGCAGAGCGGGGCGAGAAGCATCGTGGTATCCAGGATGGGCGTGGAAGACGATATATTGCTGCACCATCTGGGCATGCGCGACCAGGTGGGAACCATTGACGGATGGATCACGGTTCCGGCTTTGACCTACGCCGAATTCCTGGACCTGATTGAGCCGCGCGCGGTGGAATTCAAGGGGGGCAAGGTGGACCGGTTCGGCTTCAATGTGCATTTCCGGGACGGCAAGTTCCTGGAGGCCAGAACTTTTCCGCTAATCGACCTCCTCTCGGTCAGATATTTTCTGGTCAGGGGCATGAACCTGAAATTCGCCTCGCCCTATTCGCTCGCCATCCCGAATGAATTTTTGCATTTCAAGAATTCGGAGAATTGGCAAGAACAGGTATATGTTGAAAAACGGGATAGATTCGCGGCCCGGCTTGAGAGCATGAGCGCTCCTGCGGCGGCTTTTCTCATGCTGACCTTTGGCGATGACTCCGGCAGGCATCTGCTCTATGCCCGGGCGCCCGGCTCAAAGGAATCAAAGGAAATCAGATTCAGCCTGGACCAATTTGCGGGCCGAACCGGTGAACTTGAGTTGCGCTCGGCGCAGGTCGGAGCTAAGAGCAGTCCGGTTTTTCTGGAGGACCCGAGGATTGAAAACCCATCCCGGCCGCTCCAGCGGACACATAAAAATTCCCTGCAAATTTTTGAAAACCGCGAGGCCTTCCCCGAGGCTTTCATCGTGCACGACTGCGAGGTGATTGCGGACGACCACAAGCTGCTTTGGCGTCTGTCCCAGCTCTCGCAGTGGGATTTGGCGCGGGAGATTATTTTGTCTGCGGAAACTCCTTCGATGCGGGTGGTCAAGTCGGTGGCTTCGGAGTTCAAGGGAAAATATATAGACCTCAACCAATTCAAGGAACCGGTGCAGAAAATTATTGACCAGCCGGATTACCTGGCGTTTAAGACCTACACCTTGCGGCCTGCTTACCTGTTCCTCAATCACCAGCATCTTCCGGGCTGGAGAGCTTATGTAGACGGAAGGGAATGGAAGGTCGAGCGCGCGGATTACTGCTTTGAGGCCGTCTTTCTGGACCAGGGGCCGCATACCATTGAGTTCCGCTTTCAGCCGGCTGGATTTGCCATCGGGCTTTACGGCTCGCTCGCAGCCGGGCTCTGCCTTTTGCTCGGAGCGGGAACTATTTTTGCCTCAAGGTTTCCCAGGGTTGGGAGCCGGCCCTAACTTCGAGGTCCGGCTTCGATGTCGGCGCCTGACCCCGCTGATGAGGATTGACTTTAGTTTCTTAACTGCGAAAATTATAAAAGATGGCTAAATTCCGCAAAGGCACCTGGGCCGAGTTCCGGTCCGAGACTAAAGCCAGACTCCGGCTTCTGGTCGGGACCTTTTACCGCTCGATCAGCACCTTCCGGGCCGAGAAGATTCAGTTCCAGGCCAATACCCTGGCCTACCGGACCCTGATCAACCTGGTGCCCATGCTGGCTTTTATCTTCAGCTTTTTCGCCCTGTTCAAGGAGATGTCCAATGTTGACCTGGACATCCGGCTCCAGAGGGTCATCACCAAGTTCCTGCCTCTGGAATCCGAGGCCACCCGCTTCATCCTGGACCAGCTGATGGGTTTTGTGAGAACCGCCAAGGCCGGTTCCTATCTGGGATTCCTGCTCCTGCTTTTGACCTCCATCTTTTTGTTCACGGCCATTGACAACTCGATCAATCTGACCTTCAAGGTTCAGAGGCGGAGGAGTTTTTTCCAGCGCCTGGTGCTGTTCACCGCCATCCTGGTCTGGGGACCGCTCCTGGTCGGCTTGAGCCTTTATCTCTCCGCCACCGTCCAGGTGACGCCGCTCCTGGCCAAGCTCACCTCCTGGCCCCTGGCCAGCAAAGTTCCCATCGGCGGGATGTTCCAATCCCTGGTTCTATTCGCCGAGTATATCGGCACCTATCTTTTAAGCTTCATCCTGATTTTCCTTAGCCTGTTTTTCCTGTTCAAGGTTTTTCCCAATACCTATGTCGAAAACAGCGCCGCGGCCTACGGCGCTTTGTTCTCCGCGCTCTTCTTTGAAATCTCCAAGTGGGGATTCGGCTATTTTGCCGCGGGGATGTTCCACACGCGCGCCAAAATTTACGGCGTGTTTGCGGTGCTGCTGGTGTTTTTCGTCTGGATGTATCTGACCTGGGTGCTGGTCCTGCTCGGCGCGGAGCTGGCCTATGTTTTCCAGCAGTATCGGTACGAGTTGAAGGAATTGCCGCTCAAGCGCAAGCCGGTCAACAAGCTGTGGCTCGCCTTCCAGGTTATGCTGGAATTGGGCACGCGCTTTCTCAAGGGCGAGGACCCGGTCAGCATGAAGGACCTTGCCCAGCGCTTTTGCGTGGGCATGCCCGAGCTGAACAGCATTCTCACCTCGCTGGAAACCGCGCACCTGGTGAGCAAGGTCATGGCCGACAACCGGCGCGAAGCCGAGCGCCAGTACCAGCCGGCGCGGGAGCTGGACCAGATTTATCTCGGCCAGCTGGTCAGCGCCATCAACCCGGACTGGAACCTGGAGCATGGGGACCTGCTCTCCGGCAAGGACTCCAAGACCAAGGCGGAAAACCAGTTCATCCTCGAGCTATTCCAGAAGCTCAAGTCCGAGTTCGACCAGTACCTGTCCCAGCGCTCGCTCAAGGAGGTGCTGGTCACCGAGATTCTTAGCGCCGAGCCAGAACCCAAGTCCAAACCAGGTGTCTAATCAGGCCAGGCGGAAAGCTTGCCCCAATACCAAACTGATGCGATTTCCGCTACCATAATAAATATGGGAAACCGGGACTTCATAGTCGTATTCTTCGCGCTGTCTTTGCTCGCGCACATCCTGTTCCTGCGCTTTTTCGAGCTGGATACGCCTGCGCTCAACGCCCGGGAATTGAGCGAAGCTCAAAAGCAGCAAGTCATCCCGGTCAAGGTTGAGGTCAAGGCTTTGGACCAGAAGGAGGCGGACAAGCTCGGAGCACATCAGATAATTGAGCTTCCTCCCGGACCGGACCAGCAGCCCGAGCACGCTCAATACCTGGCCGAGCGAGCCATGACCGCGGAAAAAGAAACCATGGCTGCTCCCGGAAGGTCCTTTGCCGGACATGGCGCGCCTCCAGTGCCCAGCCAGGATTTGTTCCAGCCGGATTCCTCTTCCGCTTCGCAGCCCGGCGGGCAGGGCCGGGAGGGAAAAAATTCTCCGGGGCTTTTGGATAGGCTCAAGCTCAAGCCGGTGGAAGCCGCGAGTCTATTCAATAACAACCCGGGCCTGGGGCCAGGCGCGCAAGGCCCGTCCGGCCACGGCGGCGGCATTGATTTTCTCGGCGGGGCAGCCGTGGGCGACATCACCATGGCCAACGCCTTCAAGTTCAAGTATGCGGGATTTTTCAACGAACTGAAGCGCTCGATTGCCTTTTACTGGAACCCGGAGCCGGCGCTTTACCTCGTCCCCTATCCCCGCGCCAATTCCGAGTTGGTCACCAAGGTCAGGTTTGTCATCGACCACTCCGGCTTGCTCGCGGACCTGGAAGTGCTTTCCTCATCCCAATACCAGGCCGTGGACCGCGCCGCGCTTTCGGCCATCAGAAATTCCACCCCGGTTTTCAATGTCCCGGAGGAACTTTTGGACCAGAACCATCAGCTAAGCATCATCTGCGAGTTCCGAATCCTGTTAGGCGCCAAATAAAATCTCCATTTGCTTTCCAGCTGATAATCATAAAAAATATGGGCGCCAGGAAAGCTGATTCCCCAGGATGGCAATCGCGTGGGATAGTTGGAAAATAAGTTGCGCTCCGGCAAAAAAATAATCGTGCTCGGCGTGGGCAACTCCATGCTCTCGGACGAGGGCCTTGGCCCCAAAGCCATCGCCCGGCTGCGCCAAATCCGCCTGCCCGAAAACATCAAGCTCTGCGACGCCGGCGTTTCCCTGCAAAACGCTCTCTCGCTCGCCGACGGCTTTGACAAAATGGTCATCGTTGACGCGGTGCGAGGAGGCGGCCGGCCCGGAACCATCTATCGCTTCACGCTGGAGGAGCTGGAGGCGGGCAAGACGCAAGATTATTCCTTAAAGCTTTCCCTCCACGAGATGGATGTGCCCAAGGCCGTTGCCCTGGAGAAGCTGGTGGCAAATTTGCCAAAGGAGATTATCTTCATCGGCATGGAGCCGAAAACTGTTTCCCCGGGCGAAAAATTGAGCGCAGCGGTGGAGAAAAAAATGGGGCTGCTGGTTTCGCGCATCAGGCAGGAGCTGAAAAAATGAAAATGGCGGATGACGGAGGAATCAGATGAGCAGGCTGAAGCAGGCGATTGAGCAGGGCAAGTTCGTGCTCACCGAGGAGATAACCGCTCCCAAAGGCGTGGACATTTCCGGCGAGCTGGAAAAGCTGGATAAATATCTCAAGGGCAGGATTATGGCCATCAATGTCACGGACAATCCCAGCGCGGTCATGCGCATGAGCCCGATTGCGCTTTGCGCCAAGCTGGTTTCGGCCGGCTATGACACCATTCTGCACATCACCTGCCGGGACCGCAACCGGCTCGCGCTCCAGTCGGAAATCCTGGGAGGGTACCTGCTCGGAATAAGAAATATTCTGGCCATCACCGGAGACCCGCCCTCGGCCGGGGACCATCCAGAGGCCAAGCCGGTGTTTGACCTTGACGCCATCACCCTGCTTGAGACCCTGGAAAAATTGAGGTCCGGAAAGGACCTGGCCGGAAACGAGCTGAAAGGCGCGCCCCTGGAACTCTTCGCCGGCGCCACGGTTGCGCCCTGCGCCGAGCCGATGGAGGTCCAGATTTCCAAGATGGCCAAAAAAATCGAAGCCGGGGCAAGGTTCTTTCAGACCCAGGCCATCTATGAGCCGGATAAATTCCAGAGCTTTATGAACAAGGCTTCCAACTTCAAAACCCCGGTGATTGCGGGAATCGTGATTGTCAAAAGCCCGCAAATGGCCCAGCATATGAATGAGCATTTCGGCGGAGTCCACATTCCGGAGAGCATAATCAAGCCGCTGGCCGAGGCTGCCAAGGACGACCGGCCTAGGGTGGCGATTGAGCTTATGGCCCGGCTGATGCGGGAGATGAGGCCCCTCTGCCAGGGATTCCACATCATGCCCATCGGCTGGGAAAGATATGTGCCGGAACTGCTGGAGATGGCGGGGCTGGCCTGAAATCTTCTTGCCGCGCCAAACCAGTCCCGGCCAAACCTTTGTCCACCAGAGCTGGTTCCGCAATTTACAACTTTTGCCAAACCCTTCAGCAAATTGCCGGCTGGCCCGTCAGCGAACTGATCTAAAAATTGAAGCCTGACCCCGGTTCTGGTCAGCGCTCCGCAAGGGCGGACAGCCAGTTCTTGAGAAGTTCCTTAAGACGCCGGTCATCGAGCGCGCCAAGCATCCTCTCGATTTTCTCTGCCAGTTCCGGGTCAGCCTTTCCTGAAATTTTTCCCGGCTGAATTTTTGCCTCGGTTTTTTCCGGAATCGGCCCGATGCGGAAGGTGATGTCCTTGATCGTGCCTTTTCCCAGCGCGCGGTTCAGCTTGCCCTTAATTTTCTGGCGGGCGAATCCCAGCTCGGTGAGCCAGATGGAATTGCGGACCACAACCAGGAGCCGGCCCTGGTTAACCGAGACCGGCCGGGCGTTTTCCCGTATCTCCTCTCCCATCAGCTGCTCCCAGACCTCAAACACTTTCAGTTCGCGGAACCTCTGCTCCTGGCCTATCTCGCGGAAGAATTTTTCCACGAGCTTGTTCACGGCAACCGGCTGGCCCTTGCGCTCCATGACTCAATCCCTGTTGGCTGCGGACGATGGCGCTCGCGATTTGGGACCGAAGCGAAGCGCTTTTTTCACTTGAGCGTGAATTCCTGGGATGCGCTCCGGCAATTATCTGCCTGGTCGCAGGCCTGGAGGAAAATTTTGTGGCTGCCTTTTTGAAGCTTCGGGAGCGTGAATTCAAATTGTTCGACCTTTTCATCCAGGATGCCGTCCTTGCTGACAATCGGCCTGGGGTCCTGCTCATCAAGGACATATTGCAGAGTTGCGATGTCGCTCGTATCATCCCGGGCCTGTCCGCTCACCATTCCCTTTTCGCTGACCTTGAATTCCAGTTCCGGAGGCCTGGTGTCAATGACGAACAGGTCGGAATTTTTTTCCATAGCAAAACTCTCGGCGTCTGAATTGTCCGGCGCGTCCGAGACCAGGAGCTTCACCCGGTAAATTCCGTCCGGGAGTTCCGAGGCGTCCCACACAAAGGAGCTGCCTTTAATCTCATTGTCTTTGGCCAGAACGCTCCAGAGCTTGTCGCCCTCCTTTTTGAAAAACAGCGTGGAAGAGAGATGGTCCTGGTCGGGATTTTCCACGCGCCAGTTTATCTGCACGCGCTTGTAAACGCTTTCCGCGGGCTTGGAATTTTTGCCCTGGCCTGTCTGGTCCGGGGTTTGTTTCATCTGCCCGGCCGGAGAGCCGAGGTTGAGCTGGGTGATGTATTGCGCCTGGTTAAAGTTGCGGTAGCTCAATTCCACGCGGTTGATTTCCGAATCGGCTCCCAGGCTGGCGCGGAACTGAATGAATCTTGAGCTCGGACTGCTGACCTTGCCGGGATTGCCCGCGCCAATCTCCTGCCAGTTGGACCAGGAAGCATCCGGCTCATGGACATTGCCCGAGCGGGTCTCAAACTTGACCGCGCCCCTGCCCTTCCAGAAAAGCGCTCCCCAGTTGGCCGCAAATTGCGCGTCCAGGACATGGCTCTGGAAGCTGGACTGGCTGCCGCTTTTTTCGATTTTCACGAGTTTGCCCGGCTGGCCGGTGCCGAGCCAATGAACCTCGCCGTTGGTTCCTGCCAGGCTGACCACTTTTCCGCTGCGAAGGTCAAAGCTCAAGAGCACCTCGTCCTGGGCGGGAAAAATCTGATAAACGCGGCCCTGGTCGTCGGTGCCGAGGAAAATTCCGTTCTTCTCGTCTCCCTCCATGGACAGGAGGGTTCCCTGCTTGAGCGCAAAAATCTGCTTCATCCCCTTGTCCGGATAAAGCTGGAAAACGAGGGACCGTCCGGGAGCAGGTCTGACCTGGCTCTGCTGCATCTGGACCAGCTCTTCATCCATGGCCTCCATGGCCTGTTGCTGCTGTTCTTTATCCGCGGCCTGCGGCGGCGGCCCAAGCTGGATGCCCTCGGCCGGCAGGGGCATTTCCGGCTGGGGCTGCGCGCCGCCCTGGTTCAGGGCCACGACCATGCTCTTGTCCGGAAGCAGCTTGATAGCCGCGACCTCCTCCTGCTGAAAAGCGTAAAGCACGCGATAAGAGCCATCCAGCCTGAAGCTCACCAGAAGCCCGGGCCGCGAGGTCCCGGCCAGGTATTCGCCGTTGCCCGCGTCAACAATATCCATCACCTGCTCGGCTTCGAGCGAAACAATTTTTTCCGCCTTGCCCCCGGGTTTGACCAGGAACACGCAAGCCTTGGGCCCTCCCCCGGCCAGCACGCTCCCGCTTCCGACCGGCTTGAGCGCGAAAATATAGGTCATGTCCGGCTCGGCCAGCTTTTTCACATCCTTGCCCTGCATCTTGTAAATCGCGGGCTTGGGAATCACTGAAAAATAGACCGCGCCGGAATCATCCCGGACCATATCCGTGATGGCTATCCGTCCCTTTTCCGGATCCTGGAACACCTGCTCCATCTTGCCGTTCGCGTATTCAAAGAGTCTGGCGTTGTTGCCGGTTCCGACCAGGACATGGTCCGGGCCCAGCTCCAGCAGCGACCAGACAATTCCCGCATCGATATTTATTTCCTTCACAGCTTTGCCGGGAACAATTTTGCCTTTGGAAGAAAGCGCGGAGGCGGTGAACTTGCCGGCCTGGAAATCCTCCGGCTGGGTGAGAACGATTCTTCCGGCGCGCGCGGACAAAAGATTCAACACCAGCACACCCAACAAAAAACTCATGCGCGATTGTTTCACTTTTTGGTCCTCCCGGGTTCCGGTCTGATTTTCAACTGCAGAGCGCCGGTTCCCCTGACCAGACAGGGCGTGTCCACGGTGAGGTAATCAAAATCGGGCGAGAGCTTGGCCCCGGTGTTGGCCCAGCCGGACAGGACCGACTGGGCGCTGGGCGGAAGGCTGCGGAGCCTTTCCCCACCGTAGTCCAGAATCAGTCCCTGCTTGGGATATTGCATGACCAGCCAGGTGGGGCTGGGAAGTTTTTTAAAGGCCGCGATGAGGTCTTCAACGGATTCGGGCTGGGCGATGTCCAGTTGCATCTGCTCCGCGCCCATGAAATTGAGGTTGAGCACACCCTGGGCTTGCCTGGGAACCTCAAACCGAAACTGCTTTTCAAACTCCTCGCCCTGGAAGCGCTTGAGCCGCACGCCGATGGTGATGGTCTCTCCCGGCTCAACCTCCAGCTTGCTGGCCCAGAGCGATTTGATCTCGGCCAGCTCCCATCCCGGCCTGACCTCAAGTTTGAAGTTGAGCGCCGAGAATTTGACTTTCTTGTAGGGGTTCGTGGAAAAAATCATGGCCGGGAGAATGTATTCTCCGGTAAAGCTTCCCTTGTTGAGGGTGAAAAGGTCTTGGTAATGAATCGGGTCAGGATAGCCATCGAGCGCCAGGTCCATGTCCAGGGACACGGTGGAGTATTCGCTGATGGCGCCGGTGAGCGAGAGCGACTGGAGCAGGCAAAGCTGGACCAGGTTCAGAGACAAAAGCGGGTGGTCCCCGACATTATAATGAAAGGTCTTGCTCTGGCCGATCGCCTGGTTTTTGACCGAAACCGCCACCGGAATCATCCTCGGCTTCTCGTTCAAACTCCCGGAAACCGCGAGCGAGAAATCGCCCTTGAGCGTGCCGACCTCTTTTGCCGGAGAGGCCATTTTGAAGGAAAGGGCGTTGCTCCCGATGACAGTATTGACCTTGGCAAGCACCAGCGGCAGAGCCACCGGCCCGCCGTTGAAAAGGCCGTGCCCGAAAGCGACCACGGTGTTGCCTTCCACCAGCGTTGCGGTGCCCACGGCCGCGGCATTGAGGTCCCCGGAGATGAGCTGCACGCCCACCGCGGCTCCCGGCTCGATTTTGGAGGGAGCTTCGCGGTCTTCAATTTTCCCGCCGCCCGAGGTTAGGGGTCCGAGGCTTAACGGTCCGAGCAGTTTTTCCGCTTCCGGGAAGAGCGCGGGGTCAAGCCCGGAAATCATGACCGGAAGGCCGATGGGCTTGAGCGAGGGCGTGAGCGCGGACTCCTTGTCCGGGCCGGAATGGGCCGAGAGCGCGGGCCGGTTCAGGGCGCTGGCATCGAGCATGGCCTTGATGGGCGTGACGCCTCCAATCGGCTCCTGCTGGAATCCCCAGGTGTAGGCAATGGCTCCGGCCAGCTTGCCTTCGATGTAAACCGGACTGCCGCTCATGCCCGCGATCAGCTTGCTCTTTTCCAGGCCGGCGCCCGAGCACCTGACCAGGATCATATCCGCGGCCGGCAGCGCATTGGGCATGACATCAATCACTTCCACTTCAAACCTTTCAATCTTGTACCCGCTTAAGACCGTCAGCCCGTAGCCCTTCATCCCCGGCTTGATTTCGCTCGGATTGATTACCTCCACCGCCGAGACGCGCGCGCCCAAAAGGCAAACCAGGACCGCGACCCAGATTTTCTTCATTCTTCCACCAAACATCCCTTATCCTTGCCCACTTTAATTATCAGACCCCTAAAAGTCAAACTGGTTCAAAATTGGCCAGACAATGGGGGCCGCCGTTGAGCAGTTTCAAGACCTTCATGCCGACTGCGTAATAATCGAGGATGTTGACGCATCCGTAGGACTGCTCGAACATAAAAAAGTTTTTTAGCTCCAGGCCCAGCTCGCTGAAAATAATCAGCCGGTTGGTGCCGCCGTGGGCGAAAACGGCAATCTCGCCGCTTTCCTTTTCTTTGATCCGCTGGAAGGCCGGCATCACGCGGTTTTTGAGGTCAAGCAGGTTTTCTCCTCCCGGGAAGCGGTTATCCACCCAGTTGAGCAGCCGCTCGGCGTCTCCGCCCATTTTGTCCAGCACCTCTTTCCAGCCCAGGCCGGACAGCTGCCCGAAATCGATCTCGCGCAGCTCGGGCATGAGGTTCAGCTTCAGCCCTGATTTTTGGGCGGTGAGTTCAGCTCCTCTTCGCGCGCGGTAAAGGTCGCTGGCATAGAGCGCGGTGAGCGGCCTTTGCGCCAGAGCCTCGGCCACCTCCGTCATCTGCTGCTCCCCCCGGCCGCTTAAGGCCACATCCTGGTGGCCGTTCAGCCGGCCGTCCCCGGCATGTTCCACCTCGCCGTGCCGGATGATGAACACCCGGAGCCTGGGCAGTTTGGGGTCAGGCCTTAACATATAAGTTAACCGAGCGCTCCACCGACAATTATTTCCGGGATGCGCAGGGTGGGCTGGGCATCGGCCACCGGCACTCCCTGGTTGTCCTTGCCGCAGGTGCCGATGCCGAAGCCGAGGTCTGACCCGACCATGTCAATCTCCATAAGCACCCGGGGCCCGTTGCCCACGAGCGTTGCGCCTCTTACCGGCTCGCCGACCTCGCATCCCTCAATCAAATATCCCTCGCTGACCTCAAACACAAAATCTCCGCTCACCGTGTCCACCTGGCCGCCGCCCATTTTTTTCACGAACAGGCCGGCGGCAACGCTTTTGATTATCTCCGATGGCGCGCTCTTGCCCGGAAGGACCATGGTGTTGCTCATGCGCACGATGGGCCGGAAGCGGAAGGACTCGCGTCGACCGTTAGCGGTTGACTTTTTGCCGGCGCGAAGCGCCTCCAGCCGGTTATACATAAAATTCTTGAGCACGCCGTTCTCCACCAGAAGCGTCCGCTCCGAAGCCGTGCCCTCATCGTCCACCCGGTAGCTGCCGCGTCTGCCCGGAAGGGTCTTGTCATCCGCGACCGAGACCAGCTTGCTGGCGATCTGCTGGCCGGTCTTGTTTTGATACACGCTCAAGCCCTGCTCGGCCAGGTCAGCCTCCAGGCCGTGGCCGATGGCCTCGTGAATCATGGTTCCGCCGGCGGAAGATGAAATCACGACCGGCATTTTTCCACCCGGCGCCTTCCGGGCATGAAGCATGAGCACGGCTTTTTTCGCCGCGTTAAGCGCGGCCTGCTCGGGATTCTCGGTCTGGAAAAGCTCAAAGCCCACCGTGCCTCCGCGAGGCTCGTATCCGACCTGAAGCTCGCCGTCCTTGGCGGCAATGGCCTGGACCACAAAGAGCGTGTGCGTGGCCTGGTCTGAAACCAAAGTGCCGTCGCTGTTGGCGATGCCGATGGTCCTTTGCAGGTCCAAATACCTGACCCTGACCTGGATGATGCTCCTATCCACCTTCCTTGCCGCAGCCTCGGCCCTGCGGACCAGCTCAATCTTGGTTCTGATGTCCACCTGGTCCGGCGGCTGCTTGACCTTGCTCACCTCGGGCGCGCTCACCGGCTTGTGCTCGAGCGGGATTTCGATCACCCGGTCGTCTTTATCCGCGGCTTCCGCGACCCGGGCCGCGAGCATTAACAAATCGCTCTGCAAAAGCGAGTTGCTGTAAGCGTACCTGGTGCGGAGGTCAGAGACCAGCCTCACTCCTGCTCCGCGCAAGATGCCGAAGCTGGCTCGCTCCAGGATGCCGGCCTCAAGCACAATCTCGGTCTGGACCCGCTCCTCCACAAAAAGCTCCGCGAACTGGCCTCCGCGGCTCGCGGCCTTTTGCAGGATGGGCTTGTATGCCAGGTTCTCAATCATTTTTCACCAGTTGGGCGTTTTTCCCGGGTCCAGGTTTTGCGGCTGGTATCTGATTGAGGCTGCGCCGTACCAATAGCTCATGGCCTGGACATCAAAGGTGATGTCCGGGTCCCAGTGCCAAAGCTCCAGGTCGAATTTAAGGGCCTGGTGGAAAGCTATCTGGTCCAGGATCTGCCACCGGTATTGCGCGCACATCTCCTCGTGCCGGCCGTCCACGAAGATAACCCGGTAGGGCCCGCTCTGGGTGCCGGCCAAAAGCAGGAGCGGCAGTTTTTTGGTCGGGAGGCTCATGCCGTAATAAGCGTGAGCGAATTTGAAATAGCGCGCTCCCCAGGCGTAGCTGAAATAATCCTCGGTGCCGGTGCCGAAAGTGCTCGGGAACTGCTCGTTGTCCACATAGACTTTTTCGTCGCCCTCGCCCCACCAGTTAAAATCCGGGTTCCTCACCGAGAGCATGGTTCCGACATATCTGCCCGGGCCGTTGCTCAAGTCCACCAGGGTCCAGTCTGCAAACGGCCGCGTGGGATGATTATTGAGGAAAGAGTACTGGGCGTGGAAATAAAGCGCGTCCGGTCCCGGAGCTTTCTTGTCGACCGCGACCAGGCCGATGATTGAGACCGGGATTTTCAAGGGATTGGTCAGCTTGAATTTCGCGCTCTCCTGGAAGGGCATGGGCCAGTCGCTCTTGAGATGCACGGTTTGGTTCTTCTTGTCCCATTGCATTTCCGAGGGGAGGGAGTTGTAATTGTTCGGCCCGGGGGTTGAGCCGAAGAAGGCTCCGACCGGAGCGCGAACAGCCGGAGATGGAAGCCCGTCAAATTCCGCGGTGAGCAGCAGCTCATTCAAAAATTCCCGCGCTTTTTCCCGCGGCAAGCCCTTGAACTGGAGCGCCACCTGCTTGACCACTCCCGGGCCGGTCAGCTCCGCCAAAACTTTTTCCTCGCCAGACCCAAGCGTTAGGTCAATCTGGGTCTCCTGCGCTCCCGGCGCAGGAGCGTGGGAGCGCGCGGTCAGCGCCGAGGCGACCGAGTCAATTTTTGCGCGGAAAGTCTGCAGATCCGAGCTCTGGAAAGTTTGGACCTCGGTTCCGGCCGGGAAATTCACAATGTCAATATGGTAATAGCGGGATGGTTTTTTCTCCGAGCTTGTGAAAAGGGTTACCTTGCAGGATTGGGCGAAGGGTATGGGGAACAGGAGCACATAGCCCATGGCTCGTTTTCCGGCAAAGGGCTGCTTGAAAATTGCGCCCCGTCCTGAAAGCAGGGTCTCGCCAGGCTCGTCCACCACCGGCTGGCTCGTGCCGTCAAGATAAATCCGGAAATGGTCCAGCCCGGGGTTTGCGCTCCAGATGCGGGTAATCATACCCTTGCCCTGATAGTCGGCCATGATGTATTCCTTGCCGCCTGGAACGGATTCCTCGCCGTAATAGTTCCCCGCGTCCGCGTTCGCGAACCAGTCAACTTTTTCGCCGTTCACGACCCGGGATTTGCGGTCAAAGCTGGAAAACTGGATTTGCTTTTCGCCCGGCCAGGGCGGTTGATAGAGCCGGTCAAGGTTGACCATCCGGTCCAGCAGCTTGTCCAGGGTTATTTTTTCCGAGGCTGCTGCGCCATGAGCCGCAGCCAGAAAAATCCCGGCCGCAATTATCGCAGCCTGAAAAATTTTTGCTTTGCTCATCTTTGAACCTCCAGGTTTTGAGATTATATCACAGCCTTGGGCAGGAACAGAGCGGCTCAAATCCTGCCTGCGGGTTTGACAAATTCAGAGGGTTGACTAGGTTAAGGTTATGGAAGCAGCCGGCGAACAGCGGCTTGGTCTTCGGCCCGGAACCGAGTCCGAGATAGTGAAGGTGTTGACCGGCTCCAAGCAGGTCTGGGGCGCGGGCATCAGCCTGGAGGATTATGTCGAGTACCACCGCTTGATAAGACATCATCCCTGGTCAAAAAACCATTTCCAGCACCTGGTGCTGGCGGACGAGCTCGGGGATATTTTTTCGTCCTGCAAAATCTATTACCACCAGGCGCGGGTGGACAGCGAGCTTTTCAAGCTCGCGGGCGTCGGCGCGGTCTTTACTCCCGCGGCTTTTCGCGGCAAGGGATACGCGCAACAGATGCTCGAGCACATCCTGGACGAGCTGCGCGAGAGCGGCTATGACCTGGTCATGCTTTTTTCCGACATCGGCCCGGAGTATTACACGCGGCTGGATTTCCGCCTGATCCGAAAATACGACCCGGTCTATTCGTTCCTCAACCTCCCGCCTCCTCCGCCGGCGGTGGAGGTTTATGAATATCTGCCGGAAGAACTCCTGGAATGGCACCTGGCCTTTGCCCCAAAATCGCGCTTCGCGCTCACGCGCACCCGAGATTATTTCCAGCTCTTGAGCGAGCGCATTGACTGGCACCGAAAATACATGGGCTTCCGCGAGCAGCGGGTTCTGGTCGCGCGCGAGGACCAGAGCTACCTCTGGGTTGACTTGAGCCGGTTCAGGCTCATCGTGCGCGATTTTGCCGCGGCTTCGGACCCTCCGGACCAGGCGCTGTCCCGTCTCCTGGCCGGGCTCCAGGCCAGGTTCAACTTCCGGGAAATCACCGGCTGGCTTCCACCCGAATTTGAGCGCTATCCCTGCCTCAAGCTCCGGGAAAAACATCTGCGGAATAAAACCATTCTGATGATGACCGCGCTCAATGAAAAAGCCCGGGCAATTTTCAGCCTTCCCGATGACGAAATCCATTTCTGGCTGGCGGATTATTTTTAGAGCCATTACCGCCACCCCGCGGTTTGCCCGGCCCAAAAAATCAGGCTAAAATGGGTTTAAAATTAAATTGTTTTTCAGGAGGGTAAAAATGAAAAAAGTTGTGGTAATCGGTTTGATGGTTTTGCTGGTTCCGTTTTTGTCTTCAGCGCAGGCGGTGGCCGGCAAGGCGCAAAATTCGATCCTGGTGGCGCAACAGGGAACAACCGTTATGCCGGAATTGACCCCGGCTCCGCCCCCAACGATTTACCGCGAGACCCCTCCAGCCACTCCACCCCAGCCTCCGCAACAGCCGAAAACCCAGGCGCCTGCCAAGAAAACAGAGCCGGCCAAGCCAAGTCCAGCGAAGGGAAAAAATCAGGCCGCGTCTCCCCTGGACTGGGGCACGGATTACTGGCACGGCAGCTTTCGCGGCAACTGGTGGAACGCGGATTATGCGAGCAAGTTCAAGGTGGTGGAAGATGTGAATGGCGAGCCCCAGGGCATGACCGTGGACATCAAGGATAGGCTCAAACTCGAAACCCCGGCCTCGGTCTGGGAAGCGGAAATCTGGGCCAGGCCTTCCAAAAGAAACCGCATCTTCGCATCCTATATGTTCAGCTCGTACCGCGGCCATGTGGACATCCTGAAGGAGCAGATCGATGTGGCCGACAAAAGTTTCCCGGCCCATGTGGATGTGCGGACCAAACTGACCAACAACCGCGCCACGCTCTTCTATCAATTCTTGCCTTGGGCCAATGAGCGCGGAGGCATCGGCCCTTTCCTGGGAGTGGAGTACTACCAGTATATGCTCGAGCTGACTTCCAACGCCACAGATGAAAAGTATGAGCAGCGCCTCAACCTCCCGATTCCCGTGCTCGGCCTGGAGGGGGATTACACCATCGGGTACGGCTTGGGCTTCTGGGCAAGAGCCGCAGGCATCGGCGCGAACATTGAAAACATCTCGGCCAGCTATTTTGATATTGACGCGGGCGTGAGCTTCAAATGGAAGCTCCTGTTCGCGGGAGTGGGATACCGCTGGCTTATGTACAACATTGAGGCCGGGGAAAAGAACAAGGACGGATACCTCAAACTCGATACTGACCAAACCGGATTGCTCGCAACCGTGGGCCTAAACTTTTAAATTGCCGGTCCGCGCTTAAACTAAAGATAGCCTGACTCAAGGAGGCAAGGATGATTCCTCCGCACGGGGGAAGATTAGTCAACCGCATGGCTCAAGGCGATGAGGCCATGAAGCTCTCGGACCGGGCCAAAAGCCTGCCCCGGCTCGCGCTCAACCGGCGCGAGCTTTCCGACCTGGAGATGATTGCCACCGGGGCCATGAGTCCGCTGGAAGGCTTCATGTGCCGGGACGACTACCAGAATGTGCGCGACTTCATGCGCCTGAAAAACGGCCTGGTCTGGAGCCTGCCCATCACGCTCTCGGCCAAGAGCGACCCCGGCCCATACAAAATCGGAAAAGAGATTGCGCTCTGCGCGCTTTCGGGCGAGCCGGTGGCAATCCTCGAACTGGAAGACAAGCACAAGGTGGACAAGAAGCTGGAAGCGGACAAGGTGCTCCAGACCACAGACCGCAAGCATCCCGGAGTGCAATACCTGGACTCTATCTCCGACACCTGCCTCGGCGGCAAGGTCAAGGTCTTCAAGCGCAAGAAAGACCCGGCTTTTGAAAAATGGTGGCTGGACCCCAAAGAGACGCGCGTGCTCTTCAAGGCCAAGGGCTGGAGAACCATCGTGGCCTTCCAGACCAGAAACCCCATCCACCGCGCCCACGAATACCTCCAGAAATGCGCGATGGAAATGGTGGACGCGCTTCTCATTCATCCGCTGGTGGGAGAGACCAAGAAGGATGACATTCCCGCGGAAGTCCGGATGAGATGCTACGAGGCCCTGGTGGAAAACTACTATCCCAAAAACCGGGTGGCCATAAGCATCTTCCCCGCGGCCATGAGATACGCAGGCCCGCGCGAGGCCATCTTCCATTCCCTCTGCCGGAAAAATTACGGCTGCACGCATTTCATCGTGGGACGAGACCACGCCGGCGTGGGAACCTTTTACGGCCCGTTTGACGCGCATTATATCTTCCAGGAATTCGAGCCTGAAGAGATAGGCATCATCCCCCTCTTCTTTGACAACGCCTTCTTCTGCAAAAAATGCGGGAACATGGCCTCGAGCAAAACCTGCCCCCACAGCTCCGAAGACCACATCACTCTCTCCGGCACCAAGGTGCGCGAGATGCTGGCCAAAGGCGAACTCCCGCCCGAGGAATTCACCAGAGCAGAAGTGGCAAAAGTTCTCATCGATGCGATGCAGAAGGAGAAAAAATAATTATCACCGCAGAGGCGCATCCAGCCTTCGTAGTCCCGCTGCTAGCGGGACGGAGTAAGCGAGGACGCAGAGGGTATAAGGAATTGGGATTTAGGAAATAGATGGAAAAGATATTGATTGTTGGCCTTGACTGCGCCACCCCGCAGCTGGTGTTTGAGCAGTTTGCCTCGGACCTGCCCAATCTGGCCGGGCTGTGGCAAAAGGGGATAAAAGCGAGGATGGTCTCCACCATTCCGCCCATCACGGTTCCGGCCTGGACCTCGATGATGACGAGCAAGGACCCGGGCCAGCTCGGCTTCTACGGATTCAGAAACCGCGGCGGGTATGATTATGAAAACCTTTATTTCGCCAACGCGAATTATGTGAAGGAAAAAACCATCTGGAACTACGCGAACCGTCATCGGATGGCCGCGCTCTGCTTCGGCATTCCCCAGACTTATCCGCCCAAACCCATGAATGGAATCACGGTCGGGTGCTTCCTCACCCCGGACAAAAACGCCGACTACACTTTCCCCGGCGAGATCAAGGCCGAGTTGGACAAGGTTGCGGACGGCGACTACATAATCGACATCAAGGACTTCCGCACTGACAACAAGGACTGGCTGCTCGAGCAGATTTATATTATGACCGAGCGCAGGTTCAAGGCCTTCCGCCATTTTTACAAAAAGGATGAATGGCCGTTTGCCATGATGGTGGAAATGGGCATTGACCGGATTCATCACGGTTTCTGGAGATTTTTTGACCAGGGGCATCGCCTGTTTGAGCCGGGAAACAAATACGAGAACGCTATCCGCGACTACTACATTTTTGTGGACCAAAAAATCGGCGAGCTGCTCAATGAACTTGACGCGCAAACCTCGGTGATGGTTGTTTCCGACCACGGCGCGAAGAGGATGGAAGGCGCGATTTGCGTGAACGAGTGGCTGAAAAAAATGGGCTGGCTCAAGCTCAAGTCCGAGCCGAAGGAGCAGACCAGGTTCAAGATGGAGATGGTTGACTGGGAGCATACTGCGGCGTGGAGCGAGGGCGGATATTACGCGCGCGTGTTCTTCAATGTCCAGGGCCGCGAGCCTCAAGGCGTGGTCCCGCAAAATGACTACGAAAAATTCCGCGACGAGGTCAAGGCCGCGCTCGAAGCCATTGCGGATGAAAGCGGCAAAAATATCGGCACCCTGGTTTTCAAGCCGCAGGATATTTACAAGGAAGTCAAAAACATCCCGCCGGATTTAATTGTGCATTTCGGCAACCTGGACTGGCGCTCGGCCGGGTCGGTGGGCGGAGGCAAAATCCACATCTATGAAAACGACACTGGCCCGGATGACGCCAACCACGCCCAGGAAGCCATTTTCATCTGGAACATTGAACCTGGCCGGCTCATCGAGAAAAAAGACCTGATCTCAATCTATGACCTCGCGCCCACAGTCCTCAAATACCTCGGCATCAGCCCGCCTCAAGACATGATTGGAAAATCCCTGCTCAAATAGTAATATGAAGGAGTCAGACCTCAACGACGGCGCCCGTGCTCTGAAGTTGAGGTCTGGCCTCATATCAGGAGGAAATGGATAATGAAAGGTTTCACGCTGTGGTTCACCGGTCTTTCCGGCTCGGGCAAGAGCACGCTCGCGCACCGGATTGAGGAGATATTGCTCGAGCGGGGCATGAAGGTGGAAGTGCTGGACGGGGATGTGGTGCGCCAGAACTTGAGCAAGGGCCTGGGATATTCGAAGGAAGACCGCGACATCAACATCCGGAGAATCGGATGGGTCTGCCATATCCTGACCCGCAACGAGGTTGTGGCTATTGCCGCGGCCATTTCTCCTTACAAGGAAATCCGGAATGAAAACCGCAGGCTGATTGGCAGGTTCGTGGAAGTCTATTGCAAGTGCCCGATTGAGTGCCTCAAGGGACGCGACCCCAAAGGGCTTTACGAAAAGGCGATTCGCGGCGAGATAAAAAATTTCACCGGCGTGAACGACCCCTACGAGCCGCCGGAGCATCCGGAAATTATCGCGGAGACCGACAAGGAATCCGTGGACGAGTCCGTGAACAAAATCATCCGCACCCTGGAACTGATGGGCTGCATCCCTGCCGGAGAAGACAGCGAGGACTACACTGCGGAGGAAGAGGAAAAAATAAAAAAGCGGCTGAAGGATTTGGGATACATCTAAGGAGCAGCTAAAATTGGTTAAACCGGTCAAGTCGGTAAAGCTGCGGAAAAACAACAATTGCATTCCGCCAATTTTACCAGTTTCACCAATTGCACCAGCTTTACCTTTTTAAAAATTCGGAAGATCGGAACTGCGGAACATTTAAATGCTCTGGCTCAAAAAAGGCAAGAAAAGAATTTTCGTGCTCGGCCTGGACGGCGTTCCATATTCGCTGGTGAAGAAGCTTTGCCAGGACGGGACCTGGAAATTTGTTGAGAAGCTGTCCAAAAACGGCGCGCTGCGCCGGATGGAAGTCACGCTCCCGGAGATAAGCGCGGTGAGCTGGCCGAGCTTTATGACCGGCAAGAACCCGGGCGAGCACGGCATCTACGGCTTCACCGAGTTTAAGGAACAAAGCTACGAAATTCATTACACCAATTTCCAGGACCTGAAAACCGAGACCATCTGGGACCAGCTGGGAAAGAAGGGCAAACAAAGCATCGTCATAAACCAGCCCGGGACCTATCCCGCCCGGCCCATCCCCGGAATCCTGGTCTCGGGATTCGTGGCCGTTGAAATGGACAAGGCGGTCCAGCCGCTCCGCTACCTCGCGCCGCTCCGCAAAATGAACTACCAGGTCGATATCGACACCCACCGCTGCCGCTCGGACCACGACCGGATGTTCCGTGAGCTGGAGCACACTTTGAAGGTCCGGGGCGCAGCCGTGGAATTCTTCTGGGACGAAATCGACTGGGACTTTTTCGAAGTGGTCAAGACCGGCACGGACCGGCTCCAGCACTATCTGTTCGACGCGTTGGAAAACCAGAGCCATCCTCGGCATCTTGAGGCCATCGCCTATTACCAGAAGGTCGAGAATTTCATCCGGCATTGCTGGGAGCTTTTTTTCCAGGGCCAGAGCGCGGACCGCGAGGGCGAGGGATTCTTCATGCTCTCGGACCACGGCTTCTGCCTCACCCGCCGTGAATTCTATCTCAACGCCTGGCTTAGAAAAAACGGGTATCTGGAATTTGCCAAAGAGCCACCGGAAGAAATCAAGGATATGAAAAAAAACAGCAGGGCCTTCGCGCTCGACCCCTCCCGCATCTATCTCCACCGGAAATCACGCTTCCCAAAGGGATGCCTGACTGACGGCCAGGCCGACCAGCTGCGCCAAGAGCTTAAGGAAAAATTGCTGGCCCTGGAATTTGAAGGCGAGAAGATTCTGCAGGCGGTTTATTTTCCGGAGGAAATTTATTCCGGCCCCGAGCTTTTCCGCGCGCCGGACCTCATCCTGCTCTCCCATCACGGCTTTGACCTCAAAGCCTCGGTCGCCAAAACCGAGCTTTTCGGAAACTCGGACCTCAAAGGCATGCACACCTTTGACGACGCCTTCTTCTGGGCCAAGGAATCAGACCGGGAAAAATTGCGCATCACCGAGCTCGCGGAAATCTTCATCAAGCAACTGGTCTGACCAGCACCGACAGGTCATCGAGAAATAATTGCCACGGCGTAATGTTCCACGATGGGCACGGAGAATTCGCAGGATGCTCCGCGGATTGGGAGCTCTGCGGCCGGGGATGAATTTTGGTCCGGGGAAATCAATCGCACCTGGAATCCGGACAGGTTCTCTACCAGGCCGTTGAGATTGAGCCTGACCCGCAGGTTGCGCGCGGGATTTTTGTGGTCGTAGTTTATAAGGTGGACGATGAAAATTTCCGCGTCATTTTTCCTGGTTACATTCGCAAGCACATAGCTGCTGTTTTCCATGGCGATGACCGGCCCGCCCGCGGCGTCCTGAATTTGCTCCACCAGCTTCTTCACCGGCTCGCCGCTTTCGAGCATAATTTTTTGCGCTTCAGAAATCGGCATTATTGACCCGCTCATCTCCTGAAATATCTTCGCGCGCTGCCTGACCGCAAAAATTTTTCCGCCCGAGGCCGCGAACCCGGCAAGAATTTTTTCCTGGTCCGGGTTCAGCTCCCGAATCGCAAAGGGAATGACCAGCACCTGGTATTGAGCAAGCGGGGTTCCCTTGTCCAGGTGCTGCAGAACCTTGCTCCCGAACATCACATTCCGCCTGATGAAAACATCTGCCAGAGGATTTTTTTCGCTCTCGCTCAAAAGCGCGACCCGCGCGACCTGGCTTAGTTTGCTGTAAAGCGCGCTGTGTTCATCCACAAACCGGTTATATTGGCCGATGGCCTGCCAGGCATCTTTCGCAGGCTTTTCGCCCAGGATAAGCCCTTTCAGGAACCTGCCCTCAATGTTTCGGGAAAGGGCTGCGCCGAAGGCATAAGCCTCGGCAATTCCAAGCTCCTGCTCCAAAGGCGAAGGAATGCAGCTCTCGCGCGGGCCGCAATGATAGACATCGTTCTCGAACATGACCGTCTGCCAGGGCTGCTTCTCGCCATAGATGAATTTTATCTTGCGCACATTGCCCGCCTGCCAGCCGTCTTCCCAGACCCCGGGCGTGTCCTTCCCGCCCTCGTCCCAGTAAAGGTCGCACGAGTCATTGAGCTCAAACCTTGCGGGAGCCATGTGCACATTGGCGTAAACCAGGGCCTTGGGCCTTCCGCTCTCCCGGGTCTTGCGCTCGGCCAGACCCTGCGTCTCGCTTAGGAGCAGCTTGTTGGAATAATTATCCCCGAAAATGTTGTCGTAAAAAATCGCGTCAGCGCCGGCGTCAATCGCGAGTTCGGCCTTCTGCAAAAGATAGGAGCGCCACTCCGGCTTGCTGACATCCGCGAGCAGGCGATGGGGGGAGGCGCCATAGAGCACAGGCAGAAACCCCAAAGTATGGAGCAGCCATTTTCTGGTTTCCGGCTCGCGGCGGAAGGTGTCCCACCAGAACAAGTTGGCCCCGGACAGATACGCGGTGACATGAATCCCGTGCTCGTGGCATTGCTCAATCACCCGCTTGAGCGCTTCCCGGTTCGCTGCCTCGGTCTGGAGGCTCCAGCCGTTGCTCCAGGTCACCCAAATCCAGTTGAAATCCGCCAGCTTCAGCAGGTCCTGCATCTGCACCCATTGCTCATCATAAATATGAGACAGCACGCGCTTTTCCTCGTCCGTGAAATTCTGTCCCCACCAGGTCCGCTCCGCCTTGCGGCTCTCAATCAAGCCTCCGTCAATCCGAATGAAGCGAAAATTCCCCTGCCTCGCCCATTCCGGAACATCCTCCGGCCTGGCCAGATGGATTTTTTCCGAGCCGGTCTCGGCCCCAACCGCAGCGCCGAAAACAAGACCAGCCAGAACCAAAATGGTTTCCCCAAAGCGCCTCTTCATCCCGCTCCTCCCTGGACTTTCAGAAATTATAAGCAAACCATCAATCCCATGTCAAAAGCATCATCCAGGCCCGGTAAATACCTGGATTATTTTAAATGGCAAAAATTGATAGTTTAGAGCCAACTAATTTCCACCGACTTGACAATTTTTGCCGGATTGGTAGAATTATGCCTGATATATTGCAGTATTGATATATCCAAAGCTAATTAGGCTTGAAGGGCAAAATTGCTAAGGTCAACAGCAGGGGGAAGCAAGGGTTAAGCAGCCGGAAGTGAGGGTGGGTGATGCTTCTAAGAACCAAATTGGCAGTGGTCCTCATTTTCTTTGTGGCCATTCCCCTGGCCATAAGTCAAGCCCCAGTTTATTATACCTCCCGCCGGATAATCACGCAGAAGCTGCTCTCCGAGGTCAAGGTGGTCGCGCGATTCAAGAAGCAGCGCATTGAAATTTTTTGGGCAGAGCGGCGCTCGGATTTGCTCACGGTGCGAGAATACCAGGTGGTCAAGAATTACCTCTCCCAGGCGCAATCTCCCGAGCTGAACCGCAACCAGCGGGAATTCCAGGAGCTCCTGAAAACCCTGGACCGAAGAATGGTGAGCCTGGGCAAAGTCTATGATTACGAGGATGTGCTCCTGGTATCCAGGGAGGGAAAAATTGTTTATTGCTCCAACCCCGCGCATCGCCCGGAGTAGATCGGCCATCCGCTTCCTGCCCCGGGCAACCAGGCCTTTCGCGAAGGCAAAAAGGATATTTATTTCACGGATATTTTCCGGGAAAAATTCCAGCCGGGCAAGTTCTTTATGCTGGTCTCCGGCCCGGTCAGTGATGACAACGGCCAATTCCTGGGCGTGCTCGCTTTCGGCATCGATATATCCCCCATTTACCAGATGGTCCAGGACGCCACCGGCCTGGGCCAAACCGGAGAAACACTCATCGCCCAAAATTGGGGCGACCGGGAGATGCGCGGCTGGCCCAGGAATCGCTCAAAGACAGCAAGGTTCAAAACCAGTTGCACCATGTCTCGGACGGGGTTGAGGCCATGGATTTCCTGCGCAAGAAAGGCAAATACGCCAAGGTTCCCCGGCCGGACCTGATTCTCCTGGACCTCAACCTTCCGCGCAAGGACTTCCGGGAGGTGCTGGCTGAAATCAAAAAAGACGAGGATTTAATGAGAATCCCGGTGGTCATCCTCACCATCTCCAAGGCGGAAGAGGATATCCTCAAGACTTACAACCTGCACGCCAACTGCTATGTCACCAAGCCGCTTAACCTGGACCAGTTCATCAAAGTGGTAAAGTCCATCGAGGATTTCTGGCTGACCATAGTCAAACTGCCGCCCAACGGAACAAAATGAAAACAGCTCCGATCAAAATTCTGCTTATTGAGGACAACCCGGGCGATGTGCGCCTGATTCGGGAGACGCTCTCGCAGGCGCGTGAAGCCACATTTTCAGTTCAGAGCGCTGCGCTCCTGTCCGAGGGGCTGGAGCAAATCGGGAAAGGCCAAATCGACCTCGTGCTCCTGGAGCTCAACCTCCCGGACAGCCAGGGGCTTGAAACCTTCAGAAAAGCTTACCATCAAATTCCCCATCTCCCCATTATTATCCTCACCGGCATCGAGGATGAGGAAATGGCCGTGGAGGCAGTTCGGCTGGGCGCCCAGGATTACCTGGTCAAAGGCCTGGTCGGGGTCGAGCTTTTGGCGCCTGCCATCCGCTACGCGATTGAGCGCCAACGGGTTGAAGAAGCGCTTAAGCAAAGCGAGAAAAAATACCGGCACCTGATTGATAATCTGCAGGAAGGAGTTTGGGCCATCGACATGAATGCCATCACCACTTTCGTCAATCCCCGAATGGCCTCCATGCTCGGATATCCTGTGGAGGAGATGATGGGTAAGTCGTTGTTTGAATTCATGGATGAAGCCAACCAGAAAATTGCCCATAATCTATTCGAGCGCCGAAAACAAGAAATCACGGGAGAGCATGATTTCGAGTTCCTCAAAAAAGACGGAACCCGCGTCTATGCCAAACTGGCCGCCTCGCCCATCCTGGACGACAATGGCTCTTTCCGGGGCGCGCTGGCCTGCGTGTCAGATATTACCAAGAGAAAAGAAATGGAAGATGCTCTCAAAGCCAGCGAGCGCCAGCTGCAGCAGGCCATGAAGATGGAGGCCATCGGCGTGCTCGCCGGAGGTGTGGCGCATGACTTTAATAACAACCTGACCCCCATCTTCGCCATCTGCGATATCTTGATGAAAGAACTGGATAAAAACAACCACCTTTGGAGAGACATCAAGGAGATAAAGGAAGCCGCGGAGCGGTGCGCAAGCCTGGTCAAGCAGCTTATGGCCTTCAGCCGGGAGCAGACGCTGGAGCCAAGAATAATCAGCCTCAATGAGGTGGCCGCCAATATGGAGAAAATGCTCATTCGAGTCATTGGCGAGGACATCCAGCTCGTGAAATTGCTGGCTCCTGAACTAGGCTTGGTCAAAGCAGACCCAAACCAGGTCGAGCAAATCATCGCCAACCTCGCGGCCAATGCCCGCGACGCCATGCCCGAAGGCGGCAAACTTACCCTGGAAACCAAAAATGTGTACCTGGATGAGGAATATGCCAAAAGTCATATCGACTTCAGGCCCGGCCATTACACCATGCTCGCCATCAGCGACACCGGCGTGGGCATGGGCAAGAGCACGCAGGAGCACATCTTCGAGCCGTTCTTTACCACCAAGGAAAAGGGGAAAGGCACTGGCCTGGGCCTTTCCACGGTCTATGGGATTGTCAAGCAGTCCGGAGGAAGCATTCAAGTTTACAGCGCGCTCGGGAAAGGCACTATCTTCAAAATTTATCTGCCCATCGTGGCTGCGGATGAGGAAAAATTCGAGGCCCCAAGCCTTCCAGCCGACAAATCCCGAGGAGGTTCTGAAACCATCCTGGTGGTGGAGGATGAGGAAAGCGTTCGCCGGGTGGTCAAACGCGTGCTCGAGGGTCTTGGCTACAAAGTGCTGGAGGCAGGCGATGGCGAGGAAGCGCTTAAGAAGTATGGGCAATACCACGGGCCTGTTCACCTGCTGGTCACGGATGTGATAATGCCGGGAATAGGCGGAAAAGAGCTGGTCAATTATCTCCAGAAAAAATATCCGAATTTGCAAGCGCTTTATATTTCCGGATACACGGATGCCGCCATATCCCATCACGGAGCGCTGGAGCCTGGAGCCTTCTTCATTCAAAAACCTTTTACGGTCGATAACTTTACCCGCAAAATCCGCGAAATCCTCGATAGTTCCATCTGAACCGGCAGAGCAGTTGTCCCCCCTGAAGCCATATTGATTATGATTTGTATTCCTTCACCAGCTTCTCTTCCCAGTCCATCAGCCGGGAGTGCATCTCCTTCAGCTTTTTTTGACAGCCCGGGTCGGCCGCCAGATTGGTCATCTCCAGCGGGTCGTCCTTGAGATGGTATAACTCATAATCCGCTTCCGCGCTTTCCGGGTCAAAGTAATAAACATATTTCCATTCCCGCTCGCGCAGGCAGCGGAGATGGTAGGGAGCCTTGATTGAAGAAAGCGCCCCCTGCTTGGACAGGCTGACCACTTCCCAGTCTGAATGGTAGATGACCTCGTCGCGGACCGAGGCTTTGCCCGGGTCGGCCAGCACAGGAGACAAATCCCTGCCCGCCATGTAATTCGGGTTGCTGATGCCTGCGAGCGCCACCAGCGTGGGCATCAGGTCCACATTGCTGGCCAAGGCCTCGGTGCTGACATTGGCCGGCAGATGTCCGGGCCAGGAAAAAATCAACGGCACGGTCATGACTTCCTCGTAGGCAAAACATCCCTTGGTCCTTAGCTGGTGGGACCCGGCCTGCTCGCCGTGGTCCGAGGTGAAGACCACGAGCGTGTTTTCTTTCTGGCCGGATTTTTCCAGGGCGTCCAGGACTTTTCCCGCCTGCCGGTCAACCATCTCCTGGCACTCGATGTAATAGTCAAGGTACCTGCGCCAGGCGTCCGCGTTGTTGGGGTCAAAGGCGCCTGCAATCTTCTGCCATTTCTCCCGGTATTCGCGCTGGCAGGCCGGCTTGGTTGACAAATCGTCTGGGTAATTGGGCGGAGCGCTTTTGGTTTTAATGCGCTCCAGTTTCTCCAGGGGATAGTAACGCGGATAGGCGCAAATGTCGTGGGGATTGATGAGCGAGCAGACCATGAACCAGGGCTTCTGATGGCTCGCGGAATTGCCCAGCCAGTCAGCCGCCTCCCGCGCATACATCGGGTCAACCAGCTGGCCGTTGTAAGGCCCGCCTCCGAAAAGCGCCTCCGGAGGCTTCCAGCCCTCAAACCCGTAATCCAGCAGAGGGTCTTTCGTGTTCCGGTCAGCCTTGCGTGTCAGATGCCACTTGCCGCGATAGGGCGTGCGGTAACCGGCCTTGCCAAAAATATGTCCGAGGCTGGGAATCTTCGGGTCCAGGCTCGGCTGGCTTTTGCCCTCCACAAAATCGCAGTTATGGAACATCCGGTTCTGGGTGGTGTAAGTCCCGGTCATGAGGCAGGCCCGGCTGGGAGAACACGGCACCGCGCTCACAAAATGCCGGCTGAAGCTGACCCCGGCTTTGGCTATCCTCGCGATGTTTTGGGGAAACGCTTCCGTGCTAAAGCGCGGATAGCGCAGCTGGTCAACGATGATGAGCAGGACATTCGGCCTCGCGGTTTGCGCGCGCAAAAAGCTCCCGGCCAGCGCCATGCCCGCGCCAGCCAATCCCAGGTCCCTGATAAATTCCCTTCTTTTCATAACAGCCTGTCCTCCTGAACCATCCTATTTTCAGGCAGTTCTTAAAGCTTGTCCAACTCCAGAACCGCCAGGCATGGAATCCGGCTGATGTTTGACAATGGCTGATACTATAAGCTAAGGTTTCAGAGAGATAGTTGCTTGGAGAGGTGGTAACCAAAAATGCAAATCGCTTTAACCGGCAGCTCCAGTTATCTGGCCGGAGTCCTCTTGCCTTTGCTGGAGAACGACCCGGACATCCAGGAAATCATCGGCCTGGACCTGAAGCCGAGAACGGATAGTTTTAAAAAGCTCCATTGGCTCAAGCGCGATGTGCGCGACCCTGAAATCTACAAAGATATGCAGGGCTGTGATGCCCTGGTCCATCTCGCTTTTATTGTCATGCCCCTCCGCAAAGAGAGCCTGGCCCTGGAAATAAATATCGAGGGGTCCAAAAATGCCTTCCTCGCCGGCGCCAAAGCCGGCGTGAAAAAAATCGTCCACGCATCGAGCTGCGCCGCTTACGGCGCCTGGCCGGACAACCCGGAACTGATCAGCGAAGACCATCCCCTGCGCGGCATGCCTGATTTCTATTACTCGTTCAGCAAGGCCAAGGTCGAAGAATATCTTGACCGCTTTGAGCAAGAGCATCCGCACATCGTGGTCACCCGCTTGAGGCCCCCAATTTTCCTCGGACCCACCATCAACAACCTGATGCGGGAAATCGCCGCGCGAAAAATCTTCGTCAATATCAGCAACCGCCAAATCAAGGCGCAATTCGCATGGGACGAAGATATTGCCAGCGCCTTCCACCTGGCCTTGAAAAAAGATTTTCCCGGAGCCTTCAATGTCGCCGGCGACGGCTGCCTGAACGCGCAGGAAATGGCTGACATCCTGAATCTATGGACCGTGCCCCTGCCTTACAGCCTGGCGCTCCTGGGCACGAAAATTTTGTGGCATTTGCGAATCTCGAAAAACCTCTCGCCCGGATGGCTCAAGGTCCTGACCTATCCTATAATCATAAACACGGACAAGGCCAGAAAAATCATGGGCTGGGTCCCGAAGCACGACACCCGAGCCGCGCTGGTCCGTTTTGCCAAGGAAATAAAAAAGGCTGACAGCTGCAAGGCCTGAATTCCTGCCGCCAGCCGCAATCAGGCCGGCAGGCCCTGGCTGCAGGGGGTTCCGGCCAGGCACAGCCCGCAGCAGTAAATGTTGACATTGTTTCTGAAAATATTGCGGGGGATGCTTTTCATCACGAATTTCGAGCAGGTGTCCTTGTCATGCCCCTTTTCGGAAATGGCTTGCACCGGGCAGCGGCTGGCGCAGACCAGGCAGTCCCCTTCGCGGTGATGCTTGCAAAAATGGCGGTAATGCGGAGCCTGTTTCCGGTTGGGCTTGAGCGGAAGCGCGACCACGATGCTGCCGCACCTGTGCGCCTGCCCCTTTTCCGTGATGAAGGCGTCGTTCATTCCAAAGCTGCCCAGACCCGCGGCAAATGCCGCATGGCGATGCGACCAGGGCGAGGCCCAGCCCGCAACCGGATACTTTTTCTTGCGAAAGTCCGGCATGAAGTCCCCGGCGGCTGCGAGCACTCCAGCCTCGGCCAGCTCTGCAATCAAGCCCTGCATCAGATTCCTCAAGCATATCTCTCCGAAGAGCCTGGCCTGGGCCCATCGCGCAGAGCCCCAGTCCCTGGCTTTGGCATTATCAATCACGATGGGGTAGTTCAGGGGCAGGATAAAAGAGACAACGCTGATGCCGCTTGCCGAAGGCGCGCTAACCGACTGCTCCCTTGCAGCCCAGGCCAGCACTTCTTCTGGCGTGTGATGAAACGGACCCACAACCTGCTTGTATTTCTGGAACAGAGGGTCAGAGCCTTTGGCAAAACCCACCAGCGGGGCCTGATAGATTTTCTCGCCGGCAAATCTCTGCTCCAGCGAGTTGGACGGGTCTTTGGCGATAAAATCAGCGATGAAATTCTCAAACCATTTCTCATCCGGCGCCTGGCTTGAGCCTTTTTGCAGCAAAGGCAGTTTGGGCGAGCCTCGTCCCAGCGTCTCCGAGACCATGCTCTGCCATCCGCGGCGGTCAAAGAGGCCGATTTGACCAAGTCCGCCGGCGAAAATTCCGACTGCGCCTGCCGGCAAAAAACTTCTCCTCAAAAATCGATTACGGCTCACACTACAGCCTAGCCAAGCACATCCTCGCGCGGGTCGATTCCTGCGAGTTTGCGCGCCAGCTTTTTGCGATATTCCAGGTCGGCCAGGCGCTCGATCATTATTTTCTGGGCCTGGGGGGAGCCGGCGCCGTGCATGGATTCGGTGCGGTAGCTGGGCGCAGTGGTTCCCATGGTCATGGAATGGATGAGGGAAAGCATCCTCATTCTCGCTTCGGCCGGGACCTCGGCCCGGGCTTTCAGGTATTTTTCCACAAATTTGCCGACCGCGGGATTTTTCAAGTCTTTTTCCGAGGGCATGGTCACGAGCAGTCCACCGGCAATGTCCTCGGCCAGCCGGCAAAGCTCGTAAGGCATCCTGGTGACATTCAGCTTGCAGACATTGGCGAGCAGCACATGGCACTGGAAATTGCCGGCCGGGGTCTTCTCTCCCTCGTAGGAGCAGGCCAGGCCGCAGGCGTAGATGGACTCGACCAGATGCGCCATCTCGGCCAGCTTGTCCCGGATGTGCGAGGCCTTGGCCACCCCGTTGAATTCGGCCATGGAAGCGGCCGCGCCGACCAGCACATCGCCGATTCCGGACTTGCATCCGCCGTAGCTCTGGCGGTGGTAGGACGCGAAGCGCTCGACCAGCATGGACGAATAATCAATTTCGCCGTCCATGAAAATTCTTTCTTTGGGGATGAACACATCATCGAACACGGTCAGGGTCTCCTGGCCGCCGAACCCGAAATTGCCGACATCGATTTCGCCTCCCTCGAGCTTGCGCGTGTCGCAAGGCTGTCTTCCATAAATGAGGTGAACGCCCTTGGCGTCCGTGGCGGTTGCGCAGCATATCGCATAACCCTCCTCGCCCTCGCGCAAGCGCAGCGTGGGCATGACCAGTATCTCATGGGAATTGGCCGCGCCGGTCTGGCTGGCCTTGGCTCCCCGAATCACCACGCCCTTATCCGAGCGGTCGACCACGCGCACGAACATATCCGGGTCTTTTTGCGCCGAGGGGCTTAAGCCCCGGTCGCCCTTGACATCGGTCATGGCGCCCTGGACGCAGAGGTCGTTCTGCTGGACAAATTTCAGCCAGTCGCAAAAGCGCTGATGGTATTTGCTTCCGTGCTTCCGGTCGATTTCAAAGGTGGTGCTGAAGACCGCGTTGGCCGCGTCCATGCCCACGCATCGCTGGAAGCAGGCTCCGGTCCGTCTTCCCATTTCCCGCTGCAGCTTGACCTTCAGCACCAGCTCCTCCGCGCTTGCGAAGAGCGAGTTGAAGCGGTTGATGCTCTCGCCGGTGAGCGTTGACCTGGCAACGGCCAGCGCCTCGGTTTCCGGCTTTTGGGCCAGCTTGTAAGTCATGGCCACGGAGTTGATTGAGGGCCGGATGATGGGATGGTCCACCCAGTTCTCGACCTTTTCGCCGAGCAGATACAAATCCAGCTTCAATTTGCGCAGGCTGTCAATATATTGCTTCGCGGTTTTAAGCGCCATGTTCTGCCGCTCCTTTCAAGAGCTGGAATTTATTATAGCTTGACTTTCGGCCAATCAGGAGCGGGTTTGGCCATTTCTTTTGACTCGGCCACGGCGAGCTTGTCCGCCATTTCCTTTTTCAGGTCCGAGTATGCCGGGTCTGGGGCGAGGTTTCGCAACTCAAGCGGGTCGTTATTCAGGTCATAAAGCTCGTATTCTTCCTGACAGCCCTCGTCAAAATATCTGGCGTATTTATAGCGCCCGTCAAAGATGGAGCGGATTTGAATCGGAACACCTTTCAAATCCAGGCCGAACCGCTCGCCCAGGTGCGCGAACCTGCCGGCGCCATTCATGCCAAAGCCCATCAGGATGTGGTCGTGCAGCTCGGTCTGCTCCGGGCTTGATATGACCGGGAGGAGCGATTTTCCCGGCAGGTGAGATACCGGCGCAGAGATACCGGCCAGGTCAAGCATAGTCGGGAACAGGTCCGGGTTTTGCGAAAGAGCCTTGGCCTTTTTGCCGGCCTGGATTTTTCCGGGCCAGCGGAGGACAAGCGGGACATTGTTGTTCTCCTGGTAAACAAACGGCCCCTTGGCCTGGAGCTTGTGAGACCCGCACATGTCGCCGTGGTCCGAGGTGAAAACCACGATGGTGTTTTCCGCCAGACCGAGCTGGTCAAGAGCTGTTAGCAGGTGGTTGATTTGGCGGTCAACATGCTGTTGCAGCCAGTAGTAGAAATCGAGGTAATGGAGCCAGACGCGCTCGGGGGCATCCGGCCTGGTGCCCATGAGCTTGCCGTATGCGTCTCGGCAAATGCCCTGGATGCGTGGTTTGTTCTTGAGGTCGTCATTGTGATTGGCGGGCAGTTTGGAGAAAACATCGGGGATGAATATGGCCGGCACATCCAGACGCTGGTAATAGCAGATGTCGTGGGGGTTGACGAAGGAGCAGGTGAGGAACCAGGGAGTCCTCTTGCCGTTGCGGCGGAGCCAGTGGATGGCCCGGGAGGCAAAGCTGCGGTCGTATTCCAGGCCTTCGAACGGCGCTCCGATATGGTCGATTCCCTGCCAATCCTCAAAGCCGTAAGGCTCCAGACGCCTGCCCTCCAGTTCCCCCAGTTCGGTGAGATGCCACTTGCCGAAATAAGGAGTCCGGTATCCGGCCTTTTTGAAAAGATGGCCGAGGGTTGGGATGTCCGGGTCCAGGCTGGGTTGGTTCAGGCCTTTATGGACATTGGATTCCACGCCGTGCTGGTTCAGGTGCCTGCCGGTTAGCAGGCAGGCTCGGCTGGGTGAGCAGGGAACTGCGGAAACAAAGTGGTTGGTGAAATTGAGGCCCTCTTTGCACAGCCGCTCATAGCCCGGCAGCTTAACTTTTTCCGGGAACCACCTCGGCTCACGCCACTGGTCAACGATGATTAGAAGCACATTGGGCCTGGTCTCGCCGGCGAAAAGAGCTTTGCCGGAAAGCGCCAGCGCACCTGCGGCAACCGCAAAATTTTTAACAAACTCTCTCCGGTCCATTTTCCGCCTCCTTCAATCCTGAAAATACCTCAATCATAGGGGAGTGCGACTTTTTATTTCTTTATTCGACCATACGACCACGCTCAAAATCTATTGTGTTGCCGCGGTTGATTTCTGCTCCCCGCGCCTATTTCCATTTGGAGATCGGAACCCACCCGTCCGGCCCCGGCTCATCCTTTCCCGGCGCAAATGCGCCTTGCAAATTCAGAGCAGGTTGTTCAGCGACATAAGGAAAACCACATCGCCCTCAAACTGCATCTTGCCGGCCATGAACAGGTTCTGGCCGTTGGTCTCCTTCTTCTGCATGGAGACCCAGTCTGAAAGCGAAAGCTTGATGGTGGCCGCGGGCTGGGCCTCTCCGTTGAAAGTCATGGAGAACGGCATCACGCTTCCGTCCGGCTTGCGCAACTCCACATGCAGGGTGCCGCGGGTGGAAAGCAGATTGCTGAACATGGCCGGGTCTGCGGCCTGGCTCGGGTCTGTGAACCGGTCAATGATGCCCTCGGTCTTGCCGGTGACTGTGTCGCGCCAGTCCGGCTCGTTAAGCTTCAGCCCCAGCATCGGCTTGTCCATGCCTCCGGCAATGACATTCAAGCTCTTGCCGTCCTTTATCCGCAGGCCGTATTTCTTGCCCGAAACATCAAACTGCACCGTGAACTCCTTGCCCGCCATTGCTGACATGTCCGCGGATTTGGTCATCTCCGCAAACTGCTTCGGGACATGGCTCTTGAAAAAATCGTCCACACTGACATCCTTCGGAACCTTGAATAAAGCCATCTTTCCCTCCTCCTCTTTTTGTCATTTTTAAGCCTGGTGCCCTCTTTGCGCGCTATTTTACCAATCGGTAAAATGCAGGCTAGACCATTTGCCCAAATTTGTCAACTGCCTGGACGCCTCGGTTGCCGGCGGAGAGTCTGGAACATCGTCCTTCCCTCTGGCCAACTTCCGCTTCATGGTTTGGAGACTTTACCGCCCAGTCTGCCGGCTTGCAATGGCTGTGTCCTGCAAATATAATGGTGCAAGGTGAAAGCCAGAAGAAAGCCTCATCTGGGTCCTGGCCGTCGGGTTAAGCGTCGCGGACCCGCGCCTTGCGGCCCGGGCGAGGAAAAGGCTCGCGCGAAGATTCTTCAGGCTGCGCGCCGGATTTTCGCGCGCCACCCGTTCAAGTCCACAAGCACGCGCATGATTGCCGAGCAGGCCGGGATTGAGCATCCGCTGATTCACTATTATTTCGGCTCCAAGGCCAAGCTTTTCGAGGCGGTGGCCGAGGACATCTACGAGGAATACAACCGCGCCAATCGCAGCTGGCTTGCGGGCCTGGAGAAGATGATGCCCGATAAAGGGTTCTCGCTTTACCTTGACCGGCTGGTGGATTATGCCTTTAAAAACCCCGAGGCGCTGCAAATCATTTTCCTCAATATGGCCCAGGTGGGAGGGGTTGAGGAAATCCCGGGATTTCATTACATCCGGCTGCACTTGAAGCGCGTTGGACGCACGGTTAAGCAAACCATCAGCCTGCGAGGCTCCCATGCCGATTACGAGATGTTCATTCATTGCTTCAACAATCTGGTGATTTCGCTCCTGGGCGCCCGGCACATCCAGGCCCAGGTCCTGAACCTTGACCCGGATAGCCGTGCCTACCGCGCTTGGGTCAAGCAGGCCCTTTACCGGCTGTTTCTGCCCTGGCTGGAAAAACTCGTCTTCCCGGAAAAGAATTAAAGGACACCAGCCGATTATTTTTTGTCCAACCTTTGCCCAACCTTTTCTTGAGACAGCTTAATGAGCATCGCGCTCTGCGGGAACGATGAGCGCAGGAGCAAGCCCCGAGGCTTGCGGCCTCGGCGGCCTTAAATCTTTCCTTTGTTAATCATCTCTTCCGCGGTGCGGGCAAGAAGCGCGACCATGAGGATGAGCGGTTTGAACCTCTCATCCCGGGTGTGGCCTTTGACATAGCGGTAATAAATCTGCTGCACCACCACCGCAATTTTGAAGAGCGCGAAAATCACATAATAGGAGATATTGGACACATCGCGTCCGGTAAGCTCGGCGTATCGGTCCGCGAGCTTCCTCCGGGAGTAGCTTCCGGGCTGGAAGGTCGGGCCGAAGGCCGCGCCTTTAAGCTCGGGAGGGTCGTCCGCGTTCACCCAGTAGCCGAGGGCGATGCCGAGGTCCACGAGCGGGTCGCCGATGGTGGCCATCTCCCAGTCCAGCACGCCGATGATTCTGGTGAGGTCCTTCGGGTCAAGCACCAGGTTGTCGTATTTGTAATCGCCGTGCACGATGGTCGGAGGAGGCGATGTCGGCAGCTTCTTCTTCAGCCAGACCACCACGCGGTTGATTTCGGCAATCTCGTCAGTCTGCGACCCGAGATAGCGCTCGGCCCAGCCGTTGACCTGGCGGGAAAGATAGCCCTCGGGCTTGCCCAAGTGGCCGAGGCCGATTTTTTCATAGTCCAGGCTGTGAATCTCGGCCAGGTTTTGGATGAAGGACTCGCTCAAGGCCGAGGCCAGCGGGGGATTGAAATCCATTCCTTTCGGCAACTCGCGCCTCAAAATCACGCCCTTAAGCCGCTCCATCACATAAAATTTCGCGCCCATCACTGACTCGTCCTCGCAAAAAACCAGCGGCCTTGGAACCTTGGGATAAACCGGATGCAGCGCGGAAAAAATTTTCCACTCCCGTGCCATGTCGTGCGCAGTCTTGACCTTGCTCCCGAACGGGGGCCGGCGCAGCACCATCTCGCGGTCTCCGATTTTGAGCAAATAGGTCAGGTTGGAATATCCGGAGGGGAACTGGGAAAATTCAATCTCTCCGGCCAGTTTCAGTTCCGGAAGTTTTTCAAGCAAGAAGCTCTTTATGGCCGGAAGCGGAAGCTCCTCGCCCTTTCGCACCGGCCGGCTCTGGTCTATGAATTCACTCATCTCATTCTCCTGTATGGGGGGGCGCAGACACTCATGTCTGCACACATCACTTCGCATCCTTCATATATTTTCGAAGAATGCGCTTGGCGACCACGGACTTATGCACCTCGTCCGCGCCGTCGTAAATTCTCGAGCCGCGCTCCATCCGGTAGAAGAAGGAAAGGATGGTGTCGTCTGAAACTCCGAGGCCTCCGTGCACCTGGATGGCGCGGTCAATCACCTTCATCATCACATTGGCAACATAAAACTTGATCAGCGAAATTTCCTCCCGCGCCTCGTAAACGCCCCGGCTGTCTATCTTCCAGGCCGCGTCCAGGACCATCAGGCGCGAGGCGTGAATCTCCGCGCGCGATTCCGCAATCCATTCCTGGATGATCTGCCTGGTGCCGAGCGCCTTGCCTCCGCCGATTATTCGCTTGCCCGCGTATTCGCACATCATCTCAAAGCAACGCTGGGCAATGCCGACGAAGCGCATGCAGTGATGAATCCGGCCCGGCCCCAGCCGCTCCTGGGCAATCACAAAACCCTGGCCCTCGGGCCCGAGCAGGTTAGCAAGCGGCACCCGGCAGTTCTGGTACATAATCTCGCCGTGCGAGGCGTAATCATCGCCCTTATGCCCCATCACCGAGATGTTGCGAATCAGCTTGAACCCGGGGCTGGCGGTCGGGACGATAATCATGCTTGCGCGCAGGTATTCCGAGGGCGCCTCGGGATTTGTAATCGCCATTACAATTGCAAACCGGGCGCCGTCCGCGGCCGAGCTGTACCACTTGTGGCCGTTGACCACCCACTCGCTCCCGTCCTTCCTGGCGGTGCAGGCCATCTCCGTGGGATTGGACCCCGCGAATTCCGGCTCGGTCATGGAGAAGCAGGACCGGATTTCGCCGCGGATGAGCGGCTCCATATATTTCTCACGCTGTTCGGGTGTGGCGTATTTGGCCAGGATTTCGATATTGCCGGCGTCCGGGGCCTGGCTGCCGAAGATATACGGCCCGATCGGGGACCTTCCGATTTCCTCGCATAAAATCGCGTAGCCCATGAAGCCGATGCCCACCCCTCCCAGCTCCTTGGGCAACTGCGGCGCCCAAAGCTCCATCTGCTTGACCTTGCGCCGCGCTTCCTCCAAACGAGGCTTCATCTCCCGGAAGCTCTTGAACAGGAAATGCGGCTCCAGCGGATAGACCTCCTTTTGCATGAACTCCCTCACCATCTCCAAAATGGTCTGGGTCTTTTCATCAATCCCGAATTCCATCTTTTTCCTCCTTAAGATTTGCGAACCATAAAATCATGCGCGCCCAATTTTTTCAGCGATAGGTAATCAATTCCGGCTCGGTCAGGTGATTGGTGGCGTTGAAAACAGCGAGGGAGAATTTTTCGCCGCTGTATCGAAACTCGGAAAGCGAGCCGTTGGCAATTACCCAGCCCAGTTCCAGAGCCGTGGTGTCCGCGGTGTGGAGCGCGCGCTGCATGACCGCGGAAACGGGACCGCCCGAGGTGAAGACCGCGATGGTCTTGCCCGCACCCTGCTCCTGCATCACCCGGTCCACGCCGGCGTTCACGCGGGAGGTGAACTCCTTCCAGGTTTCCATGCCCTCAACATGGATCCTGTCATCAACCCACATATCCATGACCGTGCTGAACAATTTCTGGAAAGCCTTTTTGTCGTTGATGAAATCCACCGCGCCGTTGGGCGCAAGCTCCTGCGCGAGCCGGGCGATTTCCGGGTTCCGGGCAAGAACCTCGGAAAGCGACGCGGTCAAGATGTGCCTGGTCTCATACTCGTTGAACTGCTCGATGATTTTCGTGTCCGGGAATTTCTGGCCCGCGCTTCTGGAAACCTCGGCCACGCATTCCGCGCTCCGCTTTTGGCGGGCCAGGCTGCCGCTGTAGACCGCGTCCAGCCGCACCCCGAACTTGAGCCAGTATTTGCCGAGCATGGCCATCTGGCGCTCGCCCATCTCCGAGAGCTGGTCATAATTCTCCGCGCCAAAAGACGCCTGGCCGTGCCGAACCAGGTAAAGCACGCTCATCTTATCGCCAATCCCCTTGATTTCAACACTGGTTTGCGCATTGTAAAAAATGCCGGGAACAATGTCAAGAATATCAACTCTATTTTTCGCGAGCTGTCCCGCCACGCCGGCATAGCGATTTTTTTATGCCTTCCTGTCCCTTGCGCTGCGCGCTCCGCGTTTTGCCCTCGTCCGCTTTGACTTAATAGCGCGGCTTTTTATACTGAAGCGCAGGAGGACGATTTGAGGATTCTGGTTTGCGTCAAGGCGGTCCCGGAAACCGAGTCCAGCTTCCGCGTGAATGCCTCGGGAGATTTTTACGAGGAAGCGGGCCTGAAATTCCGCGTGAATGAATACGACCTTTGCGCCATGGAGGAAGCGGTTCGGGTCAAGGAAAAATTGGGCGCGGGGAAAATAACTGTGGTGTCGGTGGGGCCGAAGCGGGTGGAGGAGCAGCTGAAGAAGGCCATGTCCCTGGGCGGGGGATATGGCGTGAGGATTGATGACTCCGCGGCTCCGGCCAGAGACGCGCTTTCCGTCGCAAGCCTGCTCGCGGCCTGGGCTGCGCCGCAAAAATTTGAACTGATTCTCTGCGGGGTCATGTCCGAGGATTTGCAGAGGTGCCAGGTCGGACCCATGCTCGCCTCATTATTGAACTACCCGTGCGCAACCACAGTGGTCTCGTTCCAAATTTCCGAGGACCGGGGAAAAATCTTCTGCGAGCGCGAGCTGGAGCAAGGGGCCAGGGAAAAAGTTGAGCTGCCGGTTCCGGCGCTGCTCACCATTCAAACCGGAATCAATATCCCGCGCTACGCCAGCTTGAGCAATGTCTTGAGAGTGAAAAAGATGGAGATACCCGCGCTTCCCGCAGCAGAGCTTGGCCCGACCAGGAGCTGCGAAACTTTGCTCCGGGCTTATGTCCCGGAGCGGAGCAAAAAATGCGAATTCCTGGAAGGAGATGCCGCGAGCGTGGCTGACCGGTTGCTGGAAAAAATCCGCTCACGCGTGAAAGTGTTGTGAGGAGCAGCATTGGCGAGAGAAATTTTTGCCATAGCTGAACATCGTGATGGCGAGGTCAGGCCGGAAACGATGGAGCTTTTGGCTTTTGGCCGGGGCCTGGCCGAGGCCATGGGTGCGCGCCTGACCGGAGTGATTCTTGCCTGTCCCGCGCAAAAGCTCGCGCGGCAACTGGCGGCGCAAGCCGGGACCGATGTCCTGGCCATTGAGAGCAAACCCCTCGCGGTCTACAACGCCGAGGCATACATCGCGGCGCTGGCCAAAATTATTTCGGAGCGCAAGCCGGCTTATGTTCTGGTCTCGCACACCGCCACGGGCTGGGACTTTGCGGCAAGGCTCGCGGTTGCGCTTCAAGGCTCATGCTCAACCGGAATCACGGGATTTAGAAAAGCAGACCCCATCTGTTTCCTCCGACCGATTTGCAACGGGAAAATCCTGGCCGAGGTTGCGCCGCTTCCGGGCACGGTCTCGGTTCTTTCCATCATGCCCGGAGCAGCCAACCCGGTTGCGGCGAAAAGAAAGGGCCGGGTGGAAATCTCACATTTCGATCTTCGCGACCCCGGGACTAAAAATCTGGGATACGCCAAGGCCGGCCGCGGGGCGATGGAGCTTGGCAAAGCCGAGGTGATTGTTGCCGCGGGCCGGGGCATCGGCGAGCAGGACAAGCTGGACCTGGTCAGGCGGCTCGCGGAATGTTTTGACAAGGGAGCGCTGGCCGCGTCGCGGCCTATCATTGACGCCGGGTGGCTCCCGCTGGAGCGCCAGGTGGGACAGACCGGCCAGACCGTTCATCCCAGGCTTTACATCGCCTGCGGAATTTCCGGCGCGCTCCAGCACATTGCGGGTATGTCCGGTTCGGAGCTTATCCTGGCCATCAACACGGACCGGGACGCCAACATCTTCAACATCGCCCACATCGGAATCGTCCAGAACCTTCACCAATTCCTGCCGGTGCTGATTCAGAAAATCTGCGCGCGCAAAACCCCTCGGCCATCCAACTCATAAACTCATTCGCGTCCGGGGGGAATTTACAAAACTTCGACCCAACAGGCTCACCGCCGGATTTTCAACCAGCTCCATTCTGCTAAAATAGGTTGGCTGATTATCAAT
>Ga0315282_10001487_pt1 | contig 43959 bp, 32 predicted proteins | sample YL17G07_20_MG_FD_203693 | JGI IMG/M metagenome (GOLD analysis project Ga0315282, IMG submission 203693) | Sediment microbial communities from Yellowstone Lake, YNP, Wyoming, USA - YL17G07_20 | ecosystem: Environmental > Aquatic > Freshwater > Lake > Sediment | place: USA: Wyoming | collected... | reverse complement strand
GTCGCCCTACGGGCTCCCTCGCTTAGCGCCCCAACGGCCAGAACATGAAACTATACAACCGGACAGATCATGTGCTACAAAAACCGGACACTTTCACGTGCTAACAACAAAGCTGGGCCATTTGAGGAGTTTCATGGGCAAAACCCCCGCGTTGCGGTAGTCTGAATCCCTGGGTCGCAGGTGAGGCCGGGCGCCGCAAGCCCGCGCCGCACCGCCTGCGAGGGGAGGCCACAGGTGCGGCTGCTCTCCGTCAACGTCGCGAACGCCAAGGGCATTATCCACATGGGCGAGCACATTGAGACCGGCATCTTCAAGCGGCCGGTCGAGGGGCCCGTGCGGGTTCGAACCCTCAATCTTGAGGGCGATCAGCAGGCCGATCTGCGCGTCCACGGCGGGCCGAATAAGGCCGTGTACGTCTACTCGCAAAGCAATATTGAATTCTGGCGAAGCGCGCTTCAGCGCGAAGACTTGGGCCCGGGGACGTTCGGCGAGAATCTAACGGTGGATGAGTTGAGCGACAACGAAGTGGGCATCGGCGACGAGATCGAGATCGGCACAGCGCGCTTCCTCGTAACGCAGCCGCGATTGCCCTGCTTCAAACTCGGCATCGCGCTCGGCGACCCGGAATTCCCTGAAGTTTTCCAGCGCAGCGGCCGGAACGGATTCTACCTGCGCGTGCTTCGGGAAGGGGCGCTCGCGGCTGGCGACGCCATCCAGATGAAGCCCGCGCCGGTCGAGAGTCGAATGACGATTGCGGAGTTTGCCAGAATCGCGAACGCTCCCGCGCCCACACCCGAGCAACTTCATCGTATCCTCCGCCTCGATGCTCTGCCGCAGCCGTGGAAGGACCGCCTGGCGGCACGACTGGAACGTCACTCAGAATAATCAGATGCCGGGGACCGCGGAGCGCGCGTCTGCATGCACGGGGACTTGGACCGGGAAGGTCGGCGCGGCTAGGTCACGATGTCTTCGCCGCCGTCGACGCGGATCACGTTGCCGGTAAGCCACTGCGTCTTGTCGTTCATCAAGGCGGCGATGGCCTGGGCGACATCCTGGGGAGTGGTCAGCCGGCCGCCCGGATTGCGCAGGCGGGCGAATTCGGCAAGCTTGTCGATGCCGGGAATCTTCGCCGAGCCAGCGGTGATGGTAACGCCCGCCTGAATGGCGTTGGCGGTGATGCCGTGGGGCATCAGTTCAAAAGCCAGTTGCCGGATGTGGGATTCGAGGACGGCCTTGGCAGCGGACACCGCGCCGTAGCTGGGAATCACGCTGTGGCCGCCAGCGCTGGTCAAGGCATAGATGCGGCTTCCCTGCCCCAGCATCTTGCGCCGCATCAGCTCCTGGATCCAGTAGACGAGGTTATTTCCCATCACGTCGACGGTCATCTCCATCTGCGCCTGCGTGACTTCCTCCTCCGTACTCTCGGAAACATAGGGCTTGAGGGAGCCGAAGGCGATGGAATGGAGGAAAACCTTGATGAAGTGCTCTCCGCCGAGTTTCTTCCAATGCTCCTGCATCTGGTTGAGGACTTCGGCGCGCTTCGTGACGTCAGCGGCGTTGGTGTTAAAAAAGACGACTTCGCGCCCGGCCGCGCGGAGCGCCCCGATGATTTCGTTGACGTGATCCATGCTCGACCGGCGGTCGAAATGGACTCCGAAAATGTTCAAACCCTCGCGGGCCAGTTCCCTCGAAACCGCCTCACCAAAACCGCTCGACGAACCAACAATCAGAGCCCATCGCACGGGCCCCTGGGTTGCACTCATACGTTCTCTTCTCTCCTGTTAAGGGGATGTTTTCAAGCCCTGCTGAATATCCTGCGTCACCTGCGCCAGCAGCGCGGGCACCAGTTCTTGCAGCACCTGCTCGCTGGCGGCGTTGACCGCCTCCACCACACCCGCGACCTCTTTTCCCTGCGCGGGAACCTGCGCCTGCCGGGCGTCCGACCAAAGAACCTTGTGGTCGCGGACGCGCACCAGCGTCAACTCCAACCGCACGCGTCCTTTGACGCCACCCTCGTAGTCCACCTCCTCGAAGTTCAGCAGCCGCCCGCACAGCAGATAATCCACCGGCTCGCGAGCCGGCAACAGCCGAACCTCCGAGAACGCGCCCGCCTGGCTCAACTGGCTGGCTAGAGAATCGCGGACCATGGACGGCGGGTCGGAACTCCAGCGGTGGTTCTCGTAGAAATTGAGCTGGGTCGGCGACTCGTAGTACAGGATCCGATCGTTGCGCAGCACATCCGGAGCACTCAGGCGTTCCACCCCGAGCACCGCGGCCGCCTTCGGATCGTGAGCTGCTGGCGCCGCAGGCACGCGCAAGGTGTAATAGTCCGGCCGGGGAGCGCTCCCACAAGAACACAGCCATGCGGCGGCCAATGCCATCGCCGCCACCCGCAGCTTAGGGCTGGCGCGTTTCCACACGTTCCACTCTGATTCGACGCTCTTCACTTGATAAATACTCCAGTTGGATAATGACGCGAGGCGCGGGAGCATTATCCCAGAGCTTTTCGCCCCATTCAACGATTACTATCGCCTCTTGCGCCCAAAGATCATCCAGGCCAAGGGAACTCAGCTCCCGGGTGCTTTCAATCCGGTAAAGGTCGGCATGAAAAACCTTCCCCTCGGAGCCGTATTCGTGCACCAAAGTAAACGAAGGGCTGGTCACATCGTCTTCCCGCGCCGCGCCGAGCCCCGCGACGATCCCCTTCGTCAACGTTGTCTTGCCACTTCCCAGGTCTCCCTGCAACAAGACCAAGCAAGGAGGTTGCAGCTCCTTAGCCAGCTCGCGCCCCAGGGCAAGCGTCTCCTCAGGCGAATGGGTGATGACGTCCCGAACCAGAACTCTCTCGTGTGAAGGCAATCGTTTGCGTCCGTACTTTCGTGCAGCTGAAATTGCTGGCACACGCTGTGCCCAAGCTGTCATGCTAAGTTCGTCAGCAGATCCGTCAGTTGACGGAAAGCATCTGCACTTGTTTCGGATGGATGGAAAATGCAGATTCTTCGCATCGCTCAGAATGACATCGCCCAAGGCTTTTCCAACATCCACCTACAGCGCCCGGAAGGCGCGTGGTAGGGCCTCCAACACGTCGCCGGCGACGAGCGAGATCTCACCAACCGCCTGCGCCGCCAAGTCTCCCGCCAAGCCGTGCAAGTAGACCGCAGCCGCGACCGTATCCGTGACGGCTCGCCCCCCGGACTGCGCCAGCAGCCCCGCCACCAGGCCGGTCAGAACATCTCCGGTCCCGCCCGAGGCCATGCCGGGATTGCCGGTGGTGTTCACCCAGACTTCCCCGCCCGGCGCCGCGGTCAGGGTGCGCGACCCTTTGAGCACCAGAGTCACGCCGCGCTCGCGGGCGAACTCTCTCGCCAGCTTGAGGCGGTCGCTGAGAATCTCCTGGGTCGATTTGCCTGTGAGCCGCGCCATCTCGCCCGGGTGCGGGGTCAAGACGCGCACGCGCCTTTCGGCACGCAGGGAATCGATGCGGCCAGCAAAAGCGTTGAGCCCGTCGGCATCAATGACCATCGGCAGGTTGTAGCGATTCACAACCGTGCGAACAAATTCCGCCGTCTCCGCCACGGCGCCGATGCCCGGCCCGACCGCCAGAACGTCCTTGCCCTCCACCAATCGGTCGAGGCCCCCGTAGTCGAGGGCGCGCAGCGAAATCGTTCCGGCGTCCGTTTCGGGCAGAGGCTCGGTCATGAACTCCATGCCGAGCGCGGCGATGATGGGCAGCGCGCTCTTGGCCGTCGCAATCGTCACCAGGCCGGCGCCCGACCGCAGGGCGGCTTTGGCGGCCATCGCCGCCGCGCCCGTCTTGCCAATCGAGCCCGCCAGGACCAGCACATGGCCGAAATTGCCCTTGTGCGCGGCGCGCGGGCGAGGCTCCTTCAACCACGCGAGATCCTCGCGCGTGGTTAAGTTGAGTTGAAGTTCGGGATCGCCAGTGAGAGCTGCCTCGGGCGTCCCGATGAATTTAACGGCCCAATCTCCGGCATACTCGCACGCCGGAGGAAACACGTGCGCCACTTTCGGCGCCGTGAAGGTCACCGAGGCGTGGGCGCGAACGCATTCGCCGATCAGTGCGGCGCTATCGGCGGAGATTCCGGAGGGCAAATCGATCGCCACGATGCGCGCCTTCGGGAAGGCCCGGTTGATGTCGCGAACCACCTCCGCGAAAAAGCCTTCGAGCGGTTTGCTCAGCCCGGTCCCAAACAGTGCGTCCACCAGGAGCGTGGCGGCCTGAATCTCGGGAAGGATGCGCTGCCAGGCGGCGGAATCGGCCACGACCTCAGGCGGCCCCGAGGCGGCCAGCTTTTCGTGATTGACGCGTGCGTCGCCCTTCAATCCGTGCGGATCACCCAGCAGCAGAACCCGGGGGCGCACGCCACGGTCGCGCAGCAGGCGCGCCACCACGAATCCGTCCCCGCCATTGTTCCCGCGCCCGCACAGGATCACGATGCGCTGCCCGCTGAGCGGCGCGTAGCGGCTCTCGAGGAACTCCACCACCCCGCGCCCGGCATTCTCCATCAGCGTCAGGCTGGGCACGCCGTAGCGCTCCGTGCTGAGGCGGTCGATCCGTTGCATCTCGTGGGCGGTAAGAATCTTCATCGGCTGATTCTGGCTGGGGATCTCAGAGAATTCGTACCAAACTGTAGCGGCGATGTCCTCATCGCCGTCTCCGTCTCTTCAATGACCTCGGCGGTGAGAGACCGCCGCCACAGCGTCCGTCAGGAGGCTATTCACAGGTGAACTGCCTAGGACTGCCGTTCCTTCGCTTCGTCCGTCGATTGACGGACTTCGCTCAGGATGACATCATTCCACTTCCTACAGCATCCATCCCCCGCTGACGTTGAGCACCTGGCCGGTCACGAACGCCGCCTCAGGAGACGCGAAGAACTTTACCGCTTCCGCCACATCGCGCGCCGTCGCTGGCCGGCCCACTGGGAAGCGCGCGTCGGCAACGCGCTGCGCCTCCTCCAGAGAAAGCTCCTGGTCATCAATGATGGGGGGATTGACCACGTTGACGGTGATGCCGTGGCGCGCTTCCTCCAGCGCCAGCGAGCGGCTGAAAGCGACCAGGGCCGCCTTGGCCGCTGAGTATGCCGAAATCTTGGCCTGGCCGAAGGCGCGCTCGGCGCCCACCGCTCCCAGGTTAACAATACGGCCCCAATGCTGCTGCCGCATGGCGGGGAGCGCATACTTCGACCCATAGAAAGCACTGTAGAGATTCGACTGCATGATGGCGTGCCACTCTTCCAGGGTGGTATCGAAGACTGGCTTCCATTCGAAGTCGCCGACGTTGTTGACCAGAATGTCGAGCCGCCCAAAACGCTGCAGGACGTTTTCGATCAGCGCCTTGAGCCGAGCCGGCACTGTGGCATCGGTTTCCGCCGCCCAGGCGTCAGTCCTCAAGCTTCTCAGTGTCTCGACGACTTTGTGCGCCCCCAGCTTGTTCGAGCGATAGGTCAACGCCACGCGTGCGCCCGCACGGCCAAGGGTAAGGGCGATTTCCTTTCCAATGCCCCGCGAGCCACCCACGACGAGCACTACCCGATTCCGCAACGGCACGCCTCAACTCCTTGAAAATACAAATCTTATTCTAAGTGTAACGAGTTTAATGGAAATCGGCAATGATTTCTGTTGGCCGGTAGTAATGCGGCTTGCTGAAGCGCCAGAGCCTTTGGAGTGCGGTGGCCCTGCTGCCGCATTGCTTCTCTGCCGGGCAACGCCGCGTCTGGTCAGAGAGCGAGAGCCTCCGAAGAAAAAAACGGAATCAAGGTTCCGCACCGCTGAAGCGGCGGTCAGGGTGCCACACGAGGTGGTTCTGCGGCGGCGGCGCTTTGTGAGCGCCGAGACCTGGCGAAAGGTCAATCTGGGCGTTCGGAGACCACTCCACCCGATTAATGATGGCTTGGAATTTTGGTGAGACCAATGAGAATTCCCATGCCTCAAATGCCCCGGTTTTTCGAAAGAGTGTAGCATTTCAGGACACTGGAACTCGTTGGTGCAGGGTTCGCGTTTAGCCAAAATGACCGAGTGGCAGCACAACCGCGGCACCAAAGAGCGGGGGGAACTTCGCACCGAGGGGGGATTAACTCGACGGAGAGTTTGGCGAACAGTTCTACAGTCGCCTGCTATTCGGTGGCGCGCGCCACGAGCAGGGTCATATCATCCTGCAGTTCCGGCGCGCCCGTCCAGTCCGCCACCGATCCGTAGATCTCATCGGCCAGCGATTGCAGCGGGCCGTGCAGCGCGCGTCGGGCGGCCGCGAGCAGGCGCTCCTCGCCGAACTCCTCGCCGTAAATGTTCTCGGGCTCCGTGAGGCCGTCGGTAAACGCGAAGAGCAAGTCGCCGGGTTCCAGACGGACCACCGCCTGCTCATATTCCATGGGCGAAAAGAGCCCCACGACGGTCCCGCCCTGGCCCAGCCGCTCCATCTGATCGCGGTGGAACACCACCGGCGGCAGGTGGCCCGCGTTGGTGTAGGTGAGCTCGCGCGTCCGCGCGTCGTAGATCCCGTAGAAAAACGTGGCGTACTTTTCCGTCGAAGTGCTCTCATAGAGCTGCCGGTTGAGCCTCCGCACCACCTCGGCGGTTCTCATCGGCTCCGCCGACGCAAGCCCCGCCGCGATGTGGCCGTTGAAGAACTGGGCGCGTAGGGACGATTGAATCGACGCCATGAGCAGCGCCGCCGAGATGCCCTTTCCGGCAATATCGCCCAGCACGAGTCCGACGCGGTCCTGATCGATCTGAATGAAGTCGTAGTAGTCGCCGCTGACCATACGGGCGGGATTGCACATCCCGAAGAGTTCAAGACCCGGCACCTTCGGCGTCGTCTGCGGGAACAATTGCCGCTGGACCTGCCGCGCAATCTCGAGTTCGCTCTCCAGACGCAATTTCTCCTGCGATTCGCGCAGCAGGCGCTCGACCGATGCCGTCATGCCATCGAACGCCTCACCGAGCGCAGTCAGTTGGTCACGCGCCGGGATCTTGATCCGATAGGAGAAGTCCCCTGCCTTGACACGCTCCGTGGCATCGTAGAGGTTATCCACGGTGGAGGTGATGGAACGCGTCAGCCGGATGCCGATGAAGAGCGCTACGGCTTCAATCAACAGGAATATTCCCGCCACAATGAAAAACAGCGTGACGTAAACGCGCGAGAAACTGCCCAGAGTAGCGATTAATTGCCGGTTGAGCGTCGCTACGCGCGAGGTCACGACCACCAGGATGGGCTCGGCGAGGCGCTTTGGGGTTTCACCTCCCCAAACCACCGGGTCGAGGGACGACGCGCCCACCACCGTGAAATCGGCACGACTCACGGCGGGAGGGAGTGCGACGGATTTCGAGCTGAGCGGCGCTTCCGGAGCAAACTCACTCTGCCGTGCGGCCGCGGTGCCTGTCGGCATCGCAGCGCGCAGCGATGGAGGCAGCAGCACCCTCACGGGCCCGATCCCCTCGCCCACCAGATCGAGCAGCTCAGGAGTCAGCGGTTGGTTGATCATCACCACGAATTCGCCCACCGGCGTCGGGGTGCGGTCGATGGAACGCAGAGCCACTTGCCCGTCGTCCACAACCGACCCGGCGAATTCTTCCTGCGTCAGCCATCGGGGCAGCACCAGGGGCCGGACACTGCCACTGCCATCCAGACGGAACGCTCGCACGCTGGAGCCCGCACGCAGAGTAATCTCCAGCCCCGGGTAGCTCTTCGCGTGCTCTCCCAGTTCCCGTTGGAAGAAACCCTGCATCAAATCCGCCAGGGCTTCAGGCGACTTGGCCTTGGTCTGGCGCACCTCATGCCCAACCACGCGGCTGATCTGTTGGAGCTGCCCTGCCCGTTCGCGCAGTTTGAGAGTAACAAGAAAAGCTGCGAACTGGCCGCTGTTAAGAAAATCTTTGATGAAAACCAGGATGAGGATGAGAACGATAGGGACGACAGCAATGAAAACGTAGGCGACGATCAGCCGCCGACGAAGCCGCCAGAGAACCCGGCCGCGGACATACCCCATGAGGCGTCCCAGGTAATAGCCCAGAGCAACGAGGAAGGTCAGCCAAAACAACACCCACAAGGATCCGGGAACACCGCCCGTGAATCGGTCGACCAGCCACAGTGCGACGCCGTAGGCCACGACCCAGACGCCAAACCGCGCCATACGGTGTTCCCGGTATTCTCGGATCAAGGATGTCAAAAGCACATGGAGAGGATATCAGCGCGCCGTCGATCGCGCCAGATGGCAGCAGATATGCTGCACTCATGGCCGGGCGAATTCCAGGACGGGCCCGCTTATCGGGCGGAATGGCTGTCCGCACCCACCGAAGAGAGCGCATTCTGAACACGGCTGTGACGGCGCCCGAAGCCGAAGTACACGACTAGTCCGATCACCAGCCAGACCAACAAGCGAAGCCAGGTATCCCACGGCAGGCTTGTCATCAGATACGCCGAAGTCAGGATCCCCAGAATAGGAACGACGGGAACCCAAGGCGTGCGGAAGGGGCGACGGAGATCCGGCCTCCTGACACGCAGGATCCACACGCCCGTGGAAACGATGATGAACGCCAGCAGGGTGCCAATACTCACCAGTTCGCCAAGCACTTCAATGGGAATCAGCGCGGCGAACACGGCGACGAACACCCCCACCAGAATCGTCGAAATCCAGGGCGTCCGAAATCGCGGATGAACCACCCCTGCCCACCGCGGGAGAAGGCCATCACGCGACATCGAGTAGAAAACTCGCGACTGCCCAAGCAACATCACCAGCATGACCGTGGCGAGCCCGAAAATCGCCCCGAGCTTTACGAGGAAACTCCCCCAGCGGACGCCCGTTGCGTCAATGCCCACTGCCACAGGGTCAGAGACGTTCAACGAAGTGTAAGGAACAATCCCGGTGAGCAAACCGGAGACCAGAATGTAAAGAACGGTACAGATCGCCAGCGAACCGAGAATCCCGATGGGCATATCCTTCTGGGGATTTCGGGCTTCCTGCGCGGCCGTGGAGACAGCATCAAAGCCGATGTAGGCAAAGAAGATCACCGCCGCGCCGCGCGCGATCCCCGACAAGCCGTACTGCCCGTACACCCCCGTATTATGAGGAATGAAAGGGTGCCAGTTCTTCAGGACAAGATCCGGGTGATTCCAAGCGTAGACTCCGGCGATGCCGATAAACATCAGGACGATGCAAACCTTGATGATGACGATCGCCGAATTGAAGTTTGCGGATTCCTTGATCCCAATCACCAGAATGGTGGTCACAGCCAGAATCGCCAGAAAGGCCACTAGGTTGAATGACGCGGTCATATGGGGCAGAGCATGGGGATCGATGCCGTGGGCCGCCAGGGTGTCCTTGACACGGTGCAATTGCTCCCAGTGGCCGTTGTAGTTAACCAGCAGCGTCCCGCGGGCGCTCGTAAACTGGGGGGGGATGTTGATGCCAAAATCCTGCAGGAAGCTCATGACGTATCCGCTCCACCCGGAGGCCACCGTGGCAGCGCCGAAGGCGTATTCCAGAATCAGATCCCAGCCAATGATCCAGGCAAAGATCTCACCCAGAGTCGCATAGCCATAAGTATAGGCCGACCCGGCAATCGGAATCAGCGAGGCGAACTCGGCATAGCAGAGCCCGCAAAAAACGCACGCCAAGCCTGCGAGGATAAAGGAGAGCACAATCGCCGGGCCGGCGTATTTGGCAGCGGCGCTGCCGGTCAGGACGAATATGCCGGCGCCAATGATCGCGCCAATCCCCAGCGTCACCAGATTGACAGGGCCCAGGGCCCGCCTGAGACTGTGACCACTCTCATCGGAAGCCTCGGCCATGAGCATGTCCAGCGGCTTGGTCGCCAATAGATGGGCCATCTTGTAGTTTCACTCCTCGGCTCGGTGCTAGAGTATCGAGAGGTTTTGATTTAGGGTCAAGCCCCGGCTTGCCGGCTGCCGTCGAAAGCTACTGACTATAAACCAAACTGCGATAGAAATCACTCACTGCGGCTGGGCCGGTGAGTCCGGCGCCAGGTTGAGCTGCGATTCTCCTAATGCCTGCAGAAAGGCCCGGGCGCGCGCCCTTACGTCCGGCGTCCCCAGAAGATCGGCGATCACGGCAACAGAATCGGCGCCGGCCGCTATGACTTCCCCTGCCCTCTCCAAAGTAATCCCCCCGATGGCCACCAGGGGCTTGCGCGTGGCCTCGCGAGCGCGCCGTAAACCCTCAAGGCCTACGACCGGGTCGGGTTGGGCTTTGCTCTGGGTCGCGAACACGGGCCCGAATGCGATGTAGTCTGCCGAGGTCTTGTCGGCCATAGCCACTTGTTCGAGGTTGTGGGTGGAGAACCCCACGATCCGTCCCGCTCCGACCACCGCTCGGGCCATTTCAACCGGCAAGTCGTCCTGACCGACATGCACTCCATCGGCGCTCACCGCCAGCGCGACGTCGGCGCGGTCGTTGACAATGAAGGTCCCACCCGCACCGCGGATTTGGACAAGAAGCGGCCGGCTTCGTTCGAACAGCTCACGGGAAGTCGCAACCTTGTCCCGGTACTGGATGAGCCGCACGCCGCCGGCAAGCAAAGCCTCGCACACGTCGGCAGTCGATCGCCCGCCCATGTGCGCACGGTCGAGGATGGCATACAAGCGTGGCAGAATCACGCCCATGAATCAGGAAGGACTGGAAGCTTCAGGATGGTTCCGCGCCGTTGGCGGAGAACCGTTTCAGAAATCCGGTATCGAAATTCCCCGCCCGGAAATCGGCGTCGGCCATGACCTTCTCGTGAACGGGAATAGAGGTCGAAATCCCCTCCACAACAAACATTTCCAGCGCGCGCGCCATGCGGCTTATGGCCTCCGCGCGGTCCCGGCCATGAACGACCAGCTTGGCAATCAGCGAGTCGTAGAAGGGCGGGATGACGCATTCGCTGTACGCCGCCGTATCGACGCGCACACCTGTTCCGCCGGGAGTGTGAAACCCCGTGATCTTTCCGGCCGACGGGGCAAAGGTCTCAGGATTCTCGGCGCAGATGCGGCACTCGATGGCGTGCCCGCGCAGGCCGACCGTCTCTCCGCTGATCGAAATCGGCTCGCCCGCCGCGATCGTGATCTGAAGCTTCACGAGGTCCAGGCCCGTCACCATTTCCGTCACCGGATGTTCCACCTGAATGCGCGTGTTCATCTCGAGGAAATAGAGATTGCGGTTCTCATCCATGAGGAATTCGACCGTCCCGGCGTTCGTGTAACCAATCTTCTCGAGGGCACGGATGACCTGGCCACCCACCCGTTGCCGGGTCTCACTGTCGATTTGAGTTGAAGGAGATTCCTCGATCACCTTCTGATGCCGGCGCTGGATCGTACACTCGCGCTCTCCCAGATGAACGACCTTCCCGTGCTTGTCGCCCATCACCTGGAACTCGATGTGGCGCGGCGAGGCGACGTATTTCTCCAGGTAGACATCGGGAGAGCCAAAAGATGCCGCCGCCTCGTTCTGCGCGGTCTGCAAAGCGCTGGCCAGGCCGTCTTCCGACTTGATAATCCTCATGCCCCTTCCGCCCCCGCCCGCGACCGCCTTGATGATGACGGGATAGCCGATTCGTTTGGCCACCTCGGCCGCTTCCGCTGCCGACTGCAGGACTCCTGAGCCCGGCAGCACTGGGAGGCCGTGTTCGGCCATCGCCTTCCGGGCGCGGTCCTTATCGCCCATCAGACGGATCACCTCCGGCGAGGGGCCGATGAAGGTAAGCCCGGAGGTCTCGCACACATCGGCGAAATGGGCGCTCTCGGCCAGAAAGCCATAACCCGGATGGATGGCGTCCGCGCCAGTAATCTCCGCCGCTGAGATAATGCTGGCAACATTCAAGTAGCTGTCCGAGCTGTGCGGCGGTCCGATGCAAATCGCCTCGTCGGCGAAACGAACGTGTAAGGAAAACCTGTCGGCCTCGGAATACACGGCGACCGCGGGAATCCCCAACTCCTTGCAGGCACAGATAACCCGGAGAGCAATCTCCCCGCGATTCGCGATGAGGATTTTCTTAAACATCGATTGAAAGAAAACCTTTAGCTCTAGTCGCCTGGCGCCCGGCCCGGAAGGGACCACATCCCGGCTGTAAGCGGCGCCCTCGCGGCTATTCGCCGCATCATATCTTGTGCGAAGGCCGGATGGTGAATAGCGACTGCCCGTATTCAACCGGCTGCCCGGTCTCGACGTAAATACGCACTACTTCGCCGGCGACTTCCGACTCAATCTCGTTCATCAGTTTCATCGCTTCGATGATGCAGAGGGCTTGGCCGACCTGGACGACGTCACCCAACTGCACAAAAGGCGGCGCGTTTGGCGCCGGCGAAGCGTAAAACGTGCCCACGATGGGAGATTTAATGATGTGGAGGTCCTCTGCAGACTCCGAAGCGCCCTCAGCAGGAGCCTCGGCAGCGGCGGGGCGCGGTACGGGAACAGGTGGAGGGGGGGGTGGAACCCAGGTAGGGGAAGCGTTGGCTGGAAGCACCGTAACGGCCGGAGCCTCAGCCGGGGAGTTGCCGCGCTTGACACGGATCCGAACTCCCCCCTTTTCCATCTCAAATTCGCTGATTTCGCGCTCGACCAGAACGTCAATGAGTTCGCAGATTTCCTTCAGATTCCACGAACTGCCGCTTGATCCGCCGGCGCGAGTGGTATTCTTGCCGGGCATGAATGCAACTCCAGGGGGCAGGCCGCGAGCCGCCCCTACCGGGCGAGCCGCTGGGCTCGCCTCTATGAAATAATCCAGTCGTCCTTGGACAGCGGTGTGAGGACCTCTGCACCGATTTCCGTCACCAGGACGGTGTCCTCAATCCGCACGCCACCCAGACCCTCAATGTAGACTCCTGGCTCCACGCTCACCACGCAACCGGGTTCAAGCAAGGTCTCTTCCTTGCGAGCCAGCCGCGGCTTTTCGTGGATGTCCAGGCCAACTCCGTGCCCCGTACTGTGGGTGAAATACCGATCCAGTGCCCGCCCAGACAGTGCGCGGCGAGCGGTAAAGTCGACCTTCCCGCAAGCGGTAGCCGGTCTGACAGCTTTGATGGCTTGTTCCTGCGCCATCAGTACCGCGGCGTACAACCGCTCTACTCGCCGCGAGGGGCGACCCAGAAACACCGTCCGCGTCATATCCGCCGCGTAGCCTTGCAGTATAGCACCCAGGTCAAAGATTACCAACTCATCTTCCTTCAACAACTTGGAGGAAGCACGAGCATGCGGCCAGGCGCTCCGCTCCCCGGAGGCGACGATCGTCTCAAAGGCGGCTCCTTCCGCCCCGTGCAAACGCATACGGTACTCGATTTCCGCCGCCAAATCGCTCTCACGGAGCCCTGGGCGCAAAGTCCCGCGGACCTCGCTAAAGACCGCGGCGGTGATCTGCCCTGCCTGGCGTATGCAATCAATCTCGCCAGAATCTTTGACAAGCCGCAGGTCTTCGACGAGGCCGCCCGAAGCCCTGAGGGTCGCCTTCGGGACACGGCGCTGCAATTCACTGAATCCGGAGCAGGTCAAGTGCGCATCATCGTACCCAACGTTTCGCGTCCGTCGCCGGATGAGCCACTGCCCAGCAGCGCTCAGGAGTGGGCGCCTGACTTCGTGAACATCCACTCCCGCTGACTGCTCGCGAGCCTGGAGCGTATATCGGGGGTCCACGAAAAGCACCGCTTGCTCAAGACCCAAGACTGCTATCCCTGTGCTACCGCGAAAGCCCGTGAGGTAGAAGATGTTCTTGGGATTGGAGACGAGGAGGAAATCCAGTCTCCGTTTCGCCATCAAATCGCGCAGTCGATGCTGACGGGAGGGCACGAAGGAACTGGAGGCAAATACACTCATGTCGGAAAGAAAAAGGAGGAGACTCGCGTCTCCTCCCATTCGAAGATTGCGGTGTCGCGCTACGTGCGGCTGCCCCTAGTTGCCGTTGAAATTGCCGACCCCTACCCATCTGGTCGCGGCATCGGGGTTGAACAGCTCAGTGCTATTCCAGGTGGATTCGACAAAGCTGGATCCTGTCGACCGCAGCACGTCCCACCCATGGCCGGCATAGCTTATGTACTGAACCACGTCTGCCTTGCCGTCGCCGTTGAAGTCGCCGACTGCCACCCATCGGGTGATAGGGTCGCTGTTGAACAGCTCGGTGTTGTTCCAGGTAGACGCGATGAAGCTGGATCCAGTCGACAGCAACACTCTCCAGCCGAGGCCGCCAACGCCTAGATACTGAACCACATCCGCCTTCCCGTCGCCGTTGAAGTCCCCGACCGCCACCCATCTGGAAGTGTTGTCGGAGTTAAACGGCTCGGTGGCGTTCCAGGTCGATGCCGTGAAGCTGGACCCAGTTGACAGAAGCACGTCCCACCCACGGCCTGCGATGTACTGAACCACATCCTCCTTGCCGTCACCATTGAAGTCCCCGACCCCTACCCATCTGGAACTGTTGTCGGAGTTAAACAGCTCGGTGGTGTTCCAGGCGGATGCCGTAAAGCTCGATCCAGTTGACTGCAGCACGTCCCACCCATGGCCGGCATAGCTTATGTACTGAACCACGTCCTTCTTGCCGTCACCATTGAAGTCCCCGACCGCCACCCATCTCGTCAAAGGATTGCTGTTGAACAGCTCGGTAGTATTCCAAGCGGACGCGGTGAAGCTGGATCCGGTTGACTGCAAAACGTCCCACCCATGGCCGGTATAGCTTATGTACTGAACCACGTCCGCCTTGCCGGCCGCATGCGTTGTGCGGGCGCTGCCCAGTGCAAGCGCAAGCGCGAAAAGAAAAAGGGTAACTAAAATCATCTGCCGGGTTCTCATAGTGCCCTCCGTCATCACCTGATCTGTTGCCCAGGAACGCTGGCATCTCGGCCTGGCCACGCCGCAGACCTTTTGTGAGCCGATCATTTCCAGCAAATTCCGGCATTCGAGGAGGTACCCTACGACTAATGTACCTATTTGTCAATATAAATGTTTCAACAAAATAGGATCAACTCAGTCAGCCCGATAAAGCGCCGTTGTTTGTGGTCCAGGGAAACCACTGCCCTCGCCATGTAGCGAGGGCAGGAACCTGCATTCGGCCTCTCGGAAGAAGCGGCAGCTACACCCCCCTACGGTCGCACTGATCGTGCTTGGTAACCCGCAGGCGCTACCCGGGCAGCACTTTCGGACTCACGAAGAAGAGCAACTCCTGGTCATTGTCCTGCACGGAATTGGTCTTGAAAAGGTTCCCAAGGACTGGAATCGACCCGAGAAGCGGAACAGAAGTCGCCGACTTCGAGCGAGCTGTCACATTCACACCACCGAAGACCACCGTTCCGCCGTCCGGGACCAGAACTTGTGTTGTTGCCGTCTGTGTATCGATGCTGGGACCCGCGGTGGTCAGCGACACGCCGGGCGCGGCGTTCGTGACGTTGATGTCCAGGAAGATATTCCCGTCGTCCGTGACCTGAGGCGTGACCTTCATGGTCAACGCGGCGTTGGTGTACTGAATGCTGATGGTGTTATTGATGGTCGTCTGAATGGGAATCTGAGTTCCTTGCATGACCATCCCGGCCACGTTGTTCTGCGTGACGATGGTGGGTTTGGAGATCGTCTTGACCCGACCGCGTATCTCTTCCGCGGCGATCGCCGCGTTGATGGCGTAACGAGCGCCCGCATTGGCGATGGCGTAAACGCCAAACCCCGTGACTGGCTCCACGGTGACGAGGGGTAATTTACCCGCCCCGTTGGCAGTCGATCCCGACCCCGTCCCAGCTGCCGTCGCGGTTGTGCCGCTCCGGTTGCCGTACGCTGCCGAAATGGAGGCTCCCAACGTCCGTGAGAAGGTGGCCGTGGCGCGGACAATCCTCGCCTCGATTTGCACCTGCTTTGCCTTCTTATCCAGCCGTTCAATGATCGACTGAATGACCGGGATCTGAGTCTGAATATCGGAGATGATTAGGGTGTTCGTACGGTCGTCCACGAGGACGTTGCCGCGCGCAGTCAGTGCTCCACCTCCCACCCAAGCCTTGAGAATCGTGGAAATTGTTGCAGCTTTGGCGTAGTTAATTGGGCGGAAGACGGTGACCAGCGGCTGTGCGGCCTCGCGAGCCGCTGCCAGCTTGACATTCGCCTCCTGTTCGGCAGTCAGAGTTTCCACTCGCGCGATGCGCAGGACATTGCCTTCCAGGGTCTTGCCCAAGCGGTTGTTCTTCAGCACGATGTCCAGCGCCTGGTCCCATGGCACCGCATCCAAGACCAGGGTCACATTCCCACTGACGTTGGGGTCCACGATGATGTTCAAACCACTGATTTCGTGGATTAAACGGAAGAAATCTTTAAGGTCAACATCCTTAAGGTTCAGTGAGATCGGTTCGCCCGTATACTGGACTGCTTGCTGTGCCTGCCCTGGAGCAGCAGTTTGGTCTTGCGCCGCCGCCGAGACCGTCCCCGGCGTTGTGGAGAGCGTCATTGCTGCACGTGCTGCCTGGACGACCTCGGGGGCCGGAGCAGACGGCTTCTCTAGCTTGGGGGCTGCCGCAACTTCCCGAGATTCCACGAGAGCTGGAAGGGTACTTTGAGCATCAATCGTTGATTGAACGGGCGCTGGCGGAATCGGTGGGACCACCGCTGCTGGCACTGTCTTCGGACTCTCAATCGCTGCCGTCGCTGGCGGGGCGCTCAGAATCTCGGCCGGATGAGGCAATTCGGTCTTTTGGACCGATTTCGTTTCGCTCTTGGCCGGTTCCGCCGGAATGGGCGGAGCCGGTGCCGAAACCGCCATCGCTTTCGACGCAGTCTTCGATTTCAGTTCCACCCGCACGCCACCCGACTGGGCGCGCACATCGAATGCAGGATCGCCCGACAGATCGGCCACGACACGGACCACGGAAGGCTTGCCCTCGCGGAACTGTCCCACGCGCACGCCCTTCAGATAGGTTTCCTGACTGAGGTAAACCCTCTGCGCCACGGCGTTCTGCGCGTCCTCCAGGTCCACGACTAGGCGGGCAGGATTCTGCAGGTGCAAGACGTTGTAGTGCAGCGGGCCGGACGTCGAGATGTCCACATACGTCTCACCCGCCGCCCCAGAGGAAATCTTCACGGCGGACACCTTTGCGGGGCCACGGGCCTCGGTGCGCGCGGGTGCCGGGGTGGGCGCGGACGTGAGGCCGCGAACCGGTGAAGGCGCGGGCACAGCGCTTGCCGCTGCCACCGAAGTCCCCGCCGGAGCGAAGACGAGTTTCAGCCCATCGGTCCCGCGTTCAGCGGTCACCGTCTCCGGCTGCGTCAAGTTCAACTGCACACGCACAACCGGCCGGCCTGACGCATCCAGGTACTGCAGGAGGTGGTAGTCCTTCACCACGCCCGTGCGGAATACCCCGTCCTTGGCGACGCCGCTGGCCTTGACATTCTTCAGGTCCACCAGAGCGGTGTCTCCTGTTGCGCGCGTCGTGTGATAGGTATAGTCCCCGTCAATGCGCAGGACCACTTCGTTGGACGAGGTTGGGCTGGCCGCGCCGACCGCCTTCAAGCTCGCCAGGGGCGGGTCTTTGGCCCCCAGGCTTGGGGTGATCGAAGCCATCCCCACCATCAACCAGATCGTCGTGAGTGAAAGGATCACTTTGCGTCTCATCTTCACGCTCCAGGACCCTGGCCCAGCCGCTTCACGACCTCGCGCACAACCATGTTGCCGTTAGCGTCGAGGGCGTTTTCCCTAAAGACGACTGAGTCGGGAGTAATCTTGCTGACCACACCGTTATAGACGGCATCGTTCTCACGCAGGAAATAGGCACGATTCGAACTGTTGTCCACAACTGCGATCATCGTGCTGGTTGTGTCCAAACGCACAATTCCTTCGATCTTTAATTGGCTGATCAGAAGCCCGCGGGTTCCTGGCGGAAGTGGACCCACAATCTGCTCCCCGCCCGCGCCGCCCGCCACCGGAGGTCCGGGGAGTTTGAAGGGGTCTCGGCGACCCGCCATCTCGGGACCCTTCGAGGTCTGCGCCGACTTCGCTGCCGACTCCCCGGCGGTTTTCTTGCTGACCGCCTTCTTTGCGGAAACCTTCTTGCCGGATGGCTTGGTAGTGATCGCTTTGGGTGTCGCCACCCTGGTCGCTGCCTTGGGTTTCATTGGCACGGCTGCCGCCTTGGGTTTGGGCGCGGCGGCCTTTTTCGTGTCGGCGGCAGTGCCCGCCTTCGCCCCTGCCTGCGGGGCACCGGCAGCTTGCGGCAACCCCGCCTCAATGGCCCTTAGCGCCGTGGCGCCAAAGGCCAGGAGAACCACCGGGAGTGTCCACGCCAACCATTTTCGAACGCCCATAAGCCGGTCATTGACCATATCTCTCACCTAGACCTACTTCTTTTTGGGTTGTGCTTGCGCCGGAGGTGCCTGCGGTTTGTTGTAATAGGTCGTGATCATACAGCTGGCCCCTACGGTCTCGTTGGGAAGAATCTTGTAATTTCCCTGTCCCCCGCCCGCAGGCGGCCCCAGGGAAAGATTGGTCACACTGACAATTCGTTGCTCGCGAGCCAGACGGTCGAAGAATGCTAACAACTGGTAATAGACGCCATCCAGCCGAACGTTGAACGGCGTCTCGACGTAGAAATCCCGTTGCACCAACGCTCCCGCCACGAAGTTACGAAGATGGATCCCGGCGCCCACGGCCGTGTCGTGGACCATGTTCACGAACTGATCCGTCGCCTGCTCATCCGGAACGATGGAGCGAAGCGTATCCAGCTGCTTTTCGAGTTGGGCGATTCGGTTCAGCAGTTCTGTGCGCTCGCGCTCAACCGCCTGGTTCTTGAGGTTTTCCTGGTGCAGGCGGTTGACTTCGACCTCCAGCTTCGTCCGCTGCGCCGAAAGAGGCAAGACATACAGGTAGAAAACCACTCCCGCCAGGATAGCAGCCGCTCCCGCAAGAATCACTGCTTGTACAGCTCCTGGAAGATCGTTGAAGCTCTTGGCCATCGTCGCTCTCCCTATTGTCCTGCCTGGCGTGCCCCGGCGGCTGGTGCCGCGGCGGGCTGCGCCGCCGCGGGCAGCGGTGGCAGCTTGTAAACGCAGTCCAGAGTGAACTTGAAACTCAGGCGCTCAAATTGATCGTCCTGATAGTACTGCCGCAGCTGCACGTCGTCGAACCTGCCAGAATTCTTGAGGTTGGCGATAAAGCTGGCGATCGACTCCACGGAATTCGACTGCCCGCGGATCGCCAACCGGGCACCGTCAGGACTTACCGTCAGCAGGTAGAGGTCGTTGCTTCGACTGACAATCCCGCCCAAGGACGACATCAAGTCGACCGGCCCCACCCGACTCTGCTGGAGCGCCTGGATCGTGTTGATGCGCTGTTCTAACTGCTCCCTCTGGGCCACGTATTTCTGATTCTCAGCCCGGATCTGCGCCAACCGGTCCGCCTCGCGCTGCTCCTCCGCCTTCTTCTTGTTGAGCCGGTCGATGTCGCTCGACCAGTAGCGCCACACGAAGCCCACCACACCGAAGGCCACTACGGCGCTCACGACAAAGATAAGCGCCTGCCGTGCCGCGGTGGTTGGCGGTCCCGCCTGTTTGGCAACCGGCTTTGCAATCCCCAGCAGATTGATTCTGATCATGGCGTGTCAAAGCTCCTGAGCGCCAACCCCACGGCAACGCTCATGCGTGGAGCGACCTCGCTGATGTAATTGGCATCAAACTTCGACGCATTAATCTGCACCCGCTGAAATGGATTGATGATCTCGACAGGGATGCTGAATTCTTCTTTCAGCAGATCGACCAAGCCTTGGACCTTCGCCGAGCCACCCCCGACGTAGATTTGCTGAATGTTCTCTGCCGAAGTCGTCTGCTTGAAAAAATCAAAGGTCTTCTGCACTTCCAACAAGAGAATCTCTGAGACAGAGCGGAGATGGGGGGCCGCTTGCTCCGCCGTCGCGCTGCCGACTTCGTTGCCCTGTTTGAGTTTCTCCGCGTCCTCAAAACTCAGGTCCAGTTCCTTTTGCAGAGTGTCCGTGTACTGATTGCCGCCCACCGAAACGTCCCGGGTAAAGAGCGGCACGCCGCCCCGCATGATATTGATATTCATGATGCTGGCGCCAATGTTGAGCAGCGCAGTCATGCGATCCAGGGTGTGCTCGTAATTCATCTCGAAGGCATTCTGAACGGCGAAGGCATCAATATCCACCAGGCGAGTGGTTTTGCCCGCCTGGCTGAGCACGTTGGTGTAATTAAGGACCTTGTCTTTCTTGGCTGCAACCAGCATCACATCAAATCCCGGCGCCCCCTGGGCCGGCCCCAACACCTGGTGGTCGTAGTAGACATCCGCCATGTCGAACGGGATGTATTGCGGAGCCTCAAAGGAGATGGAGCCTGCCACCTCTTCTTCGCTCGCGACATTGACCACAATCTTCTTCACAATCACCGAGTGCCCGGAAATGGCAGTCGCCACGTTTGCAGTCTTGATCTTGTTGTCGTTGAAAACCTTCTCGATCGAAGTGGCGACGGTGAAGGAGTCCATGATGGCGCCGTCCACGACCGCATCCTGACCCAGGTTTTCCATCCCCAGGCTCACGAGCTCGAAGTCGCTGCCCTTCTTCTTTAATTCCACCAGCTTGATGGAACTCGAACCGATGTCCAGCCCCACCAGCCCTTTGGGTTTGCTGAATCCAAACATCTGGAATGCCCCCTACCGGGCGCCTGCCCGCATTTTGCCTGTAGCGCGCTCCTCGCGCGGTGTGCTCTGCCTCTCCATCCAGCGGTCTAGGACAGTTTTCTTGAATTTCCAACGATTGCCCAGCTTGAAGGCTGGAATCCTCTCGCCGATGACGTACTTGTAGAGGGTCTCTCGCGAAACCCCCAGATAGTCCGATGCTTCGCGAATGCCCATGACTTCACGAATCTCAGCCATAACACCAGCCTTTGGGGAGGCCTATCCTTTGATAAGTCTAATTGAGGCGCTTGCTACTGGCGAGCTATCCCAAAACCTCCCCTGCGTTGGGGATTGCGTACGCTTATACGCGCCTGCTTATGCCTTTGTCAAGCTTTTTTTATAGGTTTTGTGCGTTTTATTGAGGAGTAGGGGGGGAATCATGGGGGAAACGTGTGTACCAAATACGAAATATAGCGGCGCGACACACTGAAACTACTACATCTTGCGCAAATCACCCCAGTTTCGCGCTTCCAACCCAAGTCTCCTTTGGTCGAACCCTCCTCGGCTCGGCCTGGGGGCCGGAGGACCCGGGTTTGGCATGATGCGTCGCAAGTTGAGAAGAACAACCAGGCCCGGCGGGCTTGATCCTTCCCTTCCAGCCGTCGGGCACGCATTTATCCCTGAGATGTGCGGCCGAAGGGGATGGGCGCCCGGTATTCCCAATCAGCCGTCAAGCCACTCTTGTAACGGAACAACTTGCAGATGACGCACAGTTGCGCCACGGCGAAAGGGCTCTCTTGCTCGTGCCAGTCGTGGTGACAGGTTCCCGCAAGAGGCTTCCGGTCTTCTGGCTGATTCAACAATTGGTCCGTCCCTAGCAACAGGCCCGTTCGCCCTGGAAGCTGAAGTTCCACTACGGGAGTTCGCGAACCCAGATGTTCCTGTAGCGGACCGGATGGCTGTGGTCCTGAAGCGAAAGCGGAAGCTTCTCCGGGGTTGGCTTGTAAGGCGGCCGCGCTTTGTGCGCCGTAGGCCCGGTCAGTTCAAGGTTGTCCTGCGTGAGCACCCCATTGTGAAACACCGTCACGCGCGCCTTCCGCGTCACAGTCCCGTCCTTATCGAATCGCGGGCCGTGAAAGATGATGTCGTAAGTCTGCCACTGCCCCGGCGGCCGGCTGGCATTGACGAGCGGCGGGTACTGGCCATAGACAGCCGAAGCCTGACCGTCGGCATAGGTCACATTCTGGTAGGAATCAAGCACCTGAATTTCGTAGAGACCCATCAGGAAGACGCCGCTGTTCCCACGGTCCTGGTCCTCGCCGTGCGGGGGGTCAGGTGTGGCCCACTCGACGTGGAGCTGGCAGTCACCAAATGCCTGGTTGCTGATCAGCGACCCGCTTTTTGGGACTGTCTCGAAGAACCCGTCCTGCACCTTCCACTTGGCGGGCGTGTTCCCTTCCGAATGCCACTGCGAGAGATCCTTGCCGTTGAAAAGCACGATGGCGTCCGAAGGGGGCTGGCCTGCCTGCTCCTGAGTGCTAGCGGTTCCAGGAGTAATTACCGGCGGGTGCGGCCGGTTCCGGTCGTGGATCTGCCAATCGCCCACACCTTGTTGGGCTAAGCAAGCGCCCATAGTAAAGCTAAGCCCTGCCACGGCGAGAGCGATCAGAATTCCATACTCGGCCAGTAGTGAAACTCGATTTCGCATGATCAGTCTCCTCTGCAGAACGTCTGCCGGACCTTCTGAAGTCCTTCGACGGGCACCCATATTCCGGATGGCAGCCGACAGTTTAAGTCTACTGTGGTTCACTGTCCAGCACAGTTCGAGCCCACAGACCCCGGGTCGAGCCGCTGGAGTCACGCCGATTGGACCAGCCTTGGGAAGGTTGACACTCTCAAAGGCTGGCCTCAAACTGAGCTCGTGCAGACAGGGGTTGAAACTCGTGCCGGTGCTGCCATGGATGGAGCAATCGAAAGCGATCGCCGACGCGCTGCGAAGAAAACCCGATTGGCGGCCGTTTTCCTGGGACTGACATACGCGCCCGCGGCTTGGCTGGCCGGTCAGCAAGACCGACTTCTTTCCGACTATGCCAAGGCGCTTTATCAGAACCAGTTCGCCAAATCCGAAGCACTCGCCACACAATTTCTAAGAACCCATCCCGGCCAGCCCGACGGATTGGTCGTGCTGGCGCGAGCACAAATGGCACAGGGAAAGCTGCACGCCGCCTATCAGAATCTGACCAAAGCGCTTCAAACTAATCCCAAACACATTGACGCTTTGTATTATCTCAGTCGCCTTTCTCTGGCGCTCTCTCAAGGGGAATACGAGAAGCTGGTGCAGACTGCGCCCAACTCGGTGCGGGCGCACCAAGTGCTCGGCGACGCGTACCGGGGAAGGCAAGAATTGGCCCAGGCTGAGGCGGAGTACCAAGCTGCACTGAGCATCGAACCTGAGGCGGTGGAGATTCTAGACGCTCTCGGGGAAATGAAACGTTGGCAGTTTAAGTTCGACGAAGCGGTCTCCTACTATTCGCGGGCACTCGCAGCCCAGCCTCGTGACTACGAAAGTGCCTACGGTCTCGGGGCCTGCTATCTCTACCTGCAGCAGCCCGAGCGAGCTGCCGAATTCCTGCAACGGGCTTTGGAAATCGACCCGCGATCGGCCGCGGCCCACCTGGCGTTGGGCGACGCCTACCTCCGGTCGGGCAAGGCCCAGGAAGCGGTTTCCGAACTGAACAGGGCGGTGACCATCGCACCGGAAATGCGCCAGGCCTATGTTTTGCTGGCGCGCGCTTATAGTCGCCTGGATCAAAAGGAGGCGGCTGACCGGGCCGCGGCAAAAGCCCAAGCCCTGCAACAGAAAGAAAGCCAAGGATTGGTCGACACCCTGAGCAGTGGGGAGCCGGCCACGCTGCCCTCGAGGCCCGCGTCAAAACCGGCTGATGCTCGAAACCCGCAACCATGACGTCAACTGCAAGAATGCATAGAACCGATTTGTTCCGAAAAGCGTGGAGGGGGGCTCATCTCTGGACGGTGATTCTCTCCGTGCTACTGCCGGCGGGCCTCCCGGTGGGAGCCCAGACTCAGGGGACGCTGCCTGACAGCCTCCTTAGCCTCTTCCAGGAGGGCGTCGAGGCTCAGAAAGCCGGACACCTGGAGGAGGCGGAGAGAGCATTCCGGCAGGTGCTGGCAGGCGGCGGGAAAGTCGCGTTCGTGTATAACAACCTGGGCATTGTGTATCAATCGCGGCGCGAACACGAGAAAGCCGTCACGCAGTTTCGAGAAGCGATCCACCTGCAACCTGACTATGGCGCACCTCGAATCCTTTTGGGAGCGAGCCTGCTGGCGCTGGGCAGGACGGGGGAGGCTGCCCAGCAACTGGAGCGGGCGGTGAAACTGCAACCGCGGGAACCTCTGGCGCGGGAACAATTGGCGCGTGCCTATGAACGCGGCGAGAACTTTCGCGGCGTGGTCGAACAGTATCGCGCCCTACTTGAGCTACAACCTAACAATCCCGAGTATCTCTACCAGCTGGGAGGAGCGTACTTGAAGCTGGCCGCGTGGTGTCATCGGCAGATGGCCGCGCAGAATCCGAACTCCGCACGGGTCCTCCAGTCTCTGGCGGAGAGCTATCGCCAGCAAGGCCACCCGGACCTCGCCGCGCAAGTGCTCCGACGCGCTGCGAAGGCCGATCCGACGATGCCGGAAGTGCATTATGCCCTGGCGCTGATCTATTTGGAAAAGAACAAGCCGGACGAGGCTCGGCAGGAACTGGAAAAGGAATTGGCTATCGTGCCGTCGTCGGTGGCGGCGCAGGCACTTCTGCGGAAACTCAAGGCAGGGCCATAACTTGCGAATTGTGGGATTGGAAATGCGTCCTGACAAACTGGTGGCGGTGGCTCTTCTGACGCTGCTCCTGGCCGCGACGGCATGGGGTCAGAACATGCAAGACGCCTCCACGGCGCCCAACCCGCCGGCAACGAGCTCCCTTCCCCTGAGCCCTGAACAGCAGCAGTTGTTGCAGGAATCACTCAAAGCCCGCAATTACGCTGGCGCCGAGAAACTGCTGGTGGCTGAGATCGAAAAGAAGCCGCAATCTGCGGAACTTCTCCGATTCCTGGCAAGCGTCTTCTTTCTCGACGGCCGATACCTCAACACCGCCGTGGCTCTTAAGAAGGCCGAGAAAATCGCCCCCCTCGACAACCCGAGCCGCTTCACCCTCGCCCTCTCCTACATCATTCTGGATCACCGCGATTGGGCCCGCCCGGAACTGGAGGCGCTAGCCAACGTCGAACCCCGCACCGCACTCTACCCCTATTGGCTCGGCCGGCTGGATTACGACGAGATGCAGTTCACCTCCGCCGTGGCCAAGCTTCGCAAGGCCCTGGAACTTGATCCCGCATACATGAAGACTTACGACAACCTCGGGCTCTGCTACGAAGCGCTGGGCCAGTACGACGAAGCGATTAAGACTTACCAGGAAGCCATGCGACTGAATCGCCTCAAGCCCCAGCCCTCACCCTGGCCGCCTGTGAACCTGGGCACTCTGTTCATCAAACTGGGGAAACTGGAGGAGGCCGACGCAGCCCTCGCCGAGTCCCTGCGGTATGACCCGAGGTTTCCGCAGGCCCGCTACGAACTCGGCCTTCTGCGTGAGAAACAGAAGCGCGACGACGATGCCATCGCCGAACTGAAGCAGGCGGCGGAGTTGAATCCCTCCTACGCCGAGCCGCACTACGCGCTGGGGCGCATCCACCAACGGAAGGGCGACACGAAGAACGCCGAAATCGCCTTTGAGACCTTCCACCGCCTGAAGCGCGATAACTCCAAAACCCGGCCGCAGTAGCGTACCGGGGCGGCTTACCTCAGCCCGACTTCTCGTCCTCCCTCCCTGAATCCTTTGATCCGTGGCACCCATCCGGCGCCGCAGGCAGGACGTTTGCTTGCAGGTCCAGTTCGCTTCCCCAGTCCTTGCCCGGTTCATCCCGTGGTATTCTAAAGACCAGAGAAGAACGCGAGCCACCGGGCTTATTCATCGAAGGAGAGTGCGCAGCTCGCCCGCAGGTCGGGTCGAGACTCACAGATTGCCTATGCCTATTGACCACGCGACCCATCCCGCCCAGCGCGAGGAGACAGGCGGCGCGCCGGAGGAAGCAAGCTCCGGGAAAGCCGCTGAACAGGAACTGATCGAAACCCGCGAATGGCGCGAGTCCCTCGATTACGTCCTGGAACAAAGCGGCCCGGAGCGTGTGGCGCGGTTGCTCCGCGAATTGCAGGTCCACGCCCGCAAAGCCGGGGTCGCCATCCCCTTCACCGCCAACACGCCCTACATCAACACCATCCCCGCCGACAAACAACCCGCTTTCCCGGGCAGTCGTGAGATCGAGCGCCGCATCAAGAGCTTGATTCGCTGGAATGCCATGGCCATGGTGGTGCGTGCCAACCGCGAATCGAGCGGAATTGGCGGCCACATCTCCACCTACGCCTCGGCGGCAACCTTGTACGAGGTGGGCTTCAACCACTTCTTCCGTGGGCGCGACGAAGGGCGCGAGGGCGACATCATCTATTTCCAGGGCCACGCATCGCCGGGCATTTATGCCCGTGCCTTCCTCGAAGGGCGCATCTCGCTCGAGCAGATGCAGAATTTCCGGCGCGAACTTCGCCCCGGCGGAGGCCTTTCTTCCTATCCCCACCCCTGGTTGATGCCCAATTTCTGGGAGTTCCCCACCGTATCGATGGGATTGGGCCCCATCATGGCGATCTACCAGGCAAGGTTTAACCGCTACCTGGAAGACCGCGGTCTGAAGGCGCCAGCGAACAGCAGGGTCTGGGCCTTTCTCGGCGATGGCGAGACCGACGAGCCGGAGGCCCTGGGGGCAATTTCGCTCGCATCGCGCGAGAAGCTCGACAACCTCATCTTCGTCATCAACTGCAATCTCCAGCGGCTGGACGGCCCGGTGCGCGGGAATGGTCAGATCGTTCAGGAACTGGAAGCCATGTTCCGCGGCGCGGGCTGGAATGTCATCAAGGTGCTGTGGGGCAGCGACTGGGATCCCCTGCTCGCCAAAGACCACGACGGATTGCTCGCCAAGCGTATGGGCGAAACCGTTGACGGGCAGTATCAGAAATACTCCGTCATGCCGGGCAGCTACTTCCGAGAGCACTTCTTCGGGTCCGACTCTCGCCTGCTCGAGATGGTCAAGCAGTTCTCCGATGAACAGCTTTTCAAGATGCGCCACGGCGGGCATGACCCGGAAAAGGTCTACGCCGCCTACAAGGCCGCCGTCGAAAACAAAGGCTCGCCCAGCGTCATCCTGGCGCGCACGATTAAGGGATATGGCCTCGGCGAAGCCGGCGAGGGCCGCAACATCACCCACCAGCAGAAGAAGCTGAACGAAGATGAGCTGCGCGAATTCCGCAGCCGCTTCGGTATTCCCATTTCCGACGAAGACGTCGCCCAAGCGCCTTTCTACACACCATCTGAAGATAGCCCGGAAATGGTCTACATGCACGAGCGGCGACGCGCCCTGGGCGGCTATGTCCCGCACCGCGCCCCCAAGTGCGTGCGTATGGAGTTGGACCTGGAGGAGACGTTCGAGGAGTTCTACAAAGGTACCGAGGGCCGCGACGCTTCCACGACCATGGCCTTCGTCCGCATGCTTTCCAAGCTTCTGCGGCATCCCGAGGTGGGCAAATACATCGTGCCGATTGTCCCCGATGAATCCCGCACCTTCGGGATGGAAGCGCTCTTCCGCCAGGTCGGAATCTACTCTCACGTCGGCCAGCTTTACGAGCCAGTCGATAAGGAAACACTGCTTTACTACAAGGAAGCCAAGAGCGGTCAGATCCTGGAAGAAGGCATCAACGAAGCGGGTTCCCTGGCCTCCTTCATCGCCGCGGGGACGGCTTGCCTGACATACGGCGTCAACACAATTCCGTTCTACATCTACTATTCGATGTTCGGCTTCCAGCGCGTCGGCGACCTGATCTGGGCGGCGGCCGATTCGCGCGCTCGCGGCTTCCTGGTAGGAGGCACGGCGGGCCGGACGACGCTGGCCGGCGAAGGCCTTCAACATCAGGACGGCCACAGCCACTTGAACGCCCTGACCGTCCCCAACTGCCTCTCTTACGACCCCGCGTTCGCTTACGAAATCGCGGTCATCATCCAGGAGGGCATCCGGCGCATGTACGACGACGGCGAGAGCATTTTCTACTACCTCACCGTCATGAACGAGAACTACGAGATGCCGCCGATGCCCTACGGCTGCGCCGACGGAATCCTCAAAGGTATGTACCGGATGAAGGAAGCGGAAAACCCGAAGGCGCAGTTGCGCGCGCAGTTGTTCGGCAGTGGGGCCATTCTGAACGAGGCGCTCAAGGCGCAGAAAATCCTGGGGGAGAAGTTCGGCGTGGAGGCCGACGTCTGGAGCGTTACCAGCTACCGCGAGCTCTATCGCGACGGCCACGCCGCGGAGCGCTGGAACCGCCTGCATCCCGGCGAAGCGGCCCGCCTGCCTTACGTGACCGAATGCGTTAAGGACACGCCCGGCGTGTTCGTGGCGGCGTCAGATTACCTCAAGGCGCTCCCACACAGCATTTCGCGTTGGTTCCCGCGCCCGCTCGTGGTGCTGGGGACGGACGGCTTTGGTCGGAGCGAATCGCGCGACGCGCTGCGCGATTTCTTCGAGGTGGATGCTAGGCACATCACGCTCGCGACTCTCCACGCCCTCCAGTCTGAGGGGCAGATCAGATCCGAAACCGTCCGCCAGGCGATCCAGCAACTCGAGATCAATCCCGAAAAACTGGACCCTGCGATTAGCTAACGGATACTACGATCATGGCGACTGAATTCCGGCTCCCTGAACTTGGTGAAAACATTGCCGCCGGTGATGTCTTGAAGGTGCTGGTCGCCGTCGGTGACGTCATCAAGCCCGACCAGCCCGTTCTGGAACTTGAAACTGACAAGGCCACCATCGAGGTTCCCTCCCCGGTCGGCGGCACTGTGAAAGCGGTCCATGTCAAGGCCGGAGAGAAGTTGCAGGTGGGCGGGCTGATCCTGACCATCTCGAGCGGCGCAGAGGCTGCGCCGGCAAAACCGGAGCCACGGCCCGCCGCCACGACTGCACCCACTCCCCCGGTAGCCGCAAAATCCGTACCGGCGCCAGCCTCGGCATCCGTCGCGCCTGCGGCCATGCCCGGACCGAAAGCGACGCCTGCGCCGGCTGCGCCCCCGGCTCCGGACTTGCATCGCCCGACGGCCCCCGCTTCGCCCTCCGTGCGGCGATTGGCCCGTGAACTGGGCGTGGACATCTACGAGGTCAGCGGCACTGGACACGACGGCCGCATCACCGACGAAGACCTGCGCGCCTTCGTGCGTGAACGCCTGCGACGGCCTACGCCGGAAGCTGGACCAGTGGGCGGAATATCTCCCGCAGCCGTTCCCTTGCCCGATTTTTCCAAGTGGGGCGAGATCGACCGCCAGCCGATGAAGAGTGTCCGGCGCAAGACCGCTCAGCACCTGGCGCAGGCCTGGAACGCCATTCCCCACGTCACGCAATACGACAAGGCGGATATCACCGAACTCGAGCAGCTTCGCAAGAAGCTGGAGCCGAAGATCGTGGCGATGGGCGCCAAGCTCTCCATGACCGCCATCGCGGTGCGAGTGATCGCCTCCGCCTTGAATGTCTTTCCGCAGTTTGCCGCCAGCGTGGACATGGCTCGGGAAGAGATTGTCTACAAGAAGTACACGCACATCGGCGTAGCGGTGGACACGGAGCGCGGGCTGATCGTGCCCGTCGTGCGCGACGCCGACCGCAAGAACATTCTGCAGCTTGCCGTGGAGCTCGCGCGGCTCGCGGAGCGCACGCGAAACCGCAAGGTCACTCTGGAGGAGATGGAAGGCGGCGTATTCACGATTTCGAATCTGGGCGGCATCGGCGGCACCGCCTTTTCGCCCATCGTGAACTCGCCCGAAGTGGCCATCCTGGGCATGGCCCGCTCGCGCATGGAGCCGGTGTTCATCAACGGCCTGTTTCAGCCGCGCCTGATGTTGCCGCTGTCGCTTTCCTACGACCACCGGCTCATCGACGGCGCGGATGCGGCGCGCTTCCTCCGCTGGGTGGTGGAGGCGCTGGAGCAGCCCCTCCTGCTGCCGTTCGAGGGGTAGCACGGGTTTCTTCCCCCGGTTGATGACAATCGTCTACGGATGGATTCCCGCTTTCGCGGGAATGACGACGAGGGGGGAAGGTACTTCATCGGGCTGTCGCCCCCACGCAAGCGGGGGCCCACGAGGCGGCCCCCGCACAATGTCATCCTGAGCGAAGTTCGCCAGAGGCGAACGAAGCGAAGGATCTGCAGTTCCCCGACCGCAGCGCAACTGCAGATGCTTCGTCCGTCGTCTGACGGACTCAGCATGACAAAGCAAGCGGATTTCGCACCTCTCGTAACGGAGCACATCAATGAGCGAAAAAACCAGCAACACCCAACTTGCCGTCGTCGGGGCGGGGCCGGGCGGCTATGCCGCTGCCTTCCTGGCCGCCGACCTCGGCATGAAGGTCGCACTCATCGACACCGAACCCAATCCCGGTGGCGTTTGCCTCTATCGTGGCTGTATTCCCTCCAAGGCGCTCCTGCACGCCGCCGAGGTCTTGAGCGAGGCCAAACATGCTGCAAACTGGGGCATTGAATTCGGCCAGCCCAAAATCGATATCGAGAAACTCCGCTCTTGGAAAGAGAGCGTCGTCCGCAAAATGACCGGGGGGCTGGGCCAGCTGTCCAAGGCTCGCGCCGTTCAATACATTCAGGGCCGCGCCAGTTTACTCGATCCCAAGACGCTCCGGATTGAGAAGACCAGTAGCGGGGCCGAACCGTTAAGCTTTGAGCACGTCATTCTCGCTCCTGGCTCGCGTCCGGCCACCCTGCCGAATCTCCCCGCGAATCCCCCCCGTATCATCAATTCCACGGGCGCGCTGGAATTGAAGAGTGTGCCCAAGACGATGCTGGTCATCGGTGGCGGATACATTGGCTTGGAACTGGGACTCGTCTATGCGGCGCTGGGCGCGCAAGTGAGCGTCGTCGAAATGCTGTCCGGAATCCTGCCCGGGGTGGACCGCGACCTCGTCGTGCCGCTCGCCAAGCGGCTCGGCCAGACCTTTCAGAAGATCATGGTCAACACCAAAGTGGCTGTGGCGACCGAAACGCAAGACGGCGTGCGGGTCAAGTTCGAAGGCGCGGAAGCCCCGGCAGAGGAGCAGACCTACGAGACGGTTCTGGTCTCGGTCGGGCGCAAGCCTAATTCCGGATTTCCGGGCCTGGACAAAACCCAGGTCGAACTCGATGCGCGCGGGTTCATCAAAGTGGATGGACAGCGCCGCACCAAGGAGCCCAGCATCTTCGCGATCGGCGACGTCGTCGGCGAGCCGATGCTCGCGCACAAAGCTTCCCACGAAGGGCGCGTGGCGGTGGAAGCGATCGCCGGGCACAAGGTTTCGTTCGAACCCCAGGCCATCCCCGCCGTGGTCTTCACCGATCCCGAAATCGCCTGGTGCGGGCTGACCGAAACACAGGCGGAGAAGGAAGGCCGCAAGGTCAGTGTGGCACGATTCCCCTGGGGCGCTTCCGGGCGCGCCACCACGCTGGACCGCCCGGACGGTGTGACCAAGCTCCTCATCGACCCGGAAACCGAGCGCATTCTGGGCGTGGGCATGACCGGTACGGGTGCCGGCGAACTGATCGCCGAGGGCGTGCTGGCCATCGAGATGGGCGCCCGCGCCGCCGATCTCAGGCTGAGCATCCATCCCCACCCCACGCTTTCCGAAACCCTGATGGAAGCCGCCGAAGTCTTCTTCGGCCAGAGCACCCACATCTATCGCCCAAAGAAATCAACTCGCTAAAGCGCACCGGTTATCTTGCGGCAAGGCGGGCGAGGCTTCCCCCGGGGCGGGATTTTTCAGGCTGCCAAAAAAAAGGCGCTGTCCCGACGAATCGGGACAGCGCCTGGGTTGGAAAAGACGAGGTCTCAGAACTCGAGCCTCATTCCGATTTGAATGTTCCTGGGGTTGGTCACGGCGCCATTCCACTTGCCGAAGTCACCGTCGTTGACGTCGTTGACAAACGCTAGGCCACCCCACTCACCGGAACTGTTGAGGATGTGCCAGTTCCAGAGGTTGAAGATCTCTGCCCGGATCTGGAAGGTGACCTTCTCGCTGAGCTTCGTGTCCTTGATTAAGGCCAGCGACTGGTCGTGGTAGCCGAACCCCCGCAGGCTACTCATAATCCGAGGACCGCTGCCCTGGTAGTAATTGAAGCTGGTCGCGGGTTCGAAGGCGTTGACATTGAACAGCGGCCCTTTGCCAGGATCGTAGCCGCTCTTGCTCGTCGCCCATGGATCCGAGAGAAGGCCCGGCAGGCACCCCATTGCGAAGTATCCCAGCCCTTCGCACTTCCCGGACCGGAAATAGAAAGGAATGCCCGAGGAGGCCCGGAAGATGGAACTCATCTCCCAGCCGCCAACCAAGCGGTTGACCGCCCAGCCGCGGTTGTTCGCAAAACGCTTCCCTTTACCGAACGGAAGCTGGTAGAGAAACGTCACGGAGAGCACCTGCGGAACGTCATCGGAAGCCAAAGCTTTAGCCCGATGCCGTTCGTAAGGCGAAATAACGCCCTGGACACCGCTCCACGTCGTGGCACTGGCTTGTGTACTCTCGGCACCCGTGGTGAGCAGTTTAGACCAGGTGTAGGAGCCTAGGACAGCGAGCCCGTTCGTGTAGTGGCGCTCCGCCTTGATCTGCAGTGAGTGGTAAGTGGAGCTGCCGGCATTCTCGTTCATTCCCTGCAATGTGCCGCAGTATTGGGGATAGGGAAGCAGAGCCTGGCCAACGGTCGCAGAGCAACCGGTCATCTGCTCCACCCATCCCGCGTAGGGGATGGAAACACCGTGGAGCGTTGTCTGGCCGGGTTGGAACACGTCGGCCAATTGGGCTCCCATCGATGTCAGGAGTGAGGGGTTGAGAACGTTGAGCGCCGCGAGCCGTGAAGTGACCCTCGTCCCCTTGTTCGCCACGTAAGCCACACTCACGTAGAAGTTGTGGGGGAGTTCGCGCTCCACCGTGAAGTTCCATTGCTGGGCGTAGCTCAGCCGGTTGGCATCAAAGGGCCGATACAACGGCGCGCTGCTCCCATTCAGGTACGTCGAGTCGATGATGGGAGGCGGCGTGTAATTCTGCGGCAGTCCCTGGCTGAGGATGAATGCCGGGGTCTGGCCGTAAGGCGTCGCGGAGAACGAGGGGGTCACGGAGAATCCCGTCTGGTCAATCCCACCACCCCAATCCGGGTAGAAGGCTTGCATGTAGAAGATCCCGTAACCGGCGCGGACGACCGTCTTCGGCCTCACCGCATAAGCGATTCCTATGCGTGGTCCGTAGCCGCCGTGCCAGACGTTTTCCGGTGTGCGACGGCCGAAGCTGGCATCTCCCCACTTGGCGCCCGCGTAGGCCAGACGGCCTGGGCGCCCGCCAGCACCAGAATTGGCTCCCAGGGGGTCGAAGAAGGTCATACGGTCAAACTTCTCATAGGAGGGTGAGTACTCGTCCCAGCGGAAGCCGTAATCAACCGTCAGCTTGGGAGTCAGCTTCCAGTTATCCCCGACGAAGTAGGAGTAGGCGTGCTGCCGGGGATAGCTCGCGGCCATGGACCGGAACGTGGAGCTTCCACTGTCCACCTGTTCAAGAATGAAACTGGCAATCGGGTTCCCGCTCGGCAAGCCGGGCAATCCGGTCTCAGATTTGTCGAAGTTGAAAGTACCGGGCTCGTTCCCATATTGGTGGACGTAGCCGGCAATCCAGCGGTATTCGCCCCCGAACTTCAGCGTGTGCTTGCCCCGTACCCAGGTGAGCATATCATTGGCGATGGCCGTGGGCCGCCGTGTGACGTGGCCCGGGCTATCGCCCGAACCGCAACCGAAGGTGTTAAAGCCATCGCTAAACTGCACCGTTGGTGGACCATTGTGCAGCGCGACACCTGGGATCTGGGGTATATCACTAACATATTTGGCGTCAATGCAGCCGTAACCTTCGTTCCGGTCGAGGTACCCGAAGGACGTGTGGTTCAGCAGCGTCGAGCTGATGGTGTAGTCCCAGTTCAGACGATCAACGAAAGTGTATTGGGGCGCAGAGTACGTATCAGGCGACAGTTGTGGCGGCAGCGAGGAAACGTACTTGGGAGGCGCGCCCTGGTACCACACCATGGCCTTGAAGTGGTGCTTTTCCCCAATGTAGTGGTCGCCGGTGAAGAGCCAGTAGTTGGTCTGGGCCAAAATGGTGTCAGGCACCGGCGTGGGCAGGAGGTAGTTGTTCTTGGCACCCGGCTTGTTGGGCGTGGGCAGGAACTGGAACCACTGTTTGGCCAGGGAGTTCACCAGCCTGGGGTCGGTATTACAAATCACGTTTGGCTGAGTGCCATTGCAGCCCTTGAACTGATCCCGCAGGAACGGCTCGTTGGTGGCACTGATGGCCTGCGTCGCGTCAAAGCTGGGGTTCACCTTAGTGGTCGCGGGATCGTAAATAGGAATCAGATTTCCAGACGCGTCAAGCCAGTCGCTGAAGTCCCCTGTGCGTTCCAGCGCCGAGGGAATCGTCAGCGTCGGGCGGTTCACGCCGCCTACGATACGGAAGGCCTCGAAGTTGACGTAGAAGTAGGTCCGGCGTTTGCCCGACCAGAGGCCCGGCACCTTGCGCGCCGGCCCGCCAATGAAGCCGCCGACATCGTGTTCGAGGTCCTTGGGCCGCGCCGAACCGGGAACCTCGACGCCGTTGTCCACCCGGTTGAGGGCCCCGAACTGGCGGGCGTTCAGCCAGGTGTTGCGGTGATACCAGTAGCCGCCGGCATGGAAATTGTCGGTGCCTGACTTGGTGACCGCCATGAGAACGCCCGAAGTCGTGGAGCCAAACTGCGGATCGTAGTTCGACGTCAGCACTTTGACTTCACTCACCATGTCGGGCGTCATCGGCCAGTCCTGGTAGAGCGAAACCATGCCGTTCTGGCTCATGAACCCTTCTTGCATGCTGACGCCGTCCACCATGGCCTCGTCGCCCGATTGCAGCCCGCCATTGATGCGAGCGTCATAGGGGCTCGCCGTGCCGCCGGTGGTGATGCCCGGTTCCAGAATCGCGAAAGCGATCGCGGACCGCGGGTTGCCGGCCACGAGCAGGGGCAGGTCCTTCAATTCCGAGGGGGAAATGCCGCCGCCATGCACGGGGGTTTCGTAGTTGAGCGGAGATGCGTTGGCGGTCACCTCAATGGCCTGCACGGCCGTGCCCAGTTGCAGCGTGACATCCACCCGGTAGTGACCTACCAGCGCCACTTCAATCCCGGATTGAACGAAATCGCGGAACCCCGGGGCGGCCGCCTTGAGCTCGTATATCCCGGGACGCAGGTTTGGAAATGAATAGAGACCATCGGGGCCGGACTTGGTCTCGGCCATGGCTCCCGTAGCGACACCCCGCAACGAGACGGCGGCGTTGGGAACTGCTGCCCCCGTGGGATCCAAGATCGTCCCGTTGATCGAGGCGTTGAAACTCTGCGCAAACGTCGGTCGCGCAAGCAACACCAGCCCTGCAAGCAGGGCTGCAATCAATAAACAGCGCCTACGCATCATCTTCTTTACCTCCTGATTGAGACGGCACCCGGCACAACACTTACGGCAAGTCTTCAGTCGTGAGTTATGTTTGGAAGTCTCTTCTGAATCGGCCTTCCCCTCCTGCTTCGATTGAGAGCTCGATGCTGCTGGATGGGAAAGACGGGCTCCTAATCCTTGTGCGTTTCCTGGGCCTGCTGCAAGCGCTTTCCAGAAAACGTCTCCCCTATACCATTTCCTATGTCGAGTGTCAAGAAACATTTTATGTGGGCTGCAACAAACATATTAGACGTGGGAACGGGCTTTTCACGCGACCCACAAGTCGCGATTCGAGCATTTCGCACCAGTAGTGGCGTTGAGACTTGGGAGCCAGCCCGGCAGGAGATAGCTTCCCATCCCAGCCGCAGAGCAAGTGAAATCTCCAAGCCCAATAAGTAAGCGACAAATTTACTAAAAAGGGCCGGACACATTGTCGAGATAGATCTCCAAATGAAAGCGTCTTCAGTGGTTACACTCCTTCTTGGCACACGTTTGTTAAGGCGGGAGTTGAACGCATAACCAAACCCCGCACGACAATTGGGAGCCTTTGGATGGGAGGGCAGCCCTTGGTGATTACAGTGAGCTCCGCTTCGTTCTTGGCCAAGCCAATTTGAGCGGAATTCAGAAATAGGGTGCTGCCGGGAGGACTATCGGCTTCAGGCACCGTCGGGATACAAAGACGTATTCCTCATTAGGCGAACCTACTCGGACAAGTAGCCGACCAGTCTCATCACCGCAGTCATTAAACTCGCTCTCCGCCCCAGGGAGTCGAAACTAAGCGGCTTCGTGCCGACATTTAGAAGATCAGTTTCAAGGAAAGCTGAATCTGGCGGGAAGTGCCGGTGGTTTTATTGATGAAGCCGAAGCCGCTGCCGCGGAGGACGTTGAGCGGCAATCCGAAGTTGACGAGATTGAAGACGTTGAAGAACTCGGCGCGAAACTGCAAAGTCGCCGCCTCCGCGTTGCCCCGCCGGCCGAACGTCGTGTCTTTAATCAGTGACAGGTCGAAATTGTGCAAGCCAGGCCCGCGGAAGGTGTTGCGGCCAAGGGTTCCGAAGCGTCCCGAGCCGCCGGGAACTCCGATGGGGACGGAGAAGTAATTGCCGTTGGCGCTCCCCTGCCCAAAGTAGTCCTCGCGAACTTTCCGGCTTGTTGAGAACACGGGACGGCTGATCAGATCCGGCCGGTCGGCGCCTCCCGCTCCCGCGCCAGTCTGCTGGATGCCAGAGTAAACCGTGAAGGGGGGGCCGCTCATTAGGGTTGAGATGTTGAGCACCTGCCAGCCGGAGGTCAGCTTCCGCCCCAGCGGCCTCAGAAAGCTCACGCGCTCGAAGGGGAGAGCCTGAATCACACTCAGGGTGAAGACGTGAGTGGTATCGAAGGTTGATGGACCCTTGTCGCGGCCCGGATGGTGAGGATCCTGGGGTCCCGTCTGCAGGACAGGTCCCGAACCAGCGAATAATCCCCCCAGCACTGCGCTGGTGTCATCGAGGGATTTGCTGAATGTGTAACTCGCTTGAAAGCCAATCCCTTCCTTGGCGGAGGTTTTCTCCACGCCCACCTGCAGGGCGTGGTAAGTGGAATGAGAGCGCGTGCTCATCAGGTAGGAGGCGCCATACCCGCCCGTCACTTGGCCGCTCGAATCCAAGTAGGTGAAGGGCGCGTACTCCGGAGCGGCGCCCGGATAGCCATTGATCATCTGCATGCCACCCAGATGGACGCCCACTGTCGCCACGTAAGCGGCGCTCACCTTGACATCGCCCAATGAATGTTCCAGGCCCGCCGTGTAGCTCCCGATGTACCCGTTGCGGAAATCGTGGGACATCCCTGAAGCCGACAAGAGTTGGATCTGACGACCGGGGATCGTGGCCGCCAAGTCCCTCTGAAATCGCTCCACGTCAAGCTCGGTATTGGGCGGTACGGCGGTAGTAGGCCCGCTCTCGTACATGCGGGTTCCATCTGCTGAGTAGATGGCAGGAAGTTCGAAACTGGCGACAGAGTCCTTGAACGGAATCGGTGCACCGGGAAGAGTCGTGATGTACGCTTGGAAGGAGTAAGGGAAGCCGCCTGTCGTGAAGTTCTCCTGCCAGACATTGGTCAGGATGGTCGTAACGGCGCCCCCCATGCGCCAGACGGTGCGGTCCGTGGCGCGCCACTGGAGGGAAACCCGCGGCCCGAAGCCGCGCCAGTCCTTGCTGTAGATGGGCTGGGGATTCACCAGATATCGAATCCTCGCTCCTTGCTCCCAGGGGTAGGCGGGCCGCCCATCCAGCCCAACAACCGGGATGCCCTGCGTCCGGTGCTTGGCTTCATGAATACGTGAGTTGACTTCATAGCGTAAACCGTAATCAAGGGTCAGTCGCGGCGTGACTTTCCAGGAGTCCTGCGCATAGAAATTATAGGCTTGCCGGCGCTCCGCACTGTCCCCCATGTGCGCGCCCTGGGCAAAATAGGGCGGCGCCACGGAAGTGGTGAAAGAAAACGCCGCCCCGGTCAAGTAAGCGCTGAGCGTATCGGGCAGGGGATCACCCACATGGATGTCATGCAGCCCGCTCGCTGACGGAACCTCCACTGGCGTGTATGCTGTGCCTCCCCCGAATGTGTAGCTGCCGTTGGGGTACACCCCCCAGATCGTGGTATCGCGGTTAAAACGGCCTTCAAAACCCATCTTCAGGGTGTGCGCGCTGCGCACCAGGGAGAAGTCCTGCCTCGCCTGATACAAGCTGGTATAAGCCCCCGTCACCGTGCCCCCGGGGGAGTTGAAGGGCTCATAGAGCCCGTCGGCAAACAGCAAGCCGGGCTGCGTGAGGTTAACGGCAGGAAAGACCGGGGTGCTGCGGACGAATCCCACGCTGGTCGCCGAGACAAAGTTGCGTGTCACCGTCCGCGTATAGCGAAAGCCGCCACTGCGTTGGTGGTCGAAGAAGCGGACGGCGAACGTGGGGTCGATAGCGGTCTGGTTGGGATTGGTCAGCGGCCCGTCCACCTGGTTGAGATTGAAACGGGCAAAGAACTGGGCTTTCTCTGAAATGCGGTGGTCGATACGTAACGAAAACTGATTGCTGACTGTTGAAACCTTCGAGGAGGTCGCAAAAGTGCGCGGTCCGAACGGCCCGCCAGGATCATTGGGCGCCGGATAAGCTGCCAGGACCGCAGCAATCTCGGAACTGACGGGAACGTGCAGCGTGTCACCCGGAAAGGCGGTTGTGTCGAGCCCCTGCCGCTCGGCCAGCGATGGGACCGAAAGCACCTGGGTGGTGCCCAGCACCTGACGAAAGCCCTGATACTGCCCGAAGAAGTACGTTCGCTTGCGGCCGTTGAAGAGGCCCGGAAAAACCGCCGGCCCGCCCAAGGTGAAACCGAATTCGTTGCGAACAAAAGGCGGAATGCGACCGGGGCTGGCAATGGAGCGCCGGTCGAAGAAATTTCGCGCATCGAAGGCCGCGTTGCGAACGAACTCGAAGACGCTGCCGTGAACCTGATCGCTTCCCGCGCGCGTGATGATTTCCGTATAACCCGCCGCGCCGTGGCCGATTTCCGCCGGCATGACACCGGAAAGTGAGCGAATCTCCTGAATCGCATCCACATTGAAGTTGGAGAACGTTGAGCCGCCCATCTCGGGGTCCGTCGTATCGATGCCGTCCATGGCGAAGACCGTCGTCGAGCCGCGCTGCCCGTTGACGGCGAATTGCTGGGTGAAGTTCGCGGCGCCGTTGGCGTCGGTCGCCGTCCCGGCAGCCAGCAGGAGCAACTGGCTGAAGTCACGTTTGTTGAGCGGCAACTCGGAAACTTCCTTGCTGGATAGCCGCTCGCCGCCGCTCGCCTGCGGCTGGGCGGATTGCCCTTCTGGCGGCACGTCTGTCGTTCCTTTGCGGTCGTCTGCCTTGGGCTGTTTTCTTTCGTCGGAGGGTTCTTGGGGACCTGCTACAGTCTGTCCCGGGGCCGCTCCCACGAAAAACCAAAGCAGCAAGAAGGCGAGTATTACCGGTTTCCTGGAGGGAGGTATCAAACCGTGCCGACCTTCGTTTGCGGGCGGGTCCGAATCCTGTGGGAGAGAATTGCAGCCGTCGACGGACGCCCAGATTTGCGAAACCTAAGCTTGCACTTGCCCGCGCATTTCGTCAAGCGCTGCGGTTCGGGCCCCGGGAACCGCGCGCGGTAAGGCGGTGGCCGCCTAGCACAGGGCTCTCTGGTGCGTTCGCCTCGCCCGGGCCAATCATTTCATGAAAAAGGGGCAGATTGGCAGTATAATTAGTGTTTTGTGGCCGCAAACAGACAGCCCGTCCATCTTGCAACCCGCCTGAAGCTCCCGTGGGCGGCTACCGCGCTAACCCTCATCCTCGCGGGCTGCCCTGCGTGGGCAGCGCCCTCCGCCCAAACCTTACAGGGCGAAGTGGTCAACGAAAAGGGCGACCGGATCGCCGAGGCGGTCTGCACGCTCACTGGGCGCCCCCTCGCCGACCAGAGTCTCTCCAACACTACGGGCGAGAAGGGACAGTTCGAATTCCCCGGATTGCTGCCGGGCAGCTACGAACTGACTTGCGCGGCGCTTACCTATCAGCCGGTGGCCCACAGCGGCATCGAAGTAACCGACACTCAGGCGCCCTTCGTGCAAGTGGTCCTGCCGCCGGAAATCGTTGTGCATGAGAAGGTGGAAGTCCGCGACAAGGCAGGAACTATCTCGCAGGAAAGCACTGCGCCTCCCGCCACAGTGAGCGCCCAGCAATTGAGGACGCTTCCCCTGACCGAGAAGAAATTTCAGGCCGCCCTGCCGCTGGTCCCGGGCGTCGTCCGCACGCCCGATGGAAAGATCAACATCAAAGGCTCCCTGGAAACCCAGGGAATGCTGCTGGTCGATTCGGCCGAAACGGTGGACCCGGTAACCGGATCCTTCACCATCGAAGTCCCCTTCGACGCCATCGAGTCGGTGGAGGTTCGCAAGACCGCCTACCGCGCCGAGTACGGCCGTTTTTCAGGCGGCCTGACCAGCGTCATGACCAAAGCGCCTTCCGGCCAGTGGCATTATGAGGTGAACGACTTCCTGCCTTCTCTGCGCATCAAGGGCGGTCACATCGTGGGAATCGAGGACGACTCACCGCGCTTTAACTTCACGGCTCCACTCCTGCCCAATAAGCTGAATTTCTCCGAATTTCTGGTTTACGACTTCAGCCGGCAGCCGGTCCGAGGACTGCCCTGGCCGCACAACGAGATCCGGAAGGAAGGCTTCAACTCGTTTAGCAGCTTTCAGTACGTCATCTCCTCGCAACATCTGCTCACCGCCAATATCAATGTCTTTCCCATGCGCCGGCAGTTCGCGGACATCAACTCGCTCGTACCGCAGACCGCGTCCTCCGATTATGGCCAGCGTGGATTCACCGTGAGTGCCAACGACCGCCTTCTTCTCAATTCCGGCGGAGCCTTGTCCTTGCTGGCCAAATACACTCATTTCGCCAGCTATGCGCACGGGCAGGGGTCCGAGGATATGCTCGTCACCCCCAACGGCCGGGACGGCAACTTCTTTAACCGTTGGACGCGCTCCAGCGGACAGGAGGAATTCGTCGGGACCTACCAGCTCCCCCGGCGCAAGTTCTGGGGCAAACACGAATTCAAGCTGGGCGCGTCGCTGAACCGCCGCGACTACGATGGCAGCAGCGCTTCCAGCCCGGTTCGCGTACTCCGCGCGGACGGTTCGCTGGCCGAGGAGATCACCTTCTCGGGGCCCGCCACACTCGCCGCCGACGATACGGAATTCGGCCTTTTCGCGCAGGACCACTGGGCGTTCAATGACCACCTCGCCGCGGATTACGGGATTCGCTTCTCGGGTCAGAGCATTGGAGAGGTGGCGGCCATTCAGCCGCGGGCGGGCTTGGTCTATTCGCCCGGAACCGGCGGCAAGACCATCTTTCGTGCCGGCGCGGGATTGTTCAACGACCGCGTGCCCCTGCTCGCCGGCGACTTTACCCGCAATCCCACCCGCACGGTGAGCTTCTTTGACGCCGCCGGCCTTCCCCTGGGCGACCCGATCGTCTTCCGCAACGCATACGTCAAGATCGACGAAAAGGGGCGACGCATCATTCCTCCAGGACGCGATCTGGGCAGCACACCCTACAACCTGACCTGGAACCTCGAGGTGAACCAGGAAATCGCTCCCCACCTCGTCGCCCGTCTGAGTTACCTCAGCAGCCGGACCTTTGATGAATTCGTCGTCAATCCCCTCGCCGCGCCCGGCACCGAGCCCATCCTGCTGCTGACCAACACCGGGGGGGTTCGCTATCACGAACTCGAATCCACGGTCCGCTACCGGCCGCGCCAGGGAGCGGACTTGAACGTATCCTACGTTTGGAGCCTTGCGCGCGGCGACCTCAACAACCTCACCTCGATCTACGTCCCCTTTGAGCAGCCGGTCATCCGGCCGAACTTCTACGCCAACCTCCCCTCCAACGTCCCTCACCGCGTCGTTGCCTGGGGACGATTCAAGGTCCCCTGGAAAATCACCGCCAGCCCGATCCTGGACTGGCACTCGGGATTCCCCTACTCGAAGATCGACACGCTCCAGAACTATGTCGGCGACCCCAACAGCCAGCGCTTGCCCCGCTTCTTCTCCCTGGACCTCCAACTCTCCAAGGATTTTCGCGTGCCCTTCATCCCCTGGGCCAAGAATCAGCTCTTTCGCGGTTCACTGCGCATCTTCAACGTCACCAACCACGCCAACCCGCGCGACGTCTACAACAACATAACCTCGCCCTACTTTGGCCACTACGTCGGTTTCCAGCACCGCTTCTTCGATGTGTCGCTGGATCTCATGTATTAAGTGGGCACAGCCGCTTCGCGAATGAGGACGAACTACAAAGCCGAATGGCAGAGGGTCTGTGGCGCGCTCGCGCTCAAGCGCGGGATCGCCCAGGTCTATTATCAGGGGACGCTGGCCTTCCACAACAAGATCCAGCTTGAGAACATCGAGTCGCCACACCCCTGGCCCATGCCCTGCACGGCGGGCGAGACGAGTATCGTGATCGATTACAACGGCAACGTCCGCGCCTGCGAATTGCGCGGCAAACTCGCCAACCTCCGCGACTTCGGCTGCGACTTCTCAAAATTCTGGGAAATCCAGACGCGGCACGACGAACTTGAATTTATCGCGCGCGACCAGTGCTGGTGCACCCATGTCTGCTTTATCCACGACAGCCTGCGCTACTCCCCCCAAACCCTCCTCTACGACATCCCCGTTACTTAGCTCGAGTCCAAATTCTCCAACGGCCAGCCGGCAACGGAAAAGATCGGGGAACACCTAGTGTTGTGCGTCTAACGCTTCTTTACGATGCTTGATCTTCTTCATGATGCTGGTAGCGGTCGCCGTCCAGGTGAAGGGACGCGGGTTACGGTTGTTCTCTCGAACGTATTCGGAGATGGCGCGGTTGAGATCGCGGACGCCGTGGAACGTTGCGCGCCGGATTCGCTTGCGGGTGATATCGGCAAACCCCCGCTCCACCAAGTTCAGCCACGAGGCGCCGGTGGGGGTGAAGTGCAGATGGTAGCGCGGGTGGGCGGCGAACCAGGCGCGCACGTTGGGGTGGGTGTGCGTGCCGTAGTTGTCGAGGATGATGTGGATGTCCCGCCGCCGCGGCGTGGTCCGCTCGATCTGTTGCAGAAACGCCAGGAACTCGATGTGGCGCTGGCGAGGCAGACAGCTTCCGATCACGGTCCCCTCCAGCACGTTGAGCGCGGCAAACAACCTTGTGGTGCCGTGTCGAAGGTAGTGGTGGGTTTGCCGGGCGGGTATTCCGGGTCGCAAGGGCAGCAGCGGCGGAGTTCGATCCAAGGCCTGGATCTGGCCCTTTTCATCCACGGACAGCACCAGGGCCTTGTCGGGCGGATTCAGATACAGCCCGACCACATCCCGCAGCTTGCGTACGAAATCGGGATGCCGGCTCAGCTTGAAGGTTTCGGTTCGATGCGGCTGCAGGCCGTGGGCCCGCCAGATGCGCCGCACGGTGGCCTCACTCACCCCTTGTGCGCGCCCCAGCGTGCGGGTGCTCCAGTGCGTCGCATCCCGAGGGGTGGTCTGCAGCGTGGCGTTCACAATGGCCTCCACCTGCCCAGCCCCGATGCGCTTGCGACGCCCGGGCCGGGGGGCCTCACGCAGAAGCCCCGTGATGCCTGCCTGCGCGTAGCGCCGACGCCACAACAAAATCGTCGCCCGGGTGACGCCCAACTGTTTGGCCAAACGGTTATTGCAAGACCCTTCCGCGGCTCCCAGAACGATTCGAGCGCGAAGCGCCACCTTCTGCGCGGTGTTGCCTCCGCCCACGAGGCCTTCCAGGAGATCTCGATCCCCCGCCACCAGAGGCAAACGTCGGGCAGAGGTCCACATCGTGACGCGAGCATAACAGAATTCGTCCTCATTGTATAGCTATTTATGACGCACAACACTAATGATGTTTGCATAATAGAGTAACATCTTGGCGTTAAAAAAGACCCGTGTGGCAAAGGAAGGCTCGACCCCAGGGAGAGTGTCGATTCACTCGACCCAGCCCGCGGCGCACGCGACCGGACAAGCGGTCCAGATCCTCCGCGGGCGTGTTGGCCAGGGCAGGGGTGTCCAGATGCGCCCAGCGCTGCTCGACCGGGTTCAATTCCGGGGCGTAGGCCGGGAGCGCTTCGAGCCGCAGCCAGTCGCGATGGCCTGCGAGGGCCCGTTG
>Ga0315282_10001486_pt1 | contig 44011 bp, 45 predicted proteins | sample YL17G07_20_MG_FD_203693 | JGI IMG/M metagenome (GOLD analysis project Ga0315282, IMG submission 203693) | Sediment microbial communities from Yellowstone Lake, YNP, Wyoming, USA - YL17G07_20 | ecosystem: Environmental > Aquatic > Freshwater > Lake > Sediment | place: USA: Wyoming | collected... | reverse complement strand
AGCAGCAGCGAGATGGCCCACGGAAAGCGGTACGGCATCATCATGCCCGAAATGTCGAGGCGGGCCATCTCGAGCGAGTAATGCAGGTCGATGGCGCCGAGCGCGAACCCGAGGATCAGGCCGACGAGGGCGATGCAGAGCGCCTCCATCCAGACGGTGTGACGCAGCTGGTTGCGCAGCGCGCCGACGGCCTGCAGCACGCCGAGTTCCCTCCGCCTGTCGATGATCGACACCGTCAGCGTGTTCACGATGCCCAGGATGGCCACCAGCACCGCGACGGCGATCTGCGAATAGGTGAGCGCCATCCACTGATCGGTCAGATTGAAAATGTACCCGCGCACGTCGGCGTTGGTCAGCACGAAGGCGCGCACCCCGGCCAGGCGTTCGAGAATCGCGCGTTTCACCTCGGCTTCCGACGCGCCTCGCTTCAGGTAAATGCGGAAGATGTTCACCTTGTCGTCGCGCCAGCGCCGGATGAAGACGGAGCGGTCGAGGAACACGGCGCCCTGCTGGTCGGACCAGTCGGATACCACGCCGACGACGGGCACACGAACCACTCCCGTCGGAGATTCGAGTTCAACCATCCGGCCCAGGTGGAGCCCCTTCAACTGCGCGAGGTTGTCCGACACGATGGCGCCGCGCCCGGACGCGGCCAGCCGGTACATCGTCTCTTCGTCGCCCTCGAGCGGATGGCGGCGCGCGTGTTCCGCCCATCCGGAGATCTCCAGTGAGACGAGCAGCACCGGCTTCCCCTGCAGCCGCACGCGGGCGCTGCGCACCATCTGGATGGCCGCGATTCCCGGCACCTGTTTCAGCTCGTCGGCCACCGACGCCGGAAACTGATAGTTCCGATTCGTGATGTTCTCCGACGGCGCGAGGAACAGGTCCGGGTTCAACGCGGTTGTCAGCCAGTCGTAGATCGAGCTGTAGCTGGCGCGCGACAGGCCGCCCAGGGCGATGACGAGCGTGATCGACAGCATCAGCGCCGCCACCGTCGAGGACGTGCGGCGCGGCGCCTGCAGCAGGCTGTCGGCGGCAAGCACACCTTCGACCGGCCGCACCCGCCTGAGCCCGGGCCGCAGGACGCGCGTGAGCCACAGCGCCAGCGACGGGGTGAACAGCAGCGCCGCAACCATCGAGGCGGCATAGCCGGCGTAGAAAACCGGTCCCGAACGGCCGGCCAAAAGCGCGCCCGCCGCCGCACACGCGAGCACGACCGCGACGACCAGGCGGGCGCGGTTCCTGCCCGCCGACAGCACCTGGTACTTCCCCTTCTGCAGCGCCTGCACCGGATCGACGCGCGACGCGGTGCGCGCGGGAATGAAGGCGGCAACCACGCTGGTGACGATGCCCATGATCACCGCCGCCACCATCAGCCGCGAGTCGATGGCCAGCTCCTCCGGTCGCTGCGCGACGCCGTATACCCCCTCGATCAGGCTGCCGATCGATCCCGTCATCGTCCGCGCGATCAGCACGCCGAAGCCGAGGCCGCCGAGCGAGCCGATAAGCCCTGCGATCGTGCCTTCCGTCAGGAACAGAGTCCGGATCTGGCCGCGCGTGGCGCCGAGGGCGCGCAGGATGCCAATCTCGAAGCGGCGCTGCGTGACGGCAATCGCAAACGAGTTGTAGATGATGAACATGCCGATGAAGAGCGCGAAGACGCTCGTGATGTTCACCACCTCGGAGTACATGCTGACGACAGTGTCGAACTGCTCGGCCCTGCTGGACGGCGGTTCGACGTCGAACCCCGGTCCCAGCTGCTTCTGGATGGCTTCGCGGCAGCGCGCGACCGGCACGCCCTCCCTCGCCGCGACGTCGATGCGATCGAACTTCCGGCCGCGACCGAACACCTTCTGCGCGGCGTAGATATCCATCACGGCGAGGTTGCCGCCGAAGGCGCCGGCGAGGCCGCCGGATTTCATGATGCCGCGCACCGTGAACAGCTTCGTGCCCTCCAGCGTGTTCAGCGGCACCCGCGAATCCACCTTCAGGCCGTTTCGATCGGCGAACTCGCGCGTCACGATGATCGAATCGGGCTGGGCCAGGAACATCAGCGGATCGTCGATGACGTCCTGGTCGGCCGCGTCGAACGAGTAGTCGCGCAGGCTGCCGTCGCCCGTCATGTCGACGGCGAGGACCAGCAGGTCGCCCTGTCCCTTCAGGCCGGTATCCACGACCGCCTCGACGACCGGCACCGCGACGCGCACGTCGGGCACCGCCTGCACGCGCTCGAGCACGTCTTCATCGAAGCCGGTGTCGCCGGCGGTGACCTGCAGCTGGGTCGCGCCCGCGATCTTGTCGACCGTCGAATGGAACGCGGCGAGTACCGACTGGTTGGCCGTGTGCATGCCGACGAAGACGGCGACCCCGAGCACGATTCCGGCGATCGTCAGCAGCCAGCGGAGTACGTGCCTGCGCAGGTACGGCCAGCTGATGAGGCGAAGCAGCATCATGGCGCCGGCTCCCGGCGCTCGTCGCCGACGACGCGGCCGTCGCGAAGGGTGATGGCGCGGGAACAGCTGCGCGCCACGGCAAGATCGTGCGTGACGATGAGGATCGTCGCGCGGAGGCGCTGGTGCAAATCCTGGATGAGCGCCAGGATCCCGGCACCCGTGTGGCTGTCGAGGTTGCCGGTGGGCTCGTCGGCCAGCAGGATTGGCGGGAAGACGGCGAGCGCGCGCGCGATGGCGACCCGCTGGCGCTCGCCGCCCGACAGTTCGTCGGGCAGGTGATCGAGCCGCGGCGTCAGGCCGACCAGGTGGAGAAGTTCGCGGGTGCGCTCGTCGATCTGCTTCCGCTTCCAGCCGCGCAGGTGCAGCGGCAGGGCGACGTTCTCGAAGCAGTTGAGCGAGGGCAGCAGGTTGAAGAACTGGAAGATGAACCCGATCTTGTCGCGCCGCACCCGCGTCAGGTCGTCGTCGCCGAGCGCGTCGAGGCGCTGGCCGTCGATGCAGATGGCGCCGCTCGTCGGGCGATCGAGGCCGCCGATGAGGTTCAGCAGTGTCGACTTGCCCGACCCCGACGGCCCGACGATCGACACGAGTTCGCCGCGGACGACGTGCAGATCGACGCCGTCGAGGGCGACGACCCCGCCCCCCGACCCGGCCCGGGTTCGTCGCCGCCCGTCGAAGTGCTTCGTGATGTTCTGGAGATCGATCATGCGCGGACCGCGAACCGCGGTCCTCTCAGACCCCTCAACTGCCGCCGTAGCCGATCGTCACCTTGTCGTCTTCGACGATGACGGGCACTTCGCGGCTGCCCTTCGAGTGTTTCAGCATCCGCTCGAGGCCAGCCTTGTCCTTCTGGACGTTCACGTATTCGACCCGCACCTGCCGCCTGGCAAAATCCTCACGGGCGGCTTGCGTGTAGGGTCACGTGTCCTTGCCGAAGATGTAGACCATGGAACCTCCGAGTAGTCGGTAGTCGGTAGTTGGTAGTTGGCCAGTCACGACTTCCTCGTTGGCCTGCCTCACGAGAGTCGGCCGGCGTCCTGACAGGCTGACTACCATCTACCATCTACCTTCTACCAGCGCGGGCGCGCAGCGCCCGTCCTTCGAACCCTTCCAGCGTCGCGATCAGATCCTCGGGCACCTGGAACGACCGGTTCGCGACGTAGTCGAACATCACCTGCACGCTCCGCGCCGCGGCAATCAGGCGGCCGTCATCGCCCGATACGATGTGGTACTCGAACGCGAAGCTCGACCGGCCGATCGTCGTCGCGCGAACCCAGACCTCGAGCCATTCGCCCGGCAACGCCGCCGACTTGTAGTCGCACTCGGCGCGGGCGAGGATGAAGCTTCTGGCATCCGAGTGCGGCACGCGGACGACCTCGCGCCAGTAGGCGAATCGCGCCTGCTCGAGGTAGGTGAAGTAGACCGCGTTGTTCGCGTGGCGCATCGGGTCGCAGTCGCGAAACCGCACCTGCAGGCGGTGGCGGAAGCGAAAGCCGTCGCGCTCCGCCGCTTCCGCTCTCTCATTGCGTGACTCGCTCATCAGCGGTTCATTCCGTGCGACGTGCGAGGTGCGCACTTCGCACGCCGCACTTCGCACTTCGCACTTCGCGCGATTCACACCTGCGCGACCAGTCCTTCCAGCATCTCCAGGCCGTCGAGCAGCCGCTGGCTCGGCCGGCCGAAGAACGCCTCCGGCACGCACTGCACTCGCCCCGCAATGATGCCCGCCACCCGGTCCCATCCCGGTCGGGACGTGACGCGCGACGTTTCCTGCAGCCGCTGCAGGGTGCCGCACCAGCAGATCATCAGCAGCTCGGGATCCCGTTCGATGACCTCGGCGTCCGTGACAACGCGGCTCGGCGCGTCGGTATCGGCGAAGACGTTGCGGGCGCCGACGATGCGCGACATCTGCTGCACCCAGCTCGCTCCGCAGGCGGCGATGAGCGGCTTCGGCCACCATTCCCAGTAGATGCGCACGTCGCGCCGCGCGGCCCTGCGGCGGCGAACCGCGTCGATGCGCCGGTGCGCCTCGTCGACCACTTTCTCGGCCCTCGCCCGCACGCCGCACGCGTCGCCGATCGTCAGAACGTCCGCGAGCACCTCGTCCAGCGAGTGCGGATCGAGCACGAGGTGTGGAAGGTTGCGCGCCTCGAGCCCCTCGACGGTGCGCTGCATGCCCGGCACGCTGAGAGATGCCAGCACGAGGTCGGGACGAAGGTCGGCGACGCGGTCGAGGTCGGTGTTCAGGTCGCCGCCGACGCGCGGCAGCTCCTTCACCTCCTCGGGCCAGTCGGACCAGTCGTCGACGCCAACCACCTTCGGGCCGAGCCCGAGGGCGAAGAGGATCTCGGTGTTCGACGGACAGAGGGAGACTATTCGCATAAACGATGGCAGGACTGAAGTCCTGCCCCGACCGCAGTCGCCGGTAGGGCAAGGCTTCAGCCTTGCCGTTTCAGTCCTTCGCCCAGAACCTCGCGTACTCATCCAGATACGTCAGCGAATCGAGCGAACGCATCCGGTCGATGAAGAGTATACCGTCGAGATGATCCGTCTCGTGTTGGGTGACGCGCGCCGGAAATCCCTCGAGCGCGATCTCGATGCGCTTTCCGCGGCGATCCAGGGCCTGCACGCGAATGGCGGCCGCGCGCGGCACGCGGCCGCGCACCTCCGGAACGCTCAGGCACCCTTCCCACCCCTCGACGATGTCGCTGCCGACCGGGGTCACTTCGGGATTGATGAGCGGCACGATCTTCGTCTGCGATTCATCGTCGTCGTCGTCGTCGTGCTGAAGGCCGACGACCACCAGGCGAACCTGCTCGTGCACCTGCGGCGCGGCCAGGCCGATTCCGCGGTATTCGTTCATCGTCTCGATCATGTCGTCGATGAGTTTCTGGAAGGCCGGCTGTCGAATCTCGGCCGGATCCAGCTGGCGAGCCTTCGCACGGAGGACGGGGTTCCCCATGCGCGCGATCTTCAGGATCGACATATCCACGAATTATACGGTACCTTGTCCGCACGGCCCTGCTGCGGCCGGCCGTGCGGACTAGCTGGCGCCATGCCGAACCACCTCGTTCCCTCGACGTACCGCTACTGCCCGGTGTGCGGCGGCTCGCTCGAGTCGCGGCTCATCAAGGAGGGCGAGCCGCCGCGGCTCGTGTGCCGCGATTGCGACTTCGTCTTCTACCTCGACCCGAAGGTGGCGGTCGGCACGATCATCGACGCGGGTGAGTCGCGCGTGGTGCTGATCAGGCGCGCGATCGAGCCGGGCTACGGCCGCTGGGTGTTCCCGGGCGGGTACGTCGATCGCGGCGAAGAGGTCGAGGACGCCGCCATCCGCGAGGCGCGCGAGGAATGCGGCCTCGACGTACGCCTCGAGGGACTCGTGGGCGTCTACTCGTACGCCGGGCGCACGCCGATCATCATCGCCTACGCGGCGACGATTACCGGGGGGAGCCTGGTGGCCGCCGACGAAGCGCTCGAGGCGCGGTTGTTCGGGGCGCTGGAGATCCCCTGGAACGAGCTCGCGTTCCCGAGCACGAGGGAGGCGCTCGAGGACTACCTGGCCGGCGTCCGCCCCGCCCGCATGCGCCGCAAGTGGTAAGATCCCGGCCTCATGAAGCCGGCCGTCGCGCCTCCGGAAGCGCCGCCCTCGTTTCCACGTGTCGCTTTGCGTGCGCGCCCGGTCGTCATCGCCGCCGCGGCCCTCGGGCTCGTCGTTCTCGTCGCGTTCATCTACCGCGACGCCGCGCGCAGTTACTTCTTCAACGACGACTTCCAGTGGCTGCGGGGCGCCCGCGACTTCGCCGCGGCGAACCTGCTGCATATCGAGCGCTACAACCACTTCTACCGGCCGATCATCGAGATCTACTTCTACCTCGGCCGGGGCCTGTTCGGCTGCAACGCCTTTCCGTTCCACGTCGCAAGCATCGCGATTCACCTGGTCAACACGCTGCTCCTGTACCTGTTCGCGCGCACGCTGACCGGCAGCGAACCCTTTGCGGGACTCGCGGCGCTGTTCTTCGCCGTGCAGCCGGGACACGCCGAGGCGGTCGCCTGGGTGGGCGCGATCACCGACCTGCTTCCCGCCCTCTGGTACCTGCTCGCGATCTGGACGCACCTGCTGTTCCTGCGTCCGCCTGCGCTCGCATCGATCGCGGGCCAGCTACGGCGTGACGCCTCGCCGAGGCTCGCCACACCGTCGTGGGCGGGCGAAGGCGGGCGGGGCGGCGCCAGGTATTACGTCGTCTCGCTCGCCGCGTTCACCGCCTGCCTGCTGACGCACGAGAGTTCCGCAACGCTGCTGCCGATGATGGTTGCGCTCGAGGCGACGGTCGCGTGGGAGAGCCGGGCGCCCGTGAGCGTCCGATCGATCGTGGCGCGTGCGGCTCGCTATGCCCCGTTCGTGCTGTTGCTGGCCGCCTACCTCGTCGTCTCGTACGTGGTGAACAGCCGAAGCTACCTGGTTCGAGAGGGGCACTACCAGATCGGATGGCACGCGGTACCGCACGCCATCCAGTACCTGATCACGCTCTACGTCGGCACGCGCGGCCTGGCATCGCAGCTGTTCGTCGTCGCGCTGGTCGCCCTCCTGCTTGCGCGCGGCACACCGCGGATACGGTTCTTCACGCTCTGGATGCTCGTCACGATTGCGCCGGCGTCGTTCTTCACCTGGGGCAACGTGTCGCGGTACCTGTATCTTCCGGCGGCCGGGTTCGCGCTGTTGCTGGCCGAAGCGGTGCTCGCGGTGCGGAGACTCCTTGCCCGACACACCTCGCGGCACACGGCGCGCGCGATCGCCATCGCGGTCGCAACCGTCCTCGCGGTGCGCTTCGCGATCTTCGCGGCGAAGGTGCCGGCGGGATTCCGCGAATGGACGCGACCCTACGAACGCTACGTGGAGGCGGTGAGAAAGGCGACCGCCGCCGCGCCGTCAGCCGCGGTCATCTCTCTCGACGCTGCCGACCTCGAAGGGATTCCCGTCATCTACCGGGATCCGGCGGCAGAAGTCGCTTCATGCGGCCCGGACGTTCACGTGGTCGCGCGCTGAGGCGGTGATGACCGGACTCCACCTCCGCGCGCGCCGCCACCTGCCGGCCGTTGCGCTGTTCGCGCTGTTGTCGGTCTCTTTGAGCTTTCCGCTGGTGCTTCACCTCGGCACGCACGTTCCGGGCATCCGCGGCGGCGTTGGCGACAATCTCTCCTTCGTCTGGAACCTGTGGTGGATGCGCACCGCGCTGCACGCGCATTTGAATCCGTTCCACACGTCGTACCTGTTCCACCCGGTCGGCGTGGATCTCACCCAGCACACCCACACCGCGCTGAATGCAGCGATCGGCGCCACGCTGCTCGCGCCGCTGTCGCCGGTTGCCGCCCAGAACGTGCTCCTCGTCGCGTCCCTCTTCCTCAACGGGCTCACGGCGTACCTCCTCGCGTACCGGCTGACGCGGAACCGGTTCGCGGCGCTTGCCGGCGGCATTGCGTACGCGGGCGCCGCGCCGGTGCTGGTGCGCCTGCTCGGCCACTTCAACCTCGTCGCCGCCTGGGTGATCCCGCTGGCCGTGCTCGCATGGCTTCGGGCGTTCGATCGACGCTCGGTGGGCGCAGGCCTGGCCGCCGGCGCGGCGCTTGCCGCTGCCGCTTACAGCGACTACTACTACCTCGTCTACACCGTCGTGCTGCTCGCCGCGTGTGTCGGCGATCGCTGGCTCGACGTCCAGGTTCGATTCCCTCGCCGCCGGGCGAACGTGCTCTCGAAGCTCGTGCTCGCCGCGATCGTCCTCGACGTCCTGCTGCTGGTCGCGATCGCCGTCTCGCCCGGATTCTCGGCGCGCGTCGGCGGCGTGCTCGTGTCCGCGCACACGACCTACAACGAACGGGTGGCGTTCTGGCTGCTGCTCGGCGCGTGGGCGCTGACGCGACGACGTGTCTCGGTGACAGTTCGCGTTCGGGACGAGACGAGCATCGCTGCCGATGCGCGCACGCTCGGCCTCGCCGCGGTAACGTTCGTCTGCCTGGCCCTGCCGCTTGTCGCCGGCGCCGCGCGGCTGATTCTCGCCGGCGATTACACGCCGCCGCAATACGGATGGCGCAGCGCTCCCGCGGGTGTCGACGGGGCCGCCTTTCTCGTCGGCAGCCCGTTTCACCCGATCTACGGCGTGCTGACCAGGCACGCCTACGAGGGTCTCCATTTGAACGCGATGGAAGGCGTCGCGTGGCTGGGCATCGTCGCCCCTGCGATCCTGCTCATCGAATGGCGCCGGCTCCCGGCGCTGCGATTCACCCGCTTCTGGCGCCTGGTTGCCGCGCTGTTCGGCATCTGGGCGCTCGGCTCCCACCTGGACGTCTTCGGCGTCGACACTGGCGTGACTCTCCCCGGCGCTTTCCTCCGGTTCGTGCCGGTCGTATCCAACGTGCGCATTCCGGGCCGCGCGATGGTGGTCGTCTCGCTGGCCGTTGCGATGCTGCTGGCTGGCGCACTCGTTCGCGTCGGCGTCAACTGGTCGGCCCGGCGAAGGGCGCTCGTCATCGTGTTGCTTCTCCTCGACGTGGCAACCTCGCCGCTGTCGCTGTATCCGCTCGAAGCCAGCCGCGTCTACTCGCTGCTGCAACAGCAGCCGGGCCCGGGAGCCGTCCTGGAGTTGCCGTTCGGCCTGCGCGACGGTTTCAGCGAAACCGGTCGTTTCGACGAGCGCACCCTCTACTTCCAGACGATTTCGGGCAGGCCGATGCTCGGCGGATTCGTCGCGCGGCTTCCGGAGAACGTGAAGGCCTGGTATCGCAGCGCGCCAGTCGTCTCGACGCTGCTGAGACTCTCGGATCCCGCGTGCCCTGCCGATTGGACCCCGCCCGCCGTCTCTCCACAGGAGGCCCACGACGCGCTGGCTCGCGCTTCGGTGAGATACGTGGTCGTCGATCGCACCGCCGCAAGCGCGCGACTGCTCCAGTACGTCGCGAGGCTGCCTCTCAGGAGCCTGGCGCGTGACGGCGCGCGCGAGCTCTACGAACTGCGGGAACCGCAAAAAAAAGGCGGCGAGCATTAGCTGCTCGCCACTCACTGCTGCCCTAATCCGCCAGCCCGTCGGCCTTGCGCTCGGCGGCCGTGATCTGGCCGCCCGCGCCGACGATCTCGCGGTCTTTGTCGATCGGCAGCTCGGGCACCTTCACCCAGCGGGCGATCGTCGCAGAGGTGTTGGGCACCTTCAGCTGCTTCAGCAGGAACGCGAACCGATCCTCGAGCGCCTGCCCGATCGCCTCGCGCGCCGAGGCCGGCAGATCCCAGACACGCTGCTTGAACGGCCCGATCGCCTTCTTGCGCGACTTGTAGAGCCACTGCTCCTCGGTATCCTTCGGCTTGCGCTCGTCGGCCGCGTGCTCGCGCAGCCACGCGTACATCTCATCCTTGAGCGCTTTCGGGAACTGCGGGTGCTCGTAGATCATGTTCTGGAAGTCGGTGGCCAGATGGATCTCGCAGGCGGCCACGCGCGGGAAGGCATCGAACGCGTCCAGAGGCAGCGTGGAGGCGCCGTGTTGCACCGCGCCCGCCAGCCCGTACTCCTCGCGCGCCACCTTCGACAGCTGCGCCAGCGTGTCGAGGTCGATCTTCACGTCCTTGAGCACCTTCCCGTCGGTGCCGACGAACCCGCCGTGCGCCGTGCCGGTCTGCACGCTGATCTTGCTGATCCCGACGCTGCCGCCGCCGCGGCAGGCGTTGTAGCCGTCCATGAAGGCCCGCAGCTCGTGCACGTCGGAATTCTTGCCGCCCACCTCGCCGATCTCGCCGCCAATCGAGATGGTCACGCCCTTCGGCTCGCGCTGCCGGATGAGCTTCGTGAACTCGCACGCGAGCTCGAAGTTCGTGCGCTGCTGCTCCGGCAGCGTCGGCTTGCCGAGATCGACGAGCGTCGAGGTGTCGATGTCGATGTTGTAGAAGCTCGCGTCGATCTCCTCGACAATCAGCTTGCGCATCGTGTCGAGTTCCTTGTCGCGGTCCGGCCCGGCGTATTTCTTCGCGTTCACCTGGACGTGGTCGCCCTGGAGGAACAGCGGGCCGCGGAACCCCTCGCGCAGCGCGGCCGCCGTCATGATCGCCGTGTATTCAGCCGGCCGCTGCTCGGTATAGCCGACCTCGGATCGCGCGATTTCCAGGATGAATGCGCCGACGTCCAGCTTCTTCACGGCGCGCATGACCGCCCGCGACGTGTCGTACACCATCATCCGCACGTTGATCGCCGGCACCGTGAAGCCGCTCACTTCGTGGCGGCCCATCGCCAGGTAGAGATCGTGGATCGACGCCGGCCGGATGCCTTCGGCAGCGGCGAGACTGCGAATGAGCCAGCGGGCCGTCCCTCTGACCGGGGGGTCGGTTGCGAAGACCGCGGTCGACGCAAGGCGGTCGACGATGTCGCCCGGGACGCCGCCGGGACGCGTGACGTGCACGCGATCGGTCATCACCGTGGCGACTCCTTTCAACGCGTTCGTCATCTCTTCGACAGACTGGAACATCGTCATGCAACACCTCGCACAGAGACCGATCGGGTTGCGGCGTATCCGATCATTCTAGTCGGAAAGCGGAGCAAGGGCCGCTTTCCGACCAGGAAAGTGGAACTCCTCCACGACCGATGATTCCACGGCCTTTCTGGTCCATTCCTCGATTGGCAACCCCCTCTCGACCGCCTCCACGTGGTCGGCGCGCGCGCGGGTCGCGGGATGGCGGGGAGTGAAGAGCTGGCAGCAGTCCTGGTCGGGGATGATGGAAATCGGATACGTCCCGATGCGCCGGGCCTCGACGGTGATCTCCTCCTTGTCGGTGCCCACGAGCGGCCGCAGGATGGGCATCGAGGCCACCGAGTCGATGACCGACATGTTGTCGAGCGTCTGCGAAGCCACCTGGCCGACCACCTCGCCGGTGACCAGCGCCCTGGCGCCCCAGTCGCGCCCCAGGCACTCGGCAATCCGCACCATCATGCGCCGGTACATCACGACGCGAAGCGGGTGCGGCACCGAGAGAACGATCTCGCGCTGGATCTCGCCGAAGGGGACCAGGCGCAGCCGCGTGTGCAGCTGATACGTGGTGAGCAACTCGGCCAGCTCGCGGACTTTCTCCTGCGACGCGCGCGACAGGAACGGATAGCTGTGGAAGTGGACCAGCAGCGCCGAGCAGCCGCGCTTCATCAGCCGGTAGGCGGCGACGGGCGAATCGATGCCGCCGGAGAGCAGGCAGGCGACGCGCCCGCTGATCCCGCTTGGCAGCCCGCCCGGGCCCCGATCCTTGCCGAAGAAGTAGAACGCCTCGCCGCTCAGCATCTCGACGTGCACGGTCAGCGCCGGGTTCGACAAATCGACGTGCCAGCCGCGCGCCGACTTGATTCGTCCCCCGACCTCGCGCTCGATCTGCGGCGATGTCATCGGAAAGCGCTTGTCGCTTCGCTTGGCCGAGACGCGAAAGCTGGGCGTGTCGCGCTCGCCGAGGTCGGCGATGATCGCGTTGGCGATCGCATCGATGTCGGGGGCGGCGTGGCCCGCCTGGGAGAAATTCGCGATTCCGAAGACGCGCTCCAGGCGCCCTCGTACTTCACCGTAGGGGACGGTGGGGCCGAGGACCACCTCGACCCGGCCGTTGAGCGCGCGCACCTCGGCCACGTCGAGATCGGAGACCGCCTGCCTGATGTTGCGGACCAGCCGGCCGATGAACCACGGCCGGTTCTTCCCCTTCAGCGCGATCTCCTGGTAGTGGACGACGATGGAGTTCATGAACCTTCGCTGGCCCGGCTTATGGCTTAGGGCTTAGGGCTGTAGGCCCGACCGGGCTCAGGGCCGTAAGCCCAGTCAGGCCATAAGTCATAAGCCTTAAGCCCTTAGCCTTCTTCGAGCGCCGCATCTGCAGCGGCGAAGCCGCTGCGGACGGCACTCTCGATCGTACCCGGCAGTCCCGTGTCGATCCAGTCGCCCGCCAGGAACAGACCGGCAACCGGCGTACGAACGGCCGGACGCGACGGTTGGCCTGGCGCGAGCGAAAAAGTCGCGCGCCGCTCGCGGATGACGTTTGCGCGGATGATGCGATTCTCGCGAATCTCGGGCAGCGCGCCCGACACTTCTTCCAGAGCGAGCCGCACGATCGCGTCGTTGCTCGAACCGTCGAGGCCGTCGGCCGCGCTGGACACGAGCGACAGATGGGAGGCGCCACGGCCGGGGATCATGCGCGTGTCGAAGACCCATTGAACCGTGCGGCCGGGCAGCCCGACGAACGGGGCCCTGAGCGTCCCGCCTTCGGTCCACAGGTTGACGGTGACGATCGGGGACGAGGCGGTGCGCGTTGCGGCATCGAGGATCGGCGCCAGAGGGGTCGTGTCGCCGTCGAAGACGGACCGCAGCGCGTACCAGGGAGCGGCGACGATCACGCGGTCCGTCGCAAACTGCCGGGCGGCCGCGTGCACGCCGTCGATCCTCCCGTCCTTCAACGAGACGCGCGCGCGCGCACCGGTCACCACGCGCGACCCGCGCGCTTCCAGCCAGGCGCGCGCGGGCTCGGCGTACATCTGGTGCAGCGGCGCCAGCGGCAGAACGATCGCGCTCGCCCGGGGGCCGCCGGCGAGCATCTCGGCGAGGACCCGCGAGAAGTACGGCGCCGCCGCGCGCCCCGGACTCTGATTCAGCGCCGCGATCGCGAGCGGGTCCCAGAGCATTTCGCGCAGGCGCGCGGTCTGCCCGTTGCGGACGAGCCAGTTCTCGACCGTCTCGCCCGGCGACGCCGCCCGGCGTGTCGAGCCGCGCAATTCCGCGAGCGCCAGCCGCACGGCACCGACCAGATGCAGGGCGGCGAGCCGGTCGCGCACCGGGAGCGCGTCCCAGTCGAGCAGACCGCCAACCAGGTGCCACGGCGACGGCAGCGACGGACACGCGAGCGTCGTGGCGCGGCCGGAGACGTCGACGAACGGCACTTCCAGAGACGGCTGCACGGCCACGCGGTCGGCGGCGCCGACCGCCTCGAGAAACGAGAGCGTCTCCAGGTAGCAGCCAAGCAGCAGATGCTGACCGTTGTCGACCCACTCGCCGGTCTGCGGCTCCCGGAACGCGGTCGCGCGGCCACCGAGCTGACGCCGTGCCTCCAGAACGACCACGCGCGCGCCGCCGCCGGCCAGGCGGACGGCCGCGCTGAGGCCGGCAAAGCCGGCGCCGATGACGATCGCATCCGGGTGATCCATCATCCAGTCACAGACCCGCGAGCGTCTTCGCCCACGTGCCGGCGGCGATCGCGGCGCGCCGCGGGCGAGGCACGCGGACGACCTCCGAGAAGACGTCGTAGCCGCGGCGTTCGATGCGCTTGAGGATCGCGAAGTAGATCGCGCCCATGATGCGCGCGGCGACGAGCCGCCGCCGATCCGTCGACTTCAGCACCTGCTCGGCGCTGCGGTAGAAGCCGCGCGCACGGCCGCACTCGTACGCGAGCAGCGCCCGGACGGGCGGAGACACGACGCCCGCACGCAGCTCGTCGACCGGGCAATTCACGCGGGCGAGGTCTTCGAGCGGCAGGTACAGCCGGCCGCGCGCCAGGTCGTCACGAAGATCGCGGATGATGTTGGTCAACTGGAGCGCGATGCCGAGGTCGGTGGCGTACCGCGTGGCCGCCTCGTCCCGACATCCGAAGATCGCGACGCAGATGTGGCCGACCGCCGAGGCGACGCGCAGGCAGTACTCCCGCAGCGCGTCGAAGGTCTCGTAGCTCTGTTCGCGCAGGTCCATCTCCACGCCGTCGATCACCCGGGAGAACGCCTCGCGCGGCAGGGCGAAGGCGGCGACGCAGGGCCGCAGCGAGCGGCCCTGCTCGGTCTCCGGCTCGCCCTCGCCGAAGCAGCACGCCAGCTCGCGCCGCCATTTCGCGAGCTCGGCACAGGCCGCCGCGTGCCGCGTCGCCTCGGTGCACGGTCCCGCCAGCGGTGCCATCTCGTCGACCGCATCGTCGACCGCGCGGCAGAAATCCCACACGGCGACGATGGCGCGCCGCTGGTCGGCGGGCAGGACGAGGAACGAGTAATAGAAGTTGGTGTCGCGTCCGCTCATCGTCCACCTCGCGACTTACCCGCGGGCCCGCCTTCGCCGCTGCCCGGCTTCGGCGCGCAAGTCCAGGTAGCCGCGCGCCACAGGAGCAACGGAACATCACGCGCGCCGAGCGCCGGCCGGCGGCCGAACACGTCGAAGCGCTGGCGTTCGAGCCGTTCGAGAATGCGCATGCCGCCGAGCCAGGTGAGGCGCAGCTCGAGCCGAAGGCGCCCGCCTACCATGTCGGCAACGCAGCGACCGCGCAGGAACATGTCCCTCGTGCGTTCGGCGAGCGCGCGCATGACCCCGCGCCACTCGGCGGTCAAGTGCCGGCGATCGAGGTCCTGCTCGCGCGCGCCCGCCGCGCGAAGCTCGTCGAGCGGAACATACAGCCGGCCGCGCCGCCAGTCGCCCTCGAGGTCCTGCCAGAAATTCGCGAGCTGCAACCCGGTGCACACGCAGTCGGATGCGTCGTCGATGCGCGCGTCCTCGTAGCCGGCAATTCTCAGCACCAGGCGGCCGACCGGGTTCGCGGAGCGCCGGCAGTAGTCCAGCACCTCATCGAACGTTTCGTATCGCGTCTTCCCTGTGTCCTGGCGAAACGCGCTCACCAGATCCTCGAAGAGCGCCACCGGGAGCCGGCGATCGTGGATCGTGTGGTTCAGCGCGAGGAAGATCGCGTCGTAGTCGGGGTTGGCGGCCACCAGCGTGGTGGCAGGGGTGCGGGTCGCTTCGTGCAACCGGTCCAACCACTGGTCCAGCAGCTCCTGGCGCTGCGCCGCCGGCCGGTCACCTTCGTCTGCCAGGTCGTCGGCAATGCGGGCGAACGCGTACACGGCCGCGACGTGCGGGCGCATCGGACGAGGCAGCAGGCGCGAAGCGACCGGGAAGTTCTCGTAGTGGTCGCGCGCGAGGCGCTCGCACCGCGCATAGGCCGCTTCCAGCGATTGCTGGCCGAGCAGTTGTCCGGTAGAAGGCACGACCGCTTATTCTAACCCGCTGTCGCTCATCGGCCTTGGGCCTTTGACCTTGGGCCTTGGGCGATGCCCGTCCCAAGGTCTAAGGTCAAAGGTCTACGGTCACCAGGGGGTCTCGGAAACCCCGGCGCGCCTGTTCACGACGCGCGCAACGACGAACAGCAGGTCGGACAGCCGGTTGACGTAGGTCACGAGAATGGGGTCGACGGCGTCCCGGCCGAGGCCGACGATGCGGCGCTCGGCACGCCGACAGACGGTGCGGGCCAGGTGCAGCATGGCGCCGGGCGTGCACCCGCCCGGCAGGATGAAGCGACCGAGCGGCGGCAGTTCCTCCTCGAACCCGTCGATCCAGTTTTCGAGGCGGCTGACGTCCTCGGGCGTCAAGGTGGCCTTGGTCACCCTGTCGGCGATGCGCCGGGCGGGATCGGCGAGCCTGGCGCCCAGGGCGAACAGATCGCGTTGCAGGTGGACAATCGTCTCGTCGATGTCAGGATCGACACCGGCGGCGCGGGCCGCCCCGAGCACGGCGTTCAGTTCGTCGATTTCGCCGTACGCGTCGACGCGCGCATCCGACTTCGGGACGCGGGTGCCATCGAACAGCCCGGTCTCGCCAGCGTCGCCTGTCCTGGTGTAGATTTTCACGGCTCTAGGATAAATGGGCGGGCGGGCGAATGGAAATCCATTCGCCCCGACGCCCATTTATCCTTAGAGGCAATGATGCCCGGACGGAATCCCTTCCCTGTTCCTTCGGCTGGAAAGCGGCGGCTGTTCCGTCGCAAGCTGCTGGCCTGGTACGGGCGCAACGGGCGGGATCTGCCGTGGCGCAAGACCCGCGATCCCTACCGCGTCCTGGTGTCCGAAGTGATGCTGCAGCAGACGCAGGTGGATCGCGTTCTGCCGAAATATCACGAGTGGCTGCGAAGGTTCCCGTCGTTTGCCGCGCTGGCGGCGACGACCGAAGAGCAGGCGCTGAAGGCGTGGTATCCGCTCGGCTACAACATCCGCCCGCGGCGGCTCCACGCCATCGCGCGCGAATCGGTCGAACGGTACGGCGGCACGCTGCCGGCCGATCGCGAGGCGCTGCGCGCGTTCAAGGGAATCGGGCGGTACACGGCGGGCGCAGTGATGAGCTTCGCGTTCGACGCGCGCGAGCCGATCCTCGACACCAACGTCGCGCGCCTGCTGTTTCGCGTGTTCGTCGCCAAGGGCGACCCGAAATCCCACGGGCTGCGAAAACGACTCTGGCAGCTGTCCGAGCTTCTGCTGCCCGGGCGGCGCGTCTTCGACTTCAACCAGGCGCTGATGGATTTCGGGGCGTTGGTCTGCGTCGCGCGCAGGCCGCGCTGCACCGCCTGCCCGCTGGCGCGCATGTGCAGGACATCCCCGTCGAACCGCCCCAACGTCCCAGGCTAAAGCCTGGAACCTACGCGACATATGCGTCACCAACGCCGTAGGTTCCGGCCTTCAGGCCGGGCCACGCCTATCGCCTACCGCCTACCGCCTGCCGCCTGCCGCCTACCGCCTGCCGCCTACCGCCTGCCGCCTGACAGTTGTGCGATGAACTCCGCGTCGGCGGGCGGGAAGGCCAGCGTCGAGAGTTCGCGGCGGGGAACCCACCGCATCTGCTGGCCGAGGAGCGGGCGGGGCGCGCCACTCAACGTGCACCGGAAGAACCGCAGCTCGACAGACAACCCGCCGGGTGACGTGTCGTAGCGGTAGCGCGTCCGAAACATCTCCTCTCCCACCGTCGCCTCCACGTCGAGCTCCTCGCGCAGCTCGCGCCGAAGGCAGCTTTCCGGCGTTTCCACGCCCTCGCACTTTCCCCCTGGGAATTCCCAGTGCCCGGCCAGATGCGTCCCTTCCGGCCGGCGCGTGACCAGGAAAGAGCCGTCACGTTCGATCACGGCGGCGGTGACGACGACGGGATTGGCGGGGCTCATGGCGGCGTCGGCCCGACGAACGGCAGGTCAACGACAGTCGCCGGCAGGCGCCGGCCGGCGTGGACGATCGAAGCGGCGGTGCCGGGAGCGGCGAAGTCGCGCTGCACGTAGCCGAGGGCGATGGCACGCTGCAGCACCGGCGACATCGTGGCGCTCGTCACGCGGCCGATCTCCCTGTCGTCCGCCACCAGCGCATCGCCTGGCGCCGGGACGACGTCCGCGTAAGCAGGGCCAGGGCCGTGCTCCACGGTGCTCTCACACTTCAGGCCCACCAGTTTCTTCGCGACTCTCCCGTGCCCGCGATGCAGCACGCGCGTGATCACCTCCTGGCCGGGAAAGCATCCCTTGGTGAAGCTGATCGCACGCGTCTCGATGCCCGCCTCGAGCGGAATCGTCGTTTCGTCCATGTCGACGCCGAAGCGGGGGCGGCCCGCCTCGATCCGCAACGCGTCCTCCACCTCCCGGCCGATCTCCATGGCGCCCGATGCGCGCAGCGCGTCTTTCAACGCGGGCGCCTGCTCGCGGTTCAGGTAGAGGTTGAAGGCGGGCACGCCGAGTTCGCGGTCGGCGACCGTCACGACGCTGGTGGCGTGGAAGGCGGCGCGAAGGGAGTGGTACTCGGGAAGAGCGCGGATCGCCACTTCCGCCTGCGCTGTTTCGCCGCGTTCGGCAGCAGGCCCGGCGGAAGTGAATGTCGCCGCCAGCACGTCGGCCGCGCGTGGGCCGGCGACGCGAAGCTCCGCGAGCTCCGACGTCAGGTCCGAGAGCTGCACATCCTCGGAAAAGATGAACTGCTCGAGCTTCTCGAGCACGACCGCGCGAGTGGACGCCTCGACGTCCAGGAGCGTGAGATCGCCGAGCTCGAGCACCAGCATGTCGGCGATCGTCCGGCCCTGTGGCGTCAGGTATGCCGCGTAGCAGCCGGTGCCCGGCCGCAGCGACAGGATGTCGTTGGTGAGCATCGCGTGCAGGTAGGCCAGGCGGTCGGCGCCGATGGCGGCAATCCGGCCGCGTTCCGAGCGATCGACGAGCGCCGCGCCGGTGCGCGCCGCACGATACTCTTCGGGCGAAAAGGACGGCATCGCGTGGTATCCTCCGACCATGCGCTCCGTTCATTGTAGCGTCCTCGCGCTGCTCTTTGCCGCGTGGTCGCACGTGGCCCTGGCGCAGCCGGCGCCGGCCGGCGTCGCCGCCAACTTCAAGATCTTCGTCCGGGGCATCCAGGCCGGCACCGAAGAGGTGTCGGTCGCCCGCACGCCGCAGGGAATGGTGATTTCCGGCAGCGGCCGCCTCGGCGCTCCCATCGACGTCATCACCAACCGCTGCGAGGCACGCTACGACGCGCAGCTGAAGCCGCTCGAGGCGACGTTCGACGCGATCGTGCACGGCGCGTACGCCTCGATGCACACGGTGTTCACCGACGGAATCGCCACCACGCAGATCGACCAGGCCGGCAGGCAGCCCGCCACCAGGACCGACAAGGTTTCCCCGGACGACGTGATCCTGCTGAATGTGTTCTTCGGACTCTACGAGGGACTTGCCGCCCGCCTGCAGGACGCGAAGGCGGGCACCGAGCTGAAAGCCTACTTCCTCGCGGACGCCGAAGTGCCCATCCAGGTGAACGCCATCAACGACGAACGCATCCAGACACCGGGACGAACCATCACCAGCCGGCACTATCAGCTGATGTTCACGAACCCCAAGCGGACCGAGCAGGTGGATCTCTGGGCCGACGCAACCGGCCGGCTGCTGCGCCTGGCCATCGTCGGGCAGTCGTTCGAGATGGCGCGCGAAGACGTCTCGTCAGCGGCCGCGCGCACCGAGGTGGCGCCGCGCGCCGGCGACGAGCAGGTGCTCATCCCGGCCAGCGGCTTCTCGCTGGCGGGCACGATGTCGAAGCCGGCGACCGCCACGCTCGCCAGGGCTGGCCGGTACCCCGCGGTCGTGCTCGTGAGCGGATCGGGATCGACCGATCGCGATGAGGTGGCCTACGGCGTCCCGATCTTCGCGCAGGTCGCGGGTGCGCTGGCCGATGCGGGCGTCGTGGTCGTGCGCTACGACAAGCGCGGCGTGGGACAGAGCGGCGGCCGCGCGGAGAACGCCACCCTCGAGCAATATGGCGAGGACGCGCGGGCGGCGGTCGCCTTCCTGCGCCGGCGCAAGGACGTCGACCCGAAGCGCATCGTGCTGGCCGGCTACAGCGAAGGCGGATGGGTGGCGATGCTCGCGGCCGCAAAGAACAAGGACGTCGCCGCGCTGGCACTCATGGCAACGCCGGGCGTCACGGGCGCGGAACTGGTGCTCGCGCAGCAGGAGCACCTGCTGCAGTTGACGAAGGCGCCGCCGGCCGAGCAGCAGGCGAAGGTCGAGTTGCAGAAGAAGATCCAGAACGCGGTGCTCACGGGCGCCGGCTGGGAATCGATTCCGCCGCAGCTGCGAACGCAGGCCGACACGCCGTGGTTCCACAGCTTCCTGGCGTTCGACCCCGCGAAGGTCATGCGCAACGTCAAGCAGCCGATCCTCATCGTCCAGGGCGACCTCGACAGGCAGGCGTTTCCGGCCTACGCCGATCGCCTGGCGCAGATGGCGCGCGAGCGAAAGCCGCCCGCGGACAAGGCGGTGACCATCGTGCACGTCCCGAACGTGAATCACCTGCTGGTGCCGGCAACGACCGGCGAGCCCGACGAGTACCCGCAGCTGGCCGGCAGGAACGTGAGCAAGGACGTGCTGGCGGCAATTGTCGGGTGGATGGACAAGACGCTGGCGCCAGTTGGTAGTCGGTAGTTCGTAGTTGGTAGTCGGCACGTCAACGCGCACAGACCAACGACGAACGACTCCGACCAACGACGAACGACCAACGACGAACGACGATGTGGATCCTGGAGACAACCGATCGCTCGGAAGCGGGCCCCTTCACCTTCCGCCTGATGCCGGGCGCGATCAAGACCATCGGGCGGTCGACGACCGCAGATTTCATCGTCGATGCCGGCATGGTGTCGCGCTTCCACTGCCGCGTGACGGCCACTGAAGACGGAAAGGTCGAGATCCAGGATCTGGAGAGCACGAACGGAACGTTCGTGAACGACCGGCGCGTCGACCGCGGCATGGTGGGAATCGGCGATCGCATCCGCGTGGGGCGGGTCGAGCTGGTGGTAAAAGACGGCCAATAGAATCGGGCGGCCGTCTTTTACTTGAGGAAAGGATTTGTTCTTCGCTCCTCGCCGATCGTCGTCTTCGGACCGTGCCCGGGGTACACTTCGGCTTCGTCGCCCATCGGAAACAACACTTCCCTGATCGACCGAATCAGCGTGTCGTAGTCGCCGCCCGGCAGATCCGTTCGTCCGATTGAGCCCGCAAACAACGTGTCGCCGACGAACAGTTTCGGCGGGACGGCGCCCGAGGTCTCGGGGGGGCCGGCGACGTGCAGACAGACGCCGCCCGGCGAATGTCCCGGCGTGTGGCGAACGTGAATCGTGTAACGGCCGAAGACGATTTCCGGGTGGTCGGTGTAGAAGCGATCGATCGGGGGCGGCGCCTCGACAAACAGGCCGAAGAACTTGGCCTGATCGAGCGCGGCGTCGTAGAGAAAGCGATCGTCGGGATGCAGGTAGACGGACGCGCCGAGCCCCGAGCGCGCCCGGGCGACGCCCGACACGTGATCGACGTGCGCGTGGGTCAGCAGGATGTGTTTGACGGCCAGCCGGCGCCGGGAGACGATGGCGAGCAGTTCCTCCACCTCGTCGCCGGGATCGATGAGGGCCGCCTCGTGCGTCTCCTCGCACCCGATGACGAAGCCGTTCTTGAAGAAAGGCTCGACCGCGCGGATTTCCAGCAGCATCTTCGTATAATAGCGGCAAATAGCTGGCAGTTCGCAGTTGGCAGGCGGCAGGCGGTAGGGGGCAGGCGGTGGGCAGCCCGTCATGATTCTCGTTGCCGTCGACGATCTGATGCTCGCGTCGAAGATCCGGCAGGCGGCGGCCGGTTGCGGCGTCGAGCTCGATTTTCCACGCTCGCCCGCGGAGATCGTCGAACGGGCGCGGCTCAGCCGGCCCGCGCTGGTGATCTTCGATCTGAACAGCGCGCGGTTCGAACCGCTCTCGACGATCCGCGCCTTCAAAGACGACCCGGCCGTGAGATCGATCCCCACGCTCGGGTTCGTCTCGCACGTGGAGGCGGATTTGATCGCCGAGGCGCGGGCGGCCGGGGTGGATCGGGTCCTCGCCCGCTCCGCGTTCTTCGAGAAGCTGCCGGAGATCCTGGACGAGACGCGCGCGGCGGCTGCGGCCTCGCCCGAGATCAGGCTGCGCGACGTGTCGCGGGCCCACGAGCGCATCGCGCCCTACGTCCGCCGCACGCCGCTCGTCGAATCCGAGTGGTTGTCGGCGGTCGCCGGCGCGGATGTCCGCCTCAAGCTCGAGTCGCTGCAGGTGACGCATTCGTTCAAGCCGCGCGGCATGGTGAACGCCGCGCTGGCGTTGATCGACCGCGCGTCGACGGGCGACAAGGTGGCCGTGGTCACGGCGTCGGCGGGAAACGCCGGCCGCGCGCTGGCGTACGCGGCGGAGCGCCTCGGCCTGCACACGATCGTGTTCACGCCGCGCGGCGCGCCGCGCGCGAAGCTGGACGCCATCAGCCGGCACGGCGCCGACCTGCGTGCCGAGGCGGACGACTACAACGATGCCGAGCGCCGGGCCAAGGCGTGCGCCGCCGCGCAGGGCATCCCCTACATCTCACCTTTCAGCCACCCGGACGTGATTGCGGGCTTCGGCACCATCGCGATGGAGGTGTTCGAGGACTTCCCCGGCATCGACACCTACGTCGTGCCGGTGGGCGGCGGCGGCCTGATCAGCGGTATCGGCCTGGCCGCGAAAGCGCTCTCCCGCGCCGTCCGGATTGTCGGCGTGGAGGTCGAAGCCTCTCACCCCTTCGCCGTGTCGCTGCGCGAAGGCCGCATCACGGAGGTGACGGTCGGACCCTCGATCGCCGACGGCCTGGTGGGAAATCTGGATCCCGAGACGATCACGTTCGACCTGGTGCGCCGCTACGTGGATGAGTTGGCGCAGGTCAGCGAGGACGATCTGAAGGAAGGCATCCGCGGCCTGGTCGCGCACGAACACCTGATCGCCGAAGGCGCCGGGATCGCCGGGGTGGCGGCGGCGCTCGCCAGGCGCGTGGATCTGAAGGGCCGCCGCGTCGCCATCGTCGTGTCGGGCGCGAACATCGACATCGAGCGACTGCGACAGATCCTGGCGTGAGGTCGAGAGGGTTCACGAGACCAGCCGGCGAACGGCGAGAGAGAGCATCAGCCGCGAGATGCCGGCAACCAGCATGCTGACGCCGACCAGCGTCCCGATCACCCATATCGCGCCCGAAGGCCACGAGACCCAGACCATCCCGGAGAGCGCGAGCGCAACGACCGCGTCCCACACCAGCCAGCCGGTGCCAGGTGCGGGCCACACCGCCCACGGTCCAGCACGCTCTTCACGAGCAGGTAGATGACGAGCGCCAGCGCCAGGGTTGCCAGCGCCGCGGCGGGGTGCACCAGCAGGTAGAGCGAAATCGCGGTGCACGCCAGGCCCAGCACTGCCTCCCACAACATGGTGTCGGTACTGGCGGAGCCCCACGCGAACAGCAAGTGAAGCAGGCCGCTGAAGAACAGCAGCCATGCGACCACGATGCCGACAGGGAAACCGGCGATTCGAGGAATGCCGATCGCGAGAACGCCGGCTACCATCATCAGCACACTGAGGACTATCCACCACCTCGCCGCCCTCGGTACGTCGTTCGTCACCAGGTTCGACATCGTCACCTTCGCCTCCTTGCGCGGCCCCTCGCCGCCTCCGATGAAGGGCAGCCATCGCTTTCTCTTCGCTGGGCGCCGCTCGGAGCGTTCGTACTTCGGTCCTCGCCGGACACCGACCTTCCCTGGAGCGTGTCCACCACGTGTCGATTCATGCACCCCGACGCCATCAACTCCACGCCGCCCCGCCACATTCGTTCGAGGAGCCGCTCGCCTTCCGCGTCGATGAACGAAACATCCGCCAGCACCGTCCTCACTCTTGCGGACGGCGCCTTTTCCACAAGGGACTGCCAGTATCGATCGAGCAGAGCCACCCACTCTCCCGCCAGCCTGCCGTATAGCGAGACGGTGTAGAAGTTGCCCTGCTGCTCGGTCACGATTCGCAACATGCGCGCACCCCGCCGTGCTTATGGAATCAGCGGTCGCCGGCGGTGCCCCTGCAAGGTCCAACCGCCGGCGCCGCCCTCCGGCCGCAAGGGCAAGATTGATTCCCGCTTGCAGAGAAGCGCCGACTGCGCGCCATCTCCCTCACGTGAGCGGAGTTGCGGGAGGCGACCGTCTTGCGGGCGTTCAGGTGCGGTGACGAAATGGAGGCACGGGTCTTTGAGGCATCAGGCGCCGAGACGCGTGCCGGCGCGCAGCGAGGGCAAGTGGAAGCGCTTCGCCTGCCGTGGTAGCCGGCCTGCTGATGCTCGCGCTCTTGGCTGCTCCCGCGAGCGCGCAGGAGACTCCACTTACCCTGGAGCAATGCCGATCTCTCACCCTCCGTCAGAATGCCGAAATCCGCTCGAGCGATCTCTCGGTTGTCGAGGCCGAGGCGACGGCGCGGGCCGCACGCACGAAGTACTCCCCCGAGATCTCGGCGGGGGCCACGGCGCTGACCGCAGCCACGTCGTTCGTGAAGATCGGCAGTCACGGCGGCAACCTTCCCGTGTTCGACGGGAGCACGCGGACGGCACTGACGGCCTCCCTGCCGAGCGGTTCGACGGCGATGGCCCGGCACGGCTACGTCGGGTTCCTGACGGCCGCGCAGCCGCTGTACGCCGGCGGCCGCATCACGAACGGCAACCGGTTGGCATCGCTCGGAATCGAGGTCGCGCGCGAGAACGGGTTGATCGCCCGGCGCGACGCGCTCGCCCTCACCGAGGAGAAGTACTGGCGAGTGGTCGATCTCTCGGAGAAGCAACAGACGCTCGAAGCCTACGACGCACTCCTGAAGGCGCTCGAGGCGCAGGCGCGCGACGCCGTCGACGCGGGCCTGGCGACACGCAACGACCTGCTGAAGGTCACCGTCCAGCGGAAGAAGGTGGACGTGGACCGGATGCGCCTCCAGAGCGGCATACGCCTGTCAGCGCGCGATCTCCGCAGGCACATCGGCCTCATGGAAGGGGACACGATCAGCCTGGCGGACACGCTGGCAACCCCGTCGGACCCGACGCTATTGAAGGAAACGGGTGAAGCGGGGTTGGCGCGACGCCCGGAGATGCGGCAGCTGGAGCGAGCGGTTCGGGCCGAGCGACTTCAGACGGCGCTCAAGCGTGGAGAAATGCTGCCGACCGCATCGATTGGAGCGCTGGCGTTGCGCTACGAGTTTTCGGGATTGCCGCCAGTGAGCAACGTTGCCGTGCTCGGTTCGGTGACGATCCCGATCAGCGCCAGGCGCGAAGTTGCCCAGGGGATCGCGGCGCAGCGGGCCAGGGAACAGATCGCGGAGAACCGCGTCGACAGCAGCCGGCATCTCATCGCGCTCGAGATCGAGAAGCGTTGGGACGACCTGCACGTCGCGTGGCGCGCGGCGGAAGTCGCGGACGCCGCGATCGACCAGTCGGAGCTCAACCTGCGTGAGGAGAGGGACCGTTATGCGGCCGGCCTCTCCACCCTGTCGGACCTGCTGGAAGCGGAGGTCCTGCTGCACCAGGCGCACGACCAGCGCATCGACGCGCGCCGCGACTACTGGCTGGCGCGCGCCGCCTACCTGCGCGCCATCGGCCGCGACGACGGCGCGTCACGTGAGGGAAAGTGATCGAGGGCCATCTGGCGGCTTCTGCTATCATGTCGGCACCAGGAGGACTCAACGTGACTGTCGATCTGAAGGCGCTCGCCCGTCTCGGCGCCCAGGCAAGGATCGCGGAGCTGATCGCCGAAATCGATGCCATCCTCGGGGCGTTTCCGGAGCTCGGAAAGGCCGCGGCGCGCCCAGGCCGGCGGAACGTCCAGGCGGAGATCAATCCGGTCGTTTCTAGGCGAAAGCGCCCGAGAATGTCCGCTGCGGCTCGCAAGGCGGTCAGCCAGCGGATGAAGCGGTACTGGGCGGAGAGGCGTGCAGAAAAAGATCGTTAGCGTCTGCCGAGCACATGATCCCGGGGCTCGGCATCCGGCTCCACCCCGGCAGGACACGGCATGATCGGCTTCGTTCTCGCCAGGATCGAGGCGCTCATGCGGGCGGCTCGCGAGAACTACGGCGTCGATCCGGTCGTCTTCCTGCTCATCTACCTGGTCTCGGCGCCGGTCTTCTATTATTCGCTGTTCCGCACGATCCGTGCGCTCGCCAGGCGGCTCGGAAAAGAGGCTGCGCTCTGGAGCAGCGTCTTCCTGTGCGCAGTCATCGCACCTTTTCTCTACGTGCTCTTTTTCGGCCGGAACCTCCCCTGGTGGGTGTACGGCATCATCGCGCTGCTCATCGCACAGGGCGTCCTCTCCCTGGCTATGAAGTTGCGGGGGAGGTCCGCGTCCGGCGCGAAAGGATGACCTGCAACCGCGGCTTCTTCAGGCGGAGAGCCCTCCAGGGCTCCTCCGTCATCCGTCCATGCGGGCGGGCGGTATGTCATAATCCACGAATGGCGAGGTTTCGCTACCAGGACGGTTGTCTGCTGTGCAACCAGTGCGGGCGGCTTTACGAGACGACGCCGCCCGAGGGTTCGGGGAAGTTCGAGTGCCCGTGCGGGAACGCCGAGACTCTCGACGCGATCCACCGGCTCATGGACTTGTACAATCCCGCTACCGACGACCGCGCGCCTGAGTCGGACAAGACCCGCCCGTAAGCGCCCACTCCGACCGAATCGAAGAAGTTCCTCATTTTCGCAAGCCAGCGAGCCACCCCGGAAGACCGAAGCGCAGCAGGGGCGAGCGGAAGAATTGTCTGACGGGCAACCCCGCCTCGAGGCCGTCGTCCCGGCGGATCGTGACCTCGGCTGACGTTCGACCCTGCGAATACGCCAGCAACGCCAGACCGTACGGTGTCATCGCGTCAGAGTGCATCGGAGGGAGTGTCCGCCTAGCGCAGCAGCTGCCACGCGGCAACGGCGGCGAGACCGGCCAGGCAGAGAACAATCAGCGCGACAATCAACCAGGTTCGCCGCCGGCGCCGCGCGCGCACGGGCACCGGCAGCGGCATGTCGCTGCGTTCGCCCGCCTCGAGGCCGGCGGCGACCTCGCGCAGCTCAGAGGCGATGGTTGCGGCGCTGTCGGCCCTGCCCTCCACGCTCTTCACCAGGCACCGCTGTAGGAGGCGATCGAGCGCCTCGGGCACGCGCGCGTTCGCCTGGCTGGGAGGCGGCGGCGTGCGGCCGAGAATCGCGATCATCGTGTCGGAGGCGGTCGCGGCGCTGAACGGTTGCCGCCCGGTCAGCATCTCGAACAGCACGCATCCGAAGGAAAAGATATCGGCGCGCGCGTCGCCGCCCGCGCCCAGCACCCGCTCTGGCGCGAGGCACTCGACTTCGTCCGCGGAGAGCGAAGCATCCGACGGGATCGGCCGATCCACCGGAACCAAGGGAAGGCCGAAGCCCAGGATCTTCACCCGGCCCTTCTGGGTGACGACGATGGAATCGGGGCCGAGCGAGCCGTGAACGAACTGTTGCGAGTGCGCCTCGGCGAGCGCGTCGGCGAGTTGCATGCCGAGATCGAGCGCGCGACGCAGGTTGAGCGGGTTGCCGGCGATCGCCGCCCGAAGGGTCTCACCCGGCGTGTGCTCGAAGACGAAGAAGTGTTCGCCGTTCGCCTCGCCCACTTCGAAGAGCGTCGCGATGTTGGGGTGCGACAGCGGGAGCGTCCAGCGCGCAGCCGCGATGATTGCATCGCGGCGCGCGGTGTCGGCCGCGATGTCCGGCCGGAGGATCCTGACGGTGACCGTGCGGCCGAGCGCCGTGTCGGTGGCGCGGTAGATGTCGGTCAGCCGATCGCTGCCGACCTGTTCGCCCAGCTTGAAGTGCGCGAGGGATTTCATGTGGCCGGGCGCATTATACGTCGGCAAGGCTAACGCCTCGTCCTGGCGGTGCACGAGATAAGGCCTCGCCTGCCGAACTGGCGCGTCCCAGGCTAAAGCCTGGAACCTACGCACGTCGTTCGCGCGGGCTGGGCTATTTCCGCGGTTTCGAGGGGCGAATCTCCACCCGGCTGGGCAGGCTGCGCGGATCGTGCTGCAGCAGGTCCACGACGACGCGCGCAACGTCCTCGGGCGCGAGCTTCCACTCGGCGCCGGCGCCCGCGTGCGAGCCGCCGAACTCGGTGCCGACCGAGCCGGGCAGAACGTAGCTGACGCGGATGTTGTCGTAGCGCACCTCCTGCATCAACGCCTCGCTGAACGCGTTCAGGCCCGCCTTCGACGCGCAGTAGGCCGCGGCGCCCGCAAACGGATTCTTCGACGCCAGGCTGCTGATGTTGACGATCCAGCCGCCGCCACGCCGCCGCAGGTGCGGAATCGCCGCGTGACAGCAATTGAACACGCCGGTCAGGTTGGTTTCGATCGTCTCGTGCCACTCGGCCACCGGCTGCGCGGCGACCTCGCCGAAGTTGCCGACGCCGGCGTTGTTGACGAGAATGTCGAGGCCGCCGAACTGCTGCACCGTCTCGTTCACCACCTGCTCGACTGACGTGTAGTCGCGCACGTCCACGGAAGCCACGTGCAACCGGCCACCCCGGTTTTTTTTCGCGCCGCCTGCCGCGGCAAGCTGCTCGCGCGCACGGGCCACGTGTTCGTCGGTCCGCCCGGTTGCCACGACGTCCGCGCCCTGCTCGAGCAGCCGTGCTGCGATCGCGAAACCAATGCCGCGCGTCGCGCCGGTGACGATCGCGACCTTACCGTGGAGCGGGAGGTCTCGGTGCATCTGTTGAGGATAGCAGAACGGTGGACGTGGACCCACGGGTGCTGCGTGCTTTGTGCTGCGTGCCAGGTGCGGTGCTGGCTGCCACGTGCCAAGTGCCCGCTGCCGGGTGCCGAGTGCTTGGCACCTGGCACAGCACGCAGCACCCGGCACCTGGCACTGCACGCAGCACGTGGCACCGCACTCAGCACCAAGCACACAGCACTAAGCACCCGTGGATCCGTTCAGTGCTGGCGCAGCGAGAGGCCGTCGGCGAATTCGGAGAGCCGATCGCGGAGGATCAGACGGCCGCGGTGCAGGCGCGACTTCAGCGTCTGGTCTTTCACGCGCAGCACGGCGCTCGCCTCTTCGGTGGAAAGCCCCTGCACGTCGCGAAGCAGGACGGGCAGCCGGTAGATGGCCGGCAGGTCGCGGAGCGCTCTCACCAGGCGCCGCCGCAATTGCGCCCGCATCACCTCGTCGTCTGCGAGAGCAGACCAGTCGGCCACCTCGTGCGGCATGGCGGCCGCTTGCGCGGAATCGGGCTGGCGCGAGATGGCCGAGTCGGTGGCGAGATCGGCGCCGTGCGAGCGCGCCGCGCGCAGCCGGGACATCGCCGTGTTGAAGGTGATGCGGTAGATCCACGACGAGAGCGCCGAGTCGCCGCGGAAGGCGTCGATGCTGCGGCACACCTTCAGCAGGACATCCTGGGTAATCTCTTCGGCATCCTCGTGGTTCTTCGTGCAGCGGAACGCCAATTGGAAGATTCGCGAGCCGTAGCCGGCAGAGAGGTCGGCTACCGCGGCCTGGTCGCCGGCACGGATGCGCTCCACGAGCTGCTTTTCGGCCGAGTCTCTCATAGGTGGGGCGAGCGCGGCGTCACGCCATACAATGTGGCTGAGCCGTTTGCGCCGCCGCAGCTGTAACCCCGGTCGCCGACCGTTTATTCCATGGCCAGCAACCTCGACCGTTCGTCGACACGCGCCGTCTTCTTCGACCTGGCGGGCACTCTCATCAAGGTCCGCGGCGGCATCGGCGCCCGGTACGGCGCCCTCGCGCGCGATTACGGCGTCGAGGCCGACAGCGAGGCCCTCGACGCGGCGTTTTCTCGCGCATTCGCCTCCGCAGATTCTCGCAGAGGTACCGGTCCACAGATTCACGCAGATTCACGCAGAGGTACCGATCCACAGATTCTCGCAGATTGTCGCAGAGGTACCGATCCACAGATTCACGCAGATTCGCGCAGAGGTACCGATCCACAGATTCACGCAGATTCGCGCAGAGGTACCGATCCACAGATTCACGCAGATTCTCGCAGAGGTACCGATCCACAGACCCGCCTTCGCTCGCCTGCCCGCGCGCGGCGAGCTACGGCGAGGCCACGCCGTAGCTGCGCGGACCCATCAACCGCGCAGCGTAGGCGGGTTCACGCAGATTCGCGCAGATTTCACGGCGTGTCGGCGGAGGTGGCCTCGCTCGAGAAGAGATTCTGGAAGGAGGTGGTCCGCCTGGTGTTTGCGGAAGCGGGCGGGCTCGGGCAGTTCCGCGACGGCCAGTTCGACCGCTACTTCGACCGGCTGTTCGACTACTTCGCCACCTCGGCCGGCTGGACGATCTACCCCGATGTCGTTCCCCTCCTCGGCGATTTGAAGCGACGCGGGTTCATTCTCGGCCTCATCACGAACTTCGACCACCGCGTGTTCAGGCTGATTGACGCCCTCGATCTCGCCCGCTTCATCGACTCGATCACGATCCCGGCGCTTGCGGGCGCCGCCAAGCCGGAAGCTGCGATCTTCGGGTACGCGCTTGCGCGCCACGGGCTGCAGGCGAGCGAGGCGGTCCAGGTGGGAGACTCGATACGCGACGACGTGGAGGGCGCGTGCGCCGCGGGACTGCGGGGCGTGCTGCTCGACCGAGAGGATCGCGCAGGCGCAGACGACGTCGAACGGATCAGATCGCTGGCGGAACTCCCTCCGCTGATCGGGCTTCGCTGAGGACGCGGCCGAAGACGTCGCAGAAGTGCCCGGCCAGGCGATCTTCGACTTCCTCGAACGGCACGGGCCGCCCGATCAGCTTGTCGAGCGACGTCACCCCGCGGTCGCTGATGCCGCAGGGAACGATCAGCCTGAAGTAGTCGAGGTTGGTCGAGATGTTGAACGCGAAGCCGTGGCTGGTGATCCACCGCGAGATGCGGATGCCGATCGCGGCGATCTTCTCGTGCCCCACCCACACGCCGGTGAGCCCGGCAATCCGTCCCGCCCGGATGTCGTAGTCACCCGTCGTGCGGATGATCACTTCCTCGATGTCCCGCACGTACTTGTGGACATCGCAGCGATCGGGTGTGAGATCGAGGATCGGATAGCCGACGAGCTGGCCGGGGCCGTGATAGGTGACGTCGCCGCCGCGCCCGGTTTCGAAGACCTCGACGCCGAGTTCCGCCAGCCGCGCGGGGGTGGCGAGGATGTGCGCGCGCCCGCCGTCGCCCCGTGCGCCCAGCGTGAGGACGTGCGGGTGCTCCAGCAACAGCAGCACGTCGCCGATTCGGCCGTGCCGGCGCTCCTCTGCCAGCGCGTTCTGGATTTCAAGCGCCTCGCCGTAGGGAACCGTTCCCAGCCGCCGGATGTCAAGGGTTCTCATCTATCGCCACGGGCCGAGACAAGCTCGGCCCCTACGTGCTCTGTACTGCTTCCCGTCAGACCATTCCCTCGTCGAAATTCTCCAGCTGCTTCTTCACGATCGACATGAACTGGTCGGCCACCGCCCCGTCGATGAGCCGGTGATCATAACCGAGCGAGAGATATGCGCGCTGGCGAATCGCAATCGCATCGTCGACGATGACCGGGCGCTTCTCGACCGCGCCCACGCCGAGGATGGCGACCTGCGGCTGGCTGATGATCGGCATGCCGAACAGCGCGCCAAACACGCCGGGGTTCGTGATGGTGAACGTGCCGCCCTGCACCTCCTCGGGCTTCAGTTGCTTGGTGCGCGCGCGGCTGGCCAGATCGTTGATCGCCCGGCTGAGGCCGAGGATGTTCTTCTCGTCCGCGTGCTTGATCACCGGGACGATCAGGCCCCAGTCGAGCGCGACCGCCATGCCGATGTTGATCTCGCGCTTGTAGACGATGTTCTCGCCGTCGATCGAGGCGTTCACGACGGGAACGGCGCGCAGCGCGTCGACGGCCGCCTTCATGATGAAGGGCATGAAGGTGAGCTTGACGCCCAGGCGCTCGTAGTCCGCCTTTCTCCTGCCGCGGATCTGCGCGACGCGCGTGAAGTCGACCTCGAAAACCGAGTGCACGTGCGCCGAGGTGCGCGTGCTGAGGACCATGTGCTCGGCGATGCGGCGGCGCATCACAGACATCGGCACGACCTGCACGTCCTCGCCCGGCCGGAAGGCCGGCGCGGTCGCGGGCGGGGGCGGCGCAGCGGGGGAAGCCTGCGCCGGCTGCAATCCGGTCGCCGCCGTGGCAGGCGCTTGGCCCGCCGCAGCCGCCGGGCGCTCCAGCGGCGGCGAAGGCGGCGCGCCTCGATTCTGGAGGAAGCCGAGGATGTCGTCCTTGGTGACCCGCCCGTTGATGCCGGTGCCGGGGATCTGCGAGATGTCCACGTCGTGCTCGCGCGCGATCTTCCGGACCAGCGGTGACGATTTCTGCCGGTGCAGATCCTCCATGCCCGGCGTCACCGGCGGCGCCGCTCCCTGGCCCGCCGCAGCCGTGGAACGTTCAAGCGGCGAAGGCGGCTGTGCCGCCGCAGCCGCGTAATGTTCAGGCGGCGGAGGCGGCTGGCTCGCCGTCGCCGGCCGACGCTCCGCTGCCGGCGAGGGCGCCGCTCCGCCTCCATCGGCCGGCACGGGCGGCGACGGTCTCGGGCCGGCGGCGGCGGCTGCCGGCGTGAGGTCGGCCTGCGCCTTTGGCGGCGGTGGTGAAGGCGGCGCGGGAGCCGGCGCCTCGCCTTCTTCACCGATCACGGCCACGACGGTGTCCACCGGCACCGTCTCGCCTTCCTTCGCGCGGATCTCCCGCACCACGCCGGCCGATGGCGATGGAATCTCCGCGTCCACCTTGTCGGTCGAGATCTCGAACAGCGGCTCGTCCCGGTCAATCCGGTCGCCGACCTTCTTGATCCACCGGACAATCGTGCCCTCGGCGATCGACTCACCCATCTGCGGCATCACGACGTTGGTAGGCATCTCTTCCTCGCTTCGCGGAAGACGTCGGCCCGAGGCCTTAGACCAGGCCTCAGGCGTCGCGCTCGCCCAAGGCCCATGGTCCAAGGTCCAAGGCCCACAAGGATCAATATCGCACCAGTCTGCGGATCGCGTCGACTACCTTGTCGGCGTCGGGCATGAATGCGCGTTCGAGCGGGGGGCTGTAGGGCACCGGCGTGTCGAGCGACGCGAGGCGCGTCACCGGCGCGTCCAGGTACTCGAACCCTTCCTCGGCAATGCACGCCGCGATCTCGCCGCCGATGCCGCCGGTGCGCGACGCCTCGTGCAGTACGAGCGCCCGGCTGGTCCGCGCGACCGATTCGAGGATCGCCCGCCGATCGAGCGGCGCCAGCGTCCGCAGGTCGAGCACCTCGATGTCGAGCCCGTCCTCCTCGAGCCGCGTCGCCGCCTCGAGCGCGACGTGCACCATGGCGCCGAAGGTCACGACGCTCGCATCGCTTCCTTCACGTCGCACGATCGCCTTGCCGATCGGCACGATGTAATCGTCCTCCGGCAGGTCCTCCTTCAACCGGCGGTACAGGTACTTGTGCTCGAGGAACAGCACGGGATCGTCGTCTCGAATGGCCGCTTTCAGCAGCCCCTTCGCGTCGTGCGGCGTCGCCGGCTCGACGATCTTCAGCCCGGCGGTGTGCGCGAAATAGGCCTCGGGGTTCCCCGAATGGAACGGCCCGCCGCCAACGCCGCCGCCGCACGGCCCGCGCACCACCATCGGCACGCCCGCACCCCACCGGTAGCGGCTCTTCGCGGCGAAGTTGGTGACGATGTTGAAGCAGCAGGCGATGAAGTCGATGAACTGCATTTCGGCGATCGGGCGCATGCCCAGGTAGGCCGCGCCGACGGCGGCGCCGATGATCGCCGTTTCCGAGATGGGCGTGTCGATGACGCGCTCTGCACCGAAGCGGCCGAGCAGCCCTTCGGTGGCCTTGAACGCGCCGCCGTAGGCGCCGACGTCCTCGCCGAGAACGAACACGCGCTCGTCGCGCGCCATCTCCTCGGCCATCGCGCTGCGAATCGCTTCCAGGTAGGTCAACGTGGCCATGGTTGTTCGTCCGTAGGGGCGACCCGGCGGGTCGCCCCTGCTAGTAGCGCACGGTCTGCGGTCCGTGCGCTACGCGAACGGCGACTTCACCAGTTCAAGCCGCGGCTCCATCCAGGCGTCCTCCGCGCAGACGCCACGCGCAGCCTTCGCCGGATCCGGCAGGGGCGACTCCCCGGCCAGTTGCGCCTCCTCGGCCGCATGGCGTGCCGTCATCTTCGCGATGTCGTCGATCTCGTGCTCGCGGGCCACATCATGGTCGAGCAGCCAGCGGCGGTAGCGATCGATCGGGTCCCGCGCCTTCCACTGCTCCAGCAGTTCGCGCGGAACGTAGCGCATGTCGTCGTGCTCGGCATGGCCGCGCATGCGCATGGTATCGACGCCGACCAGCGAGGGCCCGCCGCCGGCCCGCGCGCGATCGGCCGCGCGCTTCACGGCGTCGTAGACCGCGGGCATGTCGTTGCCGTCCACCATCTCGTGCGGGATGCCGTACGCCTCCGCGCGCCGGTCGATCCGGTCGATCGCCATCTGCATCGGTACGGGCGTCGAGTAGGCGAACTTGTTGTCCTCGGCGACGACGACGACAGGCAGCTTCAACACGGCGGCCAGGTTCATTCCCTCGTGGAACGAGCCGGTGCTGGTGGCGCCGTCGCCGACGAACGTCAGGCCCACGCGCGGATGCCGCTGCATGCGCGCACCCAGCGTGACGCCGGCGATGACCGGCACCAGGTCGCCCAGCATGCTGATGGGGCCGATGATGACCGGCTCGTCGGAATCGGGGGGCGGGATGTGCGAGAAGTGCGTGTTCAGATCGCGGCCGCGCGTCGGCGAGGACGCCTTCGCCATGTACTGCGCGAACAGGTCGCGCGGGCGGACGCCGCGTGTCAGGATGGCGCCGAGGTTGCGGATCAGGGGCGCCACGGCGTCGCGCCGCGCCAGCGCGTAGGCGGCCGCAACCGACTCGCCTTCCTGTCCGAGGCTGCGATAGAGGCCGCCGACGACCTTGTTCTGCCGGTAGAGGATCGCCAGCCGCTCCTCGACGTCGCGCGTGAGGCGCGCGTAGTAGAACAGCTCGAGCAGCTGGTTGCGGGACAATGCATCGAACGGCCGCTCGACGGCGGCGGAGGCGGTGGTTCTGGGGGCCATTCGTGGTCGTTGGTCGTTGGTTGTTGGTGCGTCTCAAATGTGGATGGCTTCGCCGTGCACGGCGTGCGCGGCTTCGCCGACCGCCTCGGAAATCGTCGGATGCGGGTGAATGCTGCGCGCCAGTTCCTCCACCGTCGCTTCCATCCGCAGCGCGACCACCGCCTCTGCGATGAGGTCGGTCGCGCGCGGCCCGATGATGTGGACGCCGAGCAGCTCGTCGTACTTCTTCTCGGCGACCACCTTCACGAATCCCTCCGTCTCGCCGGCGATCTTCGCGCGGCCGAGCGCCGTGAACGGGAAGACGCCGACGCGCACGTCGTACCCGCGCTCCTGCGCCTGCTTCTCCGTAAGACCGACGCTGCCGATCTCCGGATCGCAGAAGGTGCAGCCGGGGACCTGGTCGTAGTTCAGCGTGCGCGACTGGCGCCCCGCTATCCGCTCGGCGACGATCACTCCCTCGGCCGTCGACACATGAGCGAGCTGCGGATGACCGGGCCGGCCAAGCGTGATGACGTCGCCGACCGCGGAGATGCCCGGCACGCTCGTCTGGTAGTGATCGTCCACGCGCACGAAGCCGCGCTCCATCGTCAGACCCACCTGCTCCGCGCCCAGGCCCTCGGTGACGGGTCCGCGGCCGGTCGCAACCAGCAGGTAGTCGCCGTGATACTTCTCGGTCCTGCCGTCCGGCAGCTGCGCTTCGAGATCCACCCCGTCGGCCGACGCCTTTGCCATCGTCACCTTCGTGAGGGTGCGCACGGTGATCCCCTGCTTGCGAAACGCCTTCTCGAGTTCGGCGGACACCGCCTCGTCCTCGATCGGCACGAGCCGCGGCAACAGTTCGATGATCGTCACCTCGCTGCCGTAGCGCCGGAAGATCGTGCCGAACTCGACGCCGACGGCGCCGGCGCCCAGAATCACGATCGACTTCGGCACTTCCTTGAGCCCGATCGCCTCGTCGCTGGTGATGATCCGCTTGCGGTCCACGACGACGCCGGGCACGCTGCGTGCGGCCGAACCGGTCGCCACCACGATCTGCGTCGTCGCGCGCAGCTCCTGCGCTCCGCCCTCGCCGGTGACTTCGATCCGGCCGCCACCCAGCAACCGGGCGGTCCCTTTGATCCAGTCGACCTTGTTCTTGCGGAACAGGTACTCGACGCCGCGCGTGAGGGTGGTGACGATGCGGTCCTTGCGCGCCTGCACCTGGTTCATGTCGAGAGCGACGGGGCCGCCGATCTGCAGCCCCCACTCCTTCGCGTTCTGCGCGACCTTCAACGCGTGCGCGTGCTCGAGCAGCGCCTTGGTCGGGATGCAGCCCCAGATGAGGCAGGTGCCGCCCAGCGCCTTCTGGCGCTCGACCACCGCGACCTTCAGGCCCAGCTGGCCGGCCCGAATCGCGGTCGGATAGCCACCCGTGCCAGCGCCGATCACGACGACGTCGTACTCGTTCGCCACGCTCGCGCTCCTCGTCTTGGCGGAAGGTCGCCGGATCCGCGGCCCCCGCCTCAATTGATTCTATCGCGGCTCCACGGATTTCCGCAGATGAACCGATCCACGGATTTACGCGGAGTTTCGCAGATTACCGGGAGCAGGTTGTCGGCGAGAGCCGGCACGGGCGGGCCCATGACGCGTCACGTCCCATCGGGTGGCTCGGGCGCGTCACGTACGGATCCGCCGATTACACCGATTTCGCCGATTGACGCGCCGGTGCGCCTGGACGGCGGACGGCGAAGCCGTCCGCCCGTGCGATGGATGAGGCAGCCGTTCACGAGAGCCCGACGATCGAGAGGCTTTCGTGAACGGTTGCCCCATCCATCGCACCAGCCGCCTCTAGCGGCTGTCCAAGCGCACCTCCGGCGTCCTTGACGGCCCTCGCCTCGCGGGTCGCCCGACGCCCGCCCGGAAGGTCTCGGACCGATCTCAATCGGTGCAATCGGTGTAATCGGTTGATGAATTTGAATCTGCGTGAATTCGCGTGAATCTGTGGATCGGTAATGTCTGCGTCATTCTGCGGACCCGTGAATCTGCGGAATGCGCGATCGGGTAGAATCACCGGCACGAGATGACCCCGAAGTGCAAGTCCGTCCTCATCGTCGACGCCGATCCCCGCGTGCGCGATCGGTTCGCCGCGATCGTGGAGCCGGAGTTCCGCGCCCTGCGCGCCGTCAGCGGCGAAGCGGCGCTGCACGCGCTCGTCCACGAAGACGTGGACATCGTGTTCATCAACGTGTCCCTGCCCGGCATCAGCGGCCTCGAGCTGCTGCGGATCGTCCGCGAGAACTATCCGCTCGTGGAGAACCTGATGGTGTCGGAGGTCGGCGAGGTCGAAACCGCGGTGCAGGCCATCAAGGACGGCGCCTACCATTTCGTGACCGCCGACGCCGACCGGGACACGCTGCGATCGCTGCTGAAGCACGCGAGCGAGCGCCAGGACCTGAACCGCCGCGTGCTGACGCTGAGCGCCGAGGTGGCGCAGTCGGAGCGCGAGTTCGTCGTCGGACCGAGCACCGCGACGCGCGAAATCGTGGACCTGGTGTACCGGGTCGCGAAGCTGTCGGCCACGGTGCTGATCCTCGGGGAGAGCGGGACCGGCAAGGAGCTGCTGGCGCGGCTGATCCACCGCAACTCGGAGCGACCCGAGTCCCCGTTCGTAACGGTGAACCTGGCGGCGATCCCGCGCGAGCTGGTCGAGAGCACGCTGTTCGGCCACGAGAAGGGCGCCTTCACCGGCGCGGTCCGCCAGCAGATCGGCAAGTTCGAGCTGGCCGGCGACGGCACGCTGTTCCTCGACGAGATCGGCGATCTCGGCCTCGACCTGCAGGCGAAGCTGCTGCGTGCGATCCAGGAGGGCGAGATCGAACGCGTCGGCGGCGCGAAACCGATCAGGACGGCGTTCCGCCTGATCGTCGCGACCAACATCGACCTCGACAAGGCGGTGAAGGAGGGACGCTTCCGCGAGGATCTCTACTACCGCCTCAACGTCATCCCGATCAAGGTGCCGCCGTTGCGCGATCGGCTGGCCGACCTGCCGGAGCTCGCCAACTTCTTCCTGCGCCGCTACTGCGTGAAATTCCGCAAGCAGGTGCGGGGGATCAGCGACCGCACCATGAGCATCCTCGGCTCGTACTGGTGGCCGGGCAACATCCGCGAGCTCGAGAACCTGATCGAGCGCCTGGTCGCGGTCAGCGACAAGGAATGGCTGACCGAGGAAGATCTGCCGATCGAGTACTACCTCACGCAGTCGGAGCCCGACGAGCACCGCAGCGGCAACCGGCTCGCCGGCGCGTGCGACACGTTCGAGCGCAACTTCATCCTCAAGGCGCTCGAACGATCGGGCTGGAACGTCACCGGCACCGCCCGCTACCTGGGGATCCCGCTCAGCACGCTGAAACACAAAATGGATCGGCTGGAGATCCGCCAGCTCGCCCGCAAGTTGCGGGGCACCTCGTAGGAACCCGCGGGAGTGATCGCGAGCGGCACCCGAAGGCCGCGCGTCGCGTGCGGGTGCGCAGGGAGGACTCGGGCGAATTCAGCAGCTGTGCAGGAGAAGAAGAGGCGTGCGGCGGGAAGGGCGCGCCGACACGCACAGCGTCGGCCGGCCGTCAGCGATCGGCCCGCAGCGTGGTTCGACGTCCGCACCACGCTGGGGCCATCGCCTGCCATACCCTCCGGGTCTACTTGCGCGGAAGAACCGTGTCCTTGAGCTGCTTGGCGATCCGTGCCTTGACGACGGTCTTGGCCGGGATTTTGATTTGCTCGCCCGTGGCTGGGTTGCGCCCCATCCGCGCCTTGCGCTTCTGCACAACCAGCTTCACCATCCCCGGCAGCACGAACTCGCCCGATCGCTTGAGTTCCTTCTCGGCGAGCATCGTCAACTCGTCGAAGAACTCACGCGCCTGCGCGCGCTTGACATCGAAGCGATTGGCAAAGTGCGCAAAGAGCTCCGATTTGCCCATCCTGCGGGCGTCAGCCATAGCATCCCCCCCACTTCGGCGCGCCTCGTGATATTCACCGCGACACAACCGCGCGCGCGACGGCGTTGTGCGGAAACAGGCCTGAATTTCGTCGTATCCTAGCGCGCACATCCGCCAGGTGTCAATTGCCGATCTGGCGAAATATGCCGATAGTGCTAGAATTTTTCGATGTCTCCGACGTTGGAAACCTTCCCCAATCCTCAGCCGGCCCGCGATTACGAGATCGAGATCCGGTGCCCCGAATTCACGTCGCTGTGTCCGAACACGGGACTTCCCGACTTCGGCGAGATCCGGATCAGCTATGTCCCCGACCGGCTGTGCATCGAACTGAAGTCCCTGAAATACTACCTGATCGAGTTCCGAAACCGCGGAATTTTCTACGAACAGGTTACCAATCAGATCCTCGACGACCTGGTTGCCGCGTGCGCGCCCAGGCGCATGAGGGTGGTCGGCGACTTCTCCGTGCGCGGCGGCATCGGGACGACGGTGACGGCGGATTACGTCAAGCCATGACCCGCTCGTCGGTTGCAGGGGTCAAGGATCAAGGGTCGGGGATCGGGATCGGGAGGACCGGATGGCCGGGGTGAACGAAGAGCACGGCGAGTTCCCGCTCCCCATCGACGGCTTCCTCGATCTTCACGCCTTCGCGCCGCGCGACATCAAGTCGGTCGTCGTGGAGTACGTGACCGCGGCGCACGCGCGCGGGCTCCGCGAGCTTCGGATCGTGCACGGCCGCGGCCGCGGCGTCCAGCGCGGCATCGTGCAGGCCGCGCTCGAACGCCATCCGCTGGTCGCCGAGTTGTGGGACGACCCCGACTCGCACCTGGGGGCGACGGTGGCGCGCCTCGTCACGCCGTGATCCGGGCGGCTGGGCGTTTCCGTTCAGCAATTCCTGCCACGTCGTCTTGGCCTGCACTGCGCGGTATCCGCGTACCCCGAAATCCCCTGGCGCCGTTTTCGGCCGAGATCCGCGTGGCACGGTCTTCGCTCCTCGACGATGTACAATCGCTCCATGGGTGCGCGTGACGACATGCAGCCGGCACCAGCCTCGTCCAGGAAGTTGACGTACCAGGACTACCTCGAGTTCCCGGAAGACGGCCGGCGGCACGAGTTGATCGACGGGGAGCACTACGTGACGCCGTCGCCGATCCTCCATCACCAGGAGGTCTCGGGCCGCCTGGAGTTCGCACTCCAGTCGTTCGTCCGCGCGCAAGGAACGGGCAAGGTATTCCACGCGCCACTCGACGTGATCCTGTCGGACTTCGACGTCGTCGAGCCCGACATCCTCTATGTCTCGAGGGAACGGGCCGCCATCCTGCAGGACTGGGTGCGCGGCGCGCCGGATCTGGTCGTGGAAATCCTCTCGCCCGGTACTCGCAAGACCGACGAGACGGTCAAGAAGCGCCTGTACGATCGCGTGGGAGTCAGCGAGTACTGGCTCGTCGATCCCGAACATGAACTCGTCAAAGTGCACCGGCGCGCCGACGATCGCACCTTTCCGCCGGTCGCGGAACTCACGCGCGAGGCGCGCGACACCCTCACCACTCCGCTCCTGCCCGGTTTCTCGCTGTCGCTCGAGGAATTGTTCGCCTAGCCTGGTGCCGCATCTGCCAATCAACCGTCTCAGCCCTTCGTCACAAGGACTGCGACGTGCACTCCGGGTCGGTACCTTCAGGTGGCCTGGTGCCGAGCCGGCGCATCGGGACGACGGTTGCTCCGGTTGCTGGCGTCCCCAGGCTCACCAGTCTTTCGCGGGCCGGCCGCTCGCCGGGCGGGCGCTCAACGAGCGGTACTTCAGCCCGTCTTCGGGCAGCAATCGGAGCAGTCGAGCAGCTTCGCCGGACAGCGTCTGAGGTGGTGAGCTCTTGCCCTCCGGCCGCTGCCGTCGGGCGTTCCAGGCCACGACAAGCGCGTAGTTGTACCGCGCATCGTCGTCGTCGGGATTCAACCGCATCGCCATCCGGTATGCGTCCAGCGCCTCACCGAGTTTGCCTGCCTTGGCGCAGGCGTTCCCGAGGTTGTAGTACGCGACCTGCCGGTCGCTCGCTCGTAGAAGTAGCGGAATGGCCTGTGCGAATTCCACGCGGGCTTCATCGAACGATCCGCGCCGGTACCGGGCAACGGCGAGGTCGAACCGGACAATTCCCGACGCGGCTTGACCTGCAAGATCGCCAGGCTGAGCGGGTCTCACGCCGTCGTCAACCCCCCGGCTGCGGTCTTGCGTCGTGTGGGATTCGTCAGCCGCCGCCGTGAGCGAGCATGCGAGGAACATGGCCGCACAGATCAGGCGCGCACACCGCATCACAACCGACTCCACTGCCTGACCAGAAAATCGCCAGCCGCCAGCAGCAGCGCCAAGGCCAGCGGAAGTACGTCGATCCTCCCATCGCGCATCAGTGACGAGCCGCGCGCCGGTCCCGAATTCGAGGCGACCAGAATCCGACTAACCGCATCCTGAGCCGTAGACGCGTTCAGGCAGACACCACCGGTACGGCGAGCGGCCACTTGCAGCGCCGGCATGTTGAGGCGCGAGACCACTCCCGGGCCCGAGTGCGCCGGCGGCTCGTCCGAATTCGCGCGCGCAGGGACGACGGCACCTGCCGCAGTGCCGATGCCGAGTGAGTGGATCAGGATGTGCTGGCGCGCAGCGATCGCCGCCGCGTTGGGGATGGAGCCTTCCGTCTCGTCTCCGTCGCTCAAGAGGAGCACCGACCGATTACCGCCCTCTCGTTGCAGTGCAACGACTGCCGCCGTCAGGGCGGCGCCGATGTTCGTGCCATCGACGGAAACTCTGTAGCTATGCAGGCTCTCGACCGCAAGCCGCAGAGCTTCGTAGTCCGTAGTCAAAGGGCACACCAGCCAGGGCTCTCCGGCAAAAGCGATCAGGCCCAAGCGAGGCAATTGCGGGGCGTCGAGCGCTCTGGTGATTTCCTGAAGCCCCCGCGCGAGACGATTCGGCAGCACGTCGGAGGCCAGCATGCTCCGAGACACATCGATGACGATGACGACGCTTGCCGGCTGTTTTCCCTGTGATCGGTCCGAACGCGGACCCGCGGCAGACAGGGCGCACAGCACGCCGATAAGCGGCACCGACACGGTGTTCATTGCCCGGCCCCGTCGCAGCTTGACTGGAAACATGACAGGAAAATCGAGGCAGCGGATCGCGGCCCGGTGACGCGCAATGCGAGCGTACACTTCGAGGACGAGCAACGGTACAGCGACAAGAGCTGCCCATAGCAACGCGGGGTTGTCGAAACGCCAGGCATTCACGGCAGTGTTCTCAGCGCGGTGCAGCCGAGTGCGCGTTCAACAAGGAGTACGAGCAATCCGGCTAGCGCACACGCCGGCAGAAGATCTGTGATTTCCACTCGACTCTTCAGCACCGGTCGGGGCCCGCGCAGGTCCTCCAAGTGCCGTGCGATAGCGTTCGCGGCGTGCGGCGTAGCCGCCGGCACGTACACGCCCCCGCTTGTCGACGCGACTGCTTCCAGAGTCGTCTCGTCCAGGGGGAGTGCCACGGGAATCGTGCCAAATTCGGTTCCATAGGGCGCAGGGGCATTGCTCCCGAGGCCGACTGCGTAGATGCGCACGTGAAACGCCGCACCGGCTCTCGCGGCGTCTAACGGCGCGAGGGCGCCGCGATTGCTAACACCATCGGTGATGAGTATCACGGCGGTTTCTTCGACGCCTGGGCGCTTGACCTGCTCGATGGCATAGCCTATCGCCTCGCCGAGCGCCGTGCCTTCTTCTGCGGGGCGGTAGGACACTGCCCGCAACCGCTCAGCCAGGGCTCGGTGATCGACAGTCAGCGGACACTCGCTGACGGCATCGGCAGCGAATGTCATGAGGCCGAATCGATCATCCGGTCGCGCGGACAGGATCCGGTCGGCGATGTGCTTTGCCGCCGCAAGCCGGTTCGGCTGCAGATCCTCAGCGAGCATGCTGGCGGAGACATCGATGAGAAGGACGGCAGAGCGACCGCGAGATTCGGCGATTGCGACGGTGTGCAGCAGCTGCGGACGAGCAAGCGCGATGCCGAGAAGAACCAACGCCAGCAGGCGGAGAATGGCCGGCAGGTGGATGAAGCCGACACGGCGCCCTACAGGTTCGCCGGCGAAACAGAAGAACGACGCCATTCCGATTGCCTGCCTGGCAGAGCGCATCGCTCGCAGCCACCACATTGCGAGCAGCAGCGGTGCACCTGTCGCGACGAGTAGTGTCGGATACGAAAGTTGCAACATCATCTCGCGAGAGCAATCAGCAACTTCAGTGCGGCGTTCACAGGTTCAGTATGGTCACGGACTGTGGGCTGCGGCTTCGCGTATTTCATGCTGTCGACCAGCCACAGCAGTCGCTGCACCTCTTCGAATCCCCCTGCTTGCGACAGAGGCCGTGTCGCCAGAATCTGGAGGAGCTGCGGCGAGGTCATGGTTTCGACGTGCAGCGAGACCTGTCGCGTGATTTCCTGACGGATGATCGCGGACAGCTTCGTGTAGAACTCGCGACGCTCTTCTTCTGTCATCGGTACGCGGCGCGCGAGTTGATGCAGGCGCTGCCGACTCTGGGACCGGCCCGGGCTCCGCAACCGGGAACGCCGGGCCAGCCGCCACCAAGTGAAAACGAGCAGCAGAAGGACGCCGAACGCCACGACCATCAGCCACTGGACGGTCAACGCCACTGTGAGAGATGGGAGCCGCACCCTGAGAGGGCGAAGGCCGCCGTTGGTGTCCACCTTCGGCGCGCTGAGGACGATCCAGATGGGGGCAGTCTCCACGCGTACTTCTGGGGAGCCGGGAGAACGGCGATAAGCGAACGGGAGTGCCGGAACGAGCAGTGCGCCGTCTTGAAAGGCCGTCAAGGTGACGTTCCATCCCCCAGATGAGTCGGATCGGCCCCGCACCTTGGGAACGGCCCGCACGACTTCAAAAGGACCGACGGTGCGCAGCAGAAGCGGCCGCAACGAGGCACCTGGCGTCGGGTTGGCCATGCCCACCCGCAGATCGACGAGTCCGCCGATGCGAGTGTCGGCGTTCATCCGCCGAACCGTAAGAATGACACCAGGCGCGTTCGTTGGATCGGCATTCGGCTGTTGCCAGGCGTGGGAGAGCACCATTACCAGTGCGAGCGCGAGGTCAACAGTTGACAACATCCGTACGTCTTTCGAGTCTTCTCAACCGACAGACGTTCAGGAGAGCACCAAGGTACGGCCGGCCGACGACGATCTCGGCGTGCGAGATTCCATAATCCGCGAAGAGCCGGCGACGTGCCCGCTGGGCCTCCTGCCACTTCTCCGCGTACGCCTCCCTCGCCTTCCGACTGCCGCTGTCAACCCACCGCAGCGCG
>Ga0315282_10001485_pt1 | contig 44023 bp, 34 predicted proteins | sample YL17G07_20_MG_FD_203693 | JGI IMG/M metagenome (GOLD analysis project Ga0315282, IMG submission 203693) | Sediment microbial communities from Yellowstone Lake, YNP, Wyoming, USA - YL17G07_20 | ecosystem: Environmental > Aquatic > Freshwater > Lake > Sediment | place: USA: Wyoming | collected... | reverse complement strand
CTGGAGCGGCTTTTCAACCTGGAGGCGGGTCTCAACCCGGAAGAGGAAGACCTGTTGCCCATGCGCTTTGCTGAAATCCCGATTATGGCTGAAGGGAAGCCGAGGGCTATAACGCGCGAGAACATGCTTCATATGAGACGCGATTATTACCGGGCCCGCGGCTGGAACGACGACGGCCGGCTGAGCGAGGAGCTGCTGCGCAAGCTTCAGATAGAACGCAGGAAGGCGGCCGGCCAGGCTGAGCAGGAGGTTTGACATGACGCCAAGGAAATGGCAAACCAGCGAAGAAATTTTCCGTCTCTTCCACGCTATCGGACGGGCTTCACTGCTTTATGACATTCAGGACAGTCACAGCGGCAACATCGCTATGCGCTGGCGAAGTCCCGAAGGCGAAGAGATGGTGGTCATCACGGCCACTGGCTCGCAGAAAGGCGACCTGGAGCCCAACCACCTGTGCTATCTGTCGCCGGCTGAAACCGATTTCGGCTACTACAAGGCTTCATCCGAGACCGACATCCACGTGAAGATTCTGAGCTTGCCGGGCGCGCAGGCTTCCATGCATGCTCATGTCAAAGAGCTGGTTATGGCCACGCTTGATGACCAGCCGACACCCAAGCAGCCAGGGCCGTTTGTGCCGGTTGACCAGCTGGCTTTTTACCATTTAGGGGCGGAGATTCCGGTGGACTGGTTTGCCGTGCCCAGCGGTTCGCCGGAGATGGCTAAGGTTATACCGGCCCGGCTGGCGGAACATCCGCTGACCATCATCTACGGGCACGGAGCGATGACCAGGGGGCGGACGCTCAAGGAAGCTTTCTTCAATTTGTGCCTGGCCAACAACGCCGGCTACATTGTCAGGTTGCTGGAAAGGCAGTGGCTGGCGCTCGAGAGAGACAGAGAAAATCAGTCGGGGAAGAAAGTTAGCGTCGCTGAAAAAGTTAAAAACAGGCTGGAAGAGATGCGGGCGAAGATTAAAGCTGACCCGGGCAGCTATTTCCATTTCAAGCCCGCGCCTTATAACGTGGACATAGACGGACGCTGCGATTTTCCGGAAGAGGATGAGATTTTAAAGGAATTCCGGAAGGCGGGGAACAGGCTGTTTGAGTCGCGGCTTTCGCCGTTCCACACGGGGTCGATGTCGGTGCGCGGGGTGGATTATCTGCTGTACGCACCGCAGGCGGCTATGCCCTATGAGGTGGGCGGACCGCTGCTTCGGCTGCCGCTGGCACTGGAGGCGGGCGACGACTTTGAGCTGGCGCTCCACAAGAAAATTTACGCGGGGGGCGATTTTCAGACCATCATCCACGCCTATGTGCCTGAGGCTGAAGCCCATGCCCACTTTGTGTACCCGGGTGAGGAGCGGAAGATCGAGCGCATCATTCCAGTTGATGCCGAGGGGAGCTTTGCTTACTTGGTAATTCCGGTGGTGGGACCGGATGTGAGCGATGAGGAGCTGATCAAGCTTCTTCACGATTATAACGTGGTGGTTGTGCGTGGGGGCGGGGTCTGGGCTGTGGGGAGCCAGTCGCTGTCTGAAGTGCTGCATCATCCTTCTTCACTCCGCGAGATATGCCTTTACCGGATTGCGGCTGTGGAGAGGGGGCTGGACCTGCGGAAGATGGAGCCGGAAAAAGCCCGGCGCTGGTAAATTGCTTTACTTGAAAGATACAACGTGAAGTAAATTGCTGGCGAGGGAATGAATTGCGGATTAAAATCAACAATGCTGCAGAGAAAGACGACTAACAATAAAAAGAAGATAGACTGAATCGGGTAGAACAACCTTAGAGAGGATTTGCAATGGCCGATGAACTGATTAAGCGATTCAAGCAAAAAGCCCAGGAACATTCAATTTGAAATTTAGCATCTATTAACATCATCTATCTTAAGTTGTGAACCATTTTTGGAGATATCCTTTATAAACTTCGGGCATTTTATTAAAATAAAGTCAGAAAAATGGAACAGCAAGCCCTGATCATCATTGGCGACAGCCGCTTGATGAAAGAAATTGAAAGCGAGTATATCGACTTAATTGTTACCTCCCCTCCTTACTGGCATATAAAAGATTATGGCATTCCTGGACAAATTGGCTACGGCCAGAGCCTTCATAATTATTTGAGGTCTTTATATGTGGTTTGGCGGGAATGCTTCAGGGTGCTGAGGCCCGGTTCCAGGCTCTGCATCAATGTTGGCGATCAGTTTGCTCGGGCCATCATCTACGGCCGATATAAGGTCATTCCAATTCATGCTGAAATAATTTCCCAGGGCGAAAAAATCGGATTTGATTTTATGGGCTCCATAATCTGGCAGAAGAAAACCACGATGAACACTACAGGCGGGGCTAATGTTATGGGCTCATTTCCTTATCCGCCAAATGGAATTGTAGAACTCGATTATGAGTATATTCATATTTTCAAAAAGCCGGGCAAAACAAAGAAGGTTTCAAGAGAAATCAAAAAAGCCTCAAAGCTAACCAAGGAGGAGTGGAAAGAATATTTCGCCGGACACTGGGTTTTCAAAGGAGCTAAGCAGATAGATCATGAAGCCATGTTTCCAAACGAACTGCCCAGAAGATTAATAAGAATGTTTTCTTTTGTCGGCGATAATGTTTTAGATCCATTTTTGGGCAGCGGGACGACGGCTAAGGTGGCCCTTGAACTAAGAAGGAATGCTTTCAGTTATGAAATCAATAAAAACTTCCTGGAAGTGATCAAGGGGAAATTGGGTATGAGGAATTCTTTGCCTGGCTTACACAGTAATATAAAAATTATGGAGCGAGAGGCGAAAGAAGAACTTATTGGGAGTATCTTCAAAGACATTGATTACATTCCATCCATCCAGGATGAAAAGCCCCAGATTGATCCCAAGCTGTTTAATTTCAAGGGAGAAAGGCTTTACAAAGTGGTTGAAATTGTGGATGAGCTTACACTTCGCTTGAATACCGGCTTAAAGGTTAGGCTCTTAGGGGTAAAGACAGTAAAAAAAGGGGAGACTCTTGAATATTTGAATAATTATGTTTTAGGCAAAGAAATAATATTAAAAATTGATGAGAGCCAGATCCCAGACGGTGATACGGTCAGTGGGTATGTGTATCTCAAGAATAAAATTTTCATCAACCTTTATTTGATAAAATCCGGGCTGGCTGTGCCTGATACTTCTCAGACTCATAGGCAGATGGATAAATTCCTGTCAGCAGTAAGGGAAAAAACTATTGGCTAATGGTCTGGCCAGCGGGGGCCTCGGCTGGTACCTGGCAAAAATGAAAGAAGAAAAAACCGACAAGAGGCAAAGGTGCGGTTTTACGTTGATTGATGTTTTCCACCGCCCTGTTTTGATGAAGACCGAAAGAGATGAAAACAAGTTCTTTGAATCGATATTTTATTTTATTAAGGAATAAAATTGCCAATTACTAACGAACCATTTGATCAAATTCTGGATTTATTAAAAATTATCGTCAGGGAAAAACTTAAAAATTATGGTCCCGAGACAGATCATATGCCCTTCCCTTTTAGGCTATTGGGCAGGGATATTTGCCTGGCCATATATTGACTAAAAAAATCAGTTCATATAAAATCCATCTAACCCGGCGGCGTAGCTCAGTTGGTCAGAGCATGCGGCTCATATCCGCAGTGTCGGGGGTTCAAATCCCTCCGCCGCCATTAATTTTATGATTTATCAAAGATTCAAAAAATTCATTGAGGCTAATGCTCTCTTTTGGCCTCAATCCCGTCTGTTAGTAGCTGTTTCCGGTGGTCAGGATTCGGTGGCTCTTGTCCATCTTCTTCTGGAATTAAAAAAGGACTGGCCATCGCTCGAACTGGCCATAGCTCATTTTAATCATCAACTCAGAAAAACTGCCGGGGCTGATGAGCACTTTGTCCGGCAGCTGGCAAAAAAACATGGCCTGAAAATTCTTGTGGGCAGGGCTAAAGTCAGAGAATATGCCAGAAAACACAAGCTCAATCTGGAAGAAGCCGGACGGCTCAAGCGCTATGAGTTTCTGGAAAAGGTGGCTGAAAAATGGGGAGCCGATCTCATTTTAACCGCGCACACCATGACCGACCAGGCGGAAACAGTGCTGATAAAAATCTTCCGCGGGACAGGAGTGGAAGGGCTGCAGGGCATCAGGCTGAGGGCGGGAAGAGTGATGCGGCCGATGCTCTGTCTGCGGCGGCAGGAAATAGAAGATTATCTTAAAGAAAAGAATCTAAAATACAGGGTAGATGAAACCAATCTGGACACGGCCATACTCAGAAATAAAATCCGGCTGAAGCTAATCCCGCTACTGGAAAAAGAATATGATTCGGAACTCGTTGCTCACCTGGCGCAGTTTGCTTTGATTGCTCAGGATGAAAATGAAGCCCTGGCGGAGCTGGTTGAAGGGATGTGGCCGGTGGTGACGAAAAAAGGGGGACACAATACTCATTCCCCATTTTTTGAGCTGGATTTAGGGTCACTTAAAGAGATCCCGGTGGCTGTGGCCCGCCGGCTGGTCAGGAAATTTCTGAAGGTGTCACTGGGGTTGGCATCACCAAGCTTTGACCAGACCCAGGCGGTGCTGGCCCTTGAAGACGGACAGAAATTCAGCTGGGGGAAGGATAAAGTGCTGGTCAGGGAACAGGGCTGGCTGAAAAGAGTTGAGGCGACGAGGAAAAAGGTCGATTTTTCATTTATGTGGGATGGGCAGCAAAATATCCGAATTCATGACCGCTGGGAATTTCAGGGAAAATTCATTCCGGCTAAAAAGTTAAAACAGCTTGATTATGATGATTCCAAAAGATGTTATCTCGATGCCAATAAGCTGAGCTTGCCCCTCGAAGTGCGCAGCCGCAAGGCTGGTGATAAATATAGGCCGCTGGGGCTTAAAGGCGAAAAGAAACTCAAAGAATTGCTGCGCGAAAGAAAAATTCCGCAGGAAGATCGTGATTTATTGCCCGTTTTTATCTCAGCGGGAAAAATTGTCTGGGTTCCGGGCCTGCCAGTTTCGGATGAATTCAGGGTCACGGACAAGACAAAAAGAATTTTGCTGATAGAAAAATCAGACTGGTCGGGCTGATTTGTCTTAGATATTACCCCTTGATGTAGGTTTGGAAGATTTCCCTTACAGAAGTCTTTAATCAATCTTTCCTTCATGTTTGACACATTCCGACGGTTCGACAGGTCGAGTCTCTTCTTAAGGCTATAGAAGAAAAGAAAGGCGAGAGGAAACGAAACAGAAAATCAGGAAATACGTAGGGCGTCCCGCGTTTTCAATGCTGAAAGAGGGAGAGGTACCAGGAGATGATTTGCTGGCCCCAGATCAAAGCAATAAAGGCGGCCGGAGCGATAAAAGTGCCGAAGGGCAGGGCGAACTGCAGGTCCTTTTTCTTAAATCTCATCAGTAGCAAGCCAAAGATAGCCCCAACTACTGAAGCCAGAAGCAGAGTAAAAATCGTTCGACTGAGTCCGAGATAAGCTCCGACCATAAGCATCATCATCACATCACCCATGCCCAGGCCTTCTTTTTTCCGCCAGAAAATATAAGCCAGGTCAACCAGAAGGAGAAAACCGCCGCCCACCACCGCGCCGATGAGAGCCTGTCTCAGATTAAAGTCGAGCCTGAAAGGAGCGTAAACTAGAGATAAAATCAGCAAGGGAATGGAGATGTGATCAGGGATAATTTGATGGAAATAATCAATAAAGCCCAGAGCAATGAGGCTGCTGACGAAAAGACAATCAGCAAAAAATTGCAGGTCAAGAAATTTAAGGTTGTGAAAATAGACCAGAAGGAAACAGATAGCTGTTAGGGCTTCGACTATGGGATAGACAATTGATATTCTGGCTTTACAGAACCGGCATTTTCCGCCCAGCATAATATACGACAGCAGCGGAATGTTATCGTACCATTTTATCCGGCGGCCGCATTTCGGACAGCTGGAGGGCGGTTTGACCAGGCTCAAGTCACGCGGCAGCCGGTAAATGACCACGTTCAGAAAACTTCCCCAGACCAGCCCGACGACGATGACCAGAATGATTCTCAGCGTTTCCACCATATTCTTTGCGGTTTCACCTCTCCTGTTTTGGGGTCGTAAACATAGTCTTTGCCGTTCAGATCCTTGGGCACTTCTTTTATCAAGCCGGCCCGGGTTAACTGGCTCAGGTCGGCCGGCAGCCGCCCATACCTTTCATTGAATTTTTTCACGGCCTCGCTCAGAGCTTCGGTGTCCACCGCACTTTTGACCCGGTAAAGATGATTATAAGCAATTTCTTTGACCCAATCTTCTTTAGCCGTCTCATAAACTTCTTTCCACATAGCCCAGGCTTCCTGATAATCCATGGTCTTATAAGCAGCATTGGCGTAAAGCCTTTTGACAATCGGTGGGGCACCGGGAATTTCCATAGCTTTGCGGTAATATTCTCTGGCCAGCTCATAATCCTTGGCGTTCATCTGAGCGATGTGTCCGGCCTGAAAGGGAAAAATCCACATATCCGGGTTTTTCTCCAGGCCCATATCCAGAATCTTAAAAGCTAATTGCGGGTCATGAGCATCATAGACAGCGACGAGGGCTCCCACTTCATACGGGTCGGTGTACTTCGGGTCCAGCTCGGCAATGATAGAGAAAATATGCTCCAGGTATTTGAACCTGTCGGCAATCTCATATGTGCCGTAATACTGAATTGCCCAGAGATAAATGATGTCAGCTACCAGAGAAGAATAGCCAAAGGTGACGTGTTTCAGGTATTTGCCCGAAGGCAGATAGATAATGGAAGAACCGGGAACTTTTTTTCTGGGAACATGGTCAGTTTGAACCTTAAGCACTGAGAAAAGCAGAAGGGAAAGGATGAGAAGTCCCAGCAGCAGGATTTTTTGAGTATCCAGACTTTTTTCTTTATTTTTCATTTTTCCTACTTCTACTTTGCTCTTTTTACTGCTTTTTTATTCGCTTCTTTTCTGCTTTATTTTTTCCTTGGTTAAATTCCAATTAAATCTCCCATTATTTTTTCTCACTCAAAACCTTAAACCTGCCATCAATGGAACTTTTAGCCTCTTTTAACTCCTCAGATGAAATCGCGGCGCCGGAAGACCAGCATGGCCAGGAGCAGCAGAAAGGATGTGTAAACCAGACCGTAAAGGAAGCTAATTTCGAGTAATTTAGTTGGAATTGGCAGATTATGGACAACTTCGGTCTTGAAATTAAAGTTTTCTAAATCCGGAAGCACAATGAAAAGCACACGCAGAATTGCCCGGCTTGTTCCGCTTTTTACTTTCTTGATGAGCATTTCCAGGCTCCAGGACAGATGCCCGATAAGATAGAAACCCAGCGAGTAGAGCGAAGCCAGAATCGGCGTGGTGAAAGTGGAAAACAGCAGAGCCACGGCGGTCATCAGGCAGAGCTCAAAAAATATGTAAAGGATGGCCAAGAGTATTTTCCACTCAATGGTAAAAGTGTGGAGGAAAAGAATCAGCAGGAATATCACTGCCATCAGCCCAGTCATAATGAAAATGGTCAGGACCAGCCCGAGGAATTTTCCCAGCAGAAACTGAGCCCGATGAATGGGCTTGGCCAGCAGGGTGAAGATGGTTTTCTTGTCTATTTCTTTATAAACCAGACCGGTGCCCATCAGGATGGCCATCAGCATCCCGAAAAGCTGGATAGAAGCCAGCCCCACGTCTTTTATGATTTTTACCCGATCGCCCACGGTCAGCAGCGCCAGAAACCGCGAGAACAGCAAACAGATAGCCGCAAAGAAAAATAGCAGATACAATACCCGGTCTCTTTTAGCTTCCTTAAAGGTATTACGAGCGATTGTGGTGATTTTCATTGGTTTTTCACCATATTGACGAAAATGTCTTCCAGAGTTTCTGTCCTGGGCACCAGCGAGACAATCTTCCCTTTTTTCTCCTGAACCAGTTGAATCACCCGGTCAATATTACTTTCCTCATAGACCTTAAGCAACACCCGGTCGCCGCTCTGGGAAACGCTTTCGCCCAGGTGGTTGAATTCAGCTGCTGGCACACCGGCCACCGTAATCTCGGTGTAAAGTACCTTTTCTGAAATTAAATCTCCCAGATAACCTTGGTTGATGATTTCTCCGGCTAAGATGATGGCCACCCGGTCGCAGATCATCTCGATATCCTGAAGGATATGCGACGACAGAAAAACAGTTTTTCCTTCCTTCTTCAGGTTGACGATGATGTCGCGGAATTCTTTGCGGCCAATGGGGTCAAGACCGCCCATGGGCTCGTCCAAAATCACTAGGGCCGGGTCATTGAGCAGAGCCTGGGCCAGCCCGATTCTCTGGAGCATGCCGCGGGAGTATTTTCTGAGCTGGAGGTCAGCCGCTTGCTCCATTCCGACCAGCTTCAGCAGATGACCGATTTTTTCTCCTTTGACTTTGCCGTGAATACCCAGCAGGTCAGCATAAAAAGCCAGAAATTCCCGGCCGCTGAGGTAATCGTAAAAATAAGGGTTTTCAGGCAGAAAACCGACTTTCTGCCGGGCCTGCGGTTTGAGTGAATCTTCACCGAAGATGGTGATTTTACCGGCGTCAGGGAAAATCAGGTTGAGGAGGCATTTGATGGTTGTGGTCTTGCCGGCACCATTTGGTCCGAGGTAGCCGAAGATCTCACCTTCGTTGACAGAGAACGAGATGCCTTTAAGAACCTGCTTTTTCTTAGGAATAAAACCAAGACTGTAAGACTTATAAACCTTTTCCAGCTCCAGTACTTTACCCATCTTATAATATCCTATACAAAATTAGTTGCCTGCTGTCAACGACCCCCTGAGGTAAATTTTCCAGCAGTTATTTTTTAAGATTATTCTCGAACAGCTTGAAGAGGCGACGGTATTCAGCCACCCAGGAAGAGGTAGCCCAGCCTGCTTATTCCAGACCTTTAATTTTCCGAGCATTCTCCAGAAGACTTTGCTGGGTATAGAGGTGTTCGCGGCAGAGTGAAAGATGAGCTATCAGCTGATTTCTGATATCACCTTCTGGCACAAGCTTCATGGCTCGTTCATATTTTTCTAGCAAAACTCTTTCACCTTTTAGCAGGCTTGTCAGAGCTTCGATGCGGCTGCCTCCGGGATAAGCCTCAGGCATGGGGATTCGACTCTGTTCACCGCCGTTTTCGGCCGGTTCAGGATTTTCCAGACGCAGGACATCACCCATCTTAACCAGGATCCCGGAAAGCTTGTCCCAGTGGCGCATATGATTGATGGAATTTTTGAACAATCGCTGACTGAGGTCCTGATGCTCACTGAAAAGGAGGACATAATAAAGGTATTCGTGCATCATCGAGTTTTCCAGTTGACAGAGCTCGTGCAAAAGCTTTAAGTCTTCGCGGCTTTCAGCTTCAGGGTGCGGCTGAAAGCCCAGATCTTCCTTCCAGCCTTCTTTTTCCATCGTCGAAATCATTGCCTGAAATTGCTGGCCGTGTCTTATTTCATCAGCGGCAATGTTTAAAACCATATTCTGAAGCTTTGGCTGGTTGATGTTCTCGAACCGGACTTTCTGATAAAGTTCAGTCACTTCATCTTCGGTCATTTTATCTCTTTTAAGGTTGTCTATAATTCTGGGGTAACGCTTGATAACATCAGTCTTAAAAGAAGGCTGGCCACCGAGCTGTTTGATGATCAATCCGATTTGCAGCGCATGGTACATTTCATCAAGGCCAATCTGGATGGTCTGAGCCCGGGCGTCAAACTGGCAGTTCATCACTGGGTCAAAATAAAAATATTTTCCTTTGGGCATCGAGTAAGCATGAATAACATATTCGAAGCTTACTGCCCACTCGTGCTCTAAGGCGATGTTCAGATATTTAAACAGGGTTTCTGCATTGTTAACCCGATAAAACTTTTCCATCGTTCACCTCCATGATATTCACTAAGAAATTATAACCATTTCGGGGGTGAAAATAAAACTGTTTTTCTAGCTCAAAAATCACCCCTAAATACCTCCTGAAAGGTGATTGAGCGGGCGTTTGGTATATGAAAATATTAAAATTGCCTCAAATTGAGGCAATGGCCAAGGTTGCTGAGGAAAGGGAGGGGGAGGAAGATCCTTCTCCTCTTTCCTCCTTTTTATTTTCTGGAATTTCCCGCCTGTTTCTGCTATTAATAAACAAAAATCAACAGAAAATGAGCTGAAGTTCTGACTTATCTATCCGGGGAGATAGAGGAAAAATAGCTTTGTGGCTAAAAATTCGCGACGACCTGGAAATTCAACGGGTGAATTATAAAGGTAACCAGGCTCTGCTGGTAAGCGATAGGATTGGCCTGATAGAAAACCCGCTCGTTCTCCGGGGTGAAGCTCTGGAAATCCTGGCTTTAATCGACGGCCGAAGGACAGCGGAAGACATTCAGCTGGAGTTTATCAGGCAAAAGGGATATTCGCTGGCAGGGGCTGCCCTGGTCACTCAGATTCTGGGCGAGTTTAAAAGACTCTTCCTTCTTGATACACCTGAGTTCAGGCAAAAGAAGCAAGAATTGCTCCGGGAATTCTCTGAGCTGGCTGAAAGACCGGCCGCGCTGGCCGGCGAAGCTTATCCGGAAGAAAAAGATGAACTCAGCGAGCTGGTGAAACAGATGGTAGAGCTTGAGCCACTATCTGATGAACCGGGAAAGGAAATCAGTTCTGTTGACAGAAAAAAGCTTAAAGCTCTGGTGGCCCCCCATATTGACCTCAGAGCTGGGCGTCGAGTTTATTGCCGGGCTTATCGGATGCTCAAAGACTGTTCTTTTGACCGGGTGGTGGTCCTGGGAACGGGGCATTCTGTCGATGAAGGGATTTTTTCTCTGACGGAGAAAGACTTCCGTCTGCCTTCGGGCACGGTCACGACTGATAAAAAGGCAGTCAGAAAGCTAAAGGCAGCCGGAGGTGAGCTGGTGGCCAGCCACGATTTTGCTCACAGGAAGGAGCATTCGATTGAGTTTCAGCTGATTTTTCTTCAGTCTCTCCTCGGGCATGGCTTTGAGCTCGTGCCGATTCTCTGCGGTTCATTCCATCACTGGTTGAAAAAGGTTAACCGGGCTTCGGAAATTCCCGGAATTGGTGCTTTCCTTGAAGAGTTGAAAAGTTTATCTTCTGATCAGCAGAAGCATACGCTGGTGGTGGCTGGAGTTGACTTTTCGCATGTCGGGCCAAAATTCGGCCACAGGGAGAGTGCTTCTGAACTTAAAGAAGCCATGGTTTTCTTCGATAATAAGATTATCGAAGCTTTGGTCCGGCTTGACCCTCTTTCATTCTGGAAGCTCCATCAGGAAAGGGAAGACAGTTTCAATGTCTGTGGCTTTTCAACATTGGCTGTCCTTCTGGAAATGTTGCAGAGGGGGAAAGGATACCTACTTGGCTATGACCTGATGATGGACGAGGCCACCCAGTCAGCGGTCAGTTTTGCCGCAATAGCTTTTATCTGAGCTGAGATTTAGTTTTTGGTGATTATCCTGTATAATTCAGCTTGATTAAAAAATTCTGGAGGAAGAAATGGCTGATTTCGGTGGTGCTCTTAAAAATTTAAATCAAAATCCAGACTTCAGACTGGCTGTCATCGGCGTCCCTTTTGATGAAAAATCAAGTTATTTGCGGGGAGCAGCCGCCGGGCCAGCAGCCATTCGTCGAGTTTCTACTGGAAAGTGCTACAACCCGGATACCGAACTGGGGGTAGACCTGGCTGAAGAGACCGTGCTGGTTGACCTGGGGGATGTCAATACTTCTGGCGATATGCTCAAGACTTTTTTTGAAATTGAAAGGGAGGTTTCAAAAATTGTTGCCAGAAAAGCTGTTCCGATAATCCTTGGCGGAGATCACTCAATAACTTATCCAGCGGTTAAAGCCATGGCTGCTCATTTTAAAACGCTGGATCTGCTCCATCTGGATGCTCATCCTGATATGTACGAAGACCTGTATGGTGATAGACTGTCTCATGCCTGTCCGATGGCCAGGATTCTGGAAGATGGCCTGGTCAAAAATCTGGTGCAGGTGGGCCTCAGGTCGATGACTCCAGAACAAAAAGCTCTGGCTGAAAAGCATGGGGTCAGGACCATAGAAGCCAGGGAATTTCCGGGAAAGCTCAACCTGGAATTTAAGAATCCAGTTTATATATCTCTGGACCTCGATGTTTTCGACCCGGCTTTTGCTCCCGGTGTTTCTCATCATGAGCCGGGTGGGTTGACTTCAAGGCAGGTTTTAGACCTGATCCATAACCTAAAGGCGACCATCGTCGGTTTTGATATCGTTGAACTTAATCCGACGAGAGATGTTTCAGACATCACCGCAGCTCTGGCTTTTAAATTACTTAAAGAAATAGCCGGGAAGGTAATCAAACCTTGAAGCTGAAAAGGAGGAAGGCGATGAAAAAATATTTTCTCATTATTCTGGCCAGTTTGGCCATCAGCCCGTTGGTTTTTTTAGCTCAGGCTCAGGACAGAGTTTCTTTTGATAATTATTTTCTAGATAAAACGATGAGAGTTGATTACTACCACCTTGGGGATAATAAAGAAGAAACGATAACTCTGGACAGAATTTACCAGCAGGGTATCTGGGCTGGCTCAGTAAAAAATCTGATTGACCCGTTCCTGCGGGGAAGGTATTGGGCCAAAGTTTACGATTCAGCCAGCGGTCAACTGATTTTTGCTAGAGCTTATGATAGTCTGTTCGGTGAGTATAAAACCACTGATGAAGCTCTTAAAGGAATAAAAAGAACTTTTCCCGAGTCGGTTCTGATTCCTTATCCGAAAAATAGAATTACTTTAGCTATCGAGGTCAGGGATCGGGAAAATAACTTTCATCAAATTTTCTCTCAGGAAATCGACCCGGCATCTATTTACCTGGTGAAAGAACAGCTGGAGTCCGGGGTTAAAGTTTTTGAACTGAAAAAAAGCGGTCAGCCCCACGAAAAGGTTGACGTGGTTTTTTTAGCTGAAGGCTACCGGGCAGAAGAAGAAGGTAAGTTGAAAAAAGATCTGGACCGCTTCCTTAAAATCTTTTTCAGTCAGGAACCATACAAAAGCCTGAAGGACAAATTCAACATCTATGGGGTTTTTAAGCCATCGGCTGAGAGCGGCTGTGATGAGCCGGGCTATGGTCAGTTCAAGCAAACCGCACTCAACTGCAGTTTTGATTCTTTTGGTTCGGAACGTTATCTGCTGACAGAAGACAACCGCCGGGTCAGGGATATTGCTGGCTTCGTTCCTTATGACACCATTCTGATTATGGTTAATCATAAGAGATATGGCGGGGGAGGAATCTACAACCTTTATTGCACTTTCACCACCGATAATCAGTGGTATGAATACCTTATACTGCATGAATTTGGGCATTCCTTCACCGGCCTGGCTGATGAATATTACACTTCTCAGGTGGCTTATAACGAATTCTATCCGCGGGGCATTGAACCGGTAGAGCCTAACATTACCGCCCTGCTTGACCCCAATAATCTAAAATGGAAAGACCTGATTTCATCGGGAATAGCCATTCCAACTTTATGGGAAAAAGAAGAATTTGACCGGATGGACCTGGCCTATCAAAAAGTTAGGCAGGAAATAAACGAAAAAATTGCCAGATTAAAAAGAGAAGGAGCCCCCAGGGAAGAGATTGCCCGACTGGAAGAAGAAAGCGAAAGGCTTTCCTTAGAGCAGGCAAAAAAAGTTGATGAGTTCTTAGCTAAGAGTAAGTATGCGGCAAAAGTTGGCGCCTTTGAAGGAGCTGGTTATGCTTCCACCGGGCTTTACCGTGCTGCCGTTGATTGTCTTATGTTCACCAAGGGGAAAAAGCCCTATTGTCCGGTCTGTCAGCAGGCGGTCAGGAAGATGATCGAGTTCTATTCAGAATAATCTTTTTGGGCTGAGTAAATTTAAGCTCCAGCAACAGTCTTATCTTTAGTCTAGCCAGAAAAGATTTCCGGCTATCTTTTTTTATCTGCAAGCAGAGTCTAATCGTTACTGATTTAAATCAGTGTTACGAAATGAGAAGATTGTAACACTAATATCAGGTAAGCCAGGAAGTAATGATGCGGGCTGTTGTCAGCAAAAGGGGGGTTGATGATGGGAACCAAAAAGGTGGGGGCTTTCCCCAGCCCGCCCAGGAAAGCCACTATTATTATAGACCAATACTGTCATAAATCAAGTATTTTATTTGCTCTTAATTTATTTAAAATCAAGTAGATAAAAAATTATTTTAAAAAGCGTTAACGTTCTCACCCAAAGACAACACTCTCTAGAGCGAGCTGACTCTCTCTACGGGGCAACTTTATACTTTCAGCTTTTCACCATCTAGTGAAAAGGCCAAGAGACAGTCAGAGGACTCTAAAAATGGTAATGATCGGCAATGGGGGTGAACGGCTAACTCCAGGTTTGGCTCGGCTCAGATATTTTCTGGCTAAAATAAGTTTATTTGATTAAAATAGTATTAACAGAAATCTTTTTCAGGAGAAAAAAATGAGCCAAGCGGATATTAAAGAAAAGAAAATCGATATCAAAGTTGATGAGAACGTGGCCACCGGACAATATTCCAACTTAGCGGCTATTCGCCACAGCCGTGAAGAATTTATTTTTGATTATGCCTTTATTTTTCCCGACGGTCCGATGGGTAAACTGGTAGCCCGGGTGATCCTCAGCCCAGCTCATGCCAAAAGATTTTCTGAAGCCCTGGAAGAAAACTTGAGAAGATATGAAGAAATGTTCGGTCCGATAGTGCCGGCAGATGTGCCTCCGAGCGTGGGTTTTATCCAGTGAGCCATCGGAGAAAAATCTTGGGAATAAGCTTGACATCTGCAGATAAATTTAATAAAAGAAGACAAGACCTGTTTTTGGGTGTGTAAAAAATTAATAACGGAGGGATGGATCGTGAAAAGATTGATTACTTTGGCAGTGATTTTCGTCCTTGGGTTGTGCTCGGTTGCTTTTGGTTCAGGCTTTTTGATTTACGAGCACGGAGCTGCGGCTATGGGCATGGCTGGAGCTTTTGTCAGCATTGCCAATAATCCGACAGCTATTTTTTACAATCCGGCGGGCATAGCCTGGCTCAAAGGGACCCAGGTTAATATTGGTGGAACCTTCATTTTCCCTTCAGGCTCTTTATCTCTTCCCAACTGGCCGGACCCGACCTTTCAGAAAGTTTATCAATTAGACCAGACCTTCTTCCCGCCGCATTTTTATTTAACTCACAAGTTCGGTTCTAAGCTGGCGGCGGGTATCGGGGTGTTTGCTCCTTATGGTTTGGGGACCTCCTGGCCGGTAAATTATCCATTAAAGTACCTCTGCACAGAAACTTCATTGGAGACCCTCTTCGTTAATCCGACGATTGCTTATATGCTGACCGATAATCTTTCGATCGGAGTGGGTATTTCTTACATCCATTCTACTCTTTCTCTTGATTTGGTCAGACATGTCGAGATTCCTGGTACTTGGACCGGAGATGTACCGGCTTCTTTGAATAAAGCTAAAGGAGATTCTGTCGGTTTCAATGCCGGTTTGCTTTATAAGAAAGACAGATTCTCACTTGGGTTTAACTGGAGGAGCGGTTTCAAGGTGGATTACAGCGGGACCTTGACCCTGGATAAAAGCAATGTCCCTGCTCCTCTTCAAGATTATATTCCTTCTTCTGGGGCGGTGGCCACTTCTTTCAAGCATCCTCATATTTTCGGTCTTGGTGCGTCCTATCAGGCCAGCAAAAAACTCTTATTAGCTGCTGAGATCCAGTACTTCACCTGGAAAGCTTACAAAGATTATGTAATCAACATCAACTATACTGGCGATGGTTCGGAAGAAGAATTAGTCGAAGAGAATTTTAAGAATTCCATCATCCTGAGAGCCGGCCTCGAGTATCAGCTTAAAGAAAATTTTGCTCTGCGTGGCGGCATCATCTATGACCAGAGTCCGCAACCTGTTGAAACCATGGATCCATCATTGCCTGATGCCAACCGGGTGGCCTTTACTCTCGGTTTCGGTTATACTAAAAACAGAATTAAAGTTGACGTGGGATATCAGTATGAGATTTTCTCCGACCGCACCTCTCCCAACAGGAACATCTATTATCCCACTAATTGGGCAGAGGGAAAATATCACACCAATGGGCAGCTCCTTGGCTTCACTATCGGCTATGCCTTTTAAGTCTGAATAAAAATTTTTTTGGAGGTTTAATTCATGCCTTACGAATTCAAAAACAAAAAGGGGATTACCTACTACCTGCATTCACGTGAAGTTACTCTGCGCGGTGGGAAAAAGCAGACCATTTATTATTTTGCCAGAGACATCAGACCCGGCGCTCTCGAGGCTGTTCCTGTAGGTTACCAGGTTGTGGAGACAGCTAAAACCGGGATGCCCATTCTCAAGAAGATATAATTCATCAGTTCGAATTCTTCTGGAGATAATTTCTCCAGTTATTAAAAGGGAGCTATTCTGTGATAGAGATAGCCCCCTTGTTTTTATAAATCTTTTATTTTAGTTTTTAGGCTTTACTTATACTTGAGGCCCAAAAAAGAAATAAAAATATCTTTTTCTGCTGTTTTGCCTATCTTTTCTGGCATTAATCGCCTGTAAATCAGAAAAACAATCTGAAGAATCGAAAGTTGAGGCTAAAGTCTTAAAATTAGACCCGACCGTCTGGGAAAAGGGTGGTCGTGGTTTGAGGTGAACAGTTTAAATCGGAGCATCGGCAGAGAGTATTTACCGGGAGCTTGGCTTATTGATCAAAGATCGTCAGGCTGAAAGTCTGGCTGGGGTGCTGGAGTTTTTGCGGCTGACTGTCGGCGACCCGACCGTGGTTATGGGGCTGGAACTGAACATAATTGCGGCTGTGGTTATCGGGGAAGGCAGTCTGAGCAGTGGAGAGGCAGCATTCTGGGGACACTTATCGGCGTGTTCATCATGACTTTTCTCAGAAATGGCTGTACTATCAGAGGCGTAACCCTTAACCGGCTGCGTCACGGACAGAAATGAATTAGTTTCAAAGAATTGGGGAATTTTGTTGTCTATATATAACGGAATGAGATTCCAAATGGAAACTAGATGGAAATTATAATAAAGGAGGATTTAAAATGAGGAACAAAATTGTTATGGCCTTAATGCTAATCGGCTTTCTGGCCGGGATTCTACCATTAGCTTTAAGTGCTCAACCTGCTGCCCCTCATAAAATGATGGCACCGGGAAAGGCTCTGCTTAAGGACGCCCTTCAGCTGACTCCAGAACAGGAAGCCAAACTTGAAGAATTCAGAAAAGCCAGACTGGAAGAAGCTAAGGCTTTTAGAGAAAAGATGAGGCAGATGAATCAGGATTTAAGAAAATTGATGGCCGACCCGAAAGCAGATGAAAAGGAAATTACCAGTTTGATTGATGAAATCTCTAAGTTCAGAGGCGACCGGATGAAAGCCCAGTACAAGAATAGAAAAGAATGGGAAAAAATCTTTACTCCAGAACAACTGAAAAAGCTCCAGGAATACCGACAAGATTTTAGACTCAGACAGCAGCTTTTCATGGGTCGAGGGGGTTGTTGCGGTCTCCGGCCTGGAATGATGTTCAGACATGGAGGCTTTCGTCCCTGGGGCTGGCGGTAAACCAGGATTCACTCTTAAGAGCGTAAGAGGCAGCAGAGTAGCTGCCTCTTTTTTTATTTTCTGAAAGACTTTGTCCAAAATTCTTAATTTTTCCACCTGATATCCTTCAGTGTCCTGTTTTCTGGACAGAAGAATCTGAAAATGACACTTCTGTCTCAGATTTCTCCTGGATTACTCTGAATAAATCTGGCACGTTAATTGCAGTTTAATAGAGTGAAAGGAAAAGAAGATGAGAAAAATAGCCTTAATAAGCCTGGCTTTGACGGGCGTTCTCTTCTTCTCGCTGCCGGCTGAATCTCAAGAATCGTATTATCCATTCTCATATGCCCACTTAAGCTATGTTCAGGGAGATGTCCGGGTCGACCGGGGCAATGACCTCGGGATAGAAGCTGGAGAAGTAAATTTTGTTCTGGCAACTGGTGATAAAGTGATGACCGCTGATGGTCTGACTGAGATTAGTTTCGGCCGGAATAATTTTTTACGTTTAGATGCCTATTCAGTGGTGGAAATAGCCCGGCTCCCTGAATCCGATAACGATGATTTTGCTCTCCATCTTCATCAAGGCAGAGCTTACTTAAGGATAAGCTATCTATCCAGGGAAAAAGCCTTTGCTCTGCACACCCCTGATGCTTCTTTCTACATCCTGGAAAATGGTCTTTATCGGTTTGAGGTGGAAGAACGGGGACGTACCGAGGTCAGGGTAAGTGAAGGCAGCCTGGAAGCTTCAGGACAGGATAAAACAGTTCTGATAGAAGCTGGTGAGTTGATTTCTGCTTCTAATGGCTACCTGCTGGAGCCAGCTAAGAATGCCTATTCTGGTGAAGATGATTTTTCTGGCTGGAATTCAGAAAGGGACAACTTAATCTCCAGGGCCAGCTTTCAGAGTTCTTCTTATTTACCTGAAGAAATCAACGAATATGAACCAGAACTCTCGGCTTATGGCCGGTGGGTTTATGAGAGACCTTATGGCTATATCTGGGTTCCCACAGTTACTTATGTTGACTGGCGTCCTTATCTTCTTGGACGCTGGATGTGGTATCCCAGGATAGGCTGGACCTGGGTCTCAGCTGAACCCTGGGGCTGGGCTGTTTATCACTACGGACGCTGGCAGTGGCGTCTTGGACTTGGTTGGTATTGGATTCCAACCGTTCACTGGGGACCGGCCTGGGTTAACTGGTACTGGGATGCCGATTTTGTCGCCTGGTGTCCGCTGACTTACTGGAACCGGCCTTTAGTCATTATCAACAACTATGTCTATGAAAGATATTATGATGACTATTACCCAGTCCATTCCAGGGCCTTGGTAATTGTCAGAAGGAACCAACTTCAGGCTCGTCATTCAGCGCGCACTTTAGTCAGACCCGAACAACTCAGAGGCGTGGAGAAAATAAGGCTGGAAACCCGTCAGCCCCAGATCCGACCAGTCCTAAGTTCCACCAGCCTGAAGCCACCAGCTCTGGGTTCTAAGTCAACTGTAATTAGAGAAAACACTAAGAATCAGGTTTCCCGTATTTCCAGATCAAACTTGAGCCGGGAGGCCTCGCCGTCCACTACAAATAGCCCTGGATTGAAACCCTCACGAGAAAAAACAGCTAATTTCCCTTCAAGAATAAAAGGAGAAATACCAAGCGAGAGAACCATCAAACCTTATTCTCCGTCCTCTGTAATTTCCAGAGACCACCTGACTCAGTATTATAATGACCGGAAAAAGGTTAGTCAGCCTGATAATCTGACTGAAGAGCGACAGAGGATCCGCTCCTCTCATAATTATTCCGAAAGATCTACTCCGAGAAGCAACTGGCAGAATCAGGAAAGAAAATCTTCCTCTTACAATCTGCCATCTCTTTCCCGTCCCTACAACCAGCCTTCTTTCAGAACCAAAACTGAGAGTAATCAAAATCGTAACTTTTCACCAGGAAGAATAAGCCAGAGTCAACCGATAAAGTCCCGGGCTTCTTCCAGTCATAATTCTTCTCAGGCAATCAGGAAAAAGAACAGCTGAGGGGCATTTCTAAATTTCTTCTTTACTTTTATTAAAATCAGTGGTATAAAGATTTCTTCTTGCTCCCGCTTCTGGCGGATAGGCAGAAGAACAAGATAAATATTTTAATCTGAGAATAAAGAATGGAGGTAGATGAGATGACTTCCTGGGAAAAAGGAGTACTTTCATTAGTCCTGGCAATTGGCTTGATTTTTCTCGGTTCAGTGGCTGCTCTGAGTCAGCAGGCAGCGGCTCCGGCTAAAGAATATGAAGGTTTGGTCAAAGTGGCTGTGGGTAAATATATCTACTTACCCCAAGCCCAGGGACTGGATATTGTTGTTGCCGGCAACCTTGAAGGTGGAGTTGAAAGTCTTGTCGGTAAAGGGATTAAGGTTAAAGGCATCACTCCCGCTGCTAAAGCCAATCTGGTCGTAGCCGATTCCATTGATCTTAAAGAAGGAACAGCTTATCGGAATATTTTCACCCGTTCAGCTGAGCCTGTTCTTAATGATTATTTTGATCCGAATGTAAGAGATGGATATGTTGCCCTGGCTATAACCAATATTAACAAACCAGAAGAATGGGAAGGCAAAGCCAAGGTTAAGATTTATGGGATGCTCCAGAAATCAAAAGTTAAAGAGGGTACGGCTGAAAAAGAAGTTACTCATATTGTCATAACGGATAAAAAAGGTAAGGAAATTGCCAGAATCATTGTTGACGGCATAACTGATTATGGTAAGTTTTATCTTTCTAAGCTCAGACTTTTTGATAAATTCTGGTTCTATTTAAATGTTAAGGACGAGGTCGACAAGAAAGTCCGAGCTAAAACCAAAGAGCTTTTCCATGCTGACGTAATGTTCTGCGGTCTTTATTAAGACCAATCAGAAAATAAGAAGAAAAAGGGGAGAAATTTTCTCCCCTTATTTTTTTGTTTTTTTATGAATTCCTTACCAACTCACTCAACCTGAAAATTTTTTCCACAGGTCGGTCTTTTATCCTGATAGAAAATACTGCCCTGCCTTTTTCCCTCAGGGCTTCAAAATCAGCCAGGGCTTGAGCTTCGAACAGCAAATTGAAAGAAGAAGCTATAGCAGGTGAACCCAATAATGAAGGAATGGTTACTTCTTTTTCTTCCTGAAAAACCAGCCCGATAAATTTGCCTTTCCCAGCATCTCCTTTATGCAGCTGGCCAGTCGAGTGGAGATAAGCCGGGCCATAATTCCAAGTGGCCGGCAGGTGAGTTTTTTCTGTCAGCTGACGGGCTAAATTATCCAGAGCGACTTCCAGGCTGTCGTCAGGTGGCAGGAAAGATAGGAGGGCGATATACTCTGCTGTATGGTCTTTTTTCAGCAGGAACGATTTAAATTCCTGCTGGAAGTTATCATTCTCCAGGTCAAGCAGAGTTTTCGATGAGGGTTCCTTCTGAGACTTTGATAATAGTTCCCTGGTTTTCTTTTTGGTCAACTCCACATCGGGTTGATTGAAAGGATTGATCTTCATAAAATAGCCGGCCAGAGCAATAGCTAATTCCCAGGAAAAGAAATGCTCCGAGATGTCTTCGGGCGAGAAAGAAAAATAAATCAGAGGAAATTTAAGCTTGATAAATTTTTCTAATTTTTCCTGCCCGAAAAAATTCTGGTCAGAGCCAAGGCCGTAAAAAACAAAAGCTCTATCCTGACTGTAACAATCTTCAGATTGAGGCAGGCTTTCGATTACCGGGAGAAGACTCTGGCCTTCTTTCCCGGTGCTTTCGGCTATCAGTTGTTCGAGCCAGCGACCAAAGCTTTTCAGGGCGGCTGGCAGGATCAGGGTGAGCTTATCTTTGCCCAGTCGAGCCAAAGCGCCGAGAGACGCTCCGATTTTTACCCCTGGATGTTCATAGGGTTCTTTTTTCAGTCTGGTAATACTTTCCTCGGCAGGAATTAAAAGTTTTCTTACGTCTATGCCCATCAGGGCTGCCGGAAATAGTCCGAAGGGCGAGAGAGCCGAAAACCTTCCGCCCACATCTGGGAAACCTGGAATAGTCCGCCTGAAGCCAAGTTCTGAAGCCAGCTTTTCTAACAGCGTACCCGGATCAGTTATGGCCATAAAATATCGACCAGCTTTAGAACCATGAATTTCTGTTTGCTGGCGATAAAAATAATTGAAAAAACTCAGAGTTTCAGCCGTTGTCCCGCTTTTTGATGAGACTAAAAACAGGGTGGTCTTATTCTTGGTCATTTCAGCCACCTGACTGATGGCTGAAGGGCAGGTCGAGTCCAGGGCTATAAACCTGGGATACCCCTGTTTCTGTGGTAAAATTTTGCTAATAGCTTCAGGAGCCAGACTGGAACCGCCCATCCCGAGAAGAACTATTTGTTTTATTCCGGCTTTTCTGATGGCTTCAGCTTCCTGGGCATATTCTTCGAGCAGCGGTTTCATTCTAATGGGACTCTCGAGCCAGCCGAGCCGGGTAGTAATCTCTTCGTTCCTGTCTTTCCAGATAGAATAGTCTTTTCTGAGAATTCTATTGATGATGTTGTTCTCCCTTAATTCCAGAAAAGACCTTTTCATCTTTCCTTCCAAAGCTTCACAATTATGAAATTCAATCTTCATGTCCATAATTATACAACCTAAGCTCTTCCCCCGCCCTAAAAATTCCCCTAGCCAAACTCATTCTGATTTTTGTTAGTCCTTTATTTGTCTCAGTTTGGCCAAGTCCGGATGCTTCAGGTGAAAGCCGGTGGCCAGTTGATAGGCTTTGGCCAGACGCAAAGTCTTGCCTTCTTCAAAGAGATTACCAGTAAAAGAAATACTAAGCGGATGCTCCTTATGGTCAAAACCGCAGGGCACTACCACTGTCGGATGGCCGGTGAGGTTGGTCAGAAGAAGATTTTCCCCGGCTGAAGGAGCTACATAAACATCTATTCCCTTGAGCTTTTTTGCCATTTGCTCAATCAGTAAAGTTCTTATTCGATTCGCCTGAATATACTCAACAGCTGGCACAAACCGAGCCTGCCTGAAAGCATTCGGCCAGGCATTTTTTCCCTGTCTGACCATCAGGTCATCAAGGTTTTTTCTGGTCACTTCATCAAAAGCTGTGGCCGCTTCGACATTTAAGATAAAGCTGATTATGTTCGGATCAATCTCAGGCAGGTCAATTTCGATGAGTTCTAGACCCAAAGACTTAAGCACAGCCAGCACGGCCAGATATTTTTCTTTGTTATTGCGAACCTGGTCAAAAGCCTTTTTCAGGTAGCCTACCTTGATGTTTTTCAAATCTTCCCGGCCATTGTAAGAAAAGGGCAGGTCAAAGACGGTTCGATCTTTTCCGTCTGGTCCGATAATAGCTTTAAAAATAAGGACGAGGTCTTCCGCTGACCGGGCAATGGGACCGATTTTATCCATACTCCAGCTTAAAGCCATTGCTCCGTAGCGACTGACCCGACCAAAAGTCGGGCGCAAACCGGAAGTGCCACAGCGGGTTGAAGGGGAGACGATCGAACCCCAGGTCTCTGTGCCAATGGCAAAAGCTACTAAACCAGCGGCTGTGGCCGAAGCTGAACCGGCGGATGAACCGCTTGAACCCTGAGCGGGGTCCCAGGGATTTCTGGTCATTCCCCCGAACCAGATATCGCCCCAGGCCAGTTCACCCATGCTCAGTTTAGCTACCAACACCGCCCCGGCTTCAGTCAGTTTCTCCAAAACAGTAGCGTTCTCATCGATGGTTTGGTTCTTATAAATAGGTGAGCCCCACCTGGTTGGGTATCCCTTAACGGCAAACAGGTCTTTGAGCCCATAAGGTATTCCGTGGAGTGGACCCCGATAATGACCGGAAGTGATTTCCAGGTCTGCCTGTCGGGCCTGCTTCAGAGCTAAATCTTCTGTCAGTGTAACCACACAGTGGAGCTTTGGCCCGTATTTTTTTAACCTATCAAGAGACAACCTGGTGAGCTGTTCGGAAGTAATTTTCCTGTTTTTGATAAGCCAGGCTAAATCAGTCACCGGATAGAAAGCCAATTCTTCAAGATTTTCAGGTAATTGAACATCCTTCGGTTCATCATAGATGAAGAAATTTTCTTTCTGGAATCGACTTAGATCGAAACCAGCAGGCAGCGGATTGAATATCAAGGCCGGAGAAACAGAATTGTTTAAAGAAATTTCCCGCATCTTTTTATAATCGGAAAGATTATCTTTCAAGTCGTCGAGCATCATCTTTTTTTCTTTCAGGGTGAAGTTAAGTCCGGCGATTTTTTCTGCTGAAGTGATATCCTGGGCGGTTATACTTTTACCTTTGGTGTAATATAAGGCTAAGGCTCCGCCGACGATCAGTAAACCACAAAAAAATAGCCCGATAAAAGTTAAATTGACTGAACCTTGGCGAAAATAGTGCCTCATCTTTTTCTCCTGTCCTGAAAATTTATCATTTTAAATTTAACCTTAAACTGCTTTTTCAGGTCAAGATAATATTTTCTTGAAGATATCAGCTGCCCAGCGGAAACTGGCTGAGATAATTTCCTGGTAGCGGTAGCTTCCTGGAAGTAACCTTGCCGGGGATTGCTTGACATATTTTTGACCTTGTTATATTTTGCCAGCTTAAAACCAAATTAAAAGAAAGAGGTTAGAAGTGGAGAACTTGATGACACAGGCGAAGGTTGGACTGTTTCATCCAGCAGGGCGGTTTTATCGTTTTCTGATGTTGGTTTTTATCGCTTCCCTGTCGTTCGGATGTTATTTTGCCTATGACATTGTTTCCGCCATCGCTCCTTCCTTGATCGAGGAACTCAAAGCCGCCCGGCAAACCGTTGGCACTTTTTTCACTATGTACAGCCTGGCGGCCGTTCTGACGGTTTTAATCGGGGGAATGCTGGTGGATAAGCTGGGAACTAGAAAAGCCAGCTTTCTTTTTTCCTGTCTGATTTTTATTGGCGTAGCTTTAGTCTGGAAAGCCAAGAGTATCCCGATTTTTTTCATTGGCCGCTTTATTTTTGGTGCCGGTTCCGAACCTTTGATTGTGGCTCAAAGCACCATGCTGGCTCGCTGGTTCAGAGACAAGGAGCTGGCCTTTTCCTTTGGAGCCACTCTGACGGTCAGCCGCCTTGGTTCACTCTTTGCTTTTAACACCGGCGAACTCATTACCAAATACTTCGGCAGTTTCCGCTATGCCCTGCTGGCTGCGGTTTTTGCCTGTGGCCTGTCTCTTCTAGGAAACCTTTTATATATTTTACTGGATAAAAGCGGAGAAAAAGTTTTGAACCTAAAAAAAGAAGAAGTTGGGGAAAAGATAAATATTAAAGACATCAAAGAATTCAAGCCAACTTTCTGGTACATAATAGCTCTCTGCTTTACTTTTTATTCAGCCATTTTCCCTTTCACCGCGCTGTCAACCGATTTTTTTGTTGACAAATGGGGAATAGCCAGGACGGCTGAATCTTCAGGCAGCTTTTTAACTCAGGTTTTTAATAATTTTTTCCATATGTTTAGCACAGCTGGCGGAATAAGCTCGATAATCATTTTTGCTTCAATGATTTTTGCTCCTTTTGCCGGAGGATTGGTTGACAGAATCGGAAAGAGAGCCACTATGATGGTCTTTGGGTCGCTTATGCTGATTCCCTGTCATCTGCTGATGGGATTGACCTACATTTACCCGGTTTATCCGATGATTTTTCTGGGGATTGCTTTCGTCCTGGTTCCAGCAGCGATGTGGCCCTCTGTGCCGATGGTGGTCAGGGAAGAAAGAACCGGAACAGCCTTCGGGCTGATGACAGCTATCCAGAACATCGGCCTTGGACTTTTCCCGCTGCTCAACGGCTTTCTCAGAGATAAAACTCATTCCTATACAGCTTCTTCAGTTATGTTTGCCAGTCTTGGCCTGGTGGGTCTGGCTTTTGCTCTTCTTCTGAAAAGAGCTGATTCCCGGGAAGGCGGGATTCTGGAAAACACCAGGAAGAAGGCCTGAAAGCCAACATTATTTGCCCCACTGAACTTTTTTTAAAAATTTTACTTGACAAAGCATTTTGTCTAGATTTATATATATGGCGAAGGCACAATATTTAGTATTAAGTTCTTATGATTAGCACAAAATGTTGTTTTTTCAAGCATTTTTCTCTTTTTAAAGATGATAGCTTAAATCCAGCCTTTCTGGTAGCGGAATTAATTTTGAAATTTTAGATATAAGGAGGAAGGGATGGTCAAAACAAGTAAAGTTACTCGAATCAAAAAAAGGGATGGAGCCATCGTCGATTTCACTCAGGAAAAAATCACTAAGGCTATCTACAATGCGATGTGCTCTCAGGGTATGGATGATCTGATGGAGGCTCAGCATATATCCGACATAGTGGTCTTTATGTTAGAAGAAAAGTTTGGTGGCTACACCGTTCCTTCCGTCGAGCAGATTCAGGACATTGTGGAAATGGTCCTGATGAAGCAGGGTTACCATGAAGTGGCTAAAGCTTATATCCTGTATCGCGAAAAGCACAAAGCCATTCGTGAAGCCAAGCAGACCGGGATCAACTTAGAAAGATTGATAAAAGATTACATCAACGATCATGACTGGAAAGTCAGAGAAAATAGCAACGAAGGACAGGTGAGTTTTTCCGGTCTGAATGCCAGGATTTCTGGCGAAGTGCTGGCTAATTTTGCCTTGAATAATCTTTATTCTGAAAGAATAAAAAGAGCCCATCTTGAAGGTGGGTTTCATATTCATGACTTGTCTTATCCGATTGTCGGTTACTGTGCTGGCTGGTCGATGGAAAATCTTCTGCGCCAAGGCTTCGGTCATGTTCCCAACCAGGTGCATTCTCATCCGGCCAAACATCTGGAAACTGCTACCCTCCATATGGTCAACTACATTGGTACGATGCAGGCTGAATTTGCTGGAGCCCAGGCTTTTTCCAGCGTGGATACGTTCCTGGCACCGTTTGTTCGGGCTGATAACCTTAGCTATGATCGGGTAAAACAGGACATTCAGAAATTGGTCTTCGGGTTGAATGTACCCTCTCGCTGGGGATGGCAGACACCATTTTCTAATCTGACTTTTGACTGGACGGTTCCAGAAGATTTGAAAAATAAAAAAGTTATTGTCGGCGGTGAAGAACTCGATTCTGGCTACGGTGATTATCAGAAAGAAATGGATATGATTAATCGGGCTTTCCTGGAGCTGATGATTGAAGGCGACCAGAAAGGTCGGGTTTTTACTTTCCCCATTCCGACCTATAACCTTACCAAAGATTTTGACTGGAACCATCCGAATGCCAGACTGCTTTTTGAAGCCACAGCTAAGTATGGGATTCCTTATTTCCAGAACTACATCGGCACCGACCTCAATCCTGGAGATATCCGGGCGATGTGCTGTCGTCTTAACTTGGATCTGCGAGAATTGAAGCGCCGGCCAGGGAATATGTGGGGTGCTGGCGAACAAACTGGTTCTATCGGCGTGGTCACCATCAATCTCAACCGCATCGGCTATGAAGCTCAATCGAAGCAGGAGTTCTTCGATAAACTGAGAGAGATGATGGTCCTGGCCAAAGAAGCGCTGGAAACCAAAAGGGAAGTGGTCAACAACATGCTCGAACGCGGACTGATGCCCTACACCAAAGTTTATCTGGGTCATTTTGAGAATCATTTTTCGACCATTGGCCTCTGCGGCATGCATGAAGCCTGCCTGAATTTCCTCGACCAAGGTATCGGTACTCCCGAAGGTAAAGAATTTACCATAGAAACACTCCAGTTCATGAAAGAAGTCATGAGAGGGTTTCAAGAGGAAACCGGACATCTTTACAACCTGGAAGCTTCTCCAGCTGAATCTACTTCGTACCGCCTGGCCCGACTGGACCGGCAAAAATATAAGAACATTTATACTTCAGGCACTGAGAAATTCCCTTACTTAACTAATTCCACCCAGCTCAATGTTGATGCCACCCGTGATATTTTTGATGCTCTTAAACACCAGGAAGACATTCAGTCGTTGTACACGGGCGGAACCATTTTTCATGCCTTTCTACCTGAATCAATCGACTGGCAGACCTGCCGGCGATTAGTCCAGAAGGTTGCTGAGACCAGGATCCCCTATTTCAGTATCACCCCGACCTTCAGCGTCTGCGATAACCACGGCTATATTCGGGGTGAGCATCAGACTTGCCCGGACTGCGGTGCCGAGACTGAAGTCTATTCCAGAATTGTGGGCTATTTGCGGCCGGTTAAAACCTGGAACGACGGTAAACAACAAGAATTCCGTGACCGGACGCCCTATTCTAAATTATAATAAATTTTGATCAGGTTATTCAGAGGAGTTTTAAAAGAGAGGTGGAATGAATGGATTTCCTGGTGTTCGCTTTACCCGGCTGTGCCAAATGTGACAAACTTAAGGAATTGATGAAAGCTAAAAGGATTGAAGCTAAGGAATTCGATGTCAGCACCAAAGACGGCAGAACCAAAATTCGGGACTACATCAAACTATTGCGAAGGGATAGCTCTGGAAGCGTCATCATTCCGACGCTGATCATCGAAGAAAATGGGACGGCTGCGGCAGTCCTTAACTCAGCTGAGGAGCTGGATTGGTGGTTGAAATCAAGGGGTTAGAAAAGTTTGCTTCCAAGGATTTTCCCGGACATATCTCTTCGACTGTTTTTCTGGCTGGCTGTAATTTTTGTTGTCCTTTTTGTCATAATTCAGACCTGGTGCTGAACCCGGGTAGTTTGCCGACCCTGGACCTGAACTTTTTTCTGAGCTACCTTGACTCGCGGAAAGGCTGGCTTGATGGTCTTTGTTTAAGCGGTGGCGAACCTTTACTCCAGGAAGATGTGGAAGTGCTGGCCAGGGTGATTAAAGATCGGGGCTTCTTGGTGAAAATTGATACCAACGGGTCTTTTCCAGAAAGGCTGGAATATCTGATCAAAGAAGGGCTGGTTGACTGGGTGGCGATGGATATAAAGGGGCCGCTGGAGAGATATCCTGAGATTGTTAGAGCTAAGATAGACCTGAAAAAGATTAACCGCAGCGTGGAAATGATAAAAAATTCCGGGCTTCAGTACATTTTCCGGACGACAGTTGTCCCCGGATTACTCGAAGAAAACGACCTGAAGCAGATCGGTGAATGGTTGAAAGTAGCAAAAGTTTTTCAGCTCCAGCAGTTTGTTCCGCAGAATACTCTTGACCCGGCCTTCAGGCAGGTAAAGCCTTACCCGGCGGAACAACTTCTCGAGTGGGCAGAGCTTCTCCAGCCATATTTTGAAGAAGTCCGGGTGGAAGGAGCCTAATGATGAAAATTATGGTCAAGAAACTCACCTCAGAAGCCAGAATTCCTGTTTATCACCATCAGGGAGATGCTGGCCTGGATTTGTTTTCCTCGACCGAGCTGACCATAAAACCCGGTGAAACGCTGGCCGTGCCCATAGGAATTCAGATGGCCATTCCTTTTGGTTACGTCGGTCTTATCTGGGATAAAAGCGGCTTAGCTCTCCGTGGAGTTCACCGACTGGCTGGCGTGGTTGATGCTGGCTACCGGGGAGAAATCAAAGTCGTTCTGACCAACCTCAGTCAGGAACCTTTTGTCATCACCAAGGGAATGAAAATTGCTCAGATGCTCATTCAGCCAGTGGAATCTCCCGAAGTGATGGAAGTAGATGAGCTCGACAAAACAACCAGGGGAGAAGGTGGCTTTGGTTCGACCGGACTTTATTAGCTGGTACTGATTTAACTTAGTTATGACTTAAGTTGCTTATAGCCTTTCTTATCAGCTTTCTTATTGGTATTTTCCCATTATATAATTCTGGAGATGCTCGATGGTGACTTTCTGGCTGATGATGATGGATTTAACCACATCACCAATGGAAATTACTCCGACCAGCTTTTTTCCGTAAATGACAGGGAGATGGCGAATTCTTTTTTCGGTCATCAAAGCCATGCATTCTTCAGCCGTGCAGTTGGGATCAACAAAATAAACCTGAGTGGTCATGATTTCTTTAACGGGGGTGTCGAGCGAAGATTTTCCTTTGAGCGCCACTTTCCGGGCATAATCTCTTTCTGAAATGATACCGACGACCTGGTCGTTTCGGACCACGATGAGTGCTCCGATGCCCTTATCAGCCATAATCTTCAGAGCCTCGTAGACTGAGGCTTCGGGCGAAATTGTCCACACCTGCTGCCCTTTGTCTTCAAGGATTTGCTTAACCGTTATCATTCTCCCTCCTTAAAAGAAAAAACTTTTCCTTCCGTTTATCACTTATTTGAAAATCAGCGTTTACCTTTGTTTGTTTTCTATATATTAAATTCCAGCTTATCTGTCAACTTGATCTCCTGTTCGAAATTAGCCCAGGATTGTCTGGAAAGGATGATAACAGCTGGCAATCAGTCGAAATAGCCGGTCAGGTCGTCCCGGTTGAGTTTTTGCTCAATGGCCACTCTGGCCACAGCTCTGGCCACCTGGCGGTGGAGTCCTTTATCTAAGGGGTTGGGCACAATTTCGCCCGCAGGAGCATATTCAGCTATAGCTCTGGCTGCGGCAATGAGCATTTCTCTGGTAATCCTTGGTACATTGGCGTCCACAGCTCCGCGGAAGATTCCAGGGAAGCCCAGCACGTTATTGATAGTTTTGCCATCGGCGGCAAAAGCCGCTCCAGCTTCCATCGCTTCTTCTGGGTCAATTTCCGGGTTGGGATTGGAAAGGGCTAAAATTATCTGTCCTGTTCTAACCATTTCTTTTTTGATCAGGCCCGGAACGCCGGTAGTGGCTATGACCACATCGCAGGAAGTCATTATTTCTTTCAGGTCGGAAACGAGGCCGCCTGCAACTTTCAATCTTTGATTGGCTTCAGGGTTAATGTCTGCCCCGAGAACAGGTTTTTCTAAATAGAACATTAGCATTTTAGACAGAGCGAATCCGGCTGCTCCCAGGCCGACGACGCCAAGCCGGCATTTTTTCAGGTCATGACAGGCTTCCCGAGAAATATTCATCAGGGCTGCTGTCACCACACAGGCTGTTCCGTGCTGGTCATCGTGCATCACCGGGATGTCTATCTTCTCCTGGATTTTTTCTTCGATGTAAAAGCAGCGGGGAGCAGAAATATCTTCTAACTGGATGGCGCTGAAGGTTGGAGAGATGCTAACCACAGTTTCAATAATCCTGTCAGGGTCTTTAGTGTTGAGCAGGATGGGCATAGCTGAAAGGCCGGTCAGAGTCTCCATCAGACTGGCTTTGCCTTCCATCACCGGCATAGCAGCTAAGGGGCCCACATCTCCCAGCCCGAGCACGGCGCTTCCGTCAGTGACAATGGCCACTAAATGTCTGATAGCCGTGTAGCGGCGGGCAAGGGAGGGATCTTTATTAATGAGCAGACTGACTTCAGCCACCCCGGGTGTATAAACTTTTCTCAAGACGCTGATGTTGTTGATTTCATAGCGACTGCGGATGGCAATTTTACCGCCCTGGTGCATCTCCAGAACTTCATCCCGGACTTCCAGAAGTTCTGATTGGGGGTAGCGGCGAACAGCTTTTATCACTCTTTCGAGATGGGCTTCATCATCAACAAAAATCGTTATGTCTCTGACCATATAATTGCTGCCCATATGAATGATTTTTATCTCACCCACATAAGCTTTTTCTAGGCCGATAGTCGAAAGCAAGCCGCCAAAAACTCCGGGCTTTTGAATCAATCGGGATCGCAGCGTCCTGACTAACTTATCTTCCCACCACATTACATTTCTCCTTCTTTCCTTAACTAAAGTGGACTTTAATTATATAACTTTCAGGCAGAGGTTGGTATGGCTTGTAGGTAAAATTTATTCCAGATGAAAAATTCAGCTTGGTGGCCTTTTGTTCAGATCCATTTCTGAGAATAAAAAATCCTATCTTTTCGGACCGGACATTCAGGCAGGATTATTGTCTGTCTTTACTGAAATGAAAGTAAACAATTGGTATTACGATGAAAATGAACAAAGCAGAAGTAGTCAGCCCCCCCAGGGTGGCTAGGGCTAAAGATGACCAGATTTGCCTTTGCCCGCTGTCCAGTTGAATCAAGAGCATAGGCAAAAGGCCGAAGACAGTGGTGGCGGTGGTCATAAAAACTGGCCGGATTCTTTCTTTTGTCCCTTTGATTAAAGCTTCCTTCAACTTCAACCCTGAGTTTTTCCGGGTAAGGTTGATGTGGTCAACCAGAATGATGGCATTGTTAACCACAATTCCAGCCAGCAGGATCAATCCAATATAGGCTGAGGAATCAAAGGGATAGTTGGCGATGACAAAAGCCACAAAGACTCCCGCCAGAGAAAGCGGGACGGCCAGCATGACGATGAATGGCTGAATAAAAGATTCATACAACGAAGACAGAATGATAAAAATGATAACCAGAGCCGCAATCAGACCAAACTTCAGCTGGGCTTTTTCTCTGGCCGTCATCATAAATCCGGACTCCATAGAAGCCGAAAAGCCTGGGGGCAGACTTAGAGTCGAAAAAACAGCTTTTCTGTAGTTTTCGGCAGCTTTATAAGGACCCTTGAACTCCCACATCACTGTCATCTGAAACTTCTGGTTCTCTCTGTAGATTGAACCCGGAATTTCCTCTTCTTCCACAGTGACCAGGTCTTTTACTCTGAGATGTTCTCCTGACGGTGTTATCAGAAGAGCCTCCTGAAGCTTGGCCAGATCCATGTTCTCGGCTTCAGGAAATTTTATGTCTATTGACCTTTCCTGCCTGGCGATTACTGCCTGCAGAGGAACCCCAAACGGTCCGCGAAGAAGACTCTGGAGCTGATAAAAAAGGTAATTCGGGTCAAGGTTGTATTTAGCCAGAGATTCCTGTTTTATTTTCAGGAGGTATTCGGTCGAACCGGTGTCACCCCAGTAATATTGGCCGGTTATAGATTTAATTTCACCAACTCTGGGATTTTTCCGCAACCTGGTTTCCAGGTCAAGGGCGATATCCTTGAGTTTTTTCAGGTTGTATCCATAGATTCTTATATAAGAATCCAGGTATCGACCAGCGGTCATCGAAGAATAATAGCCCTGGGGGTCGAAACCAAAAATGCCGATGCTCACTCCGGCAAAATTAGTGGCCAATCTTATTAGTTCATCTTTGAGAATGTAGGGATGAGCAGAGCGCTCCACTTGGAGCGGGAAAGTTATATCTATATAACCGCGTTCCCGGAAAACCTGAGCATTGATGGTTTTTTCGCAGGGATAAGCTAAGGCTTTTTCTTCGAATTTCCGGATCAGTTCATCGGTGGCTTCGATCCTGGTACCCGGGGGCATGGTTACATAAACCGATAATCTATCTCTTGAATACCACCGGAAAAACTCGCCAATAACCACATTTCTTCTGAACAGTTTATAACTGCCATAGCTGATGAGCAGGACAATCAACAGAATTTCTATCGGGTGTTTCAGGCAAAAAGATAAAAATCTCTCAAAAAAAGCAAAGGTCCGGTTTTTTTCTTTCCTGGCTTTAAGAAAAAGCAATCTCGGGCTCAGGGCGGGAATCAGAGAGAAGGAAACCAGCAGAGAGGTGGCTAAGGCCAGAGACATGACGATACCTAGGGGCAGATAATAAATTCGCAATCTGCCCTGGAAAAAGGGAAAACAGAAAAAAACGCCTATTGTGGTCAGGGTTGAAGCCAGGACCGGAGTGATTACCTCCTTGGCTCCCTGAAGAGCAGCTTCTTTCGGCGGCCGGCCATATTCCCGCAGCCTGAGGGTGTTTTCGAAGACCACGATGGAATTATCCACAAACATCCCGAAGCCCAGGGCTAAGGCTCCCAGGGTCAGCATGTTGAGGGAAATTTTAAAAAGGTAAATGAAATTAAATGAAATGATAGCAGAAAAAGCCACCGAAGACAGGATGAGCAAGGATGGAGCCAGTTTTCGAATGATGATAAAAATCATCAGGAAAATCAAAAGAGTGATGGTTGCGGCCAGAAGGTAAAGATGGCGAAGATTGCGAATTATTTCTTGGCTTTCATCATCAACCACCCGAAAAGTCAGGTCGCCAGGCAAATTTTTTTTGACGGCTTCCAGCCGTTTTTTGACCTCCTTAGCCACCTTGAGGGTATTTTTACCTTTTTCTTTGAGCACCGTTAACATGATGGTGGACTGGCCGTTTATCCGGTTGAGATGATAGACATCGGCATATTCTAAACTGACCTTGGCCACGTCTTTGATTTTTATCGGGACATTGCCCAGATGAGTGATGATGATTTCAGCTATGTCGTTGAGGTTCTTAGGGGCAGTGGCTACCCGTAAAAGATATTCTTCATTGCCTTTCTGGACCCTGGCTGATGGATAAAGAGCCAGCGATTGGGTAACAGCTGAAGCCACCATATAGGGATGAAGACCTAAGTCCTTAAGCTTCTTCTGGTCTAAGGTAATCCGTACATTGAGGTCAGAACCGCCGCTGACCTCGACTCTGGAAACTCCGTTGATCGAGCCGAGATTGTTTTCCAGCTTATCCTTGACCAGTTCTCGAAGAGTCTGCAGAGGATAATTTCCGGAAATGGTATAGGTCAGGAAAGGTCTGACCCGAAAATCTTCAGGAACGTAGGGCTCAACGGTCGGCTTTACTCCATAGGGGAGATTGGGAAGCAAGCGAGCCAGAGCTTCTCTTAAGGCTAAGTTGGCGAACTCTAAGTTTATCTTCGGGTCAAACTCTAAGGTCAGGCGAGAGGTGCCGATTTCTGAGGTAGATGTTATTTTTCGCCCACCTTTGACTGAAAGCGCCGCTTCTTCCAGCAGCGAAGTTATCTGGGTTTGCATCACTTCGGGTGAAGCTCCCGGCCAGGAAGCCACCACATCGACCTGAGGAAATTCTTCCTGTGGAGCCAGCTCTAAGGGAATGTGGAACAAGGAATATAACCCAAGGGCTAAGAGAGCTAAGTAAATCATCAGGGTAGCTACCGGACGGTCGATGAAGAATCTCATTGCAGTAAGTTAAGCCTGGGTTTCTTTTATTTTTCTTTTAATCCTAACTTCGACAAATTCATAAAGAACCGGGATCAAGACCAAGGTCAGGAAAAGTGAAGAAGTCAAACCTCCGAGCACAGCAATAGCCAGAGGCCTGAGCAATTCAGCTCCCCGACCGAGGCCCAGAGCCATGGGGATTAAACCAGTAATGGTGCTCATAGTGGACATCATAATCGGACGCAGACGAACCTGACTGCCCTCAACCACTGCCGGCCTTAAGCCCAGGCCTTGCTGCCGGAGTTGATTGATGTAGTCTATCTCGACTATAGCATTATCAACTACCACTCCAATCAGGACTATGATTCCGATAAGCGAGATGGCATTGAGGCTCTGACCGGTGATGAGCAAAAGGATGATGGTGCCGACCAATCCCATGGGCACGGTGAACATGATCAAAAAAGGGTGAAGGAGTGATTCAAATTGAGCAGCCATAATCATGTAGATCAGGATCACGCCCATGATGAAAGCCAGGATTAAAGAACGGAAGCTGGCAGTCATTTCTTCTTTTTCCCCGCCAAAAACTATCCTGTAATCAACTGGCAAATTAAGCTGCTGAATTGACTTCTGGATAGTCGGAATGACCTGACTGAGTTTTTTGCCCCTGAGGTTGGCAGTGATCAGAATTTCTCGCTCCTGATTCTCTCGCCTGATTTCATTCGGTCCCTTGGCCAGTTCATAAGAAACAAGTTCATGAATCGGGATGAGAGCTTGGTCAAAGGGAAAGAAGGAATTTAGAACCTGATCAACTGTTCTTCTGGAATCGGCTTCGAGCAGGACCCGGATATCGTATTTCTTTTCCAGCTCACGGTATTTGGTTGCCACATTGCCCCTTATAGCCTGAACCAGATAGGTGGCTACCTGGTTTGGAGATAGATTCGGATATTTTTCTAAGGCTTCCTTTTTTATTTTTATCAGGAGCTGGGGCTTGCCCTGCTGCAGGTTGAGATTGACATCGGTTATTCCAGGTATCCCCTTCAATTTTTCGCTGAAGCTTGAAGCAATTTGCCTGAGTTCGTCAAGATTTTGTCCCCTGACTTTCAGGCTGACTTCTCCGGAAGTCAGGGCCAGGAATTCACCCAGGGTGGTTTGCTCGCGGCTGACTGAAAATTTAAGCTCCGGAATGGTGGCCAGAAATTTTCTGGTTTCAGCCATCATCCTCTCCAGATTACCTGGATGTTTTACTTCCACCCAAATTTCAGCTGAATTGACCGAAACATCCGGTCGAAAACTTTCGCTTCCAGAAATAATCCCGACCTGAGAAAAGATTCTCTGACACCCAGTTTGCTGTCTGAGCCACTTTTCCAGGATGGAGACTATCTCTTCAGTCTGTTCCAAAGAATATTCCACTGGAGTTTTCAGGCTGAGGTCAAAGGTTGAGGTCTTAAGCGGCGGCATCAGTTCCCTGGGAAGGAATGTTCCCAGGCCAAAGATGACCAAAAAGAAAAGCGCTGAGAGGTAGAAAGTTTTCTTTTTGTTATCGAGAGACCAGAGGAGTACCTGGAAATGTTTGCCTACAAATTTCTGATACCAGCGATTAAACCAGCGGAAGGTCGTTTCAAAAATTGGTTTAAAAGGTACAGTCAGCAATCTGAATGATTTGATAGAAATCCAGTAAAGAGCTCTGGCCACGAGAGTCAGAAGAAAAATGACGAAATTAACCAGATTATAAGCTAAAAATTTAAAGCCGAACCACGGATATAAAAGAACATTCTTTCTCTGACTTTCAGATAAAATTTTTTGGAAGGTCAAAAATTTAAGGGGCAATCCCATTTTTTCGGTTGAGGGTAATTCAATGGTCCTGGAGGCCAGCATTGGCAGGAGGGTCACCGAAACCAGAAGTGCTGAAAGAAGAGAATAGGTGACAGTCAGGGCTGAGTCTTTAAACAGCTGGCCGGCTACACCCTGAACATAAATCACTGGAAGGAAGACCACAATGGTGGTGAAAACTGAGGCGGCCACCGCATTGATTACTTCTTTGGTGCCGATTTCGGCCGCTACCTTCAGCGGTTTGCCCAGCTGATGATGACGGAAGATGCTCTCTGAAACGACCACGGCCGTGTCGTCGAGCATGCCTACCCCCAGGGCCAGGCCACCGAGTGACATCAGGTTCAGGGTGATGTTTTTGAGAAAAAGCAGGTTAAACACCCCGATGATGGAAATCGGAATCACCGTGGCAATGATCAGAGGCGATTTCCATTCCTGGAGGAAGATTAGCAGCGTCAGAAAAGCCAGGATCGCTCCTTCAATAATTTCTTCTTTGGTCGTATCAATGGCTTCCTGAATGTATTTAGCCTGTTCGGAGATTATTTCCAGGTTTATTTCTGGATTTTCTTTTTTTATCTGCTCAATAACCTGTTTGGCCAGCTGGGTGACTTTAACGGTGTTGGTGCCGTATTCTTTGCGCACCAGAAGACCAATGCTTTCCTGTCCATTGAGTTTGGTGGTGCCCTCGCGTTCTTTGATGGTGTCGAGGACCTGGCCAAGGTGTTTTAAAAGAATGACTCCGCCGTCGCTGATGAATTTAATCGGGATGTTTTCAATTTCTTGAACCTTTTCAAATTCACCGGCAATTCGCAGAGAATACACGAACTTTCCTTTCCTGATAGTCCCACCCTGAAGACTGCGGTTAAAGGCAGCGATTTTCTGGCCAACTTCTTCAATTTGAAGGCCATAATTGGCTAATTTCTCAGGTTCGACTTCAACCTGGATTTCTCTTTCCACTCCTCCGGTAATCTCCACCGCGGCGATGCCTTCGACCTGTTCCAGTCGGGGCTTGATCAACTCTTCGGCCAGATCTTTTAACTCTAAGAGTCTTCTTTCACCTGTTAGAGTCAAGGTCATTATTGGCTTGCTCTGCGGGTCAAGGGCGATGATGACCGGCTGATCGCAGCCTTCAGGCAGAGAATCCCTGGCCGAATCCAATCTTTCTCTCGTGTGGAGGAGAGTGAAATCCATATCAGTGCCCCAGGAGAATTCTAAGGTGATGAAAGAAACACCTTCTTTGGAAATTGACTCAACCCGCCGCAGACCTGGTATACGACTGACCGAAGTTTCCAGGGGCACCGTGACCAGCGCTTCAACTTCTTCTGGAGCAACCCCAGGATATTGAGTTACTATTGAGAGACGTGGATAGCTGATGGAGGGTAAAAGGTCAACGCTGAGCTGACTCAGGGAAACTACTCCTAAGAGGATGATGGCGATGTAAAACATCAGGGTGGTCACCGGTCGGTCGATGGAAAACTTAGCCAGGCTCATTTCAAGTCCCTCGAGTGTCAGACCTCATTCAATTACCCGAATCGGGGAGTCATGAGCTAAAGTCATATGTCCTTCCACAATGACCGGTTCGCCTTCTTTAACTCCATCCAAAACTTCAACAAACTGTTCATTTTCCTGTCCGATTTGAATGTATCTCCACTTAGCCAGACCATTTTCCACGACAAAAACTAAGGGTCGGCCGCCCCTGCTCAGCACGGCTTCCTGAGGCACCAGAAGACGGTGCAGAAAAATTTCAGAGACTATTTCCACTTCAGCATGCATTCCAGGCTTGATTTCTTCAGCCGGGTTGTCGAGGTTGATGAAAACGCTGCAGGTTTTGTCAGTTGGACTGACGAGGGGGCTTATGGCTGCGACCCTGCCTTTAAAAACTCTTCCGGGATAAGCACTGAAGCGGACATCAGCTTCGCGACCTTCTTTGATCTTGCCAACTTCTGTTTCCAGAACCTTAGCTTCAATTTTCACCTGGCTGACATCCACTAAGGTGAACAACTCGCGGCCAGCTTCAATGGTTTCCGCAGGAGCAACTTTAATCTGAGTTATTATCCCGGAAAAGGGAGCAGCAATTCTGGTTTTTCCCAGTTCCATTCGGGCAATTTTGACGCTGACTTCAGCCTGGGTCAGTCCTTTGGACGAAGCAATAATTTCATCGCGCTTAAGGCCGCTGCTGATTTGAGCCAGTTCGAAGTCGCGGCGGGCTTTATCCAGCTCCTTCTGGGTGATTAAACCTTCTTTAAAGGTTTTTTCTGCCCTGGCCAGAGCTTCTTCAGCCTTTTTCAAGTTGAGAGCATCTTCAGCGCTTTCGTTGGCTTCTGGCTGCTGAAAAAGCCGATCCAGCAGAAGCTCTGAGAGACACTTCAGTCGAGCAGCTTCTTCCTGCTCCAGCTTGAGCCGGTAAGGGAGGTCATCGAGTTCGGCTAAAAGTTCGCCGGTGGGAACGTGCTTTCCTTCCTGAACATAGAGTTTTTTCAGGATCCCTTTGACCTCAGCTTTAAGAGTGACTTTTCTCTCGGTATAGACTTCTCCCGGCGATTTTATCCTTTTCTCCAAATCCTGAATTCTGGCTACAGCTACCTTAACGGGCAACGGAGCTATAGCCTGACTTTCGGTCTGGGCAGGACCGGCTGCCGCCGTTTCAGCTGAACCAGCTTTTCTCTGACCTTTCTTTTGGGAAAGCCAGAAGCCGGCAATGGCCAGGATAATCACAATAATGATGACCAGGATTGATGTCTTCAGCCTGCGGGAATTACTCATTTTACCCACCTAAGCTTGATTTCTTATATTCATAGATAAAACGACGGAAAAAGTCAAAAAATTTATCACTGGAAAAAACTTTCTTAATCGCAGCCAGTTTTTATAGATGTGAATAAACCGAAACTTTTTGATGGCAAGAGTTATCAAGCCCATCTCACCTGTCAAAAATTAATAGAATCCTCAATGACCAGATGTATTTTAGCCGAAAAGAAAAAACTCATCTGAATCTATTTTATTTTTCGTTTAGTTTAATATAATAAAGCCTAAAGCCTTTGATTTTCTTGTGGAGAATTTTCATAGAGATCAGGAAGGTAGGTAATGATGTCAAAAAAATTTAAAAAATTTATGAAGAAAGGTTTGGGTCTTATCTGGATTCTGGCTCTTTCCGTGGTAGTTGTTGCGGGATTGAACCGTTTCTTGATGCGGGACAAGGGTGATATTAAGCCTCAGGTAAGTCTTTCCAGGGAAAAGGCTGTAATGAGTCTGGCCAGAGTTTCGTTGCCCTTTATCCCCAATGAGGGGCAATGGGATAGTAAAATCAGGTTTACGGCCAATCTTTTTTCTGGTTCTTTTTTTGTGACCGATAATGAGCTGGTGTATTCATTGGTCAAGGATGAGAAAGAGGAGAAGCCAGAAAAAGCCAAAGTTTTATCAGGAAAAAATGAGCCTGGCTTTGATAATTCTGTTAATAAGGTTAAGCCAATAGTATTCAAAGAGACGTTCTCAGGCGAAGATAGAAAAGCAATTGCTTTTTCTCCCGGCGGTGAAGAAAAAGCGATGACCAGAATTTCCTATTTCCAAGGGAATGATTCTGAGAGGTGGCGAAGGCATCTTTCCAGCTATAATTCTGTTTCCCTTGGTAGTGTTTATCCGGGGATAGAAGTTAAGCTCAGGGCTTCAGGCCAGAATGTGGAAAAGCTGTTTTTTGTTAGACCCGGAGCCAGAGCTGAGAAGATAAAAGTTAAGGTAGATGGAGTGCAGTCCTTAGAAATAAATCCAGCGGGAGAACTTGTCCTCAAGACAGAAATGGGCGAAATAGCAATGATGAAGCCGGTAGGCTATCAGGAAGTGGACAATAGAAAGGAATATGTTGAAGTAGCCTATGAACTAAAAGACGGGCAGGAATATGGGTTTAAGGTGCTTGAGCCCTACAATCCGGAAGCTACTCTGGTTATAGACCCTGCCTTGAGCGTCCTTTCTGCTTCCACTTTCATCGGTGGAAAGGGCAATGATCGTGGTTTCTCCATTGCCATAGATAATCTTGGGAGTGTTTATGTCGCCGGATATACTCTGTCTTCGTCTTCAGATTACCCGACCACTGCCGGTGCCTATGATACTTCGTATAATGGCGGCTATGATATTTTTATCTCGAAACTTTCAAGCTCCTTAGACACGCTTTTAGCTTCAGCCTATATTGGAGGGAAAAGCAGCGAGTATGGCTATTGCCTCGCCTTAGACAGCGCCGGAAATGTTTATATCACTGGAATTACTAATTCTTCCGACTTCCCGACCACTGCCGGCGCCTACAATCAATCATATAAGGGTGGTGAATACGACGCCTTTATATTAAAACTTTCAACAGACCTGAGCACTCTATTGGCTTCTACCTATATTGGGGGGAGTGGAGCTGATTATGGTTATTCCCTTACCTTAGATAGCTCCTGGAATGTGTATGTCACAGGAGTGACCAGCTCTTCCAATTTCCCGATTACCCCGGCCGCTTATGATACTTCGTATAATGGCGGCTATGATGTTTTTATTTCCAAGCTTTCCAGCTCGCTGGATACCCTGTTAGCTTCAACCTACCTCGGAGGGAGCAGCTACGAGATTGGTTCCTCCATTGCTCTGGATAATTCTGGAAATGTTTATATTGGCGGACGGACTAAGTCCAGCAATTTCCCGACCACCGCTGGCGCTTATGATACTTCGTATAATGGCGGCTATGATGTCTTTATTTCCAAGCTTTCCGGCTCGCTGGATACCCTCTTAGCTTCAACTTTCATCGGCGGGAGCGGACCCGATTACGCCTACCCGATTGCTCTTGATAACTCCGGGAATGTCTATGTCGGCGGATATACCTTATCTTCAGACTACCCAACTACTGCTGCTGCCTATGATGCTTCTTTCAATGGCGGCTATGATGTTTTCATTTCCAGGTTTTCCAGCTCATTGGGTACCCTTTTAGCTTCAACCTACCTTGGAGGGACAGCTGATGATTGTAGTCGCTCAATCGCTCTGGACAATCTTGGAAATGTTTATGTCACGGGCTGGACAAAATCTTCTGCTTTTCCCACCACTACTGGTGCCTATGATCGATCATATAATGAAGGCTGGGATGCTTTTATCTCAAAACTTTCAGCCAGCTTGAGCACGCTTTTTTCCTCAACGTTCGTCGGAGGTAGCAACAGTGATCTTGGCTATTGCCTTGCCCTAGATAGCTCTGGCAATGTTTATATCACAGGATATACATCATCTTCTGACTTCCCGACAACTTCTGCTGCCTATGATCAAAGCATTGATGGAATTGATAGTTTTATTTTGAAATTCGAGGTTGGAGAAAAATATTTATTGACTATCAATCGTTCAGGCAACGGCTCTGGGACAGTTACCAGTGCTGATGGCGGCATTAACTGCGGAACAGATTGTTCTGAGGTTTACGATAGTGGCACAGTGGTAACACTGACCGCGACAGCCGAGGCTGATTCCGTTTTTGGCGGCTGGAGTGGTGATGTGGTCAGCAGCGATAGTACCTGCACCGCAACCATGGATTCAGACAAGACCATCACCGCCAAGTTTATCCCCAAAAGTTCTACTTTTACCCTTACTGTGATTAAAACAGGCCCCGGTAATGGTACGGTTACCAGCGAAGATGGAGGTATTAGCTGTGGCTCTGATTGTTCTGAGACCTACCCTGCCGGGACGGTAGTAACACTTACAGCCACTCCCGATGCCAGCTCCGGCTTTGAGGGCTGGAGCGGGGAGGCCACCGGCAGCGAGGCCACTATCGCGGTGATGATGGATACTGACAAGACGGTAATGGCCATGTTTGGTCCCAGTCCTCTTCCCGACCTTACTGGCGAATGGCATGATTTGAAGATTTCCAGATTCATGGGCCGGACAAGGATTGTAACGGCTTTTCTGCGGCTCAAGAACATCGGTGAGACCAGCGCTCCGAGTGGTTATAAGATTTCGTTCTATCTGTCTGCGGATGGAACCAGTCTTGACACTCTGCTCAGCACCCGTCAAATAAACATATCCCTCGGGACGAATTCTTCCAGAGAAATTCTATTTACGCGTTATTTGACGAGCACCACCTCGCTTTCAGGGAAATACCTGGTGGCGGTGATAGATTCAGATAATCAATTACAGGAAAAGGACGAGACCAACAACCGGATGGCAATCGGTCCGTTGCAGCCAATTATTTAACTAAAGGAAAGATGGAGATACGGAGGCAATGATGAAGATTAAAAGAATAGCGATAGGCCTTCTGGCGCTTTCGGTAATGGTTTTCGGTGGAGATTCCAAGTTTTCGTTTTCATTAAAGGGTGGCTATTATCTGCCCTCTTCTTCCAGCTACAACAACGATTATGTGCCTATGGTGAATAATAATATTAATGAGCTTAACTCGTACCTAACCTCACTGGGGTTTACTAATACCGTGAATGAGCTGAAAAAGTTAGGCGGTAGTCTGGTTCTGGGAGGGGAGTTAGAGTTTTTTGCCAGCGACCAGGTGGCGATTGTCCTTGGCGCGGAATACTGGTGGAAAAATTCTTCTGGTTCATTAGATTCGAGCGGGACGCTCGCTGAAGTAACCTATGGGGTAGCGGAGAGCAGCCGGGTGAAAATGTCGGTCTTACCGATACTCGGGACATTGAGGGTTAATCTTCCTTTTAAGGGCCTCCGGGCCTACCTAGGTGGAGGCGCTGGATATTATCTGGGCCAGGTGGTCATCGAGGAAACGTGGAACTGGACGGAAGACGCAGAGACGGTTGATAGCGGGACACGGGAGATAAAGTCAACTGGAAGTGCAATCATTCCGCATACTAATGCTGGGATAGACTTGAATCTGACGAAAAATATAGCTTTGGCTGTAGACATCAGGTATCCCTTTGGGGCGATAAAGTCATTCAAGATAAAAAGAGACACAGGAGATTCGAGTTCAGTTGGGCAGAAGTTCACGTTTGAAGTTGCCAATGGTGGGGAGAAAGACTTTAAGTGGGAACTCAGCGGCCTTAACTTCGGAATCAACTTGAAAATTAGATTTTAGAATCTGGAAGAAAATAGATCTGTTGATAGAGCAGAAGGTTATTGTTCCAAACCTAATCCAGGGCTGGCTTAAAATTTCCTTTCTTATCTATATTACATTACCCTGGAGATCGTATCTTAACCTGAAAGAAGATTTCTGTTGACTGAAGAGTTCAAATAATGGTATAAAATTTTTGGGGAGTAAGATGAGGTTAGCAGGGTTTTAGCCTGTTATGGGGCGAGGAGGAAATATGCCTGCATTTAAGAAGCAAGCCTGGACGAGCCGACAGTTTGAGACCATAATTGCCATAATTATAGTTCTATCGATTTTGGCCATAGGTATTCTGGTTCATTATAAGTTCTACCTTTTAAACTTCTTTTTCCTGCCGGTAATTTTTTCTGGCTATTATCTGGGAAAGAAGAGAGCAGTGCTTATAGCCATAAGTTGTATCTTGCTCGAAGCTCTCTACCTGGTGTTTTCACGCCAGGTTTTCGGGGTTCAGTTCCAGCTGTCCCACGATGACCTTATCTTCCTCATTTCCTGGGCAATTTTTCTTTTTCTGACTGCCTGGATTGTTGGCCTGTTGAGCGAGAAAAAGGATAAAGAACTTTTTAATCTCAAAAGAGCTTATACCGGTATTCTGGCTATTGTTTTGAAGTATCTTGAGGTCGGGGAAGAAGGCAAATCCAGGGCTGAGAAAGTGACTGAATTAGCCGGCAAGATGGCTGAAGTTCTGGGAATGACCAAAGCTGAAGTGGAAAACATTAAGTCGGCAGCTCTGCTCAGCGATATTCAGGAACTTCAGACCTGCCTGCC
>Ga0315282_10001484_pt1 | contig 44030 bp, 40 predicted proteins | sample YL17G07_20_MG_FD_203693 | JGI IMG/M metagenome (GOLD analysis project Ga0315282, IMG submission 203693) | Sediment microbial communities from Yellowstone Lake, YNP, Wyoming, USA - YL17G07_20 | ecosystem: Environmental > Aquatic > Freshwater > Lake > Sediment | place: USA: Wyoming | collected... | reverse complement strand
AAATGCAATTTTAAGTTTTGCTGATTTATTCTATCAAGAAAGCCTGCAGATTACTATCTTTTGGTACTAGTTCCCCACATGCGATACACTTTCGTCCACTAAATTTCTCCAGGTAACCCTTGGGGTCACTGAAGGAAACGCTGTGGTCTTCCCCTCTGAGGTCGTGAAGACCAGGCGCAGGATCTCCCTTACGCTTTCAGCCATTTTTCATTTCTCCTTTCTTCAGTTTGCGCACGGAGTCAAGCGGAGTGGAAGCGGAGCAGAAGCGGAATTCTATCCCAAAAAAGCAAGTGCTGTAGCGTTTAAGGAAAGGGTTGGGAATAAATTTCTTTCCCCTTTAGGGAATAGGAGTAGACGTAGGCAGGAAAGGATGAGTCAGCTCCCGGTTGTTCTCGCGCACGTACTTGATGAACTTGGCGACCTAGAGGTTGTACCCGCTCATGAGCTCAGACAACTGAGCGGCAGCCTGCTTCCGAGCGTTCTTGGTGGTTGCCTCCTCGTTGTGCCGTTTGGTTTACCTCCTTTCCTCCCCGAAAATGAAAAACCAGGGTCGGCAAAGTTGGCCCTGGTTCAGGAGCCTCAGGGAGAGGCCTGCTTCCTGTTCTTTTTTGTTGTCTATGGGTGTATCACATGTATCTGAACTTTTTCATCTTTTGATTTCGATCAGTTAGAAAAAAACTCCGGAATGCACTGAGCATTCATGTGTACCCTTATCCTTCGTCTTGAACAAGACGCTCTTAAACGAAGAATTGTCGAAAAAGAAATTTAATGAGCCCGAATGCGCACAAATAAAGTCGCCCAGCAAAAGTTTTTCTAAAGCTGGGGAAAGAACGGTAGGTAATTTCTCAGGAGCCCATCGCGGGCAGGTACCTCTTGCCCATCCATAGGAGCCCCACCAAGCCCAACGACTTCATCGAGCGCTTTAACAGGCAGTCCTGGATGATTTCTTCTGCCAGGTCTTCCGGACCAGGTTCTATGAATCAGTGGCGGCACTATAATAGGGTTTAGGCCAATGGCTGTCCATGCTGAAGTTACGTACTTCACAAGTTGAAAGCTCTTCCGGCGTTTAAAAAAGCAAGCGAGGGAAATGCTTGAAAAGGGAAGGCCCGCCGGAAGCGAGCCAGAATATCAAAGAGTAAACAATACCCTATTAATCAGGTAATGGTGGGCGATGTAGGAGTCGAACCTACGACCTCTTCGGTGTCAACGAAGCGTTCTACCGCTGAACTAACCGCCCTTCACTTGGCAATTATAAGAAGAGGAAGCGTCTGCAGTCAAGAAACCGGGGAAAAGAAATGTGTTGATTTGCTGAACGGCCTCCGATTCGGATAAATCCTGTCAAGCGAGCTTTTGCCCTGGGTAAAAAGGAGGACCTTTGATTTCCGATTCAGGCTTGCCTGAGGTAAGGAAGCGTTCTGGGGGAAATTTGGAAAGCTGAGGGAGTAGAGTTGATTTTGGCGACCTTTTTGCTCTTTGATGACAAGACCAGAAGGTTTCTTGGGTCAAGTTATCCCCGCGAACTCCCAAGGCAGGCTATGCGCAGGGTTATAGAATAAGGCTGGCTTCATTTCGCGGAGGTCCCTTTGATGGCCTGGATAACGCAGCTCCTGGTGGCCCGGTTCTCCTTGTTGCAGGCATTTGAATTTTTTGACAGAGCTGCTCTGGTGGTTGCTATTGTGATTTTTCCGACTTATGAGGATGATTCATAAAGCTGAAAAGAAGTTCATGAAAAAATCTAAAATTTTTCCCTTTTCAGCTTCAGACGGGGCGCATTCATAAATCAGAGAAAGGGAATCAAAGGAGCAATTCTTGCCCTCGTTCAAGCGCTATCTGCTGCTGAAAAGTATTTTTCAGGTGGAACCACGGCGCGTTCCATGCTTTGAAATATTGAGACCTTTTATATTGGCGTGGCCTTTTCTTTTGGATTTCGGCATCCCCCTTGAAAAAAAGGGAAAAGCACGAGGCCAGTCCTTTCCCTGATCATGAAGGGAAAATAGCGAGTCAGCATTAAGGCTTGGGTTGATCAATCCTTAGAAAGCGCCTTTTTAAAAAACAGGAAATTGCCTTCCGGGATTGACAACTGCCTTGCTCGCAGTTATTAATTCAAAGCATGACAAACATTCATTACTGGGGCCTTTTGACCTGGGCTACCGTAATCGCTCTCGGAGGCCTGGTAGGCTTTGTAATGGACTTTCTCATCGCCAAGGGAAAAGCTCCTGGCGGTGTTCTGGCTTCCATGCTTGCGGGATTCCTGGGGGCATTCCTGGCGCAATGGCTGATGGGCGAAATTATCCCCTGGAACATCTGGGGCGTGAGCTGGCTTTTAGTTTTGCCGTTAGCGGCTTTTACAAGCGGCCTTTATCTTGTGCTGACCAAGGTTCTGCGCTTCTACTGATTTTCAATCTGGCAGTTGTCCGCCGTGATTTTTTAGCGAGCTGTTATGCGAAAAATCCCTTCATCAATTCTTTTCGATTTATCCCATACTTGCCCACGCCGTTTTGGATCGCAACCTCCACAGACACCTGTGTTTGGAGCAAATTGAAGGATATCTGGCTGAAGAATGACTCAGAAGAGCCAATCCTTAAAGGGTCTTTATTTTTTCATGATAATGCGCAAATTCCTTGCCATAGGGATTTTTGTGGTTTAGAATAAGCGCAACAAGGATTAAGGAGAAAGGAGGTTTTTAATAATGTCATATTGTCCCAATTGTGGAGCAGAGGTGGAAGCGGGCTCTTCTACTTGTCCTAATTGTGGAGCCTCTCTGGTAGTCCCTGTCGTTCATACAGGTGGGTTCAATTGGGGTAAATTCTTCACCGACCTTGTGCTGAAGCCAAAGGAGGCTTTCGGGGCAGTATTAGCGAAAAAAATGTGGTGGCTGGCACTCGCGTCCCTGATAGCCGTGGGGCTTTTTGGTGGGATCGGTATCCTGATTGACCTGAGAGGTTTTGCCGGAGGGGTGGTAGCTCGCCTCTTCTTCTACGTGCTTTTCGCGCCCTTCCTGTTCTGGCTTTTCGAGACGGCGGCTTTAAGCATGATGAGCACACTCTTTAAAGGAAAAGGAGCCTCCCTCAAGGACATGGCTCTGACCATCGGCGTGGCCTGGCTTGCTTTTGTGCCCTATACTGCGCTCGCCCTGATTCCTTCTAAAGTAACGGACCTGATTTTTTTGTTAATTTTCCTTCTTGCTCACATTTACCTCTTAACAGGGGTCCTGGAAGAAAACGAGAACCTATCTCTTGGTCCCGCCCTGATTGTTTCTCTGGCGCCGATTCTTTTCTTGATCATTCTTACCTTGCTCAAGACCAGCGAGTTCGGGCTCTTTCCGCTTTAAAGCTGAATTTTCAAGAGGAAAACAAAAACCCCTTTTAAAAAAGGGGTTTTTGTTTTAGAGGCTTGTTGAATTTCTAAAATCCTTGAGAACTGGCCACAATGGTGCAGGCTTCCGCCCTGGTCGCGGAGTTATCCGGGCGGAAGGTGCCATCCGGGTAACCTTTAATCAGGCCCTTGGAGGCTGCCGCTTCCACGAACCCGAAGGCCCAATGAGTGGTGTCTAAATCCGTGAAGGTGGGTTTCCCGGTTAACACCGGGAGAACCATAGCTCTTGCCATGATGGCTGCAATCTCGCTGCGCTTGATAGGCTGTTCCGGGCCAAAAGTTCCATCAGGATAACCTTTGATGAATCCCTTTTCCACAAGGGGAGCGACATATTTTTCCGCCCAGTGCCCTTGAAGGTCTGGGAAGTTTGAGCCGCTTTCAGAGGGGGTGATCTCCAGTGCCCGACAGAGGATAGCGCTGAATTCCGCACGCGTCACCGGTTGATCGGGCCTGAAGGTACCGTCTGGGTAGCCAGAAATTACTCCTTTATCCACAAGGGAAAGAATCAGGCTTTGCGCCCAGTGACCCTGGAGGTCAGGAAAGATGGCAGGGCCAGTGGTGGGGGTCGGAGTGGGAGTAGGGGTGGGCGTGGGAGGTTGCTCCGTCCCGGAATAGATAACTTTAAGCTGAGCGGATGTCTTGTTCCCTGCCTGATCCTGAGCTTCAATCAGGAAAGTATTCTGACCTTGCGCCAGGGTGACCTTGTAGGAGAAGTGTCCCATTTCTTCCAGAGGCACAAGTGTGCCGTTGATGGTAAGTGTCGCTCCCACCTCTGTCTGACCCTCAATGGTCAGATCCGTATTAGTAGCTGGATACTCACTTACAGGAGGGAAGAGGATCACCAAAGGGGGTGGGTAGGTGTCTGGGACAGGCGTAACCTGGGAGGATACTACTATGGATATACTTTCCAATTCCTCTTCCTGATTTCCAAGGCGGTCAGTGGCAATAGAGGTCAAAGTATAAGTCCCGGGCGCGGGATTCACCCAGGTAAATGTCCAGCTGGAGTAATCGCCTCCAGGTCCAGGATTACAAAGATAGGTGACCGTTGCGCTACCAGAAAGGGTAATTTCCAGTTCCACTTTTTGAACCCATTCGTTGTCCGTTGCCGTGCCGGTAATGATGATTGGGTTCGAATTAAGGGTTGTCCCATTCTGGGGAGAAAGAATTTGAGATTGGGGAGGCTCCATGTCGGGAAACGGCGGCGGCTCTTCCTGTCCCCAAATGGCTAAAGGGAAGGTGAAAACTAGCCCTATTAAAAGCGTAAAAACCAAAAACCTGCGCGTCATAATTTCACTGTCCTTTCTCCGGGAAGGTTTTTGCTAAAAATATATTATACTTAAATTGCCAGGACAATGAAAATTTACTTTTCGGTACCCATGATATCAGGGAAAAGCCTCTCCGTTCCCTATCTGGCGATCAGGGATTTTCTCAAGGGAATGGGGCACGAACTTTTGACCGAAAGGCTTCTGGAAGAAGATGCCTTTGCAAAAGACGGCGAGCTTCCCCGGAACCACATCTTCAAAAGGGACTTAAACTGGATCAAAAGGGCAGACCTTGTCCTGGCTGAGGTCTCGGTACCCTCTACCGGAATTGGCTACGAGATTGCCCACGCTTTGAACTTGAGAAAGAAGGTACTCTGCCTGGCGCAAGAGGGAGCCCCGGTGACAGCTATGATCGAGGGAAATGAAAAGCTCTCCTTTCTCAGGTATAAAAGCACTCAGGAGGCGCTGATCTTACTCGAGGGCTTTCTTGAAAAGGCCAGGCCCGCAAGGAAAAAGAGCAGGGCCAGGAAGACGATCAACGAAAAAAAGGGCAGAAGGCAGGCCTGGAAGAATTCGGGAGGGAAGAGCCGGTACAAAAGGTAGTTTTCGCCCAGAATCCAGTAGTCGTTGGCAAATGTCCAGAGGTGAAATTGGAGAAAAAACCAATCAAAAGAAAAATAAATGGTCACGCCTGCAAAGAGGTAGAATGCTAAAGTGAAAATCAGGGTACGCTTGAAGGTTCTGGCAGGGCGAGAATGAAAGAGGCCGATTGTTGCTGTCGAAATAAGAAAAACGACGCCGCTGGCAATGGCAGCAAAAAGGAAAGAGCGCAGCAGGCCGTAGATATCGTAAAGGTGGAGGATTTCCTTTTCCTGAAAGACCTCCATCCCTGGAATGAGGGTTCCCTTCCATAAAAATTGCGTCAGCTGGGCATCGAGGGCCCTGATCTGGGGGCTGACCTCAATCCCGATATGGCTTTGCACAGCTTGGTAGAAGGACGAGTCATAGGCCAGAAGCAGGACACTCGCAAGAAAGAAAAAAATTGGCGCCGAGGCGAAAAGTAAAACCTCTGGCAGCCAGAGTATCTTAACTGAAGAGGGTTTCCCCGGTTGCATTTTTCAGCTCAGCTTCACGATAACCGTGGATCTCTTCGATGGTGTTCTTCACGATTTTCCCGTTTTCCAGGTAAATGTAGTAATCGAAGTCATCAGGATTAACAACCGAGGAATGGGAGATCACGAAGACCTGAGAGAATGCTTCGTGAATCACCCCCCTGGTCAAAAGCTCCACCAGGGCCATGGTCCGGTTTATATCCGATGAGGAAAAGGGCTCGTCCAGGAAGATGAAACCAGGAGAGGAACCCCTTTCTTGAGGTAAGGTGGCCATGGCGAAGGCCAGTCGCAGGGCAAGGGAAAATTGGTCCTGGGTCCCTCCCGAGAAGATTTCCTTCTCCCGGTAAGCCCGGGCCCTCTCATCCCACACCTTTATTTTGTAATCCTCTGTAAGCTGGGCTTCCTGGTAGCGGTTTGAGGTGAGCAAGGGCAGAATCAGGCTCATATGGTATTCCGTCTGGGGCTTCACGCGATTGTAAATAGCTTCCCTGGTAATGCTCAAAACCTGCCTGGCCTTTTCTCTGACCCTGAGGTGATGTTCCCATTCCTCCCTTTCCTTTTGGCAGTGCTGGTAATCAAGCGGGATACCCTTCAGCCCCTGTTTCTCAGAGAGCTCGCTTTCCTTGCGGCGAAGGGCCTCCTTTTCCGCAAAAAGGGAATCTCGCTCCTCCTTGCATGAGCCTTCCTCCGCCAAATCCAGAGGCCTTATTTCCGGATATTCTTCCAAATCGGGGATATTTTCGCAGGCAATGTTCAGCTCATTTGCTGCCTGGACCGCCTCCTCATTTAGCTTCTGGTTTTCCTTCTCTTTGAGTGACATCATTCCCCTGAGGTTTCCAATCTTGCTTTCCAGGTCGTTAAGCTTGAAGCGCAGTTCCTTTCCCCCCATCTCCTGGGCTCTTTTTTGTAATTCCTGAAAAGTGGTCTTCAGGGCGCTCTCTTCGAGGTTCAACGAGGGTTCCAGGGAAAACAGAGCTTCAAGGTGTTTCTTTTCCTCGGACGCGGTCTTCTCTAATAATTGTGTGAGGCCTTCCAGATAATTTTTGCGTTCCGAGAGCCTGAGTGTTTCCTTTCTTAGATCCTCGATTCTCCCCAGGGTCCTGGTGAGGATGCCAATGACCTCGTCCCTGGTCCTTGCCCCATAAGGCTCCCCCATCTCTTCCAGTTTTCGCTTCCAGAAAGATACCCAGTCCTCAATTCTCTTTTTCCTCAGCGCCCAGAAGGACTGCGTTTGTTCAAGTTCCTTCAGGGAGAAGGCGCCTTTGGGTGTAATAGAAGGTGCGCTGTAGGCTTCAATTTTTCCCGCAAGCTTTTGTTGGGCCTCGACAAGCTCGCCTCTTGTATCCCGGAGCTTCTTCAAAGCCCTTCTCGTTTGTAAGGATTTCAGGAGGTAATAAATACCGGGGATCAACAGGGCAAGGGAGAATAGGAAATACAAAGGCAAAATCCCCAGAGCCACAATGAGCGCAAGGACAAGTGGGGCTGAAAGGGATAAGGAGGCAAGCGTTAGCGCAAGCTTCAGGGATCTGAAAGTCTTTCCGAGCGCTTTTTCTAATTCCTGCCTTTGGGATTGAATTCCCCCCTTTTCGTTTTCAAGCCGCTCTTTTTCCTCCTCCTTCTTCTTCAGGTTTTCAATTTCCTGGGCCAGGGAATTTAGTCTACCCTGGGCCTCCTTTGTTTTTTCCTCCAGCTCCTGGATCTGGTCCCATTTCCTCTGGAGGTGCCTCAAACGAAGCGCTTGCTTTTCCAGATCGGGCAACGACTCTGCCTTTTTCCTCAGGCTCTCCAACTCCTCCTGAACGCTGGCCACCTGCCTGGTCAAATTGTCCTTCGTATCCTTAATGTTGATCAGGAGCCTCAGCTCAGTCATTGTGCTCTGAAGGCGGTCGAAAGTTTCGCTTTCTGCTTTTATCTTTTTCTTGCTGTTTTCCAGTTCCTCCGCTTGAACACGCCAGCGCGATATTTCCTCGGCATTGGAGCGCAGGGAATGCAATGCTTTTTTCAGGGAGATGAGCTTCAGCCTTCTTTCTGCATTTTTCAGCTTTTCCTCCACCGGTTTTAGCTCATCCCTTACTTTTGCCAGCTCCTCCCTGTCCCTCAGCGTCTGGAGCTTATCCCTGTCTTCCGGGAAGACCTTGAAATCGTCCTCCAGCTTGAGCATGAAGTCCAGGTTAATCAGCTTGGAAAGGGCCTTCCTGCGATCGTTGGCCTTCAGCTCCTCCAGCTGCCCCAGTTTCTTTTGCTCCACGAAGCAGGAGTTCTTAAACGCATCCTGGTCCAGCTTTAACGACTTCTCGATCCTTTCTTTGACGGTATTAACGCGAGATATGCGGTCTATTTCCCTGCCATCAGGCCCCCGAATTATCAGGAGGGCTGTTTGCTTCCCTGCCTTGGAAACCTCCCGATGTACCAAAAGCGTCTCGTTTTCCGCGTTTACCTCCAGGTAGACCGCGGCCTTTCTTGCCAAGTCCGAGTAATTAACGAGATCGGGGTTGTCGCCGACCAGGGTTTCTCCAAAGAGCCCGAAAAAAACCGCCTCAAACAGGCTGCTTTTCCCCGCCTCATTGGCCCCTTCGATCAGGAAGCTCCCCCTGTCTGGAAACCAGAGCCTGACATCCTCCAGCTGTTTGAAGTCATGCACCTCGAGTTTTTTGATCAGTATCATTTCACTTTCTCTTACTGTAATCTTCCAGGATTAAATCCAGAGCGTCACGCAAGAGTTCCTTCTCTTCCTGATCTTGGGCTTCTTCAATCAGCTTTTCAACAACTCCCCTGACTTCCTCCCTTTCGGAAAACCCCGCGCCTCCGGACCTGACCTCGGTCTTCCTTCCCTGAATCGTAAGCGCTGAGAAATCAATATCGAAGAAAAAGTTCCTTTTTTTCCCCTCCTGCCAGACTTTGCCCCACTGAACCTGATGGTAAAGCTCGGGGGAAAGGATACCCTCAACCTTTAACTTTAAAAGCACATCCGGGCCAGAGGCCTCCAGAACGCGCTGTAAGATAAAGGAAGTCTGATCGGGAGTGGCTTGTTCCAATTCTCCGGAACGGACCACGATCTGGGCCATAGGCTGGGTCTTTACCGGTTGGAACTCGGCTTTTAATTGTCCCGAGCGATACTCTAAGTAGTAGAAACCGCAGCGCTCGTTTCTTTCGCCAAAATCGAGCCTTTCAGTGGCTCCGGGAATGATCACAGTTTTACTTCCCAGCCGGAAATTATTGGGGTGGTGGTAATGGCCTATCCCGAAAAGATCTACCCCCTCAAGCAGGTCCAGGCTCCCGGGAGTGACCGTGAGGTCCTGAGCTCCAGGGATGTAATGCCCCTGAACACCGTAGTGCATCAAAAGCAGGTTGAGCTCTCCCTTTTCGGAGAAAACCATTCCTTGGAGCGGGTCCTCAGAAGGGAGCAAGCGGGTATGCGTGGAGACGCCTCCAATGGCTACTTCGACACCGTTGACCTTTATTTTTTTTACTTTTATTTCCGTCTTTTCCTGGAAAAAATGTACCAGGTCCAGTTCCGCCATGAATTTCAAAGGGGACATCCTCTCCCTCGATTTTGGGGTATCGTGGGTACCGCTAATGGCAAAAACCCCGACCCCGTTTTTCTTCAGATCGTGGAGGCACCTCAAAACGTAAAGCAGGTCATCGTACCGGGGTTCGGTGGTGTCGAAGAGATCCCCGGCCTGGAGGAAGATGTCCGCTCGCTTTAGGGCAAAATCTACCACCTGCCGGAAGGCGTCCCTCAGAGCCTTTCTTCTTTCCTCCAGTTGAAACTGGTTCATTTTTTTGTAGTATGCGCTCAGGTGATTGTCGGCCGTGAGGACGATTCTAACCATTCATTCCCCTCATGAACCTGATTGCCGCGGTTACCGTTTGGAGATGCAGGTCAACGGTATCCTCTAACTTCAAGGCGTACCCCCCAGCAAGGGTCAGGGCGCAGGGGATGTTCCTTTTGGAACACTCCTCCAGGACCATCAAATCCCTCTTTAAAAGGCCCTCCTTGGTCAGCCTCAGGCCTCCGAGTTTATCGTATTTGTAAGGGTCGGTTCCGGCGACGTAAATCACCAGGTCAGGCTTGAACTCGAAAACCTGCACCAGCGCTTTTCCGAGCTCCTGGAGGTACGAAAGGTCTCCCGCTCCCGCGCTTAAGCCAATATCCAGGGAGCTTTTCTCCTTTGGCGGGTAAATGTCCTCCTGATGAATGGAGAAGGTGAATACTCTGGGCTCTGCTTGAAAAATAAAGGCTGTTCCGTTCCCCTGATGGAGGTCGCAGTCAACGATCGCCACCTTTTTCGCGTAACCATTCTTCAGGGCATACCGGGCGCAGACGGCAACGTCATTTAAGTAGCAAAAGCCCTCAGCATGGTCAGGAAAGGCGTGGTGGTGTCCTCCGCCGAGGTGAATGCCCACGAAGGCTTTTTGGGCTTCCTCCAGGGCAAGAATCGTGCCGGAAACAGCGTAAAGGGCTGAATTCACCGCTTCCCGGTTTATTGGCAATTCTGAGCGCCAGGTTCGAGGAGTTAGCCTTAAGGCCCTTAAATCCTCCAGGTATTCCCTCTCGTGAACCAGAAGAAGGATTTCCTCGCTGGGGAGCTCTGGCTCGCGAAAGTCCTTTTCTTCTGCCCAACCCTCGGTGAGAAGCTTGTCCTTTACCAGAGCGTATTTTTCTGTAGGATAAACGTGATTTTCCAGTTTTACCAGGTAATGGGGAGAATAGATTAGCTTTCCTGAAAGCATTATATTGCTTCCTCTGGCTCCACCCTTTCTTTAAAAATGGCAGGGATTTCCATGGCTTTTTCCTTCAAGGACCCTCTTAATGCTTCAGGGACGTCAATGTCCGACCCACCTTCCTTGGTCACCCTCTCTCCCGCCCTGATCATTACGGGCACTCTGGTGAGGGTTCCAAGGAGGATGGCCTCCCCGATGTTCAATCCGGGAAGGTCGGAAAATAAATTGCTGGAAAGGTTTTCTGCAGCCTTTTTGACTGCCTCTTGATCTTCCGGATTCGTCAACTTCATTATAATCTGGCTGGCGCACTGAGAGAGGGTATCCTGGTGTATTTTATGAGGTCTCTGGGTAATTACTATGAGGAATACTTTGAATTTTCGGCCTTCCGAGGCAATGCGATTAATAATTTCCCGGCAATGGCTGAGCTTTTCCTGGGGGACGAAGGTGTGCGCCTCCTCCAGCACCACGAAAACCGGGAAAGCGATTTTGCCCGTGGTGGCCCGGGCCCAGATTTCCCGGAGGGTTTTGTCCACCACAAATTCGGTCACGCTTCTCTCCAACCCTGCGAGGTCAATCACGGACAGTCGCACCGGCTTGAGGAGTTCCTCGATGGGCACATCCCTGAACCCCCAGACATCGTAAGTGAGCAAATTTTCGATGTACTTTATCGCTCTATCCGCCCCCTTCATGGTCTCCGGGGAAAGGGAGCCCTTTTTTCCTCCTTTTATGGACAGCTCAGGCAGCAGGTCTTCCTTTCCCTCGAGGAACCTCTGGGTGTGCATGGAAAGGTAATCATCTTCAAGGGTGCCGGCCATCTCCTTCAGCTTGTGGACAAGTTCCTGAGGGCGGTAATCGATGTTTTCCTCTTCCAGGGCAAAGCATGCCTTTTTTATAGCCTCGCGGATGTTAGCGTAGCTTTCCGGAATGCCTGCCAGGGTGCAGATCTCGTCTATGCCCAGCCTGGAAAACTGGATGGTATATGGTTCACTTCCTCCAATTTCCTCATCGGAAAAGCGCCTGCCCTTAATGTTGGGCACCCGGTAAACAAATACATCCGATGCGAAAGGAGTGGGCTTGCCCTCCTTGTCCTTGCGCATGCACACGTAATCGGAGTTGGGATCGAAGACAATTATTGTGCCCCCTAACCTGAGGAGGTTTTCCAGAAGTATCCCGGCCAGATAGGATTTCCCTGCTCCAGTCTGAGCAATGATTGCCAGGTGCCTTCTCAGCCCGTTGGGGTCAATCTTCACCTTCACCTCAGGACGGTTCAACAGAGCTCCTACCTCTATGCCGTCCTTAATGTTTTTCGTGAAAAACCTTTCCAGCAGTTCATCAGAGGCGATAAATACCTGATCTCCAGGAAGGGGGGTGGAGCGCGGCAGGAACACCCGATCCTCCGGGTCAAGGTATCCAAGGATTGTGGCGGTAGCAATTATCCTCGGAGCAAAGGCGTACTCAGCCCTGAGAATGGTCTCTGTTTCCTGAAATGTGAGCGCTGAATCGAATATCTGGGAGGAGGCGGCAAGCTCGGTCACCTGAGCAAGCACCTCCACGCTCTCCGCTTCTCCTGAGACCTTCTCCTTAATGCTTTTAATGACCACGTATTCTAACCTGGGAGGACAGAGTTCAGGCGTTGTTACGAATAGAAACAGGTCAGATCGTGCTTCTCCGACTACAAAACCTATAGGGACTCGATTCATCTTTGTCTCCCTCCTCAGAAGAGGAAACCCTTATGTGTCTCTATGCTTCCTACGATATTAATCTTTCGCCCACATTTTGGGCAACTCTTTTCCGGGGTGAGGGTGCTTTTCGTCACCCAGAATGCACTGCGCTCAATCAATAGCTGACCGCAGGAAGGGCAGTAAGTGTTTTCCGCGGGGTGCCCGGGGACATTTCCCAGATAAACGTACTTCAGGCCGACGTCTAGACCGATTCTCCTCGCTTCCTCGAGCTTGGAAACGGGCGTGGGATATAAGTAAGAAAGCTGCAGGTGCGGCACAAATCGAGTAACATGCCAGGGCGTGTCTTCTCCCAAGTTCTCTTTTATCCATAAACCTATGTTGCGGAAGGTTTCTTCGTCGTCGTTGAACGTGGGGATGACGTTTGTAACCACCTCCACGTGCATTTTCCACTTGTTTTTAGCCAGGGAGGCAGACTGAAATACAGGAGCGGGGTCATCGATCTGGCATACCTTTTTCCAGAAATCTTTGCTCCACCCCTTGAGATCCACCCGGTAGGCATCAAGGTACTCAGAGAGCTCCTCCAGGGCTTGAGCAGTAATGTATCCGTTGGTGACGTAGACAGTATAAAGTCCTTCCTTTTTAGCCAGAATAGCGGAATCCAGGGCGTACTCGTGCCAGATCGTGGGCTCGTTGTAAGTCCAGGATATACCCTGGGCTCCCTTCTCTTTTGCTATAGCCACGCTCTCCTGGGGGGAGATGTACTGCCCCTCGGTAACCTTCCTTCCCACGGTTTGATGGGAAATGCTCCAGTTCTGGCAATGAATGCAGCGAAAATTGCACCCGAAAGAACCGAGCGAAAGGCAGGTGCTGCCGGGGTAAAAATGGAAGAGCGGCTTTTTTTCGATAGGGTCAACAGCGATGGAGGAAACAAGGCCGTAAATTAAAGAATAAATCGCCCCTTCCTGACATATCCTTGAGCCGCAAAAGCCCACCTGTCCTTCTTTCAGGATGCAACCTCTGGGGCAGACAAGGCACCTGACTGTGTTGTCCTTCAGCTTTTCGTATAAGCGCGCTTTTTTTAACTCGGGCATATTTTCATTTTACAATTTTCCGCGGATACAAAACCAAAAAGCTGCAGATATCTGCAGCTTTTTGGAGCCAGCGACCAGGAGCCCTTTCGGCCAGCGTTTAAAAGGTATAAGTGACGGTAACGCTTACTCTCACTTCCATCATTCCCGGTTCTATAGGAGTAGCTGGAGCAGCTCCATACCCCTTAGCTTCAAGGGCGTAGGGAATAGGGGGGTAATATGCGTCGGAGACGTCGATTTTTTCCACTGAAGTTTTGCTCTTTCCAATTGCCTGCAGGGCGGAATTGGCTTTGCCCTCAGCGTTTTCCATAGCAAGCTTGATAGCGTCGAGCTTTATTTTCTCCACGTCCTTTAAGGAGAACTGGATGCTGGAAATGGTGTTAGCTCCAGCGGACACGCAAGCATCAATTATCTCTCCGGCACGCTCGATATTTGTTAGGGTGATGAGGATGCTGTTGTCAGCCCGGAATCCGATTAGCTGCCCCTTTCCTTCTTCAGAATAGTCGTACTGAGGAGTGAGGGAGACGAAAACGGTCTCCCAACGATCGTCCGGGGTTAGCATGTTCTTAAGAGCCCTGATGACACCGTTCATAAGAACGGAATTATTTCCCTGAGCTTCCTGTGCGGTTTTTCCATCAGATTGAACTCCCAGGGTGATCTCCACCGTATCCGCTTTGAGCTTAGCAACCCCTTCTCCGGTTACTGTGATTTTGTTGGTTAATGTTTCCTCAGTGGCGGAAACCGAGGGCCCCTGAGCTTTGAAAGTGGATACGCTCAGAAAAAGGAATCCGATAACTAAAAGCGCAAAAGCTCCGAATCTAAGGGCTTTTCTGAATCTCATTTTTTAACCTCCTTTATTGTCAATTTTTCGAAAACTCTTTAACCTATTAGACGTGGACAAAGGAAAGCAGGTTCCCACTTCCATAAACATTCTAACTTTTGATTGGGACGGCACTCTACTGGATTCCAGAGAGGCTACGCTCAAGGCATATCAGGTGGTTTTTGAGGAAGCAGGAATCCCCATCTGTTTTGAGGAAGTGCTGAAAAATTATTCTCCAAACTGGTACAAGACCTATCAGGCCCTGAGACTACCAGAAAAGCTCTACTCGTGGGCAGATCAAAGGTGGCTCGAGGTTTTCCGCCAGGAACCGCGGAAGCTGGTAAGCGGAGCTCAGGAAACCCTTGAAGTTTTATCGAGTAAAGGGTACGGGCTTGTCCTGCTCACTGCTGCCGCCAGGGAAAGACTCGTGGAGGAGCTCCGGATATTCGGCCTGGAGCATTTTTTCCAAAAGGTTGTCTGTATGGAGGATTTCAAGGCCAGAAAACCTGACCCGGCTCCCCTGCTTTTTACAATTGGCCAGCTGCACTCTGAACCAGAGAACTTCGCCTATCTCGGTGATTCCGTAGAGGACATAGAGATGGGGAAAAAAGCAGGGGTATTCACCATCGCCGTGGAGGGGCCTTACGTGCCGCGGGAAGCCCTTGTGCGAGCGAACCCCTCCATCTTGATATCAAATTTAAAGGAACTTTTAAAAATACTTTAGCGTCATCGTCTAAACGGATGAGGCTTAGCACGAAGAGAGGGACAGGATGAGCAAGTACACGGTAGCTGTTCTAATGGGAGGACAATCCCGGGAAAGGGAAGTTTCCCTGGCCTCGGGTTCAATGGTGGTGGAGGCACTGATCTCTAAAGGCCACAGCGCTTACCCGGTGGAGATTACAGAAAAGGGAGTTTGGTGGAACCGGAGAAAACAGTTTCCGGGGACAATCCCCATCCTTGAATCCATAGCAAATGCCCTTGACCCAGTACCAGACATTGTCTTTATTGCTTTGCACGGCCCCAAGGGAGAAGATGGAACTGTGCAGGGTTTGCTGGAAATAGCAGGGATTCCTTACACGGGCTCTGGGGTTTTGGCCAGCGCGCTGGGTATGGATAAATATAGGAGTCGCCTTATTTTTCAGGAATGCGGTTTGCTTGTTCCCCCCTACATCATGATTGAAAAGGGCGATCCAGCTTGGGAGAAACTGGAAGAAGCTCGCGCCAAATTCGGCATGCCTTTAGTCCTCAAGCCAAACGATTCCGGCTCCTCTTTGATGGTCACAATTTCCCCATCTTTTGAGGAGCTGGAGAGGGGCCTGAAGGAAATTTTTTCCCTCTCTCCCAAAGCCCTGATTGAGAAATATCTGCCGGGCAGGGAGATTACTGTCCCAGTTTTAGGGAATTCCTCACCGCAGCCGCTACCCGTAATCGAAATTGTTCCGCCGGGGTTATTTTTTGACTACCGGTCAAAATACGACGGTTCTACCAAAGAAATTTGTCCGGCGAGGATCGAGGGAAAAGCCTTCAGGGAAGCCCAGGAAATAGCGGTCAAAGCATTCAGGGCACTGGGGTGCAGGGGCTTTGCCAGAGCAGACCTGGTCTACCTTGAAGGCAGGATCTACCTTCTGGAAATAAACACCATTCCCGGATTGACCAGTGAGAGCCTCATACCCAAATCGGCCAGGGTGGTGGGAATGGAATTCCCGGACCTCATTGAAAAAATCGTTGATCTGGGGCTGGAAGAGGTTTGATCCCATGATACTTGATGGCTGGGCGGTCCAAAGAGCTTTAAAAGAAAAATTGAAACAGGAGGTCAAGGTCTGGCGCTCCAGGGGCATAGTTCCCAGCCTTGATATCCTGGTTTGGGAAAAAGGTGGAGCTGCCGCGGTTTATGCAGAGAGCCTGAAAAAGTTTGGCGAAGGGATCGAGGCTCAAGTAAGAGTGCACCAACTCTCTATGGATTTAGCCTCGGAGAAGGTCCGGGAGCTGATTGAGGAGCTGAACCTTAAAGCGGACGTGCACGGCATTCTGCCGCTTACTCCTTTCCCTCCTCATTTAGATAAAAGGAAACTGGGAGCGTTTATCTCCCCCTTAAAGGACGTGGATGCCCTTAATCCCTGCACTTTGGGAGAGCTCTATCTGGGGAAATCACTCTTTTCTCCCTCCACCGCCCTGGCTGTGATCAGGCTGCTCGATTTCTACGGAATCGAGGTTGAGGGCAAGAAAGCGGTAATCCTTGGGCGAAGTCAGACCGTAGGTAAGCCCCTGGCCCTGCTCTTGCTGAACCGGAACGCCACGGTGACTGTTTGCCACTCCCACACCAAAAACCTGGCGGAGGTGGCTTACCAGGGTGAGCTGTTAATAAGCGCCATGGGAGTTCCCAGGAAAGTAGATAGGTCATTTGTGCGCCCCAGGTCCGTGGTCGTGGATGTGGGGACAACTGTGGTGCAGGGGAAAATTCTCGGGGATGTCCTTTGGGAAGAGGTAGCGGAAGTGGCGTCCTCGGTGACCCCAGTTCCGGGAGGAGTTGGGCCTGTCACCACGACGGTTTTATTTGAGAACCTGCTTGAAGCGGTGAAAATACAATCTGAAGGCGATCAGAAGGGGTGAAATTTATGGAGAAACAGGAGCTGGAACAAAAAAGAAAGACGTATCTGATGCCCTGCTACGCTCATTACTTCAAGGACATGCTTTTGATTACAAAAGGAGAGGGGCAATATCTTTATGACCACACTGGCAAGCGCTACCTCGATTGCTTCGCCGGGGTGGCGGTAGTGAATTGTGGGCACTCCCACCCTTACATCAACCAGAAAGCGAACGAGCAGATGCAATCGTTAGTGCACATTTCCAGCCTGATGCTCTCGAGTCCGATGGTTTTGCTTGCCGAGAAATTGGCTCAGCTGGCGCCAGGAAAGCTGGAAAGGAGCTTTTTCTGCAATTCGGGCGCAGAAGCGATTGAAGGGGCTACAGCTTTAGTCAAGGCTTATACCGACAACCATCATTTCATTGCGCTCAGGTCGTCTTTTCATGGGCGCACCCTGATGGCTTTGAGCTTGACTGCCCAGCAGAGCTGGAGGGGCAAAGGCCCCTATGCGCCGGGAATCATCTTCGTGGCAAATCCTTATTGCTACCGCTGCGCTTTCAAATTGAGCTACCCCTCCTGCGGCCTGAACTGCGCAGAGGACGTGGAACGGGCGATTTCCACCTGTACTAATGGGGAAATCGCTGGGTTTATCGCTGAGCCTATACAGGGAAATGGTGGGGTGATCGTCCCCCCAAAGGATTATCTCGTTTTGGTTTCCGAGATCGTCCATAAACATGGTGGCGTTTTCATAGACGATGACGTACAGTGCGGTTTCGGGCGTACAGGAAAATGGTTCGGCATCCAGCACTTCAACGTCACCCCTGATGTTATGACCTTGGGTAAAGGAATGGCGAATGGCCTCCCACTTGGCGCCTTTATAACCTCTGAGGAAATTTCCACCGCTTTCAAACCCGGCCAACATTTCTCAACTTTTGGGGGAAACCTCGTCAATTGTGCCGCTGGCTTGGCAACAATAGAGGTGCTGGAGAAGGAAAACCTTGTAGATAACGCTCGCAAAGTGGGGGAGCTTTTCATCCAAAGGCTGAGAGGGCTCCAGGACAGGCACCCCAGTCTGGGAGAAGTCAGGGGCCTGGGTCTAATGATCGGGCTGGAGCTGGTCAAAGACAAAAAGACCAGAGAACCTTATCCCCAGGGACTTCTGCAAATTCTTGAGTACGCACGCGAGCACGGCTTGCTTCTGGGCAAAGCCGGCCTTCTGGCCAACGTAGTTCGCATTACTCCTCCCCTGTGCTTCAACGAGGAGAACGTGGAAGAAGCTTGCCAGATTTTAGATAGGGGATTTACGGAAATAGAGAAAACCATTTGAAGGGGGAAAAGTGAGGCTCTATAAATTTTTAATTTTACCTTTGATCGGCTTGATTTTAAGCGTGTTGGCCTTTGTCCCTCTTCTTTCTCAGGAAGGAGCCTTCTACGGCTACCAATCTCCCTTGAAAATTGCAGATTATGCACCCGAATTCGGGGACCAGACGAGCAAGGTCCTTCTAATAATTGTGGATGGGCTTCGCGCTGATACTGCGGATTCCACTTCCACATGGAAGGAGTTTGGATGGGCAATTGGGACCCTGCGTACGCGGCCACCATCCTGGTCTAATCCCTGCTTTGCCAACATAATCACCGGAACCTGGCAGGAGTTCCACTCGGTTACCTCCAACGAGTTCGAAGAACAAATTCCGATAGAACACATTTTCTCCTTTACCTCCACCAGCTTTGTGACGGCTTTCTCGGGGGATGAAGGCTCAAGAGCCCTGATTGGGCAGTCCGCAACCTACATATTTTCAACGCCCTCCCCGGAAAGCCCGGAGGAAGAGGATCAACTGATACTGGAGAAAGCTAAGGAATTTTTAAAGTTCAGCCCCTCTTTCCTTCTCGTCCATTTTAACCAGGTGGACCACTATAGCCATTATGCCGGCACTTTAAGTAGCCGCACGGCTCAGGCCTTAAAGGATGTGGACAATCTGATAATGGAGCTCATTCAGAATGTTGACCTGAGCCAGTATACTGTGATCATCACTTCGGATCACGGGCACCTGGATAGGGGAGGGCATGGTGGTGGGGAAGAGGTTGTCCTGAATACCCCTCTGCTCATGTTCGGAGCAAACGTCAAAAAAGGAGTTGAGGTTTCCGGGAGCCAGATTGACATTATTCCCACGGTTTGCGCTCTCACTGGAGCCCCTGTTCCTCGCTATTCTCTGGGAATGCCTCTCTGGGACGCCCTGAATGTCCCCATAGAGTTCAAAGCAAAATTTTCACTGAGAATCCTGATGCAGAGGGGTCGCTTTGCTGATGCATATTCCCGGATGCTGGGGACGAATTACTCTCCTATAGACCTTGCCTCAATGGAGCAAACTACTGATCCTGAAAAGTTATTCTCCTCAGCTGAAAACGCTCGAGAGGCGCTGGACGGCCAGATTCAGGAATGGCGCAGCCAAAAAATACTCGAGGAGAGGACCTCTCGGCTGTGGGCACCGATATTAGCTTCCGCGCTAATCCTTATGTTAATTATTTTTGCCTTCAAAGGAAGGTGGGCTTTTACACTGCTGAACGCCATTGTGGCTCTGATTGTGTTTTTGCTGATTTTCACCCAGATTCTCGGACTCTCCTTCTCCTTTTCTTACCTTTATGCGGGCAGCTTCCTCGAGTTTTTTCTGATTTTTGGGGTACCCCTTTTGATTTCCGAAATCCTGCTTTCCCTCCTCCTGCCCCTTCAACTCAAGAAGGCTAAGGGACAGGAGCTGGTTAAATTCCAGCAGCAGTTTCTCTTTCTCGCCTCCCTGCTCTTACTGCTTCTATTCTCCTTCGTCTATTACTCCAACGGGCTCTCCTCACCGTGGCACCTTCCGGACTTTACCCTGGGGTTCATGGGCCTGGCGTTGCTTTTAATGATCATCTGGAACGGGCTGTTCCTTGTTTTTCTCCCGCCCGCCTTCTGGGGGCTGTGGAGATTGATTAAGAGATGACAGTTATCCCTTATGCGCTTGCCGGGGCGATGCTCGGGAGGCGCTGGCTCAAAAAGTGGTACCTGGCATTTTTTGGGGGCATCCTCAGCCATCTATTCCTGGACCTTGTCCCGCACTGGGATTATTCCACCATTAGGACTGGGGCAGTAAACACTGGGATTGCCGCTTTTCTGATGCTTGGGCTCTTTCTCTGGCTGAAAGACCCGGGGTTACTGTGGGGAGGAATTGGGGCCATGCTTCCTGATTTAGAGGTGGCTTTAGGAGCCCTTGGCCTGTCTAAACTCTCCCTTTTCTTTCCCACCCACTCGGGAGCATTACCGCATTTTCCAGTTTCATGGCGGTGGGGTATCCCTTTGCAGGTGGCTTTCTCCCTTATTTGTCTAATATTGGTACTTCAAAATGGTAAAGTGGGACTGGCAAGGTAAAGATTTTCGGGTGAAGGTCCTTTTTTCCGCTAAGGGCTTAGCCACCCAAGTTCTGGTTTCTTCCCGGCAATGGTTATACTTACTGGACTGCGGGGACGGCACCTCCAGAGACCTCGCTCTGACTGGCCTTCCCTGGGTGGATAGACTGCAAGCAATTCTAATCAGCCACGACCATCCCGACCACACCGCTGGCCTTTTCGGAGTTCTGACCTATATGAGGTTGAGGGGGAGGAAGAAGACGGTTTTTGTCCTTTCCCCGGAGCAGTGCGTTTTTTCCCTTTTAAGCTTTTTCAGGGATTCCACGTTTGCCGGTTTTCCTTTTGAGTTAGAATTTAACAAGGTAGATGAAGAAACAGAGTTCCATTTTGAAGACCTCAGCGTCCTCGCCTTTCATGCCCTACACCGCCAGAGGACTGATTTTTTCGGAGTAGGGGGGTTGCTTAAGGCCGTGGGTTACCTGCTTCAGGGCCCGGGGGGCGAGAAGGTTTTTTATAGCGGAGATACCGGTTGGTTTCCCGGGATTGAGGATTTGATTCGCGGTGCAGACCTTGCTTTGATAGAGGCGACCTTTGATTTTCCCAAAGGCCCCGAGCGCCATTTGACCTTAAAAGAAGCCGAAGAGCTTGGCAAGCTGGCAAAAAAGGCCATTTATATTCACCGTTGAGATCTCGAAAAACGATTATTTGGAAAGGGAAATGAACTCGGAGGCAGCAAGCGAAGACCAAAAAGCTATACTCTTGATCAGGGCAATGACGGTAAAGGATTTAAGCGGGGTGATGGAGGTGGAGAAGCTTTCTTATGCCAGCCCCTGGCGCTTTGAGGATTTTTACAGGGAGGTCGTTTTTAACCAGCTCGCTTTCTACTACGTGGCGGAAGTGAAAGGTTTCATTGCCGGTTTCGTAGGGATATGGCTGATCGTCGATGAGGCCCATATCACTAATATCGCTGTACACCCAGAATGCAGGGGAAAGAAAATCGGGGAAAAACTCCTCCTCCACACTCTCGAGGAAGCTAAGAAAAAGGGAGCCCGCAGAGTGGTGCTTGAGGTCAGAGTATCAAACTATAAAGCCCAAAACCTCTACCTGAAACATAATTTCAGGTACGTGGGGGTTCGCAAGAATTACTATCGTGACAATAACGAAGACGCCTTTTTGATGGAAAAGGTACTGAGATGATTTTCTGGATAGTGGTATCGGTTCTCCTGGCCTTTCTTTTGGGGCTCATCTTCAAGGGCAACTTCAAGAAAATGGCCAATTTTCGCCTGAGGTTCTGGGGCCTGGTTTTTGTAGCCCTCCTGATTCAGATTGTGATTTTTGGGGATTTTTTGAAATTGTCCCTGGAATGGCTGGCCATTTTGTACTTCCTCTCGCTTCTTTTGCTCTTACTGTTCACTTTGCTCAATGTTAAGGTCCCCGGGATGGTCATAATCATTCTGGGTGTATTCCTCAACCTCCTGGTCATCGCCTTTAACGGAGGCTTCATGCCGGCAGACCCTCAATCATATCTGGAAGCAGGAAGGATAGAGAGCGTTAAAACCCTTCAGGATGTTGGCTACCTTAACAATGTGAAAGCCGCAGGAAATGACACAAGGTTAAATTTTCTGGGAGACTGGATAGTGTTACCCCAGCCCTTTTTTCCCAACGCAGTGGTCAGCCTGGGAGACCTGATTCTCCTTTTGGGGCTCTTTTATTTGATATTAAGGATCTTACTTTAACCCTGTCTTTTCTTCTTCAGGCGTTTCAAGCGGAAGATGTCCTCTCTTTCCCGCTCCTCGAGCACTGATTTGATAAACAGGATCTCGTTTCTCAGCTGAGGAACCACTACCTGTTCCAGAGCATTGACCCTTCTCGTGGTCTTTTTTATTTCCTCCCCCAGCCTCTCAATCTTGATTTCCTCGTTAGCCAGCGAGATTAGGCTTTCCATGAGGCGCTCAAATCCCTCGCTGGCTTTAAGCGTGTAGATGCTCTGCAGGTGAGGATTCCAATCCCTTTCCCATGGTTCCCTCCTGAGGAAAGGGGTCTTGATCTCAGGAACCTTAACGCCCCAGATGTTTTTGATCTCTATCTCGGAGAGGACCTCCCTGCTTGAGGAGATTTCCACGACTCTTAACTCTTCCGGCCTCGTGAAGGCCTTTGAGAGGGCTAAATTTTTGTATGCCTGGAAAGCCAGAGACTCCAGCTCCCGCCTGCTTCGAGATGCAATTCTTGCGACCTTAAAAAAGTTGTTGACCAGGGCGTCCCTCTTCCTCTTTAGGAGCTCTACTCCCTGGAGGGCTAAAGCAATCTGTTTCCTCCTTGAGAGGAGGTTCATCCTGGTGGGACTGATGTTCTCCATTTTAGCCCTTTAGAGCGCTCTCCTCCTTTTCCCAGGAGCTCTCTAATTGAGGAATATAGTATTTGCTGATGTTCTCACGGCTAATCCTGGTGAGTTCTCTCTGGGGCAGCATTGATAGGAGTTCCCAGCCGAGCTTCAGAGTATCGAAAATGGAGCGCTCCGCCTTTCCCTGGTTGATCATCCGCTTCTCAAATTCCTCAGCAAATTTCAGGTACATGCGATCTCGCGGGGTTAAGGCTTCCTCGCCAATAATGGCGACCAGCTTTCTCAGGTCTCGGCCATAGGCGTAAGCAGCGTATAGTTGGTTGGCCCACTCCCTGTGATCTTCCCTGGTGTGGCCCTCCCCGATACCGTTATTCATCAAGCGAGAGAGGCTGGGAAGGATATCAATGGGAGGATAGTAACCCATGTGGTGGAGCTGTCGGGAAAGGACAAGTTGCCCCTCAGTAATGTAGCCCGTGAGGTCAGCTATGGGGTGAGTGATGTCATCATCAGGCATGGTGATAATAGGGATTTGTGTGATGGAGCCCTTTCTGCCGAAAATTCTTCCTGCTCTCTCATAAATGGAAGCCAAATCCGTGTACATGTATCCCGGATACCCACGCCTTCCAGGGATTTCCTCTCGTGCCGTTCCAACCTCGCGCAGGGCCTCGCAATAGTTGGTCATGTCGGTGAGAATAACCAGGACGTGATAGCCATGTTCGAAGGCCAGGTGTTCGGCGCAGGTCAAGGCGCAACGAGGGGTAAGCATTCGCGCTATAACTGGATCATCAGCTTTATTGAGGAAAACAACCGTTTTTGCGATAGCGCCTGTTTTCTCAAACTCCTGAATGAAAAAGGAGGCCTCCCTGTGCGTAATGCCCATGGCGGCAAATACTACTGCAAACTCCTCCTCTTCCCCGAGCACTTTTGCCTGCCTGACGATCTGAGCCGCGATCTCGTTCGCAGGTAAGCCAGCGCCGGAAAAGATTGGCAGCTTCTGGCCGCGTACCAGGGTATTAAAGCCATCGATTGCCGAAATTCCAGTCTGAATAAACTCCTGAGGTTTTGCGCGCGCGACCGGGTTGATAGGGGCACCCATAATGGAAGGGCGGTTCTCAGGGATAACTGGCGGTAAACCGTCATCGGGCTCTCCCAGGCCGTTAAACCTCCTGCCAATCATCTGGCGCGATACTGACATTCGTGCCACTTCCTCCCTTAAACTGACTGAGCTTCGGGCTATGTCTATTCCCCGAGTTTCCTCGAAAACCTGGATCACAGCGTATTTGTCCGAAACCTCGATTGTCTGACCGCTGCGAACTGAACCGTCGGGAAGGTAAATATTGACTAATGAACCATAGGAAAGATCACGAGCTCTCTCTACAAAAAGCAGAGGGCCAGACACGTAAGATATTGTGCTGTAAGTCTTTTTCTTAAGTTCCATAGCCCACTCCTATACCAAAGCCCTGGATATCTTGCCCAGGATAGTTTCTAAGTGAGAGGGAAACTTGGAAATTTCCACTTCCTTCAGCCTGTGAATTTCTTCCAGTTCCGGCAAGTTCATGATCTCTTCTATGGTCATTTTTCCTGACCTGAGGGTCTGGGAGGCCAGGTCATAAAAATCCATAATGACTTCGAGTATTCCGTATTGCTTATTGGGGGGGCAAAAGCCGTCAACCTTCGAAAAAGCGTTCTGCTGGAGAAAATCCTCTCTGATCATCCTGCCGGCCTCAATGACCAACCTTTCGTTGTCCTGGAGTGCATCAGGGCCAACGAGCTGCACGATCTCTTGGAGCGCTGCCTCTTCTTGAAGAAGGCTCATAGTTCTCCTTCTCAGTTCAACGAAGTTCTCAGCTACCTGATTCCGGTACCAGCTTTCTACTTGTTCGCTGTAAAGGGAGTAACTCCTTCCCCAGTTAATTGCCGGAAAGTGCCTTCTGTTGGCCAGGCTGGCGTCCAAAGCCCAAAAAGTTCCCACTATGCGCAGAGTAGCCTGAGTGACCGGTTCAGAGAAGTCACCGCCTGGAGGAGAGACAGCACCTATTACTGTGACCGAGCCAGACTGGCTGTCTTTTCCCAGGCAGACAACCCTGCCGGCACGCTCGTAGAAAGCAGCAAGACGGCTTGAAAGATAGGTAGGATAGCCTTCTTCGCCCGGCATCTCTTCAAGACGGGACGAAATTTCCCTCAGGGCTTCCGCCCATCTGCTGGTGGAGTCAGCCATTAACGCCACCGAAAGGCCCTGGTCGCGGAAATACTCAGCTATTGTGACGCCCGTGTAAATTGAAGCTTCCCGAGCGGCCACTGGCATGTTGGAGGTGTTGGCGATCAGAACCGTCCTTTCCATTAAAGGGCGTCCCGTGTAAGGGTCTTTCAGTTCCGGAAACTCCACCAGGACCTCGGTCATTTCGTTTCCCCGTTCACCACATCCGATATACACGATTACCTGGGCGTTGCCGAATTTGGCCAGCGTCTGTTGAACTACCGTTTTTCCCGAGCCGAAAGGCCCTGGTATGGCGGCGGTGCCCCCCATGGCCACGGGGAAAAGAGTATCAAGGACCCTTTGGCCGGTGATGAATACTTCTTCCGGGTCTAACTTTCTTGAATAAGGGCGTGGCATCCTTACCGGCCACTTCTGCATCATAGTGATGACCTGACCGCTTTCCAGCCTGCAGATGGGCTCCTCAACAGTGAAGGAACCGGAGCTGATTTCCTGAACTACTCCTGAGACTCCGGGAGGAACGAGTATTTTATGCTGGAAGCTTGGGTTTTCTGGAACCACTCCCAGAGCGTCTCCGGCGCTCACTCGATCACCCCTTTTTACAAGAGGAGTGAGCCCCCATTTTTTCTCCCTGGGTAAAGCATTAGCGGTCATCCCCCGGGAGACGAAATCTCCGGACTTCTCCCTGATGATGCTTAACGGTCTCTGAATGCCATCGTAAATTGAGGAGATGAGGCCAGGTCCCAGCTCAACCATCAGCGGGGCTCCAGTGTTCTCCACAGGCTCGCCCACAAAAAGCCCTGAGGTATCCTCATAAACCTGAAGGAAGGCGGTGTCTTGATCGAGGCGAATGATTTCTCCAACCAGGCCCTCCTTGCCCACCTTGACAATATCGTACATGCGCGAGCCCCTCATGCCTTTCGCGATTACAGCAGGTCCTGAAATTTTAATTATTTCTCCCATATTCACTACCTCAATTTAACATAGTAACCGATTGCTTCTTTGATCATCTCCGCCACATGGTCCCTTTCCTTTTCCGGCTTTGAGGCGGAAGGAAAAGGAATTACCAGAGGCCAGCCGCGTTTTAGCTCTTTCTGGCAGGATTTTTTAATTTCCGGAAAGAAGTCCTCCTGGACAGCTATCAGGCCCACTTTCTGATCATCAAGGAGCTTTCTGAAGGTGCCCAGAAGTTCTTCCTGCTCTTTAATCCGGTAAACCTCCCCCCCTCCGAAACGGAACCCTGTCTCAAGTTCAAAATCAGTTATGAAACAAACCTTATATAACAAGGCTGGACCTCGCTTCCCCTTGAGGAATTTGGTAATAAATGGAGCGCCCTAAAAGCCTCAAGTTTGCGATCTCGAATTCTTTTTCCTCAAGAAACGCTAACAATACTCCTGCTCCCAGGGGGTCAACGCGATACCTCCTTTTTGAGTTCTCCAGGCGCTTTTTAGGAATAAGTTCTTCTAAGTCTTTTGGGCTTCTGGCCTTTAGCAAAAAACGCAGATCCCCGATGCGAGCTATGCGGCGCAGAGATGCCTCATACAGGTTTCTGTTGCATAATTGCTGAAATTCGCTCAAACTCACGTGCTTTCCACCGGGGATAAAGTACTGTTTCGGGGAGGTACGGGTAGGCAGGCCCTGGAGGAACAGGGCGCTTCGGATATTAAGGAGGTCAATTTCCATTTTCCAGTAATTTCTCAGAGAGCTTTTTAGAGGAGAGAATCCCCGAAGCTTGCTTTTCATTAACAGGAAGAAACCTCTTTCCAGATACAGTTCCAGCATCCTGGGCTCGGTTAAGTTTTCGGGAAGTTCGAGGAAGACCACTTTCAGGGGATGATCCCATGCCACCAGGGTGTCAGTTATGTGCTTCAAATCCGTTGATTTCGCCAGCTGCTCCAGGTGAAACCAGTTCAGAGAGCCCACGACCGGGGGGATTTCCCCCCCTTTGACGTTTTTGAGCAGGGTAATAGCAATCTCTCTTAGGTTGGAGAGGTCTATTTTCCAGAGATAGGCGTTTAGGGCAAAAGTTAAAGGGCCGCTTAAAAAGGAGCGCACCTTCATTATCGTTTGGCTCCAGTGAAGGGAAAAGGCCTGATCCAAAGCCTCAAGTCCCGTTTTTTCGAGCAGGCTCTCCTCGAGATTTTCAGAGTAAGGTGTCTTTTTCAGGATAGAGAAAAAAGCCTCCAGGGAGGAAGCCTGAAGCAGCTCTTCCCACTCCTTCTCCTTAAGAAAGCGAGAGTGCATTCCTTTCAGTCTGGCGTTTATGTAGCCGGTATCGGCGGTCAACTTTCCTCCCAGAGCGTCCTGGAGATATCAACAATGAGGTAAGGCCAGGCCCGTTCCAAGCGATCACCAAAGGTGTTGCGAATTTCGATTTTCCCATCCTTGGTCACTGCCCGGACTCCAGCGGAAATTCCCTGGTCTGCTACCACCGGGCACTGCTTCCCGGCTTCCTTTTTCCAGCTCTCAATCAGGCCCTTATCGGCAGGGTTAACGAACAGGGTAAGCTCCTCACTCTCTTTCAGCACTTCCTGAAACAAGAGGCGAAGAGCGCGCTGATAGTCGGGGTTTTTGCGGTAACTTTCGAGCCTGCGCATTGCTTCATCGTAGACCTTGTCCAGCCAGTGAGATTTCTCTTTGAGGATCTCTGCCTGTTCTTTTAAGGAAAAGGCGCTTTTGGCTTTTTCCATTTCGGCTCGAGCCTGAGCCTGGATCTCCTTTTCTGTCGCAGCAAAAAGGTCTTCTGACTCCTCTTTTGCCTTTATAAGCAAGGCTGAACAATAGGCCTCAGCTTCATCGAGGATTTTCTTCTTTTCCTGCTCGGCTTCTCTTTGAAGCAGTTTAAGAAGATTTTCCATTTAGGCCATTATCATGATCAATAGTGCAACTACGAATCCAAGGATGATCATGGTTTCCGGAATGGCTTCAAGAACGATGAAAATACCGCTCAATTCCGGTTTTTCGGCCAGGGCGCCAGCGGCTGCGGACCCGATTTTGGACTGAGCCCAGGCCGAGGCCAAAGCGCTTATCCCCACGGCTAAGGCAGCGGAGATGGCTTTCCAGTTAACGCTCACTTGTGGGGCGTTTGCGGCCTGGTTTTCCTCCGCAGCCAGAACGGGGACAGCCAGAATGAGGACCACAACTGCCGCTAATAGGATTCCCAAAATTAGCTTCTTCATGCTTCTTCTCCCTTCCTATCCGATTTTGCCAAAGGCTTGAATTCCCTTCCGGGATACTCATGATATTTAAATTTGGAGAAAAACTCGACAAAGTGCAACCTGGCTGATTGCACGATAGGGCTGATGATCCCTAAGGTGAAGAAAATGACGTGAGCGATGAAGGTGATGATTACCGCAATAAAAATGTTGGAGAAGAGCCCTCCAATAGTATTAGCCGCGAAGGCCAGATAAACTGCGGAAATGCCCACGCCAAATAAACGAGCATAGGAGAGGATATTGCCGGTTACGGAAAGAGGCTCGATGGCACCCATTATTGGTCCTTTAACTAAAATGACTCCAATCCATCCCCCCAAGAGCAGGGCCAGCCCCACATATGTGGATATTTGCTTGAGAGACCCTGAGAGAAGTCCAACAATAGTAAAGAGAAGGATTAAAGCGCCCGAGACCCAGAACACCATAAACAGGGCTTCCAGGCCCTCTTTTGTCTCATGATTCTTAAATGAAAGATAAACCTCAATGAAAAACCCAAGGAAAATCTGCAAGACACCAACTCCCAGGGCAATGATCAGAAAAGGAGTCAGGTTGTGCATGCGGTCGAGGAGGACTGGGTGAATGCCGAACGATTCGCCCAGAGTTCCAAAAAATTCTCCGAAGAGGACCCCGAAGATTATGGTCCATCCCGAACACAAAAGCCCGATCAGGGCTACAGAGCGAAAGACCTCCTTTTTGGCGCGCAGGAAAACCAGCAAGAACAAGGCCAACAGCACCACGCCATAGCCGATATCGCCAATGATCAGGCCAAAGAACAGAGGGTAAAAAATTGCCACAAGGGGCGTGGGGTCGATGCGGTCGTAGCGAGGAGGACGGAAAATACCGACCAGAAGCTGAAATGGCCGAAAAATTCGGTTATTCTTTAAAAGGATGGGAGCCTTTTCCAGGTCCTTTTCCGAAAGTTCTAATTTTCTCAGGACGACCTGTTCCCCGAAGGTGTTTTGTAAGTTTTGCCGCAGATGTTGCGTTTGCTCCTCAGGAGCCCACCCCGCAAGCAGGAAGAGAAAATTCGACGCCAAGGCGAAGTTCTGGGCCTTTTTTCTCTCTATTTCATCCCGGAACTGGTGTTTGCGGTGAAGCAGGAAATATCCCTGTATTTGAGCGGTCTCGGACAAGGATGCTTTAAGCTCGCTGAGTTTTTGAGGAAGCTCTTTTAACCTTTCCTTGATTTTCTCCAGGGCCTCCACAGCTGGTATGCCCTCGACAAACGAGGGAAGAGCAAGCTCGTTGATACCACTCGCGGAGATAGCCGCTTTGACCCTGGCCTCATCTTGGCGAAGGTAAGCTACTACGGCAACGATTAAGGTCTCTTCTACCAGACGCATGTGAAACTGGAGGTTCCCTTCGGTAACGGTGTTGAGCTCTTCCTTTAATTTGGACAGCTCGCGCTGGTTTTTGGGAGAGGCCACCAGGCCAACTGCAGAAAATCGCTCGCTTTGCTCAAGAGCTTTGAGCAGGGGCAATAACGAGGCTATTGCTTTCTGATACGAGCTTAAAAATGCTAACTCCTCTTCCAGTTTCACAATCTGTCCCTTCAAAAAAAAGACCTTCTCCTCTAATTCCTCAAAGGGCAAGGGATTTTCCTCTGAACTTGAGGGCTTGAATCGGCCCAACGCCGAAAGAAGGGCGTTTACCTTGATGAGCTGATTTTCCAGTAAAGAAAGTTCCTGGGGCTGGGAAGTGTCAGAGAATTGAGGCAGAGGGCTTTCCTCAATTTTTTCTACCTGAAAGTAGCCCTCTTCCTGCAGAAAACCTAAAAGGGCAGGCAAAAGCCCTTTTTTGCCCACGAGAAGAAGCTTGCGCATTCGAGTAATCATTTATTTCGGCAAAACCTCTTTCACCACTAAATCGATGGCAGCATCGAAATTGGCTTGAGCTTGTGAGGAAATCTCTTCCTTTTTGGAGGCGATCAGACGCTCGAGCTCTTTCTCCATCCCCTCCAGCCCCTTTTTGGTCTCGGCTTCCTTTTGCACCCGCAGCTCCTCTATTTCCCTGACCGTTTTTGCACGTATGGCTTCTGCTTCCTGTTTGGCCCTCTCTCGCGCCAACTTAGCCTGTTGGCGAGCTTCCTCGAGTTCACGCTCAAGCTCGACTTCTTTTTCGCGCAGAGCTTCTAACATCTGCGTATCGGAGTTTTGTTCTTTAGTTTCTTTTTTGACCATGTTCCCACGACTAACTAAAGCAAATTATACAAAAAGTCCATAAAAAGCAAAAGGGCGCCGATATGCGCCCCCTTGCTCGATGTAGGACCTCAGTTTGAAAGTGATTATTTGACAGCGTCTTTTAGTTTCTTACCAGGAGTGAATTTAACGACCTTCTTGGCAGCAATGGTTATGGGTTTCCCAGTTCTGGGGTTCACGCCCTTGCGAGCGGCCCTCCTGGCCACCGAGAAAGTCCCGGCGTTGACGAACTGGACCTTTCCGGCCTTCTTCAAAGTTTCCTCCACAATGTTCCAGAAGGCGTTCACTGACTGCTCGGCGAATTTCTTGGTCGTGCCAAGGTCCTTGGCCATCTTGTCTACAAATTCCTGCTTGTTCATCTTTACACCTCCTCATCTGCCCTTATTTTCTCGTTTTGCGAGCAGAATTTTACTGGAAACATAAGGTTTCCACGAGGTATTATACAAGAAATCTACATTAAATCAAGAGTTTTAGCAAATAATTTTTAAAAATTCAGTGTTAGTGGACTGGCCAGGGAAAAAGAAGTTAGGTAGTCCGATTGAAACTTATTTCTTGAAATCTACTCCTGGATAATAATTTCTATACCTACTTCCGCCCAATCGTAAACCACCTTAGCGTCCTCAGGCGCAAGCCCTATGCAACCGTGGCTGCCCGTGGCTGAAGGCTCCTTACCGAAGTAATTAAGGGGTTTCCAGTAGTTACCATGTATAGCGTAAGTTCGGTCAATAAAAAATAGTACCCAGGGAACGTTCTCGACCCTGTATTCCAGTGGGGTGCCGATTTGCCCTTCCATGGTAACCGACCTGTATTTCGCTAATACGGTGTAGCGACCGGGTGGAGTCTCCATTCCCCTGGCCCCGGTGAGAGTGGGAAAAACACCAACTACCTCATTTTCCTCAATAAGGTATATGGTTTGGCGGGAAAGCGAGACCAATATTTTTTTATCGTTTCTCGATAAGCATAGCTTGAGGCTTTCTATCTGATTCCGGATTTGTAAAAAGAATTCTTTCCCCAAAGCACCTGAAAGCTCAAGGGCGGGCACGATAGAGCTGAAAAAGTTAGAGGGTGGGGCAGGAGGGACTTCGGCGGAAAAAACTACTACTGAGCCTGACATTGGCGCCAGGATAAGCGCAAGAATTAAAACAAATATGATAAAGGTAATCCGGTCCATTCTCTCAATTTTTAGACGTTTCTTCTCAAAAATTTGTTCAGCAAGTTGCGTGCCAAAATTAACAGACCCCGGTATGGCAATTTTGCGGTGCTTCTGGGGTCTGTTAAGGGACAGCTATTAAATTCCTTGACAGGAGTTAAGGTATTAGGCGTCTTGCCCCCCAATAATGGGAAAGGTAAAATCCCTTAAGCTCTTCGTAACAAACTACAGAGCCCGGTTCTGGAGCATGAATGAAGGTGTTATTCCCTACCCAGATCCCCAGGTGCGAGACCCCGTAACGATAAGTGTTCTGGAAAAATATTACGTCCCCAGGGCGAAGGTTTTCAAAATCCGTGGGAGTGCCGTAATTTGAAATAGCTTCAGCTCCGTGAGGCAGCGAAATTCCCAGCTCTCCGAATACATACATCACGAAACCTGAACAGTCAAAGCCCTCCTCAGGAGATGCTCCACCCCAAACATAGGGTACCCCCAGGTATTTCTCAGCGACCTGGACGACCAGAGAGCCGCTGGAAGAAGCATTCGTTTCGGGAACCGAGAGCTGGGAAATAGTGCCGGGAGCAGGGGGTCCCCCTATTGCCTCGATAATTGATTCCAGGTCGGTGTTTATCAGATACTCATTAAAAACCCACGCTTCCTGGCCTTCAAAATCGATCAAGGACCATTCGCTCTTTTCTTTCAAAACTGTGACCAGCGTTCCTCCGCTTATGGTGCCTAATTTTTCAAAATCGGTACCGGGCCCCGAGCGAACGTTCAAGACATCCACCGTGACAAGCTTGACAGCCGTAGGCTTAGCTTCAGCAAGCAGGGAAGGGTCGATTTTTGAGGGCTCGACAAGGTACTCGCTTTTCATCCAGCCTACCTGATCGTGATAAATTACTTTGCACCAACCATCTCTCTCCTCAAGAACCGAAAGGACCGTTCCGTAAGGAGCCTGATCAATTATCTCTGCGTCAAGGTTGGGCTCCGATCTAACCCGCAAAAATTCAGCATCAACAGCCAACCTTGTTAAGCAGGCAAGGAACTCCGCAAACACCCAACCCTCCAGGTCGTCTACCCGTACTTTTGCCCAGCCCTCCCTTTTTTCAATAACATCTAACTCCTGTCCCTCGTAAAGGGTGGTAATGATCTCAAAAGAGGTACCTGGGCCAGAGCGGAGGCGAAGGCCGTCCGCCATGACCTTATGGCTAAAAGCTTCCGCGGTCAAGGGAAACGACAATAAAAGCGCCAAAGCTAATAGTAATGCAGCAATTTTTCTCAATGGTTTCCCTCCTTCCTTTGCCACAGGTTTGAGGTTACAACAGGAAGTTTACTTTTGTCAAATTGATGCTCTCTAACTTGTTCCTATTACTATTCCTGTTCCTGTTTCTGCTTCGCTTCCTCTGACGAATTGCCAGTTAATAATCTTAGCTCAAGGTTCAAGGCCAGGTGCTTTCACCAGGAGGTTTACATCCGAGCATTGAGGACAGAATTCAACTTTCTGAGAAGAAAGGGTCAGAGAGCTTAGGCGTTGGTTTCCTGGGCCCTACTGTTTTAGTTATGTCAATCCGGAAACGGCTTTTTAGCTTGTTTTCCGGTGTGGCTGATCTAAAACAGGGAAAAAGGTTAGTTTGACGAGTTTTTTCTTGTTTGGGGTAAATAGTAGTAATATATAGTTAAGAGAGCAGGCCGGGCGGCCACGGGAGGGTTGTCCTCCTGAGGAAAGTCCGAACTCCGCAGGGCAGGGTGCTGGGTAACGCCCAGTGAGGGTAACCTTAAGGAAAGTGCCACAGAAAACACACAGCGGTTTTTCGCAAAGGTGAAATGGCGAGGCAAGAGCTCACCAGCAACCGGGCGACCGGTTGGCTTGGCAAACCCCACCCGGAGCAAGATCGAATAGGAAGGTTGGAGCGGCCCGCTCCTGAGCCTTCGGGTAGATCGCTTGAGGGACAGGGTAACCTGTCTCCCAGAGAGATGGCCGCCACCTTTCTTAGGAAAGGGACAGAATTCGGCTTACAAGCCTGCTCTCTTGCTTGAGAATGGGAAAAGGAATTCTTTTGAGAAAATATTTCCGCTTACCCAAATTTTCTTGACTTTGATTAAAGAACGAGTTAAACTAAAAGTCTATATTTCTGCCCAGCGGTAATGGGCGTAAGAGAGGTAGAAGGGTCAATGGTACAGGCGATAAAGGATAACCTGTCAGATAAAAAGATACCACAGCTTGTCAATTTTGCCAAAGAACAGCCAGTTTTGCCTATTCCGAACTTATTGGCTGTGCAGAAAGATTCTTATAATTCCTTTTTAGAGCATGGCTTGGAGCAAATTTTCAAAGAGATTTTTCCCATTAAGGACTACAACTACGTTTTGGAGTATGCTGGGCATAATATAGACAAGCCCAAGTTTGACCCCCAAGAATGCAAAGACCGCGGCTTCAGTCACGCTGGTCTTTTAAAAATGAAAGCCCGCCTGCAGATCAAGCAGACAGGCGAGGTAAAAGAAGAAGCCGTGATCATTGGAGAGCTCCCGCTGATGACCGAATCGGGAAGCTTTATCGTTAACGGTACAGAAAGGGTAGTCGTTTCGCAGCTGATTCGCTCGCCTGGGGTCTATTTTAGCAGGTTATCCGAAAGGGCGACTGCTCCTAAAGGTTTCTCCTGCGTAGTCATCCCGGACCGTGGGACCTGGCTGGAGTTTGAGTACATTGAGGGGGGACCCATTTACGTCAAGGTTGATAAGCGTTCCAAGAAAATCCCGGTAACCATCATTCTGAAGGCTCTGGGTTATTCCTCAAACGATGAGCTGAACTTTGCTCTGCAGGAGCCACAGCCTTTGAGGATCTCCCTGGATGGGAATTTGGAAAACTATCTGGGTTCAGAGTTAAACGATTCCGTGCTGGATTTTACCCAGAGAAGAATTATCGCGCGCAAGGGGCATAAACTCACTGAGGAGTTGCTCCGGACGCTCAAGGAAGCAAAGGTAGAGAGCGTTGAAATCGTCAAACCAGTTCTCGATCATGACATAACCCTTACCTTGGAGAAAGACCCCTCAAACTCGGCGGACGAAGCACAAATCGAACTTTATAAACGGCTTCATCCCGGAGAGCCTCCTACCAAGGAATCGGCAAGGGCTTTGGTGAAGAGCCTTTTTCATGACTCCAAGAGAAACGATCTGGGTTCAGTGGGAAGGTACAAACTGAACAAGAAGCTGTACGCGGATGGCAGTATCTCGAAGCCATCGCCGGAGATCAGAACCCTCACCAAAGAGGACATCGTTCAGATCGTGAGGCGCCTCTTGAGCCTGAAACGGGGAGAAACGGAGCCCGACGACATTGACCACCTTGGTAACCGCAGGGTGAGGGCTGTGGGGGAACTTCTCCAAAATCAGCTTCGCGTGGGCTTTGCCCGGATGGAGAGAATTATCAAGGACAGGATGACCACGGTAGCCCTGGAAGAGGCCAGCCCCAAAACTTTGATAAACCCGAGGCCAGTGGTGGCAGCCATCAGGGAGTTTTTCGGTTCCAGCCAGCTTTCTCAATTTATGGATGAAAACAATTCTCTTGCTGCTTTGACGCACAAGCGCCGTCTTTCATCTTTAGGTCCTGGTGGGTTAAACCGAGAAAGGGCGGGCGTAGAGGTAAGGGATATTCATCATTCTCACTACGGAAGGGTGTGTCCAATTGAAACTCCTGAAGGCCCGAACATAGGCTTGATCAACTCTCTGGCCACATACGCTCAACTTAACGAGTTCGGTTTCATTACCACCCCCTATCGCAAAGTAAAGAACAAGCAGGGCACTGATGAATTGGTTTATTTGACAGCAGATGAAGAGGAGGAATTTTACATCGCGGAAGCAAGCATCCCTATGGAAAACGGGACGATCAAGGGCAATGAAGTGCTGGTAAGGCATGGGAAATCATACGAACTGGTTCCTCCCTCTAAGGTTGACCTGATTGAGGTTTCTCCTTTTCAAGTATTTAGCATTTCCGCCTCTCTTATTCCTTTTCTTGAACATGACGACCCAATCAGGGCTTTAATGGGTTGCAACATGCAGAGGCAGGCCGTTCCTTTACTCAAGCCTGAGCGCGCTATCGTGGCGACAGGAGTTGAAAACAGAGTGGCCATAGATTCCGGAGAGGTTGTTCTGGCAGAATCAGACGGGGAAGTAATAAGTGTGACCGCGGACCAGGTCGTCATCAAGACGAAAAAGGGGCTTGAAAAGCATTATCTGAAGAAGTTCCTAAGATCTAATAAGGGGACCTGCATCAATCAACGCCCCATCGTGAAAAAAGGGCAGAAGGTGAAAAAGGGCGAGCCACTGGCGGACGGCGCGGCAACTGCTCAAGGAGAGCTGGCGTTAGGAGCCAACGTGCTCGTTGCTTTCCTGCCCTGGGCAGGATACAACTACGAGGACGCCTTAGTTATCTCTGAGCGCCTCGTCCGTGAGGACGCCTATACTTCCATCCACGTTGAGGAATACGGGGTCGAAGCCCGCGATACCAAATTAGGAGCAGAAGAAATCACTAGGGAAATCCCCAACATCGGGGAAGAACTGCTCCGGAACCTGGATGAGAGAGGCATCGTGCGCATTGGCGCAGAAGTGAGGTCTGGTGACATCCTTGTAGGAAAGGTGACGCCTAAAGGAGAGACAGAGCTTTCTCCAGAGGAAAGACTGCTCCGGGCTATCTTCGGGGAAAAGGCACGGGAAGTTAGGGACACCTCCCTGCGTGTACCTCACGGAGAAAGAGGCGTCGTGGTGGATATTAAAGTTTTCTCCAAGGAGAACGGCGACGAGCTCCAACCAGGTGTTCTCAAAAAGGTGAAAGTCTACGTGGCTCAGCGCCGAAAGGTCATGGTTGGAGACAAAATGTCGGGGCGTCACGGCAACAAAGGTGTAATTTCCATCATCGTCCCTGAGGCGGATTTGCCCTTTCTTCCTGATGGGACCCCGATAGATATTGTTCTTAACCCCCTTGGCGTCCCCTCCAGAATGAACGTGGGGCAAATCCTTGAACTGCATCTGGGATGGGTAGGGAGAGCTCTTGGCCTCAGGTTCTGTTCTCCCCCGTTCTCAGGGGCATCTGAAAAGCAGGTAATGGCCCTCCTGAAAGAGGCGGGTCTTCCGGAAAACGGAAAAACCATCCTCTACGACGGCCGGACTGGAGAACCTTTTGACAACCCGGTTGCGGTTGGCATGATGTACATGATGAAACTTATTCACCTGGTTGAGGATAAGATTCACGCGCGCTCCATCGGCCCATACTCTCTGGTCACGCAACAGCCCCTGGGTGGTAAAGCCCAGTTTGGAGGTCAACGTTTCGGAGAGATGGAGGTCTGGGCCCTCGAGGGCTACGGTGCTTCCTCAGTCCTTCAAGAAATGCTGACTGTGAAATCGGATGATATTTCGGGAAGGGTCAAAACTTACGAATCCATTGTGAAAGGCAAAACCATGCTTTCCCCGGGCTTGCCGGAATCCTTTAAAGTCCTGGTCAAGGAGCTACAAGCTCTTTGCCTTGATGTGAAGCTGATCTCCGAGCGAGAGGGGGAAGTAACCATTAAAGAGAGTGAAGAGGATATCAGGAAGAAGGCAGACGAGCTGGAGCTGATTTTCCAGCCACATCCCGAGGAGGTAGCTGATAACGTTGAAGAGTAAAGAAACTTCTTTCGATTTTTCCCCTGGCTTTGACGCCATCCAAATAGGCTTAGCCTCACCCGAGAAAATTCGCCTTTGGTCTCACGGTGAGGTCAAAAAAGCCGAGACCATAAATTATCGAACCCTGAAACCAGAACCGGAAGGGCTTTTTTGTGAGAGAATTTTTGGCCCTGAGAAGGATTATGAGTGCCACTGCGGCAGGTACAAAAGGATTCGCTATAAGGGAGTTATCTGTGAGCGCTGTGGAGTAGAAGTGACCACGTCCAGAGTGCGCAGAGAGAGGATGGGGCATATTGAACTGGCAGCCCCGGTGACTCATGTCTGGTTCCTTAGGGGGATCCCTTCGCGAATTGCCTTGCTCCTTGACGTTCCCCTTAGAGTCCTGGAAAAAGTCGTTTATTTTGCTTCCTACATCGTCACAGAACCAGGGAAAACCCCTCTCGTCTATAAACAGCCGTTGGCCCCTGATGAATACGAGGAAATGAGGAAGAAATATGGGGACCAGTTTAAGGCTTTGATCGGAGCGGAGGCAGTAAAAGAACTATTAATGCAAATTAACCTGGAAAAGCTGGCAAAGGAACTCAGAACGGAAATTCAAAGGGTGGCAGGCCAAAGGAGGTCTAAAGCTATTAAGAGGCTGGAGGTCGTAGAGGCTTTCCACAAGTCAGGAAACCGGCCTGAGTGGATGGTCGTTGAGGCCCTTCCAGTTTTGCCGCCTGACCTGAGACCACTGGTTCCCCTGGACGGAGGACGGTTTGCTACTTCTGACCTGAACGATCTTTACAGGAGAGTGATCAACCGCAACAACCGGCTGAAAAAACTGATGGCGGTTGGAGCCCCCGACATCATTATCAGGAACGAGAAGAGAATGCTTCAGGAGGCTGTTGACGCGCTCATAGATAACGGGAGAAGGACGCGCCCCATAGTGGGCCCGGGCAATCGCCCGCTTCGCTCCCTTTCTGACATGCTCAAGGGAAAGCAGGGGCGGTTCCGCCAAAATTTGCTGGGTAAAAGGGTGGACTATTCCGGCCGTTCTGTGATAGTTGTAGGGCCACGTCTCAGGATCTACCAATGCGGTTTGCCCAAGGAAATGGCGCTGGAGATGTTCAAGCCCTTCGTAATGAAGAAAATCGTTGAGCGCGGCTTCGTGCATAACATAAAAAGCGCCAGGCGCATGATCGAAAGGCAAAAACCGGAGGTCTGGGAGTTACTCGAGGAGGTGATCAGCGATCACCCGGTGCTCTTGAACAGAGCTCCCACCCTTCACCGTTTGGGCATTCAGGCATTTGAGCCTATCTTGGTTGAAGGGAAAGCGATTCAGATCCATCCTCTCGTGTGCACGGCCTTTAACGCGGATTTCGATGGCGACCAGATGGCAGTTCACGTGCCCTTATCTCTTGCAGCGCAATCGGAGGCGCGTGTCCTGATGCTTTCCTCTTACAATATACTCTCTCCTGCTCACGGAAAGCCACTTGCAGCACCACAGAGAGACATCATTGTGGGATGCTATTACCTCACCCTTATGAGAGCAGGTGACGCTGGTGATGGTAAACATTTTGTTGACCCCCTGGAAGCTATTAGGGCATGGGAGATTGGCGCCATTAGCCTCTTTGCCCCAATAAAAATCAGGCTTGACGGTGGAATAATCACCACCACTGCAGGCAGGATAATTTTTAACCATACTATCCGCCAGAGCCTGGGCGATGAGATTGGTAAAAAAGTTCCCTTTTTCAACACAGAAATGTCCAAGCGCGAACTGCAGAAAATCATAAGTCAGATATATCGGAGGTTTGGAATCACCAAGACTTCTTTGGTGCTGGATGCGCTTAAGGATCTGGGTTTCGAGGTGGCCACCAGGGCAGGAATAACGATCTCAGTAGATGACTTTAAAGTTCCGCCGGAGAAAGAAGAGATTATTCACCAGGCGGAAACCGAGGTCGAAGAGGTAGAGAGCGTCTTTCAAATGGGACTTTTATCCGATCAGGACAGGTACCTTAAGATTGTCGATATCTGGCAAGAGGCCACCGATAAAATGGAGAAGAAAGTTTTGGCCCATCTCGACCACTTTGACCCCGTTCACATGATGGCCATGTCCGGGGCCAGAGGTGACCCCAAACAGGTCAGGCAGATTGTGGGAATGCGAGGTCTGATGGCTGATCCCTCGGGTAGGATTATTGAATTCCCCATTAAAAGCAGCCTGCGCGATGGATTGACCACCCTGGAGTACTTCATTTCCACTCACGGAGCCAGAAAAGGATTAGCTGACACCGCGATCAAAACGGCGGATGCCGGTTACCTTACGCGCCGCCTTGTGGATGTTGCTCAGGAGGTAGTGGTCAGAGAAGATGATTGTGCTACCTCAGTGGTCAGACCTTTGAAAAAAGGGAATTTAACTGAGAGGACCCTGGGGGAGCGAGTGATCGGTAAAGAATTAGCCCAGGATCTCCTCCACCCTTCCACAGGGGAGGTTTTAGCAAGGGAGGGGGACGTCGTCACTAAGGAGCTTGCCCAGGTAATCGATGAGATGAAATTTCCCGAAATACTTGTTCACAACAAAGTGGATTCCGTGGAGGTCTCTGACATTACAGAGGGTAAAAATGTGATTGAACCGCTCGAGGAAAGGATTCTGGGCAGGGTAGCCGTGGCAGATATCGTCAATCCCCTCACGGGAGAGGTGATTAAAAAAGCTGGAGAGGAAATCGATGAGGATGCCGTGGATATCATCAGCGGCCTCAGGGATGCTCAGGGTAACAGGCTGATCACTAAGATAAAAATCCGCTCCGTACTTACCTGCCAGAGCCGTAATTCCGTCTGCGCGAAATGTTACGGTCGAGATCTGGCTATGGGCAATATTGTTACGGTCGGGGAAGCCGTGGGCATCATCGCTGCCCAATCTATCGGTGAGCCAGGCACTCAGCTGACGCTGAGAACCTTCCATACCGGCGGCATTGCCGAAGAGGACATCACAACAGGTCTTCCCCGTGTGGAGGAGCTTTTCGAGGCTCGCAGGCCTAAAGGGATGGCCGCCATTTCCGAAATAGATGGAATTATCCACATTGAGGACGCCCCTGAAGAGAGAATTATTAAGGTGACCAACAAAGAAACCGGGGAAACGAGGGAGTACAAAGTTTCTTACGGAGCGAGATTGCGCGTGGCTGAAGGTGAGGAAATTGCAGCCGGCGAAAGAATTACCGAGGGCCCTCTGAATCCTAACGATATTCTTCGCCTCAAGGGAGTAAAGGAGTGCCAGCAGTACCTCCTCCAGGAAATTCAAAAGGTGTATAAGTCCCAGGGCGTGGATATAAACAACAAACACATTGAACTCATCATCAGGCAGCTTTTGCGCAAAGTCAGGGTGGATAACCCTGGGGACACTGTGTTTTTGCCTGGAGACCTGGTGGACAGATGGGCCTTTGAGGAAGAGAACCGCCGCGTGAGCATGCTCGGGCTTGAGCCCGCAGACGCTAAGCCGGTTTTGCTCGGGGTTACCAAGGCGGCTTTGGCTACTGATTCCTTCCTCTCAGCAGCGTCTTTCCAGGAGACCACTCGCGTGTTGTCAGACGCCGCGGTCAAAGGGAGAATAGATCCGCTCATCGGGTTAAAGGAGAACGTAATAATAGGCAACCTGATACCTGCTGGAACTGGGCTACATGCTTACCGGGAGCTGGATCTGGAAACCACCGAAGAGGTTGAGGAAAACAAATCAGAAGAAAAATATTGACAATTGAAAAACTTCCTGTTAACATACAAAGTCGCTGTTCGATGGGGGCTGACAAATGCCCTCGATGAACGGTCCAATCTTAGGAAAAAGCCGGGTTGTCGGTATAAGACAAACCATTAAGGCTGTTGAGAGTGAAAAAGCATGTAAAGTTTATATTGCTGAAGACGCGAAAATTCGCATAATTGAGAATTTAAAAAAATTGTGCGAAAACAAAGGAGTGGAGGTGATCTTTGTCAATTCCATGGCGGAGTTGGGCAAAGCCGCCGGGATTGAGAGAGGTGCAAGCGCAGTAGCGATTTTAAAGTAAACATAAAGGCCTCTTGGATCGCCAAAGCTCCTGGACAAACAGGAGCTTTAATTTTAAATAGTAAAGGATTTTTGCAGGAAAGGAAAAGGAGAATGCCGACAATAAACCAATTAGTAAGAAAAGGAAGGGAAAAAGGAAAAAGTAAGTCTGACTCGCCTGCCTTGCAGGGTGCTTCCCAGCGCAGGGGCGTTTGCGTTTCTGTCAGGACCACAACCCCTAAAAAGCCCAACTCTGCTTTAAGGAAAATTGCAAGAGTTCGCTTGACTACTGGAACAGAAGTTACGACATATATCCCAGGAATAGGTCACAACCTGCAGGAACACTCTGTGGTGCTCATTAGAGGCGGGAGAGTCAAGGACCTTCCTGGAATAAAATATCACATAATCCGTGGCGCTTTAGACGCAGCAGGTGTTCAGAACAGGCGCCAGGGGCGTTCCCTTTACGGGGCCAAAAGGCCCAAAACGACGGTAAAGGAGCAGTAGAGGTAGAGAAATGCCCAGAAAAGGCCCAGCACCCAAAAGAGAATTGTTGCCAGACTCCCGCTACAACAGCGTCCTCGTTACCAAACTGATCGATAAGGTGATGCTCAAAGGCAAAAAGAGCGTCGCTGAAAAGATAGTTTACGAGGCTTTGAAGACGGTTGAAGAGAAAACCGGAAAGCCGGCACTCGAGGCTTTTGAGCAAGCCATCGAGAGATGCAAGCCTCTGCTTGAGGTCAGGCCCCGGAGAATCGGCGGGGCAACTTATCAGATTCCCATAGAGGTGTCCTCTGGCCGCAGCCTCTCCCTTGGTTTGAAGTGGCTGGTCAACGCCGCCAGAACCAGGGAAGGAAGGACAATGGAAGATCGCCTGGCCAACGAAATTGTGGAGGCCTTCCAGGGCTTGGGCGGTGCTGTTAAGAAGAAGGAGGAAGCTCACAAGATGGCCGAGGCCAACAAGGCCTTTGCCTCTTATCGCTGGTAAAGTAAATGCAATACCAGGAGTATCCCTTAGAGAAAATAAGAAATATTGGAATTATAGCCCACATCGATGCCGGGAAAACTACCACTACCGAGCGCATTCTCTTTTATACCGGTAAGATTCATCGCATCGGTGAGGTGGATGAGGGCACTGCCACCATGGACTGGATGGTCCAGGAAAAGGAACGGGGTATCACCATAACTTCCGCCGTGACAACCTGCTTCTGGCGCGATGCCCGTATTAATATCATTGATACTCCTGGTCATGTGGATTTTACGGTTGAGGTAGAGCGTTCCCTGAGGATTTTGGATGGCGCAGTGACAATTCTTTGCGGAGTGGCTGGCGTTCAGTCCCAGACCGAGACAGTATGGCGTCAGGCTGACCGCTATCAAGTCCCGAGGATTGTCTATGTGAACAAAATGGATCGAGTGGGGGCCGATTTTTTCCGCGTGGTGAAGATGATCGAGGAGAGGCTGGATACCCGTCCCCTTGTGCTTCAACTCCCCATTGGCTCCGAGGACAAATTTCAGGGCGTAATTGATCTGATCGAGGAGACTGCCTATTTTTACCTGGATGACCTGGGGGTTTCGTTCGAAAAAAAGTCCATTCCTCAGGAATTTATGGATCAGGTCGCTCATTATCGTTCTGTACTTGTGGAGTCCATTGCTGAGGTTAATGAGGAGTACCTTTTGAAGTACTTAGATGGACACGAGTTCTCCGTTTCGGAGATTAAAAAGCTGGTGCGCGAGGGGACGATAAAGGGCATCTTTGTTCCTGTCCTCTGCGGTTCTTCCTATCGCAACAAAGGTATCCAGCCCCTTTTAGACGCTGTGGTTGATTATTTGCCTTCCCCTTTGGATATTCCACCGGTGTCCGGAGTGAACCCCAAAACTGGGCAAACTGAAAGCAGGGAAGCTAAAGATGGGGCTCCCCTGAGTGCGCTGGCGTTCAAGATAATGGCCGACCCCTTCGTGGGCAAACTCACGTTTTTCCGAGTGTACTCCGGGGTTATGAGGGTTGGCACCTATATCCTGAACGTCTCCAAAGATGAAAAGGAAAGGGTTGGTCGCCTGCTCCGACTGCACGCTAACCACCGCGAGGACGTCAACGAAATCGGAGCTGGAGACCTCGGTGCCGCTGTAGGGCTTAGATATACCTCCACTGGTGACACCTTAAGCTCCGAGGATAACCCCATTCTTCTGGAATCCATCCCGTTTCCGACCCCGGTGATCTCGGTGGCTATTGAGCCCAGGACCAAGGTCGATCAGGACAAGCTCTCTCTCTCCCTGGCCAAGATGGCAGAAGAGGACCCCACCTTCAAAGTTAAGGTGGATGAGGAAACAGGCCAGACCATTATATCCGGAATGGGCGAGCTTCACCTGGAGATTATAGTGGACAGGCTGCTCAGAGAGTTTCACGTAGAGGCCAACATTGGAAAACCCCAGGTTTCGTACAGGGAGACCGTCACGGGAATTGCCCAGGCTGAGGGAAAACACATCCGGCAAACAGGTGGTAGGGGACAGTACGGGCATGTCTGGCTCAAGGTCGAGCCTCTTGAACGAGGGGAAGGATTCATCTTTGATAATAAAATCATTTCCGGAGTCATCCCCCGTGAGTTTGTTCCAGCTGTCGAGGCCGGAGTAAGGGATGCCATGGAAAGCGGTATCCTTGCTGGGTACCCCATGATTGATGTCAGGGTGGCGCTTTTTGACGGTTCCTTTCACCCGGTGGATTCTTCGGAGATTGCTTTTAAGATTGCTGCCTCAAAGGCTTTTAAGGATGCAGCTTCGAAGGCAAGCCCTGTCCTTCTTGAACCCATTATGCGCGTGGAGGTAATAATCCCAGGAGAGTACCTTGGCGATGTTCTGGGTGACCTCACTGCACGCAGGGGACATATCGAGGGGATTGAAAATAGAGGGAACATTCAGATAGTTCGTGCAAGAGTTCCTCTGGCTAATATGTTCGGGTATGCTACCGATCTCCGTTCGCTTACTCAGGGCAGAGGGACGCACACGCTTGAGTTTTACCGTTACGAGCCTGTGCCAAAACAAATTAGCGAGACGCTAATTGAGGGTATAGGATTAGTTCGTAAAGAGAGCGCTTAATTCGAAAGAAGGAGAGTAAAGAAATGGCCAAACAGAAATTTGAAAGGACCAAGCCTCATGTGAACGTGGGTACCATCGGCCACATCGATCACGGCAAAACCACCCTGACTTCCGCCATTACCAAGTGCCTGGCCGCTGTGGGAACC
>Ga0315282_10001483_pt1 | contig 44056 bp, 34 predicted proteins | sample YL17G07_20_MG_FD_203693 | JGI IMG/M metagenome (GOLD analysis project Ga0315282, IMG submission 203693) | Sediment microbial communities from Yellowstone Lake, YNP, Wyoming, USA - YL17G07_20 | ecosystem: Environmental > Aquatic > Freshwater > Lake > Sediment | place: USA: Wyoming | collected... | reverse complement strand
CGCAATCGGTGAGCCTGGCAATCTGCGTCATTCTGTCCGTCGTCGTGTATGCAGCCGGCGCGGCGGCGTTCCTGCCGTTCGCAGCGTTGTGTGCGGCGTACGAGTTGCTGTATCGGCGCCGATATGCGATGGGTCTGGCTTTTCTCGTACTTGGCGCCGTTGTGCCCTATGTCGAGGGCATTCTCATCTATCACGTGAGCATCATCGATGCGTACACGGATCTTCTGCCGTTGGCGTGGCGAGTTCGCAACTGGCCCACGCGGGAAAAGATGATTGAGGTCGTGTATGCACTCTACCTGTTCCCGATCGCCACTGTGCTGATCTACGGATTGTGGCGAGCGATAGCCGGGATGTGGAGCAGGCACAAAGCAAATGCGGAGGCGCTTCAGACGGCGAACGAGCCGGTGCGCACAAAGAAGGCAAAGCCGGCGAAAGCCCGTCTGCTCGTGCTTCGGCACTGGTCAGGTGTATTGGCAATCAGGTGGATGGTCGGCTTGATCGTCCTTTTGGCGGTCGGCGGTGCGGTGGCTGTCATCGACCTGGACCGGGACGAACAGGCCCGGCTGGAGGTCCACTACTACGCCTGCCAGAGGATGTGGCCGGAAGTCCTCCAGGCCGCCCGACGCTGTCCCTTCGACTATTCCGTGATGAATGCGGTGAACCGGGCCCTGTGGCACACCGGCCGATTCACGCGGGACATGTTCGCATACCCCCAGCACCCCGACGGTCTGTTATCCACGGGCGAGGACCGCGCCCTGGTGTATTGGAGCAAGTTCGATACGCAGATCGACCTGGGGCTCATGAACTCCGCGGAGAAGAACCTGACCGAGTGCATGGAGGCGTTCGGCGAGCAGCCGATGATCCTGCAGCGGCTGGCGACGGTGAATATGGTCAAGGGCAGTATGGATACGGCTCGCATCTATCTCGGGGCGCTGACCAGGACCCTGTTCCAGAGCCGCTGGGCCAAGGACTACCTGGCTCGCCTTGAGACCGACCCGAACCTCTCCGGCGATCGCGAGGTTCAGGACCTGCGCTCGCGATGCCTGAAGAAGGACGCACCAGGCTTGTTCTACGCCAAGGAGGAGATGCTGGCGACCCTGGCGGCCCAGGATAATCACAATCGCATGGCCTTCGAGTACCTCATGGCGTGGTACATGCAGACCAGGCAACTGGATAAGTTCATCCAGAATCTCGGGCGACTGAGGGACTTCGGGTACACCTCGATTCCGCCGCTGTATGAGGAGGCCGTCGTGATGTACGCGTACGGGACGGGCAAGCCGGTGGATCTCGCCGGCTACACGATCAGTCCCGAGGTGCGTCGGCGGATCGAGCATTTCAGCGACGTCTTCAACCGGCATAACCGCGACAAGGCGGCGGCGTTCCAGGAGCTGGCCAGGGATTACTCCGACAGCTACTTTCTATACAGTGTTTATGCAGCGTTCCAGACTCCGAAATGATTAAGTACAGTCGATATGTGTTAGTTATTTGTGGGGCTGCATCGGTCGTACTGCTCGTTTGTGTGCTTTGCTGGGCTGCACTCGGTGCGGGGCCCTCGGTCGGTCAGGCTGTGGCTGTGGGACGGGCTCCGGCGATCCAGCCGGACTATGCCGACACGGTGATTCCTGCGAACATCGCCCCGCTGAATTTCCTGATCCGCGAAACCGGTTCGCGCTATGTCGTTCAGATTCACTCGCAACAGGGCCGGCCCATCGAGATCGTGAGTCGGTCGGCGAAAATCGCAATTCCCGAAAAGCAGTGGCGCCGATTGCTCGGCGCCAATCGCGTCCAGCGGCTCGAGTTCACCGTGTTCGTGCAAAGCCGGGCCGGGACGCCGGATACGAATAGCCAGGGCTCCCGGTGGCGCCGATTCGACACATTCGCCTGCATGATCGCTGACGAGGACATCGACAACTACCTGGTCTATCGCAGGATTCACCCGGTGCACGCCGCCCATCGCAAGATGGGCATTTACCAGCGGGACCTGCGCCGTTTCAATGAGTCCTGTGTCCTGACCGGGGACTACTTCGGCGAAGGTTGTCTCAATTGCCACACGTTCTGCAACAATCGCAGCGACCGGATGCTGATCAGCACGCGAACGAAGACGTACACCCCTGCCGCGATCATCGTCGAAAACGGCGCCGCCAGGAAGATCGGGGCCGTCTTCGGGTACGCGTCTTGGCATCCCAGCGGCAAAATCCTGACGTATGCCATGAATTCCGGCAAGGTCGTCCTGTTCCATCATGCGGTCGGCGAGGAGCCCCGTGACGTGATCGACCTCGATTCCCTGATTGCCTACTATGTGATGGGCTCCCAGACGATCAAGACGGCGCCGGATCTGTCCCGCAAGGACCGGCTCGAGACATATCCGACGTGGTCACCCGACGGGCGGTTCCTGTATTTTTGCAGCGCGCCGCTGACATGGACTGACCGCACGAAGATCCCCGCAGAGTACAAGCAAGTCAGGTACGATCTGATGCGGATTTCATACGACGCGGACCGGGACGAGTGGGGTCCGCTGGAGACGGTGCTGTCGGCCAAGGATACCGGCCGGAGCATCCTCTTGCCGCGGGTCAGTCCCGATGGGCGATGGCTGCTGTTCTGCATGTGCGAGTACGGCTGTTTCCCCGTCTATCAGCGAAGCAGCGATCTGTACATGATCGACCTCGAAGCGGCGAAACAGACCGGCCGCTACGAGTACCGCCGCCTGGAGATCAACAGCGACGCAAGCGAGAGCTGGCACAGTTGGTCGTCGAACAGCCGCTGGATCGCCTTCAGCAGCAAGAGGGGCAGCGGGGTCTTCACCAGGACCTATCTCAGCTACGTCGATCCGAACGGCACGGCCCACAAGCCATTTCTCCTGCCCCAGAAGGACCCGACGCATTACGACTCGTGCCTGTGGACTTACAGCGTCCCTGAGCTTGTGACGGAGCCGGTGCAGATGACGAAGGAGAGTCTCGGCCGAGTCGTGCGAAGCTCGAATAAGATTTCTGTCGAACTCCCCGTCACGACGGCCACACCCAAGGCCGGCCTCGCCCCTGAGCCCTACCTGCCCACGCGTGAGTGACGGCTATTGCCCGATGCAGTAGAGGGTCTTCTCGGTGCGGATGAAGATATTGCCCTGGGAAATGGCGGGACTGGCGCAGCATTTCTCGCCCAGCTCGTTCGTGGCGACGACCTTGAACTGCGGCCCCTCCTCGATCACTGTTGTGGTTCCTTTCTCGGAGAGGAGATAGATCTTCCCGTCTGCCCAGACTGGGGAGGCGGAGAACGGACCTCGCAGCCGCTCGCGCCACAGGACCTCGCCGGTGGCGCCTTTCATGCACTTGACCACGCTGGTCTCGGTGGCCAAGTACAGATGGGGCGAGACGTACAGCATGGAGGACATCTTGGGCACGTCCTCCCGCGATTCCCAGACGGTGTGGGTCCTTGTGACATCGCCTTTGGCGCCGCCAAGTCGGACCGCGCAGACTCGCGAATCGCCGAAACCCGAGGCAGTGAAGGCGAGCCCATCCCCGACGACGACGGAGGGCACGACGCCTTCGCCCGGACTGGACACGGTCCACAATCGCTCGCCGGTCTTCAGATCGAATCCCTGCACGACATTGCCGGCGCCGCTGATAAGTTGGTCCTGCCCGTCCACGGTGGCCACCTGCGGCACGACATGGGCGATTCGCGAGCTGCCGCGGCTGCCTTTCCATCGCACTTTGCCGGTATCCCGGTCCAGGGCCATAATCACCGCCTTGTCCCACGGTATCTGCCAGCCGACTTTCGTATCGGGCCCCGGGCTGCTCCAGTCGAAACAGACGATGACGAGGTCGGCGTAGAGGACCGGGGAGATCGCCAGCCCGTGCTCGCTGTAGTAATCAAAGTCGGAGTTGATCCATTCGACGGTTCCGTCCATGGAGGCCGCGAGGATCCGGCCGTCGCACGCCACCATGTAGACGCGTTTGCCGTCTGTGGCGGGCGTCGAGGTCGCATAGGAATTCTGGTCGGACTTGTGGCCGGCCTTCTGCCGGATGACCTCCTTGTCCCAGAGCACGCGGCCGGTTGTCCGGCCAAGGCAGATCAGATGCAGGGATGAGCCGCCGTCGACGGCCGTCGTTACAAATATGCGATCGCCGCAGACGATGGGCGACGACCAGCCCTCGCCGGCAATCGCCGTCTTCCAGCGGATGTTCGATGTGACGCTCCACTGTGTCGGCAGGCCCTTTTCCTGTGAAATTCCCTGCCGCCCCGGCCCACGAAAGCAGGGCCAGTCCTCGCCCCACACGACGGATGCGGCCACAAGCGAGAGACCTGCGACCAACAGCGTGAAACGCGATCTTCCCCAGTTGCACGAGCACATGAACGGGAACCCCTAAAACACCATCACCCGGCGATATACTCCCCTCGACGAGGGACGCGCCAACAGGATACCAGATCCTCCGCCGAATGCACTGACTTTTCGCCGGCGGCCGGTGCAACACCGGGACTTCACGAATGCAAAAAATTTTTTGCTCGCGTGCTCTGGTGTTTCCGGTGCACCTTCGACGCTAAGCCGCGTGGCAGGCCGCTCAGCGTAAATCCGTGTGACATCGCGACATAGGATTCTGTCGCGGCATAATGCGGGAGCCAATTACGGCATCGCGACACTCTCCCGGCGTGGGCTCTTGGGAGGCTCTGCACAGAATTGCAGCATTTCCCTGATTGACAAATGACAGAAGGGTTCTACAATGTCACGCGGTTATGGACGCAGATGTTACACGGCTGCGTCCGCACGGAACAACGGGTGAGGAAAGTCGCGAGGGTCTGACGTATCAAGGGAAAAGACCCGCCGGCTGGTTGCTCTCAAGCTCAGGAGGAGGCAAGATGGCAAGTGTCAGAGACCGCAATCCACTGCCCGACAGGGACTGGTCATTATTAGAAAGGGGTGGTTATCTGCCGCCGGAGAGGGCACGACTGTGATGCGTGAAGCGCGGGTCGAGCCCGAAAGTCCGTTGGGCGGCAGATGCACCGCGTGCGTGCCGGCGATGGTCGGTATCAATGCCGGTCCACGAGGCGGTCTGTCTCTGATCATCACGTAGCACAGTTGCGCTATGGGTCTGCGCGAATAGTGGCCGGGCCCCCCGGTTGCAGTCGAGTAGACGGGGTGGCATTCAGGATGGGTCTGGTCGCAGGGGAGGTAGTGATGGCGTTCGGGTTCGAGACCGGCGCGACGTAACAATCGCGGTATCATCGGAGAACCACGGATGGCAGGGAGAACACAGGTCCACGGAAGGACTGGGGCACTGCCCGGGCATAATCTCGTGCAGTGCCCCGTTATTGTGGTGGACCGTGCGGAACGGCAGGGCCCGAGGAGCCCATTGCCGTCTTCGACGGAGACGTTCGGGCGCAGGCGGCGATTCGCTCGCGGTTAGTTCGCGGCCAGTGCCGCCTCACTGTCGCGCACGAACGGCCGATATGGCCATAAGGGACAGCACACGATCGGGCACTCCCTGATTCGCGTTCGCTGCCAGTGCATGCAGTCCAGGCATTTGGCAGCGATCGCGGCCTTCGGATCGCGCCCGGACATCGCCTTGTCATATTTTCTCTGGTAAGCCGCCTTGCCGACCCCCGGGATGGCCTCCCGGTACACGCGTCTTTGTTCTTTGAACTTCTTCTTCATGGCCTGATACCGCCCCAAAACGAAGTACACAACCGACTGCTCATTATATGTATATTGGACCATAGATGCAATCCTCCGCAACGTGAATGAGTTTCATAAAATGTTCGGCAGTCGCCATTTGGCGGCCTCTGGTCCGAGTTTTCGTGGCGATGCCGAGGCACGGGCGACTGTTCGTTTGGCGGGCCAAAACCCGTGCAGCGGAAAATTTTCGATGGTCCAGCCGTCCCGGCGGAGCCGTGTCCGGTAAAGACAGCGGCCCGGCTTCAAGGGCAAGGGTGTGGCGCGGTTCCTGGCGGGCGGGAGCCGGCTTCCGCCTGGATCGTATTGATTTTGGGCCTCCGGAGGGATATACTTAACAGACAATTCGCAACTGGGGCTGTATGGGCTGCGAGTATCGCCGGCCCGGAAACAAACTGATTCGAAGGGGGGCAACATGACACGGTGGATATCGATTCAATTGCTGGTCGCGGGCATGGCAGCACTGGCTCACGCGGGACCCGCCACATATTCAGGGAATCTGACCAGCGCCGGCGGCGGACTGGTAGGCACCGGCGGCTGGGTGGCCAATCCGGATAACCCCGTCACGTTTGACTGGGTGGTTTCCGAAAACGCCGATGAATCCTGGCATTATCACTACGTGTTCGACAGCACGGGATTGCAGGGGACGCTCGGCCACCTCGTGCTGGAGACATCGGTGAACCTCACGCCGGACGACATCCTGAACGCCACCCCGAAGTTCGAAAATGACGGCCCGAAGTGGCAGACGCAGAGGAACGGCAACCCCTCGATTCCCGAACCGATGTTCGGCATCAAGTTCGAGCAGGTCTCGGGCAGCCTGGTCACTATCGATTTCGACAGCCCTCGCGTGCCGACCTGGGGCGACTTCTACGCCAAAGGCGGTGCCGCATCGGGCGACCTCTGGAACGCAGGTTTCACGTCCCCGGACGCCGACCCATCCGATCCCGCCGGCGATGGCTCGCTCGGGTGGCATGTGTTGGTGCCTGATACGATGACATTTGAATCGCAGTCGCTCATACGGCCTGTCGTCCCCGCGCCCGGCGCGCTCGTTCTGGGCATGATCGGGACCAGCGTCATCGTGCGGCTGCGAAAGCGCCTTCCATTCTAGAGGCGTCAATCGATACCTCCTCCCGGGCTGCGACTATCTCTCTCGCGGCCCTTTTTATTGGATTGCCCTGGCGAGACGACGCTTGCCGCCACGGCTAAGGATTGTCGAGCGGCCAAATAAGGCCTTTGCTGAGCCCGGCATCCAACCACGTACGCGTACCGTGGTAAATTGCATACTCAGGCTCGTTCGCCTGCAGGAACAGTCTTGTGCGTGGGTCTATGGGCATGACGGACGATATCTGGCCGGCCGTGGATCGAGCGACGCAGGCCGCCCTTGAGGTGCTTCGCAACAATTCGCACGGGCATTTCGAGGGGCTGCCTCGGGCGGCCGCATGGGGATATCCGGAGCCCTATACGCGCGACCTGCTGATATCGGGTCTGGCTGCCTTGGTTACCGAAGACAAGGACCTGATGGCCTCACTGCGGCGGGTGTTGCAGGCCCTCGCCAGGAACCAGACTCGTCTCGGGCACATCCCTTCCCTCGCTCATTCTCCCGAGCACCTGGGCGCTAGTGATACTACCCCTCTGTTTCTGATCGCCGCGGCACTGTACCGCCGGGTGACGGGAAAGAAGGATTTCCTGGCCGGCGCCGTGAAAAAAGCGCGGGTCTGGATGGACTACCGCAGTTCCGAGAATCGGGTCATTGTGGATCAGCAGCCGACGACCGATTGGCGCGACGAGCAGTGGGTGATGGGCTATGGATTGTATGTGAATGCACTGTTTTACACCTGCCTGAAACTGTTCGCCGAGCGTGACAAGGCGGCCCAGTTGTACGAGCTGATGCATCGGTTCGCGGTCACGGACTCGGAGAGCCACGGGCACGTGCATCGCGGCTTGCTGCTCCCGCACAAACCCTACTTTGCCTTGTGGGCCTTCAAGGAGTACAGCAGCGAGCGGTTCGATCTGCTGGGCAACAGCCTGGCGATTCTGTCGGGCCTGGCCTCGCCCAGCCGTGCCGAGAACATGATTGGGTGGATTGAAAAGGAATGCGAGCACATGTGGGAGCACCGGGAGTTGGCGGTGGGTGTACCGCCTTGTTTGTTCCCATTCATGCATTCCGGCGATCCGGACTATCCCAGCCGCGTCGAGCGCTTCAACCCGCCCGGATGTTACTGCAATGGCGGCGTGTGGCCCTTCGTCTGCGGATTTTACGTGGCGGCACTGGTGGCGGCCGACAAGAAGCGGCTGGCCGAAGAGAAACTGGCCGTGCTCACGGAACTGGTCCGCCGGGCAAAGAACCCGGACCTGGAATTCGGATTCAATGAGTGGTATCAGGCCCAGAATGGGCAGCCCAAAGGCCAGGACTGGCAGACCTGGTCGGCGGCGATGTACGTCTATGCAGCCGAGTGTGTCCGCCGGGGCACGACACCGTTTTTCGACGAGATCAGGGAGACCTGATGCCGATCACGGACGAGTCTTCCGCATTTCACGGTGCCAGCGGCAAGGCCGAAGACTTTGCCGATGGCGAACGGACAAACCGTCGACAGGCTGACGCTTGCCGCTGCCACCCGAAACTCAGGTACTATCAAAACCTGGCTCGCGAAATCGTCAGCAGGCACGTCGCCGCTGTGAGACCCGAGTACGAGGACAGGAATGTCCTCGAACAGATCATCATTCCGTTTGTCTTGTCCCGATTCGAGCCTGCGAGGGTGCTCGATGTCGGCAGAGAGCCGTATGAAGCCTTCTACAACGAGTTCTTTGACGGCCGCGAGCTTTGGACCCTGGATCGGGACCCCGATCGAAGGGCGTTCGGAGCGGCCAACCACATCGTCGCTGACGCCGCCAGCCTCGCCGATCATTTTCCCGCGGACTACTTCGGTTTCGTGCTGTTCAACGGCGTCTTTGGCTGGGGCCTGAACGATCCGGACTCTATCGAATCGGCGTTCGCGGCAGTCCACACAATTCTCCGTCCACGCGGCCTCTTCGTGCTCGGCTGGAACGACACGCCCGACCTGGTCCCTGTCCCGCTCGACCATGTCCAGTCTCTCAAGGAGTTCGCGCCATACCATTTCGAGCCCTTGGGAGGCGCGTCGTTCATGTGTGAGACCTTCCGACACACCTACAGCTTCTTCGTAAAGTAGCCACGTTGGTCTGCGTGTTCACTGGTCCCCTGACGCCTGAGGAAATCTGTTGAGGGGTCTCGGCGTCTATCTTAAGATGGCGCCGCCAGGCAAAAGGGTTCTCCACAGGTTTGCCTTGGCGCCTTTTGCAGGAACGCTGATGACTGCGAGCATAGACGATATTCGGGCAAGATGCCCGTCAGCTTATATCGCGACCGGGGCGGCGTTGTTGCTGCTGGCGTGCGGGTCTGCGGGCGGAGAAGCTGTTGCCGCATCCAGTGACGGGCTCGTTGCCTCGCCGGAGCCGGGATGGCCGCAATGGCGCGGACCGAGACGCGACGGCATCTCGGATGAGAAAGGCCTTCTGCCTGTCTGGCCGGACGGCGGGCCTACGCTGCTGTGGAAGATCGACGGGCTTGGCACGGGCTGGGCCTCGCCGATCATCACGGGGGACCGGCTATACATTCCAGGCGACGTGGACAACGATCTCGTGGTCTTCGCGTTCGATCTCGCGGGAAAGCCGGTCTGGCAGGCGAAGAATGGCAGGGCGTGGAAGGGGCCGTATCCCGGTGCAAGGGCGTGCTGCGCCTATTCGGGTGGACGGCTGTATCAGATGAATGCACATGGGCGGGTGGTCTGCCTCGACGCGGCGTCGGGCGGCGAGATCTGGTCCTTGAATGTCCTGGAGCGGTTCGACGGCGAGAACATTACCTGGGCGGTCAGTGAGTGTCTCCTGATCGACGGCGACCGCTTGATCGTCACGCCGGGTGGCCGCAAGGCCCTGATGGCCGCACTGGACGCTCGGACGGGCCGAACCGTGTGGACCGCAAGGGCGCTGCCCGGAGACAATACGTCGCATTGTTCGCCAATCCTGTTCCAGCATGCCGGACGCCGCCTGATCACGAATTGCTCGTCTGCACACGGATTCGGCGTGGACGCCGACACGGGAGAATTGCTGTGGACCGTGCCGTTGAAGAGTCCGTACGGCGTGAATGTCTCCACTCCGGTCTATGAGTCCGGCCGCGTGTTCTACATGACGCCGTATGCCGAGCACGGCAGGCAGTATCGCCTCAACCTGGATGGCGGCAGGACCTCCGCAGAGCACGTGTGGACATCGCCGATCGACGCGGTGACCGGCTGTGCCGTGCTTGTCGATGGGACATTGTTCGCCGCAGGCTATCGCGACTGCAGGTGGTGGCTCGGCATCGACTGGCAGACCGGCAAGACGAGATGTGAGCTGAAGGACCTCACCACCGGGTCGAGCATCTATGCCGACGGGCGGCTCTACTGCCTGGACGAGCGCGGCGTGGTCGCGCTGGTGAAGCCCGGCCGGACGAGCATGGAGATCGTCAGCCGGTTTCAACTTGTCCCCGATCAGGTCCACGATGCGTGGGCTCACCCGGTCCTGCTCGACAGCCGGCTGTACCTGCGCTACCACGACAGCCTGTGGTGCTACGACGTGCGCCCTCAGGGGGCCAGGGCGCCGCACCAGTAGAAGGAGGTGTTGTCCTCGGCCTTGAGCCACTCTACGTGGCCGTCGAAGAACAGGTTGTTGCACCCGTTGTTGCGATGCCGGTTCGCGGCAGAATACGCTGAAATGGGGTTGCCTTTCGGCCGTGGCAAACGGTACAATTGACATAGCAGACCCGGGGATTGCCCCGGAGCCGCGAAAGAGCCGTCAGGTGCCGCCCGCCGGCACAAAAGGAGGTAGCGTTATGAGATGCATACGACATGCCTTCACGCTCATCGAACTGCTGGTGGTCATTGCGATTATTGCCCTGCTCATGGCCATCTTGATGCCGGCTCTGGAACATGCTAAGACGCAGGCGCAGGAGATGAGGTGCCGGTCAAATCTACGACAATACGGCATCGTGCAATCGATGTATCTGAATGATTCGGACGGGCGCTTTCCCTCTGCCTGGTGCTCGCTGGTCCGGAACGAATATCCCGTCGGAGGGTATCAGCGTTACTGCCGATGGCATGATCCGAGATACCCTGCCGATGGTCCCCTCTGGAGGTACATGCCGGAGGATAAAGTCAACTTGTGCCCGACGTTCGCCACTCTGGCCAAGACCATGGGACAAATGCACCCCAGTCACGTTGCCTCGAATCCTATTGTCCCGTACTACAGCTATAGCATGAATTCCTATCTTGGCGCCAAGCGTGGCGACGCCTCCGGGTACTGCGCCGTGGATTCGACCGGGCGCGGCGGGGTCTACGCACTGGGCGAAATCACTCGGAGCAAGGACAAAGTGTTCTTCTTTGGCGAGGAGAACATGTGGTCAAGACCCGGCAACACAAACGTGCTCAACGACAATGCCTTGTGTCCCGACGCTCGCGACTGGTTCGGCACCTTCCACGGCGCCAAGCGTGGTGACTGGAATGGAGGCACAGCCAATGCCGTGTTCGTAGACGCCCACGTGGAGTCGGTCAAGTCCGGCTTGCAGACGCCGGACGGTGTCACGGCGGATAGAAGCACGGCTGACTTCGGCCGATATGAGAAATTCGGCTGGCCCCACGCTGATCCACCCAAGTAGCTGCAAGGCACTTACCATATTCACCGCGTTCTCCCCCATGGGGTGCGCCGAGTGTCTCTGTCCGTGCGCGGACATGCCAGCGGAGGTCTGCTCGAATCATCGTCGACTCTTCTGCTGCGGGACCGCGCGCGCGAGGATCAGCCATCTGGTTGTCGCAGTAATGCGGCTGTGCCTGTTTCGTCTTTGCACGTTTCTCATGGTCGTGGTAGGTTACTGTCACTTCTCAGGATAACCGGCCGCGGGGTCCGGGTCGAGAAGTCCTCAAGGGCTCGTGGAGTCGGCGTTATGATGCATAGCGTGCTTCGGGCGTGTTCAATGGTCTTGCTGCTGGCCTTGGCTGGGCAATCAGCGGCGTCGGACTGGCCGCACTGGCGGGGGCCCTTCCTGAATGGCTCCGCGCCGGAGCAGAGCCTGCCCGATTCCTGGAGCCTGACGGACAACGTCTTGTGGGTCGCTCCATTGCCGGGCCCGAGCGCCGCGACGGCGATCATCTCCGGCGGCAGGGTCTTCATCAGCTCCACAGTCAAAGACAGTCCCGATCTGCTCGCGCTGTGCTTCGACGCCAAGACCGGGCGCGAGCTGTGGCGCAGGAAACTGGGTGAATCCACTCAGCGGATCCCCCGCAATACCATGACAACTCCGTCGCCGGCCACCGATGGCCGATATGTGTGTTTTCTTTACGGCTCCGGGCCGCTGGCAGGCCTGGACTTCGATGGCAATATCCTGTGGCAGCGCGACATCGAGGCGGAGTACGGCAGCATCTCGTGCCAGTTTGGCTACGGGTCCAGTCCGCTGCTATACGATGGCCGGCTGTTCGTCTCGGTGCTGCGCCGGGACAGGGCCTGGCGCGAGCCGATCAACAAGGAGCCGTTCGAGTCCTTCCTGCTGGCGGTGAACCCGGCCACGGGAGAGAACCTGTGGAAACACAAGCGGGTCACGGATGCCGTGGATGAGTCGCTCGATTCGTACGCCTCGCCCGTCGCGCATGAGAACGCCGGCCGGGCGGAGATCCTCCTGATCGGGGGTGACTACGTCACGGCTCACGAGCCGCAGACGGGCCGGGAACTGTGGCGATACGGATATGACACCGAGAGGAATACCAAATGGCGGCTGATCTGCTCGGCCGTCACGGGGGCCGGGCTCATCTTTGGCGTCCAGCCTCGCGGCGACAATGAGCTTTTCGCGATCGAGAGCGGCGGCTCGGGGACATTGTCCAAAGAGCACGTGGCTTGGACTTACAAGGGGCCCACGCCGGACGTGTCCACGCCGCTCTTCTATCGGGGAAACCTCTACGTCTTGGACGGTGTGGAGCGCCGCGCCGTCGTCACCTGCTTTGAGCCCCAGACCGGCCGGGTCAAGTGGCAAGGCAAGATCGGCGGAAATCCTCCCTGGCGGGCATCGCTCACCGCCGCTGACGGGAAAATCTACTGCATCAACGAGGACGCCCAGGCCGTCGTGCTTGCCGCTGGCGACGACGAATTGAAGGTGCTGTCCCGCACCGACATGCAGGATGGACCGGTCCATGCCTCGATTGCCATCGCCGACGGACACCTGTTCATCCGTACCGCCGGCAAGCTCTTCTGCATCGGCAGATGACCGGCAATCATTGCCTGCGCCGGCTTTGTCGTCCTGATTTCGGTTTCGCAGGACCGGGGATTTCGTGTACACTCATGGTTTGTCACGGCCGCGGCCAAATCAGCAGCAGCCGCGTGGAATCGGCGACTCTTGACGGCGCCGGGGCCAGGGGAGATTGGATGGGATGATTGTATTGCGACCGCCATTGAATGAAGCCCAGGTGCGGCGGCTCAGAGTGGGTCAGGAGGTGGCTGTCAACGGCGTTGTCTATACGGCCCGCGACATGGCCCACAAACGGCTGTGCGAGGCCTTGGATCGGGGCGAGGAGCCTCCTATCCCGCTGGAGGGGGCAATCATCTACTTTGTGGGGCCGACGCCGGCCAGGCCGGGAGCGGTCATCGGGGCCGCCGGACCGACGACCTCCGCCCGCATGGACCCGTTCAGCCCCAAGCTGATCGCCCACGGGTTGCGGGCCATGATCGGCAAGGGCTATCGCAACGAGGAGGTTCGCAAGGCATTGCAGCAGTACGGCGCCGTGCATTTGGCCACGCTGGGCGGGGCGGGGGCCCTGTTGAGCCGGCATATCGCTCGGGCGGAAGTCGTCGCCTACGAGGACCTGGGCACCGAGGCCATCCGCCGGCTGGAGGTGGTTGATTTCCCCGCCGTCGTCGCGTATGATGCGGCCGGGGGCAGCGTGTACGATTTGAAAAACGGAGTGTCTGGAGTCTGAGATGCAAGTAGCGCTATTAGGATTGATGCAGTCGGGCAAGAGCACGCTTCTGTCGGCGATCAGCGGCAAGCAGATTCCGCCGGGCGGCGCGATGGGGATTGAAGAGGCGATCGTGGCCGTGCCCGATGAGCGGTTGGACTGGCTCACCAAGCTCTACAAACCCAAGAAGACGGTTCGCGCGACCATCGATGCGCTCGACGTCCCCGGCTTCGATTTCACCAGTGACCACGGGCGGACCGCTGCCAGGCGCCTGATCGGGCAGATTCGGACCGTGGATATGCTCGTGTTCGTCATTCGGGCGTTCGAGGATCCGGCGGTGCCGGCCTACCGTGACAGCGTGGACCCCAAGCGGGATCTGGCCGAGCTGCGGACAGAGATCTTGCTGTCAGACCTGGAGCTTGTGACCACCCGGATCGAGAAGCTGGAAAAGCAGGTGACCAAGCCCACCAAGACGCAGGCGCATGACAAGGCCGAGCTTGCGCTGCAGAAGAGATTGCAGGAGGCCATCGAGTCGGAGAAGCCGATCAGCTCCGTGGTCGAGACCGACGACGAGCGGGCAATGATCAAATCGCTGGGGTTCCTCACGCTCAAGCCGATCGCGGTAGTGGTGAACGTCGGCGAGGACGATCTCGACCGCAAGATCGATCTCGGTGGCGCCATCGATGAGACTGTCCCTGTAGTGACCCTGTCGGCGAAGATCGAGCTGGAGCTGGCCCAGTTGGACGAGGAGAGCCGCAAGGCGTTTATGTCCGATCTCGGGATTCAGGAGTCCGCGGCCGGCAAGTTCGTCAAGATCTGCTACGCCGCCACGGGCCTGATCAGCTTCCTGACCGTCGGTGACGACGAGGTGCGGGCCTGGCCCATCAAGAACGGTACGATCGCGGTCGATGCGGCCGGTAAGGTGCACAGTGACATCAAGCGGGGTTTCATCCGCGCTGAGACGATGGCCTACGATGAGATCAAGGCGCTGGGCGACGAGAAGGCGGTCAAGGCGGCGGGCAAAATGCGGCTCGAAGGCAAAGAGTACGTCGTGAAGGATGGTGACATCATCAACTTCCGATTCAATATTTAGAGCAATCACGACAGAGGAGTTCCGCAATTCATGAAAGCTGCCGTACTGACGGGTATTCGCCGGATGGAGGTGAAGGACGTACCCGATCCGAAGATAGAAAAGGACACGGACGTCCTGTTGAAGATCGAGAGAGTAGGGGTTTGCGGCTCGGACGTGCATTACTTTGAGACCGGCCGCATCGGCTCGCAGGTCGTGAAGTTCCCGTTCATCGTAGGCCACGAGTGTGCCGCGACCGTGGCCCGTGTCGCAAAGATGGTGAGGCGGGTTCACGTGGGGGATCCCGTGGTTGTCGAGCCTGCCGTCTCATGCCACGACTGCGACCAGTGCAAGCGGGGTCGGGAGAATACCTGTTTCAAGCTGCGGTTTCTCGGCACGCCGGGACAAGGTGACGGCTGCCTCAGCCAATTCATCGTCATGCCGGAGGAGTGCTGCTTTCCGACAAACGGCAAGCTTACGATGGAGCAGGGGGCTCTTTGCGAGCCGCTGACTATTGCGGTCTACGCCGTCAAGCAGTCGCATCTGCCCGCCGGGGCGGACGTGGCGATCCTCGGCGCCGGGCCAATCGGTCTGAGCTGCATGACCGTCGCCAGGGCCCAGGGCGCACGCGACTGCTACATGACGGAGAAGATCCCCGAGCGGATCAAAATGGCTAAGAACAACGGGGCGACGTGGGTCGGCAACCCGCTGAAGGAGGACGTCGTCAGCGCGATACTGAAGCAGCAGCCGCTGGGCGTGGACATCGCCTACGAATGTGCCGGACAGCAGGAGACGATCGATCAGGCCGTCGATCTGCTCCGGGCCGGTGGCACGCTGATGCTGGTCGGCATTCCCCGCGAGGACCGAATTTCGCTTTCCATCGACAAAATCCGCAGAAAAGAGGTAACGATTATCAACGTGCGCCGTCAGAATGGCTGTACGCAGGCGGCCATGGACCTGATTGCATCGGGCCGGGTGAGCGTCGACTTCATGGTTACCCACCGCTTCAAGCTGGACCGCGTGCAGGACGCCTTTGAGATGGTCGCCGGCTACAGGGACGGGGCGGTGAAAGCCATGATCGAGATGTAAGGCCATGGGCAGCGGGGTGCAGATCAAGAAGGCCGGCATCGTAAGTATCGGCAACGAGTTGCTGAACGGGCGGACCGTCGATACGAATGCCGCCTATATCGCCCGCAGGCTGGTAGCCGCCGGGGTGCCGATCGTCGGCACGTATGGCGTTCCGGACGAGCAAGGGGCGATAACACGCGCGCTTGAGCTGGCGACGGGCCAGGCCGATATTGTGGTCATCACGGGTGGCCTCGGCCCAACCGACGACGATGTGACTCGCCAGGCGATGGCCGAATTCCTGGGCGTCGAACTGGTGCTTCACGAGGATCTGCTTGCGAAGATTCGCGAGTTCTTCGACCGGCGGGGAGTGCCGATGCCCCCGAGCAATGCGGTTCAGGCACATCTGCCGGCTGGCGCCAAGGTGATCGAGAATGAGATTGGGACCGCCCCGGGAATCGAAGCACAGAAGGGCGGAACTGCGATGTTTGCCCTGCCCGGCGTACCGGCGGAGATGGAACGGATGCTGAAGGCCTCCGTTTTGCCCCGGGTACGCGAGTTAGCGGACTCCCAGGCGGTCGCCACCAGGTATCTAAAGTGCTTCGGGGCCGGCGAGTCCACGATCGCCGCGATGCTCGGCGACGCCATGCAGCGGGGCAGGAACCCGCTGGTCAACTGCACGGTGCAGGCCGGCGTAATCACTCTGGAGGTAGTCGCTACCTCGACGGACCGCGGCCAAGCCGAGAAGATGGCGGCACGGGAAGAGGCGACGATTCGCCGGGTACTGGGCAGGCTGATCTATGGTGAGGGGGACCAGACCCTCGCCGAGGTTGTGGGTAAACGGCTGGCACAGGCGGGCAAGACCATAGTCGTGGCGGAATCCTGCACCGGGGGACTTCTCGCAAAACTGATTACGGACATTCCTGGTTCGAGCCGATATTTTCTCTGCGGCTGGATTACGTACAGTGATGAGGCCAAAACCCGGGATTTGGGTATCCCCCGCGAGCTGATCGCGACGTATGGCGCGGTGAGTGAGCAGGTGGCAGAGGCGATGGCCGACGGGGCCCGACGCAACGCCGATGCGGATTTTGCCCTCGCCGTTACGGGTATTGCCGGACCCGATGGAGGAACTGAACAAAAGCCTGTAGGTCTTGTATATATTGCGTTAAGCAGTCGGAACGGCACGGACATATCAAGATTCATCTTCTCCCATGACAGAGGCTTAGTACGACTGCGGGCGGCGCAGACGGCTTTGGACCTGCTTCGCCTGAGGCTGGCCATTTGACTTAGCCAACCGGACGCGATATAATACTAAGGGACCGGTGGAACCAACCAGGTGAGGTTTGTATGGCCAAAGAGCGCAGGCACCTAGGGGAAATCCTGTTTAAGGCCGGACTGGTCGAGAAACAGGCCCTGATCAACGCCATCAAGACCGCCAAGTCGAGCAACAAGAGGCTGGGGCAGGTGTTGATGGAATTGGGCCTGATCAATGAAGAAACGCTCACCAAGGCCATCGCCAAGCAATTCGGCCTCAAGTACGTCGATCTGGATCAAATCCCGATCCCCCCGGACGCCACGAAGATCATACCGGAAGACCTGATAAAGCGGCATAATATCCTGCCCCTGAGCGTGAGCGATGGGAAACTCAAGCTCGTGATCAGCGACCCGATGGACCTGGATATGATGGACTCGGTCCGCCTGCGTCTGAACAAGGAGCTGGAGCTTCACCTCGCCAGTCCCACGAAGATCCGGTCCTATATCGATACTCTGCTGAAGGACGAGGCCCCAGGCAAGGAGGGCGATGACCGGCTCAGGCACAGCATCGACGCCACGGCTGCGGAACTGGCGGAGGTTGGCAACGAACTTGCGGCCGAGGCGTTGCGAATTCAGGCGGGCGACGACGGCGACGAAGGTCCCGTCATCCGCCTTGTAAACCTCATTATCGATACAGCCTACCACATGCGGGCGAGCGATATTCACGTCGAGCCGATGTCCGATCGCGTGCGCATCAGGTATCGCGTCGATGGTGTCTGCCTGGTAAAGGACAATATCCCCAAGACCATGCAGGCGCCGCTGGTCGCGCGTCTGAAGATTCTGTCGGGCATGGATATTGCGGAAAAGCGGCTGCCGCAGGACGGCCGTATCTCGCGCAATATTGGGGGTCAGGACATCGATTTCCGCGTGTCGTCCCTGCCGGGCGTACACGGCCCCAGCGTCGTGCTGCGTATTTTGCGTCCCGACGCCGTGAATATCGGCATTGAGTCCCTGGGATTCGAGCAGGACAACTACGAACAGTTTCAGAAGATTATCAAGAGGCCCAACGGGATCTTCCTGGTGACGGGGCCCACCGGTAGCGGCAAAACAACGACCCTTTATGCGGCTTTGCAGGAGTTGAACAAGCCGGATAAGAAGATCATCACGGCCGAGGACCCCGTCGAGTACAACTTTGCAGGCATGAACCAGTGTCAGGTCAAGGAGGAGATTGGACTGACATTCGACAGGATCCTGCGGTCCATGTTGCGACAGGCGCCGAATATCATCCTCGTCGGCGAAATCCGCGATAGCGCCGTGGCGGACATCGCAATCCAAGCCGCCTTGACTGGACACCTGGTATTCAGCACACTGCACACAAACGACGCCTGCGGTGCCATTACGCGTCTGATCGATATGGGCGTCAAGCCCTTCCTTGTAGCCAGCTCGATCCAAGCCATTATGGCACAACGACTTATACGCATCATCTGCAAGAAGTGCAAGGTGGTGGATGAGCATCCGGACCCACAGCACCTGCGTCTGCTGAACATCAACCCGGCGGAGCTGAAGGATCATCCCGTGTACAAGGGGGCGGGTTGCAGCGCCTGTCACGGGACGGGGTTTAAGGGCCGACTCGGCATTTTTGAGATGGTCGAGATGAACAACGAGCTGCGTGAATTGGCGTTTAAGAGGGCCCCGACGAGCGACCTGCGGCGGGCGGCGAAGGCCACGGGCATGCGCACGCTCATGGAAGACGGAAGACTCAAGATTTTCAAGGGCGTCACGACGCCGGCAGAGGTTTCGGAGACCGCACAGGCGGAAGGCATACAGGTCGAGTAGCGGTGATTTTGGGCAAGAGGATCAGCAAATGGCAGCATTGAACATGGATCGACTACTCCAGGCGTGCGTGACGCAGGGGGCATCCGATATTCACATCAGCGTGGGCCGGCCGCCGGTCCTGCGCATCGACGGACACCTCAGGTCGCTGGAGACCAAGGTGATCGAGCCGGATGACAGTGCAGGTCTGATGAAGAGCATTACGCCGGAAAGGTGCCAGCAGGAACTGCAAGAGGAAGGCGGTACTGACTTCGGCTTTGCCTTCGGTGATCTCGCCCGGTTCCGCGTGTCCGTCTTCCGGCAGAAAGGCAACATCTCCATCGTTCTGCGTCAGATTCCAAACAAGATTATGACGTTCGAAGAGATTGGCTTGCCGAAGATTTGTGCGGCCCTGTGTCGGCGTCCCCGTGGGCTGTTCCTGGTCACCGGCCCAACGGGAAGCGGGAAAACGACCACACTGGCCACGATGATCAACTACATCAATGAGAATTTCGATCGCCACATCGTGACCGTCGAGGACCCTATCGAGTACTACCATGCGCACAAGAAGTCTATCATCAACCAGCGTGAGGTCGGCGTCGACGTGCCGAGCTTCAGCGAGGCATTGAGACGCGTCCTGCGTATGGACCCGGACGTGATTCTCGTCGGCGAGTTGCGAGATCTGGATACGATCGGCAACGCGATCCGTGCTGCGGAAACAGGACACTTGGTCTTCAGCACCGTGCACACGACAAGTGCGGCCGGCACTATCAACCGAATTATCGACGTGTTCCCGGTGGACCAGCAGGAGCAGATTCGTACCCAGCTCAGCGGCAACCTGATTGCGGTTCTGAGCCAGGAACTGTGTCCATTGGCGACGGGGCGAGGCCGCGTGGCTGCGTACGAGTTCATGGTTGTGACCCCGGCCATTGCGAACCTCATTCGGGAGAACAAGACATACCGCATCGATTCCAGCATCCAGACGGGGAAGAAGCTGGGCATGCAACTACTGGATGAGCACCTCTGGACCCTTTACGACGCGGGTCGAATTACACTTGAGGAAATGCTGGACAAGGGCCGTCAGCCGGGAGCGCTACAGCAAAAGGCCGTGGCGAAGTTGGGCGCCGTCAAGGGCAAGGCGCTGAAGAAGAAGGCTGCTGAGGCAGCTATGGAACTGGAGGATATCGGACCTATCCTCAAGACGTAGTCACCACAGAGACGCCCCAGGGGGAGGGTGCAGGAACCTGTGCGCGACCCGATGCAGCGAGGCTATTATCGAACAGGCCGGTGATGGGCTGGTGTGAGTACGGTGTGGGCCCAGGTGTTGGTGGCTGGATGGGACCGGCTCCCGGAGTAGGTTGGGCGACTCGGGGGTGCTCGCAAGCGGCGGGTGACGGCTGTGCCTGGTGGGCGTCGCAGCGGTGGAGGCATGGGAGGTCTTCTACAGGTCCGAGGGGCTAGGTTCATGCGTTGGTCGTCAGTTCACAGGCGTCTCATTAACCGGGTGTCCAATTCATAATTTTCTGATAAATCACCATTTACTGTGCTATAGTAGAGACGTAGAGTGATACATGGTGTTTGAGGGTCTCGGGATATGGGCAAGATGAAATCAGTCGAGAAGTTCCCGCCAGTCGAGCAGCTCCGGGGCCGGCCGCTGGGCCGAATCCTGATAAAGATGGGCATTCTCAGCAGGGAGAAGGTCCATGAATGCCTCGAGATCCAGAAGCAGCGAGGGGGGGACGTGCGTCTGGGGCAGATACTGCTGGAACTGGGACTGGTTGACGAGATGCACCTTCAGGTGGCGCTGGCCGCGAAGCGGGGGATGGAGTACGTGAGCATCGACGGGTTGACGATCCCGGCGGAGGTGATCGAGAAGGTGCCGGCCCAGATGGCGAAGACGTACCACATCATCCCCGTGGAGTACAACAAGGAGAAGAACGACTTGGCGGTGGTCTTGGACAACGTGGAGAATTTCCGGGCCACGGACGACCTTCGGACGCTGATGGGCTTCAACGTAACGGCCAAGATCACAGATCGTGACGCTCTGGAAAGTGCCCTGACCAAGTATTACGAGACCCAGGATGAGGGGATCACCGAGCTGATTGACGAGATTCAATCGGACGCGTTCCTGGCGGAATTCGAGGGAAGAAACGCAAGCATCGACCTTGATGAGCTGAAAGAGCTGTCGGAGTCGAACCCGGTGAAGAAGCTTCTGAACCTGGTGCTTTTGCAGGCGATCCGGGACAAAGCGTCCGATATTCATTTTGAGCCGTTCGAGAACGAATACAAGATGAGATACCGGATCGACGGTGTTCTCTACGAGATGATTCCGCCGCCGAAGTACATCGCTGCGGCCCTGAGCTCTCGAATCAAGGTTATGGCCAGCCTGGACATCGCAGAGCGGCGTCTGCCGCAGGACGGCAGAATCTCGCTGACCGTGCAGGGTAATCCGGTGGACCTGCGTGTGAGCGTTCTGCCGACGATGTTCGGCGAGAGTGTAGTCTTGCGCGTGCTGGACCGCAGCCAGTTGAGCTTCGATCTGGAGAAGCTAGGGCTTAGGCCGCGAGATGTGAAGGTCGTGCGTCAACTCATCCACAGGCCCAACGGGATCATCATTGTGACGGGACCGACGGGTTGCGGCAAGACGACCACGCTTTATTCGGCGTTGAGCGAGTTGAACAGCATTGATGTGAAAATCATCACGACAGAAGACCCTGTCGAGTACGATATCGACGGCCTGATTCAAGTCCAGATGAAGCCCGACATTGGCTTGACCTTTGCCCGCTGCCTGAGGTCCATCCTGCGTCAGGACCCGGACATCATTCTGGTCGGTGAGATTCGTGACCTTGAAACTGCGGAAATCGCTGCTCAGGCGTCCCTGACTGGTCACCTCGTCTTTACGACGCTGCACACTAACGACGCACCCAGTACGGTTGCGCGTCTGTTGGATCTGGGTGTCGAGCCCTTCCTGCTTACGGCGACGGTGGAAGGAATCTGCTCCCAGCGGCTGGTGCGAAAGATATGCGCGAGCTGCAAGACAGCGTACGAGCCGAACGAGGTGCAATTGAGGGAGCTCAGGCTGACGGAGGAGGACATCAAGGGCAAGAAGTTCTATTACGGGCGGGGCTGCAACAAGTGCAATGGGACCGGCTACCGGGGGCGAACGGGCATTTTTGAGATCATGACGTTCGATGATGAGATTCGCGATCTGATCATGAATCGCGCGTCGACGAACGTGTTACGCACGGCGGCGGAGAAGAAGGGCATGGTGCTGTTGCGAGAGAACGGGTTGGCGGCCATCTACGACGGAATCACGTCGATCGATGAGGTCGTGAAAGAGACGATCAGCGAGGGATAAGGATTCTGCGGTCAGCCAGAGACTGGATGGGAAAGTGAGGTAGGAAGATGCCGGTATTCCAATATGTGGCACTGGACTCGCAGGGCGTTGAGGTCAAGGACGAGGTCGAGGCGCTGAGCGAGAAGGAAGCGATCAGCAAGATTCGCAACATGGGGTACTTCCCCACAAAGGTGCGGTCCAAGGCGGCGGCCAAGGTGGGGGGCAAAGCGGCTGCGCGGACCCAGAAGAGGCGTGGGGCGGGTGCCCGAGTCAAGTCCAAGTACATCTGCCAGTTCGCCAGGCAACTGTCGACGTTGCAGGATGCCGGGCTGCCGATTCTTCGCTCGCTGCGAATCCTGCAGGAGCAGCAGAAGGGGTCATTCAAGAGGATCATCGGATACGTCGCGGATGACATCGAGGGCGGCTCGACGTTGTCGGAGGCAATGGCGAAGTACTATCGTGCGTTTGACCGGCTGTTCGTGAACATGGTGGCGGCGGGAGAGACGGGCGGCGTGCTCGACCTGATTCTTGCACGTATTGCTGACTTCAAGGAGAAAGCGATCCGGCTGAAGGGGCGTGTCAAGAGCGCGATGATTTACCCGTGCGTCGTGCTGTCGGCGGCGTTCCTGATCCTGCTGGGCCTGATGAAATTCGTGATTCCGTCGTTCAAGACGGTACTGGAGGAGATGGTGGAGGGTCAGCTCAACCCGGTGACCCAGACGGTGCTGGGGATCAGCGGCTGGATTGCGTACCAGTACGGCTGGGCCGTGATGATTGCCGTGCCGATCGTGATCATCTTCATCTTGAAAACGGTGCGACGGTTCCGTACCGGCCGCCTCGTGCTGGACATGGTCACGCTGCGACTGCCCGTTATCGGGCAGATCTCCAGCAAGGTCTCCATCACGCGATGGACCCGGACACTCGGCACCTTGATCAGCGCCGGTGTGCCGATCCTCGACGCCCTCAACGTGACCCGGGAGACGGCGGGCAACGAAGTCTATGCAAACATGCTGGGCGCCGTCCACAACTCCATTCGCCAGGGCGACACGTTCGCCGGGCCGCTGCGACAGTCCAAGACCGTGGACTTGCTCGTCTGCAACATGGTGGCCGTCGGCGAGGAGACGGGAGATCTGGACAAGATGCTCCTGAAGGTCGCGGACAACTACGATGAGCAGGTCGATGTGCTTGTCGGCAGCCTGATGTCGATGCTGGAGCCGATCATGATCCTCTGCCTCGGCGCCACCGTGATGACGATCGTGCTGGCCGTGTTCCTGCCCATGATTCAGGTCATTACGAGCTTGAGCTCGGCAACATAATCGCAGTCCGGAGAAACCAAAGGCACCTTTATCTGAAGGAGAACCCTATGAGACCCGTCGCGAAGAAAGCCAAAAACAGAGGAGCATTCACCATCGTGGAACTGCTGACCGTGATGAGCATCATCGTGATCCTGATCGGTCTGCTGGTTCCGGCCCTGAACAAGGCAAGGCGGTACGCCACATACGTGAAGCAGAAGGCGATGCTTCACAGCATGGACGCGGCCATTGAACTGTTCAACAACGAATACGGCGGCTATCCGCCTTCCACCGGCCTGGATGACTCGCCGGCAGCGACGCCCTACTGCGGAGCCATGAAGCTATGCGAGGCTCTTATGGGACAGGATCTGCTCGGGTTCCATTCGATCTCCGTGTTCCGCGCGAACGGACTGGATTCGACGGGGACGATCCAGCTCTATCCGCCGTTACCAATCCAGGATAACCTCCGCGCGAGGAAGGGGCCCTATCTCGCGGCCGAAAGTGCAAATGCTTTCCCGATGGAGAATATCTACGGGGCCTCCAAGGTGGCGCCCTTCCTGCCCAAGAGTTATGTGCTGTGCGATGTCTATGATCGTCAGATGGCGTCGGGGATGAAGACAGGCATGCCCATCCTGTACTACAAAGCCAATACCGCCAACAACCTTCACGATCCCAACCTGGCGCCGACCATCACAGATGCCAAAGGCAACATCTACAACTATTGGGACAATCAACAATTGGTCAATCTTGGCAAGCCATGGGAATCCGGCGGACAGACGACTGCTCATGCACTGGCCAATCCTCAGCGTTTCTACAGGAACACGCAGAATCATATGATCCAGACGGCGAAACAGCCCTACAGATCGGATGAATACATCCTGCTGTCCGCGGGGTGGGACGGCGAGTATGGCACGGCCGACGATATCTTCAACTTCGAGTGGAAGTACAGGCAATAGGCGGATCGTACCCTATATGGGAAGGGGCTACCCGTGAAAACGAAAAGATCAGGCCTGACGGTAATCGAGATCCTGGTCGTGGTGGGGATCATCGCCACTCTCGTCGCGATCCTGGTTCCGGCGATGAGCATGGTGAAGAACACAGCCAGGGAGGTGAAGCAGAAGGCCCAGTTCACGGCGATCGACTTGGGTCTGGCCGCCTTCCGGAATGACACCGGGGACTACCCCCCGTCGGACTGGTGGAACCCGGCCATGCCCGCGGCGCCGCAGGACTACTGCGGGGCCCAGAAACTGGCCGAAGCGATGGTCGGCTGGGACCTGCTTGGCTTCCATCCGGATTCCGCCTGGCGGGCCGACGGACTGGACAGCCAGGCCGGGCCCGGGACATACGATCCGCTGAAGGTCAATGCGCCCTCCGTGACCCTACAGAAGCGAAAAGGACGCTACGTCGAGCTGGAAGTGGCCAATGCGTTCAGGCTCGGCGAGACGCTGCCCGGCGCGCGGGACGGGTTGTTCATGGATACCGCACCGTTGGCGAAGAACACACACGTGCTTTGCGACGTTTTCGAGGTGCCTGAGAGAAAGGTTCGGCTCGCCAGCGGCAGGATGGTGGCTCCAGGGACACCCATTCTATACTACCGGGCCAACCCGGCGAATAAAACGATCAGCGCACCGGCGCTGCCGGAGAATCGCACCTATAATCTGCGCGACAATCTTCCGCTGATCGGGCTGGGCAGACTGGCGGATGCCGCGCAGCCTGTGGGTTCGCGGCGGGTGCATCCGCTTCACCCACTGGCGCCGGTGGACCCGCGGCTGCCTTCGCCGATCGATTTCTATGATTACATTCGCGACCCGAAGATCGAGGCGCAGCCCTGGCCGTACAGGCCTGATTCCTACATCCTGATCAGTGCGGGACCTGACGGCCTCTACGGCACGAGCGACGATCTCTGCAACTTCGCGAGAAAATAGTGCGCATCCTGGACCTGAACGGCTGATGTGACCTATGACCGACGTGAGGCATAAAGGCGGATTCACACTGGTCGAGATGCTGGTCGTCGTGGGCATCATCGCGATGCTCGCCGGCATCGTGACGGTGGTGACCCTCCGCGTGGACAGCCAGTCCAAGGAGAATGCTCTCGCGAATATCTTCGGTGTGATCAAGGGCGCGTTGCGGGAATATTTCGAGTTTACCGGAGGATTTCCCGCACAGCCCGAACGCAACTCTGCGAATGCGGCGGCACATATGGAGCTGATGTACAAGGAGCTCGACCGGGTGCCTGCCTCGCGGGAGATTCTTAAGGGCGTGAACGGCACGTTGATCAAGGATTACAAGAAACAGCCGGATGTCCCGAAGATTTGCGACCCGTGGGGAACCGTGCTGGACTACGTCTATACCCCGGGCAACAAGGGCGACAATTTTCCGGAGTTGATCTCGGCCGGGCCGGACAGGAAATTCGGCACCGGCGACGACATCAGCAGCAAGGGCAAATGACAGGGCCCCGGCTGCGTCGACAGGAAACCGACGACTCAATGAGAATGGCAGCCATGGACAGTCGAGCGCAAAAGGCAGTTGGTTTGACGCTCATCGAGATGACGCTGGTCGTCGCGACGATCGCGCTGCTGGTGGGCCTTGCGCTGCCGGCGGTTCGTGCCATGGTTGATTCCTTCCAGTCCGAAGGCGGCGCCAAGAGCGTGATTCACGCCGCTCTGAGTTCCGCGAGGGCCATGGCGGTGACTCACCAGAGGTACGTCGGCGTGCGATTCCAGAAGGCCTGCACGTCGGACGACCCGCTGGACCCGCTCAAGGGCCTGCTCGACGCCCAGCAGTACATGGTGTTCATCGTCAAGGAGGAGCCCAAGACCATCAACCTGGCGAACGGCTTCCGGGCCCTCGAGGGACATGAGCCGATCAAGCTGCCCGACACCATGGGCGTCATGGACCTGACGCGCGTCAAGAGCGACGCGGACCTCGATAGGGACAAACCGAATTTGTTGAGCGACGCCACGACGTTCTCCATCGTGTTCTCGCCCTCGGGCAAGCTGGTTGTGCACGACGTTCGGGTCCGCAACAAGGATGGGGAATACCGGGCGGACAATTCGACCGGATCGACGAAGGCTTCGACGGATGACATCTTCAACTCCGTGCCCAACATCATCACGTACAGGCGTGGAATGTTCGTGCAGGATGACTACTCCAAGACGCTGGATCCGAATCAGAAGGACGCCCTGGAGTATGGCCTGGGTCCGGAGGCCAGCCGCATGAGTTTTGTGATTTACGACCGTCAGGCCTTCCGCCGGGCGTATGAACGCAAGGCGCCATGGACGGCCTGCCTGAGTGCACTGGGCCCCAGAGCCCTGTACGTCAACCAGTACACCGGCGACCTCATGTCGTCGCGATGACAGGTGAGTATGCAGCGGGAATTGCGACAATCCGGATTCTCACTGATGGAAACGCTGCTGGCTGTGGGCACGCTGGCGGTGGGGATGCTGTTCATCGGCGGCACGTTCATGACGGGCGTCTATTTGTCGACGGTCTCCACCGAGCGGACGATTGCCGCGGTGGCGGCCCAGGAGGCCTTTGCCAAGATTCGGGTATACGGCCTTGACCCGAACGACCCCAATCTCAAGAGCAACGCCTTCGTGCCGTACGACCAGGTCAGGGCGATTCCGACGGTCGAGTTCCTGTACCCTTCGACGTGGGATGCACCGGCCAGCCAGTACTCGTGGTCGGCGATCTGCAAGCCGGTGAGTGCCGACAATCGCCTGGTCCAGGTGACAGTGTTCGTCTGTCGCCAGACCGGCGCGCACATGAAATACTGGGTGCGCAAGACCGGCGCCACGGCCTCGCAGCTCGACCTGTCGGACCGGCCCCATCCCGTGCGTGTAACGATCGTGCAGAACGCAGGACAGAACAACGACGAAGCCTCGATCGTGGACGCCGTGACCACGGATACGACGGACGAGCGCACGTTCATCAACGATGGGACCTCCCTTGTGGACGACGCCACGGGACAAGTCTACCGCGTCCTGACGCGTTTTGCGGACCAGCCGGACAAGATCAAGCTGGACCGGCCGTGGACCGGCGGGGCCCTTACGCCGCCCGCAGGAGGAGGCGTCTGGGTCATGCCGCCGGCCAGCGGCAGCGGCCGTGATCCTCTCGTCGCTGTCTACCAGGAGACTCTCAGGTTCTGAGAAGAAGCCATGCGAAAGGCATTCACACTGATAGAGCTTGTGGTGGCCCTGGGGATTCTGGCGCTGATCTTGTCGTTCGCCGGAATGATCTTCCGGGTCAGCATCGAGTCGCAGCGGATGGCGATGGCCAATGCGGAGATCTTGCAGAAGCTCCGCACCATCACCGAGCAACTCGATTCCGACTTGCGCGGGCTCCGCAAGGATGGCGAGGTCCTCGTCTTCTGGCGAGCGATGCGCAAGCCCAACTACACGCCTCCGACTCGGAATCACCCCTCTGCATTCGAGCGGTCGGATACGATCTCGTTCTTTGCCAACGGCGATTTCTACAGCTACAACCTGAATCCTCCCGTCCGCGGCAATACGGCGAGAATCTGCTACACGCTGGCGAGCCTGTCAGGCGGCCCCGGAATGGAGCCCAACCGGCCGGCGGCGCAGAAGCCGCAGAAGCGCATCCTGGCGCGAACGCAACACATCCTGCTGCCGCCGCCGAACTCCATCGATCCGAACGATCCGCTGGGCATGCAGAAGTTCAGCGACAGCCAGTGGCAGGATTGGAACAGCGTTCAGCAGTCGGACGGAATCTCGCTGAGAGGCTGGCAGCTCATGTCGGACGCCGTGAAGGCCGACGTGATCTCGGTGATCGGCGACATCATGGTCGGGAGCGACACCGGCCTGGGCGGGAGTGAGAAGAACAAGGTGGCGGGGGGAGTCCAGTTGGATCGCACAAGGCCCGACTCCCTGCCGGCGCTGCTGTGCGAGGGGGTGGGACAATTCGAGGTCCAGGGCTGGAACGACGCCCAGCATCGCTGGATTCCGGAGATCGATCCGGACGGCGACGGCGTTCTGACGGACGATTCCGATTTCATTCTGGACGGCAACGATCTTCACCCCTCGCTGATCCCCGGCATCCGGTATCCCGATGGGCCGTACGTTCTGAGGACATTTTCCGCCGGCAGGACCAACGCGGACTTCCGCGATATCCCCGGCCTCGGACGTGCGATGAAGTTCACCTTTACCCTGTATGATTCCAGGGGCCTGATACCGAATGGCAGGACGTTCACACATATCGTGTACCTGGATAACTGATGGGGCGGCAATGACGGCGTGCATGAGACAATCATCGAAAGACACCTGTCGCGGCTCGGCCCTGATCCTGACGGTCGTTCTGACGAGTCTGCTGGCGATCGTGGGCGTGCTGTTCCTCATGACGGCGCGGATCGACAAGATGGCGACGTCGGCGACCACGGAGAATCGCACGCTGACATTCGCCGTCGATACGGTCCTGGCCCGCATCGACGAGGCGCTGGTGGAGGACACGCCGGGCGTCTCGAAGAACCAGGAGTACTATGACTACCCCGATGGCAACGATCCGTGGCTGGCGGAGCTGGAGCCGTACGGCGCTTTGGGCGGACCCTACTACTGGCGGCAGATCAGCAACCTGGGGGGCCTGGTCGGCGGGGCCACGCGCGATGTCCAGATCGACGCCGTTGGAGAGCGCGACCCCGTGGCAGACCCGAACTCCGGCGTGACGAATGCCGACCCGGATGGTGATGGCGCCGGGGACGCCCGGTGGTTCGAGTTGCCGGGCATGACGTCGAGCAAGGGCAAGCCGATCTATGCGGCCGTCCGCCTGGTGGACAATGGCGGGATGCTGAATGTCAATACGGGGTACAAATGGGACCCCAACGGCCAGGACGCGCAGGGATTCGATCCAAACAAGGTGGACGGGCACAGCCAGCTTCAGGTCAATATCCTGTCGCTGGCGGCCGGACCCCGGAACCGGTGGACGCCGAAGGATGAAGCGTCGCTGCTGGGGGCTCGCGCCAACAACACGTCCGGCCCGGCCGCGCTGGACATGGCCGCCTACGAGCGCGAAGTGATCTGGAAGTACGACTGGCCGGGAGGGACGTACACCCCGTTCGATTTGTCGGATGAGCTGGACCTTCGATATCGCTATCTGCTGGACCACAACGACATCATCACACGCGTGGACAGGGTCAAGCAGGGCGGCGGGTGGGGCCGGTTCAGCTCGTCATCGATGCCGCTGGAGTGGGGAGGCAAGGAACTGGACGCGTGGTTTGTGCGTGCGACGGGACAACGGTCCGATCCGAACGTCGATGCCAGCTATGCCTATCGGCATATCGCCACGACGCAGTCCATGGATCGGATCATCATGCCGAGGCGGGTGCCGATCGGGCCGGGGGTGGAGCCCGGCAGGATGGTCAATGTCAATACGGCGGGCGAGTATGCCATCAGCCAGGCGGTAACCGCGGCAATGGCCGACATGCATTTCAACCCGGCGGATTTCCCCGACCCGGCCCAGATCATTGCCAATCTCCTGGATTATATCGACGATGATTCCCGGATCACCGCACTGCCGGGGGCGACCACGACCTCCTCCTGGTACGGGTTCGAGCAGCCGTGCATCTACATCTCCGAGCTGGCCTACCGGTTCGTCCAGGATGTCACGGGGGTCCACCGGTCCTACGCCGTGGAGCTTTACAAGCCTTACTTCGAGGACCGCAACCCGAATCCCTCGGACCGTTCCTCCGATCAATGGATGCTTGTGATCGACAATCAGACGGGCCCGGATGTGAGCGTGCCGATCACGTGGTCGGGAACGAGGCGATTCCACGTGCTGCTGGCGGAGGACCCCGGTGCACCGCTGAAGCAGGACTACGTGATCTTCAACGATCCGGAGGAGCCGCAGGATCCGACCCCGCAATACGGATACACCCGCAATATCCAGCCGGTCGTGCAGTCGCTGGACGCGGCGGGCTTCAGCGAGGACGCCACTGTCGAATTGAGGCGGCGGGTCGGCGACACGGACCAGTGGGTCAGGGTCGATGTCAAGAAGGTCCCCAAGGGCTGGATGCAGGAGGACGGGACGGCCCGCAGCCTTCAGCGGGACGTCCGGCTGGATAAGTGCATCTTCCGCCTGTGGTCGTCCCAGGTCTCGGTGCCGAGCCTCGGCAACGCGATGAACAATTATGTGAGCACGGACCAGCGCAGCCTTCAGGCGCATCCGGCGAATCGGCCTCTGAGGAACATCGGAGAATTGGGCATGATCTTCGCGTGGAGCGCGTACGGCATCTCCGAGCAGGCCACTCCCGGTGCGGAGAATCTGCTGATCAATTTGCAGAATCCCGTGTACGCCAACCTGCTCAACTACCTCACGGTAATGGACCCGGCGGAGCATGGACAGCCTCTGAGCGAGACGCGAATCAAGGGCCGGATCAACATCAATACGGCGCCGGCGTTCGTCCTGGCGCAGCTCCCGTGGATGCGGTACCGGTACAATCCCACGACGCGAGCGGTGGAGGATACCTTCGACCGAGCCATGAAGATTGTCCAGTACCGGGACAAGAACCACGCGTTCAAAAGTACCGCGGGTTTGTTGCAGGTCCCCGAGATGCGCGAGCTCGGCTCCGATGGCGTCAGCAACCAGTTCGATGTGGCGCCGAGGGGGCCGGATCTTACGCCCGACCCAGTGGTTGATGATCTCGAGGAGCGGGACCTGATCTTCACTCGCATCAGCGACCTTGTGACCGTCCGCAGCGATATCTTCACGGCCTATATCCTGGTCCGGATCGGAACGGATGGGCCGCAGAAGAGGGTCATTGCGGTCCTGGACAGAAGTCGCGTGGAGTCGGACGGCGACCATGTCCGGATTCTCGCGTTGCAGCAGGTGCCCGATCCCCGGTGACGCGGGGTTACTCTCGAATCCATTCCAGCAGGCGGGGGTGCGCCTTGCGATTGGCCGCCAGAACGCGGAATGTCTCGCCATTGTAGCCATCGAGATCGACCGGGAAGAGCTGCTCTCCATTCCAGTCGGTGATCATCGCCCCGGCCGCCTGGGCAATCAGGGCTCCCGCGGCAATGTCCCAGAGTTTGGGCGTGCAAACAATTGTGCCCACGAGACCGCCGCGAGCCACGTACGCCAGGTGCAGGGCGGTTGTCCCAAAGTTGCGGAACCGGCACTTCTGAATCACATCGCAGACCCAGGGAGGTACATTGTCCTCGAAGTGGCTGTCGATCCCCACGCTGGTGAGTGGGCCGATGTCATCCTGCCCGGCGACGATGCTCCGGCCGTCCAACTGGGCCTCGCCTCCTTTGACCGCGGTGAACATGCTCTCCGTGGCAGGCTGGAAGATCACGCCGACGACCGGCTCGCCCTCAGACAGGGCGGCAATGCTGACGGCGAATACCGGGATTCCGTGGGCATAATTGTTCGTTCCGTCGATCGGGTCGATTGCCCACCAGATCGTGGGCTCGCCCAATGGCGGCCGCTTGAAAAGCTTGCCCTTGTCGCCTTCCTCGGCGATGAACCCGTGGTCGGGATAGGTCTCTCTGATCCGGCGGATGATGATGTTCTGGCATTGAGAGTCGGCCTGCGTAACCAGCTCGCTTTCGCCTTTTCGGACGGCCTTGACGTAGCTCATCTGCTCCATCGCGTGCTGGCCCGCCAGGCGTGCCGCCACGATGGCTGTCTCCAGCATCAGGCTTAAGTCCTGCTGTTCCAACGACATAGAGCACCCTTACTTCGGTCATTGACACGGTTCCACGCAGTTTCTATTCTACCGGTATGGTGCGGGTACGCCAACAGACAAATGGAACGGGAATGATCCGCCGGCCTACGGGCAGGCAGCGCCGGATTGCAGGGCTGATCACGGCGGGGGTCGTGATTTTGTTTGGGAGCCTGTGGCTGCTGCAACGGCTGCATTTCGATTTCGGCCTGCTCTTCGGTCCCTGCGGAATGAAACAGCGGACGGGCTTGCCTTGTCCGACCTGCGGGATGACCACCTCGGTCGTTGCCTTTTCGCGGGGCGATCTGCTCACGGCGTTCTACGTCCAGCCGGCGGCGGCCTTTCTCTGCTCAGCGCTGGTCGTGACGGCATTTTTCGCTTTCCTTGCCGGTGTTTTCGGCGTATATTTCCGTGTCCTGGACCGGCTGTGGACCGAGATTGGCATCAGGCGCCTGGTTGTGGGTCTGCTCGTCATCCTTGCCGCCGGTTGGGCGGTCACATTGGCCCGTGCCCTGGCGGGGCGGGCGTAAAGATCATTGAGGAGTTGGAGTGTTCGCATGATCAAAGTGTTGATCACAGACAAACTGGCAAAAGAAGGAATCGATCTGATTCAAGCCACGGATGGGGCGGAAGCCATCGTCAAGACCGGAATCAGCGAGGATGAGCTGGCGAGTATCATCCGGGATTACGACGGCCTGATCGTGCGTAGCGAGACGAAGGTGACGGCCAAGGTCCTGGCCAATCCCGGCCGTTTGAAGGTGGTTGCCCGGGCGGGCGTCGGCGTGGACAACATCGACGTGCCTGCGGCGACTCGCAAGGGCATTCTGGTGATGAACACGCCCGGAGGCAACACGCTCAGCGCGGCCGAGCACACGATGGCCCTGATGCTGGCGATGAGCCGCAACGTCGTACAGGCGTGCAACAGCCTCAAGTCCGGCGCCTGGGATCGAAAGCGATACACGGGCAATCAACTGAACAACAAGGTTCTCGGCATCATCGGTCTCGGCCGCATCGGAATGGCCGTGGCGAAGATGGCCCGGGGCTTCAACATGAAGGTGCTTGGCTACGACCCGCTGGCGGCGCCGACTGACGCCGGGCAGTTGGGCGTTCAGGTGACCAACGACATTGCCCGGATTTTCCGGGAGTCCGACATCATCACGGTGCACGTGCCGAAGAATCCACAGACGCTGAACATGATCGGCGCGGATCAGATCGGCATGATGAAGCCGACCGTGCGGCTGGTCAACTGCGCTCGCGGCGGCATCATCAACGAAGAGGCCCTGTACGATGCCTTGTCGAAGAAGCGGATCGCCGGCGCTGCCCTGGACGTGTTCTCCTCCGAGCCGCCGGAGGACAAGCGGTTCGCGAGCCTGGATAACTGCATCGTCACGCCGCACCTCGGCGCCAGCACAGAAGAGGCACAGGTGGAAGTGGCGGTGGAAGCCGCCCAGATTCTGCTGGATGCGGTCAAGGGCGGCCCAATTCGAAATGCCGTCAATGCCCCCTCCACCGCCGGTGCGATGCCTCCGCTGGTCAGCCAGTATGCCGACCTCGCGCGGCGCGTCGGCAAGCTGCTGAGCATGATTGCACCCGGGAACATCAAGGGCGTTCAGGTCCAGTACCGCGGGTCCATCGCGGGAATGAGCGTCCAGGCCGTTACACTCAACTTTGCCGTTGGCCTGTTGCAGAGGCATTTCGACATGCCGCTGAACATGGTGAACGCGCCGGTCCTGGCCAAGGAGCGCGGCATCAGCATCGACGAAACGAAGAATACCGAAGCCAGGGACGTGGCTTCGAGCTTCAGTGCGACGGTTACGACGAGCGAAGTCACGCGAACGGTCCGGGGCTCGATCTTCGGCGAGACGCTGCTTCGCATCATGGAGATCGACGGCTTCCAGAGCGAGATGACGCCTCAGGGCACCGTGCTGGTCATCTTCAACGACGACAAGCCCGGCGTCATCGGCCGCGTCGGCATGATCCTGGGCGATCACGGGATCAATATCGGCACGATGGGTGTCGGTCAGAAGCTTGAACTGCAGAAGGCCGTGCTGGCCGTCAGTCTCGACAAGGAGCCGGATGCCGCAACGATCGACGAGCTTAAGAAACTCGACTTCGTCAACGAGCTCTACGTCTGCACCCTTGACTGATTGCCGCGCGGATCCTTGCGTAAAGTGGCAGAGGCATCCCTTTGTTGCCGGCCGGGCGTGGATAGTGGATGACGCCGACAAAGGTGGTAAACGTGCGGGAAATTCCCATGTTGACGGGGCCGGCCGGGCAGCGGTAGGTTCAAGATAGACAAGGGCAGGATGTCCCGTCGCCCGGAACCGGTCGTTGAAATTGCAGCGGATGCAGGAGGACGCAGGGATATGGCGGAAGACCTGATCATCACCGTCAGCGGGATGAGGGGGATCGTGGGCAAGAACCTCACCCCGGTCATCGCGGCCGAGTACGGCTCGGCGTTCGGCACGTTCCTCAAGAGCAGCATCGATACGGGGGGCCGACGATTCTCCGTCTGCATCGGCCGCGATTCGCGGGTGAGCGGCCCGATGCTGATGTCGGCTGTGGCCGCCGGCCTGTGCGCGGTGGGCGTCGATGTGGTCGATTTGGGTCTGGTGACTACGCCGGGCGTCAGCGTCATGCTGCGCCACCTTCGCTGCGACGGCGGGGTCATCGTCACCGCCTCCCACAATCCCATTCCGTACAACGGCATCAAGCTGCTTCTGGGCAACGGCGTCGCGCCGCCGCCAGCCACCGCCCAGGGAATCCGGCAGACCTTCTTCGACAAGGACTTCGCCTTCGTGGACTCGCCGCATTGTGGCTCGATGGCCTGCAACAGCCAGACGCACCGGGTGCATATCGACCGGGTTCTGGCTGTCGTGAACGCGCAGCAGATCGCGGGCAAGGGCTACAAGGTGGTGCTCGACAGCATCAACGGGGCCGGAGCGCCGGTCACGAAGAAGCTGCTGGCCGAGCTTGGCTGCACGGTGGTCGCGATGAACGACGAGCCCACCGGGTTGTTTGCCCACGAGCCTGAGCCTACGGAGGCGAACCTGAAGTCGCTGGCCAAACGGGTGGCGCAGGAAGGGGCGGACCTGGGCTTTGCGCAGGACCCCGATGCGGACCGGCTGGCCATCGTGGATGAGAACGGCGTCTATATCGGTGAGGAGTACACGCTTGCCCTGGCAGCCAAGCACATGTTCGCGACCAATGGCGGCGTGGCGGCGGCGAACCTGTCCACCTCGCGCATGATCGATGATGTGGCCCGCGCCGCGGGGGCCCGCGTGATCCGCACGCCGGTGGGCGAGGCGAACGTCGCCAACGCCATGCTTGACCATAAATGCATCATCGGCGGCGAGGGAAACGGCGGCGTGATCGATCTGCGGGTCAGCCCCGTCCGGGACAGTCTCGTCGGGATCGCACTGGTCCTGCAACTGATGGCGGAAACGGGCAAGAGCATCAGCGATCTGGTCCGGGAGATCGGTCACTACTCCATGCACAAGGACAAATTCACGGCCGGCCCGGAGCAGGCGGCACGGATCATGGAACTGGCGGTGGAGAGATTCCCCGATGCGACGCTGAATACGTCCGACGGCTGCCGGCTCGATTTCCCCGACGGCTGGATTCACCTCCGCACAAGCAACACGGAGCCCGTCATGAGGGTGATCGTGGAGGCCAAAGACGAACTCGTCGCACGCCGCTACATACGAGCAGTCTCCGACATTCGCAAGTCGGTCCTGGAGCCGAGCGCCGCGCGCAAATAGTCGCGTGGCGTTGCCCGCCCGCCTATGCCTTCGCTGCTTGCGCCGGGCCAAGTTCCTGCGTCCGGGCTGCCGGCGCGACTTTCCTTGCCACGTCATCGCGGAATACGAGGCAGAACGCGCCAACCAGGATGGCGGAGGTCACCGTCGCGATGACGAAGATAGGCGTCCAGTTGGTGGCGCCGTCGGCCGTGTAATACTGGACCAGCCTGACGTTGATGAACGTGCCGAGCAGCATGCCGACACCGAAGCAGATCAGCACGATCAAACCCTGGGCCTGGGCCCGAATCTGCGGCGGGGCCTTCTTATCGACATAGACCTGTCCGCCGACGAAGAAGAACCCGAAGATGATCCCATGCACGAGGATCGCGACATAGTACAGGAAGACATTGTCGCCCACAACACCGCCCCAGAGGGCCAGGTATCGGATGGCCAGCGCCCCCAGCCCGACCGCCATGGTCCATTTGACCCCGAAACGTGACAGGGCCAGCGGTACGAGAAGCATGAGGACGATCTCGACCAGTTGCCCGTAGTTCATGGTCATCGTCACCAGCTTGAAGCCCTGGCTGAGGAAGAATTGAGAGCCCAGCGAGAAGTACAGCGTGAACGGAATCATGACGAGGAGGGAGATGAAGATGAACAGGGCGAAGTTGACGTCCTTCAGCAAGCCGAGCGCCCGCAGGCCGAGCGCATCCACGACGGAGGCTTTCTGGCCCTTGGCCGGAGGCGGGGTATTCGGCAGCGTCAGGTTCAGGATCGCCGCGACAAGCGCCGCGCCGGCGCCGCAGTAGAGGGGAATCACGGTCCCGTCGACGGTCGTGTCGAACAGCCGGAGCCCCAGGACGCCGAACAGGCCGGCGGCGACCCAGCCGACCGAGCCAAACACACGGATCTGAGGGAACTTCTCCGATGGCGCGTTGGTCATGGCGATGGCGTTCGTCAGACTCCAGGTCGGCATGTAGCAGAACATCGCCAGCAGCAGGATGACGAACAGAGCGACCGGACTATTCTGCCGGGCCCCGAGGAGGAACAGCACCGCGCACGCGAAATTCAACGCCATCAGGACCTTCTGGCTGGCGAAGTGACGGTCCGCGATCATGCACAGGATAGGGGCGACAAGGCAGCCCAGCGGCATCACGCTGAGAATCCAGAACTGCCAGGTCCCCTCGATCCCGGCGTTCTTCAGGTACGCCGCCAGAGGCACCCACCAGACGGCGAACATCAGGTATTGCAGGAACATCATGACGCTCAGACGGATTCGGATGTTCATGGACATGCTGCTCATGGCAAAGCTCCTTTCTCCAAGAGAGGCGTTACTTCCCAGGCCGTGCATCCCCGCACGCCACCGTAGCATGGGCGTCTCGCCCATGAATTCCGCATCGCAGGCAAAGCCCACCCCCGCGCAGGCGGAGGACACCTGTGCCACGGCCCTGCAACGAATCAGACCGGCCCAAATCATACCACAGTGCCGGTGCCGTGGCTACAATGGCCCGTCGAAATAACTCGCTCTGGCGCTGCTCAGCCGCCTCGTGTGACTCTTGGGGACGCTGTCCCCAAGCCCCCGGCATTTTCCGCTTGGGGCCAATAGCATGAGGGCAGAAACATCTCGGGTCCAACACAGTCGGTTCGCCAGAGAAACAAGTGAGGCGTCCCTCGAATTACGATATCATGCGTTTTGCTGTAGTGCTCGCATGTCGGCGACGAACCGCTCCCAATCCCCGGTAGACCGCTGGGTCCTTTTGGAGCCCTCACCTCTGTGCCAGAACATGGTGTATGTCTTGCATCCAGCGTTCTCGTCAGTCAAGGCCCAACGATACCCTTCTCTCTCTGAGAGCACGAGACAACTGCAGATGATCCACGGACTGGTCGCTCCGAGGGCTTCAACGTTCCTCCGAACTGCTCGAATCGTATCCTCACCAAAGGCACCAGATTTCTTGACCTCGAGAGCTACGAGCACTTCCCCTGGCTCAAAAACCAACCCATCTCGCGGACCTACCCCGTCTCGTGGCAGAATAAGGTCAACTTCGACCGGGATGCCTCGGATGAAGACATCGCGCGGGGAAACGGGAATTCCGTTTTGTTGAAGAGCGCGTCTGATGGTCTCGACCGTTAGTGCACCAGAGTATTTACCACATCGGGGACCAAAATACCTTTCAGCGGCCTCAACAGCGTGCAGAATCTCAGTGTCCTTCATATCTATTGCGCTCCTTGGACAAGAACCTACATAGTGGCTTTGCGTTCAATCATCGTCCTCTGGATCGGGCAATTCAACTGTCTGGCCGGCAAGGCTCTTGAAGCGATTGACAAGTTTCCGGTATTCTTCATTGTCTGAAAGCCAACGATGTAGTTCATCTGTGGCAATCGTTGCCAACCGCTTTTGGGCCTGCACAAGGTCCAGTCCGGCGCAGACACTGGTGCGACATCGGAGGTGACGCACCGCACTCACGGACACTCGATCCAACGCAATGGGTTGGGTGACGACGATACAATACATGGCCTTGTCCTTCATTGTTAGTCTTTCCCCGTTCGCATTGTCGAAATATGCCTCCGGACGGACGATTCGCCACTTCTTCTTCCCAAAACTGTATATCGGGATTCGTGCTTCATATTGAACGAAGAAATATCGCTTCCGATCGCGCTGGCGGCGGAAGACCATGAACTGCCGATTATTCAGCACTCGCAACGGGAACTCCAATAGGAGAGGCCCGAAGTAATTCCCGTTTCTCGTGCCGCTGAAGCTGTCTAACCCTACCCACGTCCCGGGGACTGAGCATCGCCCATGTTCTGGCAATACCAGGGACCACTCACTTCGAAGCCCAAGCACCCCTTTCCTGAGCATTCTCTCGAGTTCTTGTTTGTGACATGCGTGATAGACGCGGCCTCCCAGGCGGGATGTCAGCCTTGGTGTCCACTTGAAGTATCCTCGAAAATCAGCTTGCTCAAAAGGGCGGTCAAAGTCAGGTTCAGACAGATGAACCTCGTGAATAGGTTTTGCCAGTTCCGGTACATACTTCTGCCTTGTCGTTTTCGCCTCGTGGGGCTTCTCTTTAGCTGCCCTACCTGTCTGATAAGGCTCAGCACTTGCTTTCAGGCGATTCAGTTGATCGTCGGAGAGAATGCCACTCATAGCTAACTCCCAAAACAAATGTGATCGGGATAGGGACTGACACACTGTCAGTCCGATCTATTCTATTATCGTAGAGGTTTCTGTCTTCGCGTGTTTTTCCCACTCATGTGCCAGAGTCCTCAACCAAGGCAGCCGAGCGGGCGACAAGGCGGCAAACCGGTGTGTGCAAGTCTCGCTGCTGCGGCGGGCGACCTGCCGCCTGGCAAACTCGCGATCCAACGAGCTTTTGCCTTTTCCATCATCTCGGGCATGGCTACGGGTTTGTCAGGTTGTTCCATAGCTCGAAAAGGAGATTGAAGTCTGTCGCCACGGTGGGTAACATGGTGCGGTGCGTAAAGGCACTAGGTGGCATGTGCGTACGTCCATGCGGTGAAGATCACGGGCAGGATGCCCGTGCTACGAAAGGAGCTGCTCATGGGTCAATCCAAAGAAGTGACGCGACGTGGGTTTATGCGAGTGGGGGCCGGGGTGGTGGCGGCGGTTGGGGCGGTGGGGCTGGGACAAGCGACGGCGGCGGCTGCGGCAGCGAAGAAGATCCCCATCGGTTTGCAGCTCTACTCGGTCCGGGGCGAGGCGCAGAAGGACCTGGCGGGCGTGATCGCGCAGGTGGCCGAGATGGGGTATGAGGGGGTCGAGTTCGCCGGGTATTACAACTGGCCTGCCGAGAAGATTCGCAAGCTCCTCGATCAGCACAACCTCAAGTGCTGCGGGACGCACACCGCCGTGACTACGCTGCTGGGCGACGAGTTCACCCGGACCGTGGAGTTCAACAAGACCATCGGCAACAAGAACCTGATCGCCCCCGGCATCCCCGGCAACATGCAGCCGACCAACAAGCAGGCCTGGGTGCTCTTCGCGACGCTGATGACGGAGCTCGCCGGCAAGGCCAAGGAGCAGGGGATGCGGGTCGGCTATCACAACCACGCCGGGGAGTTCGACGGCAAAGACGGCTATATCCCCTGGGAGGTCTTTGCCGGCAACAGCGGGAAGGACGTGATCCTGCAGGTTGACATCGGGCACGTGGCGCGGGCGGGGGCTGATCCGGCCGTGTACATGGAGAAGTTCCCCGGCCGGCTGACGACCGTGCACGTCAAGGACTTCGCCAAGGGCAAGCCCGACCCCGTCGTCGGCGAGGGCGAGGTGGACTGGCCCACGATGTTCCGCATCTGCGAGGGCGCCGGCGGCACGGAGTGGTATATCATCGAGGACGAGAGCACAAGCCAGCCCATGCAGCGGGTCAAAACGGACATCCAGAACCTGCGCAAGCTGCTGGCGAAGTATCATGCGTGATACCGTATTGCAGGATAAGTGCGTCTCTCGGCTGTACTGCCTTTTTGTCTCGAAGGCTGTGTTGTAGAGTCAAATTCGAAATCCGAATGTCGAAATCCGGAAGGGATTCTAACGTCCAAAATCCCAAATTGAAAACGGGGCAGAGCGCCGCAGTGTGTCTCGGTCACTCGTGCTTTTGGTTTTGGATTTGTTTCGGATTTCGTGCTTCGGATTTCGACGGATGGACTGGGAAGGGGAGTTGCTATGCTGAATCGTGGGTGCCTGTTGGTCGTGACGGTGCTTATGATGACCCAGGCCGTGCAGGCTGCTGACGTCATCTTCGTGCCGCTGAAGGTTGATGGGCCGGTTCATGACCCGGCTCGAAACAGCTACTGGTTCGGGCCCTTCTGCGAGTGCGCGTCGGTCTTGGATTTCGACGGCGATGGGGACCTGGACATCGCGTGCGGGTGCAACTGGTATGAAGCGCCCGACTGGATCAAACACGAGAACTTCCGCGATGGGGCGGAAACCAACGGCCCCGAGACGGACGACAACAGCGAGTTCGCCATGGACGTCAACTTCGACGGCCGAATGGATATCGTCAGCTCCGGCTGGATGTTCCTCAAGGGCGCGTTCTGGTACGAGAACCCCGGCAAAAAAGACGTAGTGTGGAAATCCACCCGCATCCACCAGGCGATCAACATGGAGGGCGTCATTCACGGGGACATCGACGGTGACGGCGATGACGACATCCTGTGCAACCACTGGGCGCTGGTCAAGGGACAGGGCATGACTTGGCTGGAGCACATCGATAAGGCCCCGTGGTTCGTGGAGCACGTGGTCGGGACCCAGGGCGACGTGCACGGCAACGGACTCGGCGACATCAACGGCGACGGGCGAGTCGATATCGTGACACAGGTGGGCTGGTACGAGCAGCCGCAGCGAGCGAGCGACACGCCGTGGAGTTTCCATGCGGACTACGAGTTCAAGGCGGACAAGGGTCTGGGCGGACCGGCATCGCACCCGATCATCGTCTACGATGTGGACCAGGACGGCCACAACGACATCATCATCGGCGCCGCTCACAACTACGGCATGGCCTGGCTCCAGCAGAAAGTGGACGCCTCCGGCAAGCGTACCTTCACGACGCACTGGGTGGAGACCGACTATAGCCAGTTCCACACCTTCGCGATGGGCGATCTCAACGGCGACGGCAAGCCCGACCTCGTCACCGGCAAGCGGCTCTTCGCCCACCACGGCCGGGACATCGGGGCGTTCGATCCCCTCTACACCTTCTGGTATGACATCCAGGGCGGCAAATTCGAGCGGCATATCCTCTCGTACAACCATCTGCCGTACTATCCAGAGGAGGGAGGAATCAATCCGCCGCCCAACTACGTGGTCAGCGCCGGCATGAAGCTCTGCATCACCGACATGAACAAGGACGGCCGCAACGACATCGTGATCGCCGGCAAGGGCGGCCTGTATATCTTCTACAATCAGGGCAATCCGCCCACGCCGCCCCGGCTGCACAAACTTCCGCCGGAAGAGGTGTATCCCACGTGGCGGGAATGGCCCGCGTATGATGTCCTTTTCAACAGCAAGGACCTCACCGGCTGGAAGGTCCCGGAAGGCGACAACGGCCATTGGAAGGTCATCGATGGCGTGATCGACTACGACGCCCAGTCCGAGGCCAAGGGCGACAAGAACCTGTGGACGCAGGATTCTTTCGGCGACTTCACGCTCCACGTGGAGTGGCGATTCAAACAGACCTCCGGCCTGTACTCGATGCCTACGGTTTTGCCAGACGGCTCACTGAAAACCGATGCCAGCGGCAAGGTGATCGAGACCCCGACTCCAAACGCGGATTCCGGTGTCCTTCTTCGCGGCTCGGGCCGGGGCCAGGTCAACCTGTGGTGCTGGCCCATCGGGTCCGGGGAGATGTGGTCGGTTCGCAACGACAAGGCTCTGACGCCGGAGCAGCGCGCGGCGGCCGTGCCCAAGGTTTCCGCAGATCGCCCGGTCGGGCAGTGGAACTCGATGGACATCACCGTGATCGGCGACCGTGTGACAGTAATGCTCAATGGCAAGCTCGTCATCGAGCGTGCCCAAGTGCCCGGCCTGCCTGGACGCGGGCCGATCGGGTTGCAGCATCACGGCGGGATCGATCCCAAGACGGGCCAGCACGGCGGGGCCTCCAGCCTCGTGCAGTTCCGTAACATCCTGATCCGGCCTCTCACAGGGAAGGACAGACCGCAGGCCGCCGCACCGAGAACCGATGCGGATGGCTTCGTCAGTCTATTCAACGGCAGGGGCTCGGCCGACCTGTCCGGCATCGCAGTATCAGAATCAAACGCCTGGTTGAGAAGTGAGTTGTCCAAGGCTATAATGTCGGGATCGACTAACGCAACGCACCAATTGTGAAAGGGGCTATCCATATGTGCAACCAGATGCCGCCTGCCAAAGACACCGGTCACGGCTGCAACCGCCGGCAGTTCATTACCACCGCTCTGGCCGGGGCGGGAGCCCTCGCCACCAGTCCCGCGTGGCTGTCCGCTGCCGAGGCCAACAAGAGAAAGGGCGCCGACAAATCCCATGTCACGGACCTCGTGACCTTGGGCCGGACCGGGATCAAGGCCACCCGGCTGGCCCAGGGCACCGGCTGGAACGGCGTGGCCCGCTCCTCCGAGCACAGCCGGCTGGGCATCAAGGCATTCACCGAGCTGATTCGCCGGGGGGCGGACCAGGGGATTGCATTCTTTGACACGGCCGACCTCTATGGCTCGCAGCCCTACCTCGGTACGGCTCTCAAAGGCGTGCCCCGGGACAAGTACATTCTCATGAGCAAGATTTGGCCGCGAAAGGAGTATTGGAACTCGCCTTCCGGCGGGGCCAGAGAGGAAGTGGACCGCTTTCGCAAGGAGCTCAACACCGATGTCCTCGATATCTGCCTGATCCATTGCATGACAGATGGGGAATGGCCCAAGACGTTCGAGCATGTCCGCGACGAGCTGTCGGAGCTCAAGCAGAAAGGAGTTGTGCGGGCCGTCGGGGTTTCCTGCCACGACCACGAGGCCTTGAAGGTCGCCGCCGCTCATCCCTGGGTGGACGTTGTCCTCGCACGCATCAACAACGTCGGCAAAGGGGCCCAGATGGACGTACCGCCGGAGCAAGTCGCCCCGGTGCTCAAGCAGGCCCGTGCCAACGGCAAGGTGGCCCTGGGGATGAAGCTCTTCGGCGCGGGCGCGCTCGTGAAACCCGAGCAGAAAGACGCCTCGCTCAAATATGTGTTCCAGAATCAGCTCGTGGACGCCGTCACGATCGGAATGATGAGTCCGAAGGAAGTTGACGATACCGTCCGGCGCATGGACAACGTACTGAAGGCCTAGGTACAGGAGATCAGGTCGATCCTGAGCGATATCGCTCGGCCGCGGGATGCCGCCCTTTCTCGCGTGTGCTGAGACTTCAGGTGTTTTGCCTCCCGGCGAGCGGCCGAGAATCGACATTTGCCTGGCCCGCACGGAAGAGTCTCTCCTGATGTGATGATCCTGCGCATTTGTTGTGCCGGCGGCGCATTGATCGCATCGCAGGTGCAACTGCGGGAGTCAGTCTGTCGTATGTTGTGTGCGACTAATTTTCGTGGGGATTGTACGGCCTCTGGGCGGTTGGACGGCGTATGAGGAGAATGGAATTGTACGGTCACTCAATCATACAGCAAGGAAGTACTCATGCACGAGAAGCTCACCGCC
>Ga0315282_10001482_pt1 | contig 44061 bp, 38 predicted proteins | sample YL17G07_20_MG_FD_203693 | JGI IMG/M metagenome (GOLD analysis project Ga0315282, IMG submission 203693) | Sediment microbial communities from Yellowstone Lake, YNP, Wyoming, USA - YL17G07_20 | ecosystem: Environmental > Aquatic > Freshwater > Lake > Sediment | place: USA: Wyoming | collected... | reverse complement strand
TTATTGATAAGTTTTGTGATGATTATATTCCGACGTAACTCTTGCCGGAGGTCGTTCATTTCCAGGCCCTGGTCGTGGATCCGCTTTCGGAACTCCTCCGCCGTATAAGGGCTCTGAAGTTCGGCCACCTTCTTATCCACCTCGGCCTCCGAAACAGTGATGCCCGCGTGGGAGGCGTGCTCGACCAAGATCTGATTGTTGATCAGTTCATCCAGAACATTCAGCTTGAAGCTTAAGGCTTCTTCGGGGCTGCTGGTGTCCGGCCCTGCACTCTGGCGACTTCGATACACCCTGTCGACTTGATCGCGGAAGATAGGTTGGCCATCGACCCTCGCCACCACCTCGCGTCCCGACGTGCTTTTCCGCCGGCAGGAGGTGAGGGCCGCCAGGCCTGCAAGCGACACGAAGACAATTAACGCGCTAAGGCTGCGAAAAAAAGGTTGGTTTCTCATGCTGGTATTGTAACTCCGCCCACCAACAAAGCAGTGGGCAAAGTTAGGATGGTTCTGGTAGAATGAAGGGAGTTGCTTGATGTAAGTTGTCATTCCGATCCCTCAGTCGACGGAGAGGGATTTCGCTCTGTTCCGTGGAGGAAAAGCTCAGAGCAAGATTCCTCTCCGTCGACTGACGGATCGGAATGACAAGGGCTACAAGTAGCTGTGCTGCTGAGGAGGTGATGCTATGGCTCTGGCTTGTGAGATTTGCGGGAAAGGCCCAAGATACGGAAATCGGATAAGCCACGCCCACAACGTCACCAAACGCCGGTGGGACCCCAACTTGCGCCGGGTTCATGCCATCGTGCAGGGCGTCCACAAAACCGTGCGCGTCTGCACGGCCTGCATTCGTTCGGGTAGGGTTTCGAAAGCGAAGTGAAGCGGAACCGATCAATGCATCACCCGCTCGACCTGGTAAACCCCCTCGATTTTGCGCAGCGAAGATAAGATCTTCTCCAAGTGCTCCAGATCCACGATATCCAGCGTCACATCGATGTTCGCCTGGCTGTCACCCGTGCGCACCTCGATGTCCTGGATATTCGAATGAACGTCGGCGATCGCCCCGGTCACGTCAGCCAATAGGCCTTGGCGGTCGCGAGTGAAGAGGGCAAGCTTGACGGGATATAGGCCATACTTCGGCCCCACCCACTTGACCTCTATGCGCCGGTCGGCATCGTAGAGGAGATTCTGAACGTTGGGGCAGCTTTTGGCGTGCACCGCAATTCCTTTCCCGCGGGTTATGTAGCCGGTGATTTCCTCCCCCCGAATAGGATTACAACACTTGGCGCGATAGACCATCAGGTCGCCGTGGCCGTGCACCTGGATGGCCATATCACCGGAGAAACCCAGCGCCCGTTTCACTGTGGTAAGGCGGGAAGGGTGGGCGGTCTCGAGCTGAGCCGAGGGAACAAGCCTGGCGAGCACCTGGCGCGCGGAGAACTTTCCATATCCGATCCCCGCGTGCAGGTCGTCCACCTGCCCGCAGCCGTTGTCCCTCGCCACCCGCAGGTAGTCTTCCTCCCCTATCTTCTTCAGCGACACGTCGTATTTGCGCGCCTCCTTCTCCAGCAAGCGCTTGCCGATTTCCACCGCCTGCCCCCTTTGCGCCACATTCACCCAGTGCTTGATCTTGTTGCGCGCCCGCGAGGTCTTGACCAGTCCCAGCCAGTCGCGGCTGGGCGTGTGGTGCGCCTGGGTCACTATTTCCACAATATCCCCGTTCCTTAATTTGTACTTCAGGGGCACGATGCGGCCATTGACCTTGGCCCCCACGCAACGATGGCCCACCTCGCTATGGATGGCGTAGGCGAAATCAATGGGGGTGGCGTCACGGGGTAACACGATCACCTTGCCCTTGGGCGTGAAGGTATAGACCTCTTCCGGGTAAAGATCAATCTTCAGCGTGGAAAGGAACTCACCCGGGTCGCCCATTTCCTGCTGCCATTCCACCAGGTGCCGCAGCCAGGCAAAGCGCTCTTCATCCTGCGGCGCGAGCTGGCTGCCGTCCTTGTATTTCCAGTGAGCGGCAATACCTTCCTCAGCAATCCGGTGCATCTCCTCGGTACGAATCTGGACCTCGAACGGCTGGCCATGCGGACCAATTACCGAGGTGTGCAAAGCCTGATAAAGATTGGGCCTGGGGATAGCGATGAAGTCCTTAATACGGCCCGGTACAGGCCGCCAAGTGTTGTGGATAACTCCCAGGGCTGCATAGCAGTTCTTCACACTGTCCGTGATAATGCGCACCGCCAGGAGGTCGTAAACCTGCTCCAGGGGGACATGCTGCCTCAAGAGCTTCTGCCAAATGCTGTACAGGCGCTTGATACGGCCTTCAATGCGCGCCGGGATGGAGTGCTCCTTCATCTTGGCATCCACTTGATCGCGCACTTCCGCCAGAAAATCCTCATTCACCTTGCGGCGCCTCTCCACGGCCTTCTTAACCTCGAGATAGGACTCGGGCTCGAGAAACTTGAATGCCAGGTCTTCCAGTTCGCCTCGCACTTTTCCCATTCCCAAGCGATGGGCGATGGGCGCATAGATTTCGAGCGTTTCCCGCGCCACGCGTTCCTGCTTTTCGGGCGGCAGGTACTCAAGCGTGCGCATGTTGTGCAGCCGGTCGGCGAGTTTCACCAGCACCACCCGGATGTCATCGACCATGGCAAGGACCATCTTGCGGAAGCTCTCGGCCTGCTGCTCTTCCCGGCTCATAAACTTGATGCGGCCGATCTTGGTCACCCCGTCCACGATTCGCGCCACTTCCGGGCCGAACTCGCGTTCGATCAATCCGCTCGTGGCGCCCGTATCTTCCACCACGTCGTGCAGCATGCCGGCGGTCAGGCACACGAGGTCCAGCTTCATCTCTGCCAGGATCTGCACGACCTCGAGCGGATGAGAGATGAAAGGTTGACCGGAGAGACGCTTCTGGTCGGAATGGCGGAGGACGCAGAAATCATAGGCTCTGCGCAGCAGCGTCAGGTCCTCCCCGGGACGATAAGACTGGACCTTTCCGGCGATGTCTTCAAAGTGAAGCATGGCCCTAATTAGCATTCTAGGGCAGCCGATGAGGCTGGTTCAAGCGTTTCAGCTTTCCGCCACTCTTCCCGCTGCTTCAGTTTTGTGGTAGGCTTCATCAATCCTTGCAGGAGAAGTCGAAACAGATATGCCAAAAGGCAGTGCGGGCCGTCCGCCATGGGCGGAGCAAAGGAGGGTATATGAAACAAGCCACATGGAAGCTCTCAGCGATTGCGTTGCTTGCCGCAGTTGGAGCTTTCAGCTCATGTCAGAAGCCTTTTCATGAGGAAACCGAACGTTATATCTTTGTCGCAGCTAATACAAATCTCCCCTACTGGCAAGAAGCCAAAGCCGGTTTCATGGATGCGGCTCGCGGACTTGGGGTGAAAGCCGAGTTTACCGGGTCGGACACATACTCTCCGCAGGATGAGCTCGCGGCCTTTCAAAAGGCGGTCGAGAGGCATCCTGCCGGTATTGCGGTCTCGCCCGCCAGGCCGGAGCTTTTCAAGGACGCTATCGACGCCGCCGTAAAGTCAGGAATACCGGTCATCTGCGTCGATTCGGATGCGCCGGAGTCGCGCCGCGTCTTATTCATCGGCACAGACAATTATCAGGCGGGGCTGATTAGTGGGAGGCGCATAGGCGAGTTGATGCACGGCAAGGGGCAGTTGGTGGTAATCACCATACCCGGCCAGCTCAACTTGGACGAGCGGCTCCATGGACTCACCGAAGCGCTTAAGAAGTATCCGGAGATCAAGGTGAGCCAAACCCTGGATGACAAAGGCGATCCGCGCTCGGCCAATGATCAGATTTCTGCCCTTTTGGATTCGAAGGCACCGATCGATGGCATCGTGTGCTTGGAAGCCTCGGGCGGCCCGGGCGTGGCTGAGGCGCTGCACCGGTTGAACCTGGGCGGCAAGATCCCCATGGTGGCCATGGATAAGACTCCCGAAACGCTCGACTTCATCGCGGAAGGTGTGATAGCCGCTACGGTGTCACAGAAACCTTACACCATGGCTTTCTACGGGCTGCGTTTCCTGGATGACCTGCACCACAACATCGTCCACGAGTTCAAAGACTGGCAGACAGCGCCGGTTCCGCCCCTGCCAACCCGTGTGGATACCGGGACGGCCGTAATTGATGCAACCAATCTGGCCGCTTTCAAGGCAGCCGAGGCAGAACGCAGGCAGCCGCTATGAGGGGACCAATATCCCCATGCCCGACGGGCAGGAGTGCAGAAGAGTATTGGTTTGTTCGTTGTGGGAAGTGGTCGGCCAGCGTCGGTCTTTTTCGCAGGGTGGACGAATGCACCCCGGCCCCTCACGTGGGCCGGGGTCGCAATGCGACATCCATTCAGGAATAGCTTAAGGAGCGGCGCGGGCGTCCTATGCTCCTCCTGCCTTCCTGAGGGCTATTGCTTTGCTGACCCAGTCATCAGCCTGTTTTAAGTCAGCTTCGCGCGCCGCAGCGTCAGGCTCCAAATCAGCTTTTTGCCGATACATCAGGTTCAAGTAAGACATCGTACCGAAGTCGTTCGGCTTAAGCTGAATCGCCTTCTCCAGAACCTCCACCCCTTCCTTGACCAGCGGGGCGTTTTGTTCTTCTAGCTGGGCGCGGGCCTTTTCCGGAAAAGGCGGCAAGCTGCTGGGGTTCTTGGGGTCCTTCGGGAATTCGATCTTTAGATCCTTCCGCACCTGTTGCGTACGCGGAAAAACGATGGCCCAATCGAGCATCCCGATCCAGTAATAGGGAACAGGATTATTCGGCTCAACCTCTACCCAATGCCGCTGGTATTCCTTCGCCTTCTCAAACTGCTTCATGTAGTAATACATCTGACCAATGCTGGCAATGGCGTTAGCGTTGTTGGGATCCCCCTTCAAGACATCCTCAAAAGCCTCGATCGCCTGTTGGCCGATCTTCACGTTTTCCGGGGTTTCTCCGCCAGGGACATACTGTTGGAAATAGGCCGTGGCCAGGTAGAGCCTGGCATTCAACAGGGTGGGGTCCAAGCTCACGGCTTGCTTGAAATGCATGATGGCGGCTTGGAACTGCGCGTTGCGGAAGGCCGCGACGCCCTTGTTGAGTTGGTCGCGCGCCCTGAGTCTCCTGCATCCGCTGCTGAAAGGTAGCAAGAGCAACAGAGCCCCCAGCAGGGCAAACTTATATACCTTCATTGGAATTCCTCCCTCGACGTGAGCATAGGTGGGGGACTACTGGCCTTCTTCCAGGGCCTTGGTCACCAAGCCGATCTTGTCAATACCGGCGCCCTTGGCGATGTCGATGAGTTCCGCCACATCCCCAAAAGGCAACGTGGGATCGCCCTTCACGAACGCCACACGGTCGCTGCGCGTTTTAAAGATGTCCTCCAGACGTGAACCGAGCATGCGGATGTCGACCGGCTCCTGATTGATCTTGATCCGACGGCCGGCATCTATAGACACCACAATTGTTCGGGCCAGGACATCCGGATCGACCTTGGCGTCCTTGGGACTGGGTTGAGGCGCCAGTGCGTCCAGGCCCTTCGGCGTCAAGGGGGTGATCACCATAAAGATAATCAGCAACACCAGCAGGACGTCAATCAGCGGGGTCACATTCATGTCCACCATGGGACCTTTCCTGCTTCCCCCTACGGCCATAGCCATAGTGATACCCTCCTTCTTCTTTAGCGAACCGAATCCGACGTTACTGAGTTTCCGCAGTTGCGGCGGCGGCAGCCCCTCGAGTTTGCACCTTTTCGGCCAATAGCCCGATAGAGTCTACTCCTGCCGCCCGCACTGCGTCCACGACCGAGACCACATCACCATACTTGGCCCGGGCATCACTCTTGATGTAAACGGTTTTATCGAGCTTATCCGCGACCCGGTCTTTAACCTTGCCCGTAATCTTGTCCATGGTGATAGTGTCCGCGCCCAGGTAGCACTTACCATCCCGAGTGATGGCCAGGACCGTAGCGTCTTCCTTGTCTGCGGCCTGCATCATGCGTGGGTTGTTGACCCGCGCCAAGTCGACGCTGACCCCTTTTTGCAGCATGGGGGTGATCACCATAAAGATGATCAACAGCACCAGCATCACGTCGACCAGCGGCGTCACATTGATCTCCGAAACAGCTCCCGGCGCTTGCGCTTTGAAAGCCATTATTTCTTCCCCCGCGACGACCTCTTGATGAAGTAGTCAATCAACTCGGACGAGGAATTGTCCATTTCCACGTCGAAAGACTCGATTTTTCCGGTGAAGTAATTGTAGGCCCACACGGCAGGCACGGCCACAAACAGACCGACCGCCGTGGTGACCAACGCTTCGGAAATACCGCCCGCCACGGCCGCCAGACCGGTGGATTTGGCGCCGGCAATTCCTTTGAACGCGTTGATGATGCCCAGCACCGTTCCGAACAGCCCGACGAAGGGGGCCGTGGAGCCGGTAGTGGCAAGCGAGGAAACGCCGCGCTTGAGCTCGGCATGCACGATGGCCGCAGCTCGCTCGAGGGCCCGCTTGGAAGCCTCGATCGTCTCACCGGATATTTCTGCGGAAACCTGATGAGCCTGGAACTCTTGCAAACCAGCCGTCACCACTTTTGCCAGGTGGCTCCGCTTATTCTGTTCCGCAATGGAGATAGCCTCATCAATCTTGCCGTCTTTCAAAGCCCCTGCTACCGCGGGAGCAAAAAGCCGGGATTGCTTGCGCGCCGCGTTGTAGGCGATCCAACGGTCAATCATGACCCCGATGGACCAGCATGACATGATGAACAGCACGACGACCACCGACCGGGCCGGCCAAGCCATCGCACGCCACATGGTAATAAAATCGAACCCCATCGTCGCTTCGCCTTCCTGAAACAACCACAAGCTCAAGGTAAACAGATTCACTCCAAACATAGTGTTTTGTATCCTCCTGGAAGATTTTCCTAAATCACAAACTATTCAGCCAAGGTGAAGTTCACGTCCACCTCGGTTACAACCTCGACCGGTTCCCCGTTCAGCAAGGTGGGCTGGTAGCGCCAGCGCGACACAGCCTCTATGGCTGCCTTGATCAGCAACGGGTGTCCGCTAACGGTTCTCAAATCCTGAATCGTGCCGTCCTTACTGATAATGGCCTCCAAGCGGACCACTCCCTGGATGCGGGCCATTTTCGCCAACTGGGGATATTCGGGCTTGGGTTGAAAGATGAGTCTCGCGCTTTCCACCTGACCGCCCACTCGGATACGTTTCGGTGTGGCAGCCTTCGGTGGGGGCGGGGGGGGAGGAGCAGCCGCGCCTGTGAGCACATTGCTGAGAGCTGCGCCAAGCACACCTCCGAACTGACCGCCTGGCACGCCGCCAGGGATGCCCCCGACGACGCCGACGGCCCCGGCATTGCTTACGGGCTCAGGAGCGTCCTTAATAATCTTAACTGTCTTGGGGATGACGGTGGGGGCTTTCATGATGTCCTCCACGGTCACGCGTTTCACGATGCGAGGCGCGGCCGCCGCAGGCGGCGGTGGAGGGGGCGGGGGAGGCGGTGGCGCTGCCAAAAAGGTCATCAACTGAGCCGAGGGCAGGGCCTCGGTGTAGATCAAGGGGACCAGCACCAACAGGCCGACGATGATACCTTCAAAGATGTAGGCGATGGGGATGGTCGCTCGCCGCCAGTTGTCAGTCTTTATCGCAGAGTAGACCAAATAGGCGAGGAAACCAAGCAAGTTGAAAAGCAAGACGATGATGAACCAAACGGGCGCATTGAGTTTCTGATGCCGCGCATCCGCCACCACGTAACACAACATGAGCGCGTAACCTGTGACCAGTCCTGCCATGATGCCGGATTGTGCCGCCACCACTTTGGTCTCGGCTCCGAACGCCAATACCGGCAAGAGGAAATACAGACCTAAGAAGACCACCACACCGATCGCCAAAGAGATCAGCCAATGCTTCCCCTTGAGAACCGGCACGCGCGACGGAGAAGAATCAAGTAGAGTCTCGTCAAACATGGCTACCGCCTCCTAAAATTCCTCAGACTGCCAGGGAGAACGACCCTGGCAACGAACTCATGATAACTAACGACGAGCGGCTACAGCCTCGCGGGAGTAATCCTTGGACTTCGCCACCACAGGACTTTTGATCAATCTTCGGTGGAAGAAGACCACGATGGGACTGGCGATGAAAATCGAAGAGTAAGTCCCAATAATTACTCCCACCACGAGCGCAAACGAGAAACCGTGGATGACCTCGCCTCCGAACAGGAACAGGGAGACAACGGCCAGGAAAGTCAGCCCGGAGGTCAGAATCGTCCGGCTCAGCGTCTGGTTGATGCTGCGGTTGATCAAGTCCACTACGTTCTCACGCTTGTTGAGTCGAACGTTTTCCCTGATCCGATCAAACACCACAATCGTGTCGTTCATGGAATAGCCAACCAGCGTCAGCAGGGCCGCGATCACCGTCAGCGTGATCTCCTTATTGAGCAAAGAGAAGAATCCCAGCGTGATGATAACATCATGAAAAGTAGCGACGACCGCAGCGAGGCCGTATGATAGCTCAAAACGGAACCAGATGTAAACGAGCATTGCTCCCAGTCCCGCTAGAGTAACGTAAAGAGCCTGCTGCCGGAGATCCTTGCCGACTTTCGGGCCCACGATCTCGCTGTTCTTAACCGCAAAGCTCGAGAGGTAGAAGTCGTTTCTGAGGGTCGCAATCACTCCCGCGTTTACACCCGGGACCGAACTCAATTCCTGAAAGTCTGAAATAAGCCCGCTTCGGGGTGGGTTGTTCCTGAAATTGACGAGTGCTTCCGCCAAATCCCGGTAGGACTTGGTGGCCGAGTCGAAACCTTTCGAGGAAAGCCCCAGAGGATCGGCAGCCACCAAGTGCTCGGAAACTGTTTGGGGACTGGAGTTATTGAAATCCAGCTTACCCGCCTGGCCCTGCCCGAACAAGTCAGTCAAGGCGGTCACGATGGCCCGCTTGCCTTGATCCAGGGCTTCCTTGGAAGTGGTGGTCTTCAGATCCAGGGCAATAATGACTTCGTGGTCGCCGGGCGCGCCGATGCGCTGAATGGTTGCGCCCGGCAGGTTCTGGCGGTCGAGCTCGCTACGGATAGCATCCAGGTTGGGGGCCTTGGCAAACTTCACGGTGACCACCGTTCCGCCCCGGAAGTCAATCCCGTAGGCAAGACCCCTCTTCACCACCATGGAAATCAGCCCGGCCGCAGCCAGGGCGAGAGACAGGGCGATGAAGTACCACTTTATCCCCATCCAGTTGATCTTTGGTTCGTGAAAAAACTCCATGGCCTAATCCCCTACTTCGCCTCTTTCTTTGACACCGAAAGGCCAGCCGAAGTTCCCCTAATTTCGGCTAGATGCTGAGTTCCGCACCTTTCTCCCGTCTGGAAAGGACATAATCAAATATCACACGCGAGACAAAAACGGAAGTGAAAAGGTTAGCCAGTAAACCGATGGTTAACGTGACCGCGAAACCGCGTATGGGACCAGTGCCGAAGGTAAAGAGAATCGCTGCCGAGACAACCGTGGTCACGTGCGTATCAATGATGGTCACAAAAGCATGCTCGAAGCCGCCGGCGACCGCCGCTCCCACCGCTTTACCCAACCTTAATTCCTCGCGTATGCGTTCAAAAATCAACACGTTGGAGTCAACCCCCATGCCCACTGTCAGGATGACTCCGGCGATGCCGGGCAAGGTCAAGACGGCGCCGAAATAGCCCAAGGCGGCGATCAGGATAATCAGATTCAACAAGAGCGCCAAGTCAGCATTAACGCCCGCCCCGCGATAATAAACAAGCATGAAGGCCATTATCGCCACAAACCCCACAATGCAGGCGATGACACCGTGGCGAATCGAATCCGCCCCCAGCGAGGGCCCGACTGTCTCCTCAGAAAGGTAGTTAATAGTGGCCGGCAATGCGCCGGAGCGCAAAACCAGCGCCAAATCCTGCACCTTTTGCGGGGTAAACCCGCCGCCCCTGATTTCGCCTCGGTCGCTGATCTGGCTTTCGATAACGGGTGCGTCGTAAACGCGATTGTCAAGGACAATGGCCAGTTGCTTGCCTACGTTGGCGCCGGTCACTCGCCCAAACCTTGCCGCTCCATCGCGTGTCAGGGTGAAGTTCACGCTGGGACGCCCATTCTCATCGTGAGAGGGTTCAGCCCCGCTCAAGTCCCGTCCCGTAACTGCCGCCACGCGGTTGACCACGTACCACGTTTCGCCGCCGCTCTGTCCCGTTTGTCCCTGCAACAACTGGGTGTCTGGAGGAAGCACTCCGCCATGGGCCCCCAGTGCCGCCTCGCGGCTCGGGAAGGGTCCATCCTGAACCAACTTCAATTCCAAAAGCGCCGTGGATTGAATAATGTCCTTGACGCGGGTCGGGTCATCGACCCCGGGAAGTTGTACGACCAGTTCATAGTCGCTTTGCCCGTACTCAGCAATGGTGGGCTCCGTGACGCCCAACTGGTCCACCCGGTTGCGGATGGTGTTCATGGCCTGGAGAAGAGCTTGGTTGCGATTGTTTGCGGCGGCGGTGGTCTTCAAGGCCAGCATCCAACTCGTGGGTTCGCCCGGCACGCGGGACAGGTCCCAGTCCGAAAACTGTTCACTGACCAGCGTCTGTACGTCGCCGCCCTTATCCTGCGGAATCCCCTTGATAATTATCCGGTGCTTGGGCGGCTGCGCTTGCGTATCGTCCGCTTTTGCAATGTCGGCGTAGGGGAGGTTCTTGGCCCTTAGCTCCTCTTTTAGCCTCTCCAGCACCTGGTCGGCGGTAATGTTCACAGCGTCTTCCACCTGGACTTGCAACACCAAGTGGGTCCCGCCCTTCAGGTCCAGTCCCATGCGAATGCGACTACGGACGTTATCCTTCAGTTCCTGAAAATTCTTTGGAAAGCCGATTATTCCCAGGATGCAAACCACTATCACTACGCCGATAGAAATCGCGCGAGTTCTGATCTTCGTCTCCATGCCTTGATTGCCCTCACCCCTGCCCGTCATTCCCGCGAAAGCGGGAATCCAGTTCCTTCCCGACTTGCCTGGACCCCCGCTTACGCGGGGTGACAAGGCCGGCGACATTGCCCTACTTCTTCGCCTCTCCGCCCGTCTCTTCCGTCACCATGCCGGTGATCGCTGACCGCGCCACATCAACCCTAACCTGATTGGCAATCTGGAGCTGAACCACCCCATTCCTGAAAGAAACAATAGTCCCGTAAATTCCGCCGCTCGTCACCACGCGGTCACCGGTCTTGAGATTCTGGAGCATCGCTTGCGTCTTGCGCCGCTGCTGCTGTTGAGGCCGGATGACCAGAAAATACCATATGGCGAGCAAGGGCGCAAATAGGAGAAGGAACTGGCTCAGCGCCCCACCCGCACCCGGGTCTGCCGCCAATAGAAATGAATTCCTAAAAATGCACCCGATCAAAGTCGAGCCGATAAGCAAAGGATTTTTAGAATATGGCACCCCGCCCCGCGAGGAACGTGATTGGTGGGGTTCGGGCTTTCCGGATTCGTCTCAGGGATGGTTTGCGCGCCTAAGATTCCTCGCGCACCCTAGAATGAAACTCCGTGAACGCTCCAAGGATTAAAGCCTGCCTGATTTTGCGCATCCTGTCAACGTAAAAGTGGAGGTTGTGCTGGGTGGCCAAAATAGCCCCCAGCATCTCCCCCGCAAGAAACAGGTGACGAATGTAGCTGCGAGAATAGCGCCGGCAGACCAGACACTCGCAAGCCGGATCAAGCGGCGATTCATCCCGCGCGTACTTCGCGTTCTTGATTACCAACCGGCCCTGCGAGGTGAACACACCGCCGTTGCGGGCATTCCGAGTTGGCATGACGCAATCGAACATGTCGATTCCTCGCGCCACGCATTCGACTAGGTCTTGCGGCGTCCCGACACCCATCAAGTAGCGCGGACGGTCGCGAGGCAGCAGTTGAGCGGTGTATTCGGCAACTTCGTACATTTCTGCCTTGGGTTCGCCCACCGAGAGCCCCCCCAGGGCGTAACCTTCGAAATCCAATTCCAGCAGACCCTCGACACTTTCGCGCCGCAGATCCTTATCCACCCCCCCCTGGACGATACCGAACAGTGCAGGGGCTAGGGACTGGGGGCTGGGGATTGTCGATTGTCGATTGGCGATTGCCGATTGCCCGCTATTTAGCATTCGGGTAGCGCAGACCTCCGCTTTCGAGGTCTGCCGCTGTTCTTCCCCAGCCCCTAGTCCCCAACTCCCAGCCCCTTTGCTCGCTGACGGCTGAGAGCTGATGACTGACAGCTTTTCCTTGGCCCGGCCCGCCCAGCGCCCCGTCAACTTGACGGCGCGCTGCAGAGCCTCGCGGCTGGCTGGATACTCGACGCACTCGTCGAGTGTCATGATGATGTCCGCTCCCAGGGCAAGCTGCACCTCGACGGCGCGCTCGGGAGAAAGGAAGTGGGAAGAACCATCCAGGTGGGATTTGAACCAGACTCCGTCCTCGGTAATCCGGCCAAGCGCTTTCAGGCTCATCACCTGGAACCCCCCGCTGTCCGTGAGGATCGGGTGAGGCCAGGCCATGAAGTGGTGCAATCCTCCCAGTTCGCGGATGATCTCGTGACCAGGACGCAGATAGAGGTGGTAGGTGTTAGCGAGAAGAATCTGAACTCCCAGCGCTTCCAGTTGAACCTGCGTCATCCCCTTGACCGTGCCGGCCGTCCCTACCGGCATGAAGACCGGCGTCTCCACGATCCCGTGGGGCGTGTGCAGGAGACCTGCCCGCGCTCCCGTGGCCCTGTCCTCCGCAACAATCTCAAATCGCAATCCCATGAATTATCGCTAGGCGGGTAATACGAACCTTCGGTTTCCAAGTTCGCGGCTTCAGCGGCTGGCGCAGAGCAAGGCTCTCCGCTCGGCGGATTCTCAATCTCTGGAGGCCGCCGCAGAGCTTCGCTCTGCGCCAGCCTACGTAAGCTTTAAAGCCGCGGAGGACAAAACCGGAGGTTCGCGCTACGCAGGCTAGGCTGGCATTACGCGATCATCGCCAGGCCAACTTTGCCCAGAATCCAAATCGCCCACAGACCTACGTACACCAGGAAGATCGACAAGGGTTTGGTCTTGCTTCCTGTGCCCTTCGACAGGCCAATCGCCACCAGAATCAGCATCCAAATGGTGAAAATATCGGGAGAAGAAGCCAGAGCGTAAAGGGGCTTTGAAACCTGGGTGGGGTTGAGGAAAAAACCTACGTTGGAGGGGACTGGATTCTGGGGGTTGAAATGGTCGGGATCGCCAAAGAGAATCACCGCCACCCCCATCAGCGACCCTAAGAGCGATACGAGGTTCGCATAACAAATCACGGAAAAGACCGTCTTGAACTTCGTCGGCGCTCCAAAGATCAAGTTCACTGTGAGAATTCCCAAACCGGCAAGGATTAACAGATAAATCGGCGCGCCCAGTAAACCACCGAAGTGCGCCAAAATTCCTCCAATCCGCGCGCCTTGGCGGACTGCCTGATCCATTTGCTCGGGACTCATGCTGGATGCCCGGCTGCTCTGCTCGATCCCCATGCGCACCATGCGCTCCATGCCGATCTTCCAAAGCATACTCTCTGAAACGGCGACCGCCCCAAGCACAAGGGCTATCAAGGGCGCCCAGAATCCTGGTTTGCGCGCCACGTCTTCCAAAGTCTCTCCCGGCGAGATAAAAATACCCATTAGTCGTTCCGGAAAGGATAGTGCGGGAGTATCCGCTTCCGCAGGATGCTCAATAGCATCACCCATAACTACCTCCCCCCTCTAACTGAAATGTTGGACCACCTCGCAAAACGATCAGGCAGGGCAAACGCCCACCGACTCCGTCCCATCCGACGACAAAGAGAAACACCTCAGTAAGTGGCCGAGTTGGACTACCGCAGACGCGTAGCATAATATCAAGTCGCGGTCGAGCAGACAACGTGCAACAGCGAGGTATGGCGGCAGCCAAAGTCATCTTGTATAGCCGGGGCTTGCCCTGAGCTTGTCCCAATCACCCGCGATCTGATCGGCGACGACCTGCGGCTTCGCCGCCTGTCAGTCGACGGATGCGGGAAGGCTCTGCCTTCCCGTGGGGCGTGTGTCCTGAAGAATCTCCTCCAGGCAGGCTGGAAGGCTGAGCCTTCCAGCCTGCCTCTGGAGTTTCTACATTTTTCAAGTGGCGGCGGCCTGGGTAAGGGGAGGAGGAGGGTTGCGGCACTGGCTGGAAAGCCTGAGGCTTTCCAAGTCAGGGTGGCAGAGCCGCGTGGAGCACCCGATTGCGTCTCAAGCATGGACAGCCCAAACCGGCGGATTGCCACTCCGACCCGGCAGTAAAACGCGAGTCTTTAAGGGCTTCTTCGGAAGTAGGTGGAAGACTGCGGCTTATCCTGTAAGAGGGTAACGCCAGCCTCCATAGGGGCCGCATGGAGGTTTGATGGGAAGCCCAAGTGATCCGTTACCGCTCTTATCGCGCGGTGTCTTGTGTCAAGCGGCTAAATAAACTTGAGCACCCATCCGAGGCAATAGCCGGCGACGCCGCCGTATATAAGCAGGGGTTCCAGCCAGGTGCGGACCTGCGCCCATGGCTGGTAATCGATCACCGGCCAGGGCCCGTACCCGCCCCAGTACACCCTGAGCAGCAAACCCAGAATCAACACCGCGAGCGCCTTATTCCTGAACTCGTGCGCTTTTCCCGGCCCAACCCAATAGCACTTCGGAGCGAGCACAGTTGCAGGCCGGCTGACGAAAGGCCCGTCGCACTTGCGACACTGGGTGGCATTGTCGTAGTTGGAATATCCGCAATAGGGACAACGTTTCATGGACGACTTTCGATTGACGATTGACAGAAAGGGAAAGCGGAGCGTCATTCCCGCGAAAGCGGGAATCCATTCCGAAAATCCTCGGAAATGCACTCTCTGCTGACTGGACTCCCGCGCTCGCGGGAATGACTTGCGGTCGACAATCGCCAATCGGCAATTATTCGCGGACCTCGGCATCCAGGAAGGCCCGCAGTTTGCGGCTGCGCGAGGGATGTCGCAGCTTGCGCAGGGCTTTGGCCTCAATCTGCCGGATGCGTTCTCGGGTCACGGCAAAACTCTGGCCCACTTCCTCCAGCGTGTGCTCGCTGCCATCGTCGAGGCCGAACCGCATCTTGATGACCTTCTCTTCGCGCGGCGTCAGGGTTTTGAGCACCGACTCCGTCTGCTCCTTCAGATTGATGTTAATGACGGCCTCGGCCGGGGAGATCACCCCCCGGTCCTCGATGAAGTCACCAAGGTGGGAATCTTCCTCTTCTCCAATGGGGGTCTCGAGCGAGATGGGCTCCTGGGCGATCTTCAACACCTTGCGGACCTTGATCACGGGAATTTCCATCCGCTTGGCAATCTCTTCCGAGGTCGGCTCGCGCCCGTATTCCTGCACCAGGAGGCGCGAGGTGCGAATCAGCTTGTTGATGGTCTCGATCATGTGCACGGGGATGCGGATGGTGCGCGCCTGGTCCGCAATGGCCCGGGTAATGGCCTGCCGGATCCACCAAGTGGCGTAAGTGGAGAACTTATAGCCGCGGCGGTACTCGAACTTGTCCACGGCCTTCATTAATCCGATATTGCCTTCTTGAATGAGATCCAGAAATTGAAGACCTCGATTCGTGTACTTCTTGGCGATGGAAACCACCAGCCGCAGGTTGGCCTCGATCAGATCGCGCTTGGCCGCTTCCGCCTGCTCCTCGCCGCTGATGATGTTCTGGCAACTGCGGCGGAGTTCCACGGCGGAGGTTTGTGTGCGCTGCTCGAATTCCGCCAGGCGCTGGCGGAGTTGCCGCAGGTCCTTCCGCAAATCCCTGTTGCCGTTAGTGCGCGAGCCCTCCACTTTCTTTTCTGTCTTGTTCAACTCGCGCTCCAGCGGCCGCAATTCTTCGATGGCCAGCCGGATCTTTTCGATCAGCGCCTTGCGCATGCTGTGGGTGAAGAGGATGGACCGGAAGAGCACTGAGATCAACACGCGGTGGCGGGCCACCGCCCAGCTATAGCGCCGGAAGTCCCTGGGCCGCCGGGTGCGCGGGATAGAGTCCCGCTTGGTCCGAAGTTGCATCAGCTTCTTATAAAGCCGCTCGATTTCATCAATGCAGGCGACGACATCCCTGGCGCGTTCGGAAACTTTTTCTTCGGTGAGTTCGTCGTCATCAAAAACCACCACTTCCTTGATGGTCCTGTCGCCGTTCTTCAGTTCTTCGCGCAGCGCGAAGAGCGCCTGGATAACTATGGGAGAGCGCGAGAGCGTTTTGAGGACGTTGAGTTGCCCCCGCTCGATGCGCTTGGCAATCTCGACCTCGCCCTCGCGGGTAAGCAGAGGGACGGTTCCCATCTCGCGGAGGTACATGCGCACCGGGTCGTTGGTCTTGTCCAACGCGCCCGGCGTCAAGTCCAGTTCGACGTCCTCCGCAATCTCGTCTCCCTTGAGCTCGTCAACCTTTTCCAGGCCCAAGCTGTCGGTCGATTTGACTTTGGGAGAATCCAGCACCTCGATGCCGGCGTTGTCGAACATCGAGAGAAGGTCGTCGAGATCTTCCGCCGAGTGAACGTCGGAGGGGAGAAGCTCGTTTACCTCATCATAGAGGAGGTAGCCCTTCTCTTTTCCCAATGAAATAAGCTTGCTGACTTGATCAAACTTGTCGTCGAACGCCAAAGCCACGGCCCCCTATGGGAGAAGAAAGATTAATTTGATACGAAAAAAGGTATGGCGACACCCCCCACTCCCCTCCGGGCGGTGCCGCCCTAAGCACAACTCCGTCCTCATGACAAGCCGTCAAACTCCTCCGGCTCCATCGTATTAGATGTAATATACATGAATTCGTTTGTCAGTGGATGGATATTTTTCTGCCCTCCTCGAGGCCTCGCACCTCATTTTCCAGGTCGGCTTTGGATTGCTCAAGTTCGCGAACCCTTGGCCAGTCATGTAGTTGGATGGCCTCCTGGATTGCTACCCGCAGTTTGTCGAGTTGGCGTCGCGCTTTGCGAGTCCGCAAGGCTCGAAGGTGTCGGTCAATTCGTCCCCTGTCAGGCGGCTCGACTGCCCAAAACAGGCTCTCATAGAGCGCCCGGCGTGCCTCCGCGCTGAGTGGTTCTTCTAAAGCCGCTGGTCCAACGTTCTCACCCTGGCGCCGCAACTCCAGGAAGCGCTTGAATATCGGCTCCGTCACTAAACCCTCCAGCATGCCCTGATCCACCATCTGAGGTAGCAGTTCATCCGCAAGCCCCTGGTCTTCCATGAACGCCCGAAGCAATTCCTTCTCCGCAGTGGTCGCCTTGGCAGCAGCCGATTCGGGTTGAATGCGGATTTCCGATCGGGCCGTTCCCGCCACGCGTCGGAGCTCCTCGCGCAGCAGGCGCTCATCCAGGCGCAAGCGTTCGGCAAGCCGGCTCGCCAGTTCCACCCGCAGCATGGGGTTAGGAACCTTCGCAAGGTAGGGCATGACAGCATTAGCCGCTCCGACTTTCCCTTCCGGCGTATTCATGTTGTGCGTAGCCATGGCTCGATCCGTCAAATAGTCAATGTAGCTCGGCGCCCCCGCCAGAAGCTCACGGTAGCGGCCGCTGCCTTCTTTTCGTATGAAGGAGTCGGGATCGAGCCCTCCAGGCAGGGCCAGCACTTTGGCCTCGAAGCCCTCCTCGAGCAGCAAGGCCAGGGAGCGCTCCGTGGCCGCCACCCCTGCCGAGTCCGGATCGTAGTTCACCACCACCCGGTGTGAGTAGCGTGCCAGCAAGCGAATCTGGCCTTCCGTGAGGCTCGTGCCGCAGGAAGCCACAACGTTCTCGATGCCGCTCGAGGCCACAGCAATGCAATCCATATACCCTTCAACCAATATGGTGTAATCGAGCTTGCGGATGGCTTGCGCAGCCTGATTCAGGTGGTAAAGCACGCGTCCCTTGCTGTAGATGGGGGTTTCCGGCGAATTGAGATACTTGGGCTGCTCGTCCCCCAACGCTCGTCCCGCGAAAGCCACAACTTTCCCGCTGTCGTTGGCGATAGGAAAAATGATACGCCGCCGGAAGCGGTCGTATCGCCGGTTCCTTTCGGCATCGTGCCCCACCAGCCCGCTCTTCTCGAGCAACTCGGACTCATATTCGGCCCCGCCCTGCACCATCTGGTGCAGGGCCCCGATGAGGTGCCGGGTCAAGGCCTGCCCGTCGGCAGGCGCGTATCCCAACCGGAAACGACCCACCACCTCCTCGCTCAGCCCTCGGTCTTCGAGGTAAGCCTGCGCCAGGCGGCCTTCCGCCGTGCCGCTGAGTTGGCCAGCAAAGAACTTGGCGGCGGCTTCGTGGATTTTGTAAAGGGCTGCGCGCACGCGGGCGTTGGCGTCGTAGGCCGCATCGCCGAAATTATCCGAAAGCGTGACGCCCACTTTCTCTGCCAGACGGCGCAGCGCCTCGGGGAATGTGAGGTTATCGATCATCATTACGAACTTGAAGACGTCGCCACCCACTCCGCAGCCGAAGCAATGGAAAATCTGCTTTGTGGGGTGGACGGCAAAGGAAGGGGTCTTCTCCCGGTGGAACGGACAGAGGCCCATGAAGTTCGCGCCCGCCTTGCGCAACTTGACGTAATCGCCCACCACCTTGACGATATCCGCCGCCGCTCGCACTTCGTCCACTTGGCTCATGATCCCCAACCGCTCCGCTCTTGCTGAATATAACCCATTCCTGCCACTCAGGTCAGTGAAATGCGGCAACTCGTTGCAAGGGTTGAAGAATTGAAGCACGCGGTAGAGGATGAGATGGGAGGGACCTTGAGGCAGGTTCAGGAAAGCAGCAGAACATATGCAGGGTCCCCTTAGCCGCTTGATTCAAGCAGGAGCAGGCGGGGCGCCGTGCGGCAGAACCCGTGCGGAGCTATCCATTCGAGATGCTCTCGGTCGTCCAGCGGCCTCTTTCCAGCTTTGCCCCATAAAACGCCCTTCCTTTGTCCTGGGCAGGATGCCGCCACACGATGCGGGCGGGAATATTGTGTTGTTCTACAGGGGTATCCAATCCCACGCTAACGTATACCCTATCTCCAATTTGCATTTCAAGGCTGCACGCGAAGGAGAGACCTGATTCGGAAATGTCCTCCGTCGTGCTAGTCTCCTCAGGCCCATCCGGAAGCCTGACTTCCAGCGGGAGCTTTACCGCCAGCAGCTTATCTGGCTGTGGCTTGGCTTCGCCCCATGGACCCGGCCTGGAAGCTGAAGCGGCGGGAAGACCCTCCAAGACTCTTTCACGTTCGACTTCCTTGGCCCCAAATTTCCAATTCTTGCTGGCGCCGCATTTGGAACAAGGACGCGACAAGCGCGACTGCGCCACTAGCTCCTGATATTGCTGCTCAGAGAGCGCCGCCATCTCCCGAGATAGGCACCCCTGGCATTCCAGCAAGACATGAATGTGACCGGCTTGCAGGGGTCCATCCGTTCTAGTCGGAAAGTGAACGCCCCAGATTTCAAGCTCCGGCGCCAGGCACTTCACGCCCCACTCGGGATTGCCGGTCAATGAGCTCGCGGCCCGCATAACGACTTTCGAAAGAACAAGAGACTTGGGTTTTCATATTTGTAATTTTGATCATGGCGCCCGGTTTAAGCAGATGCAATACGACGATCAGCCCCCCGGTCCGATTTATTACCAGGGTGTGTGTAATCTCATCGAAGGCGTTACCAAATGTGTCCTTCCCCTCGACCCGTATGGGAATTCTCAGCAGCACGCGTTCGCTGCTTCGGGCATGTGTGCCCAAACTATGATTTGGCATCCTGCCTCCTTGGTGCCCGGATGTCTAGCAGGATGATGAAAAACCCTTTTTCGGGTTGCTAGGAATATAGCCTAGGCTGAAAACAAGGAGCTTACGATTGCTGCAGTACGGCAAAGTAGGCGTCTTTTCGACTTTTTCATCAACCTGCTAGGTCTACCCGTTGTAAGCCGAGCGAAAAGGTCCCCCCCTCCCCTCCCTACCGCGCGGATTCAATACGGGCGTCAAGCGCGGGAGGGTGTAGCTACTGCCGGGCCTCTACATTGTTCTATCGGAAGATTCGGCGGATGACTTAACACCTTCGAGCATTGCAAAGACGGCCAGCACGAAGCCCAGAGTGTGGGCCATCCCCACATGCCAAGGGGCCGCACAACTCATCTGGGGCGTGTGGTCGGGAATGATTACTCCCTGGAAGGCGTTGCGCTTCAGGATGGACAGGACGCGAAGCATGTCGACATCGCCTTGGTCGATGAAGGTTTCCCGGTAATGGGGCGCCTTGCCAATCACATTCCGGAGATGGACGTAGGCGATCTTGCCTTGCCGGCTGTATTGCTCGACCGCCTCGTAAACGTTTCCTTCCGTCATCTCCGCTACGGTTCCCACGCAGAATTCCAAGCCGTTACTCTTACTGGGCACCAGATCGATCAACCTTTGATACAAGTAGGGCTGATAGACAAGGCGAGGCTGGCGACGCAAGCTCGGCATGGGGGGATCGTCTGGGTGAGCGGCAAGCTGGACGCCGGCTTGTTCAGCCACAGGAATAATTTCTTCCAAGAATCGCTCGAGTCTGCGCCACAGCTCTTCACTAGAAATGGGCGGAAGTGTTCCGGGAGATGCCGTGCGGTCGTAAATCATGTTCCACACCACTCCGTTCGGCAAGGGCGTCTCGAGCGGCCCATCCATGCCCACCGAGACGGCGCCGCCGCGTCCAAAGGGACCGCTGACACGGCCGCAGACCCCAGCCAGACTGAAGTTGTATCCCAGCACCGGAATCCCCACCTCCCCCATACGGCGAACGATCGTCTTGACATTCTCAATGTGGCGGGAGCGCTGCGGGCCGTCCAGAAGGATGTCGTGCCAGTGGGCGGGATCGAGATTCTCGATGGCGGCAAGAATTAGCCCGGCATCTTCGATCTCCTGGCGAATACGCCGCAATTCGTCGATGGTCCAAAGCTTCTCAGGATCGCCGGCGACCCCCCAAGGCTCGAACTTGCCGCCCGTGGGCTGATTGTTGGGGGGGGGGTTCGCAGAACCCTGGTTGAAGTAGTCCACCAGATGGATAACGACGTGTGTGCAACCCGCCTGACGCGCGAAAGCGTAATTTTCGCGGGTCAACTGGTGACGGTAGAGCCCCAGTCCAAGCTTCATAAGTCTAAGCCTTCCTTGCGCCTGTTCCCGACTCTTGGGAAGCCATGCCGCCGGTGGGTACGAGCAAGCCGCCGTCCACGGCATAGGCGGCGCCGGTAACGAACGAGGCCAGGTCGCTTGCCAGGAACACAATCACCCGCGCAACCTCCTCCGGGCGTCCGATCTTGCCTCGAATGTGGAGGCGGTCGCACTCGGCCAATACCTTCTCGGGTTGGGCATCGAGGGAGGCCGCCCAGCGCAGCAAGGGGGTGTCAATCGCGCCCGGCAGCACACAGTTGGCTCGAATGTTCTGCTTCCCGTAATCGAGGGCGATAGATCGTGTCAGTCCCAACATGCCATGCTTGCTGACCACGTAGGCAAGGGAGTTGCGCTGCGCCGTCAGCGATTGTACGGAGCCCGTCATGACGATCGCTCCTCCTCCCCGCTTGGTCATTTCCGGGATAGCATACTTGCACATCAGGAAGGCGCTCTTCAGGTTGATGTTCAATACCTCGTCCCACTCCTCCTCGCTTATTGTGGTGGCGCTCCCATAACGCTGCGTCCCGGCATTGTTGACCAATACGTCGATACCCCCCAGACGGGCAACCACCCCCGGAATCAGGCGCTCGACCGCGGCTCGTGAGCTCACATCGGCTTGGAAATATTCAACCGTAGCGCCTCCTTGCCGAAGTTCTGAGATTGTGTTTTCGCCTGCCCCGGCCTTGCAGTCCACCATGGCCACCGCGGCATTCCGGTTGACGAATTCTCGCACGCAAGCCTCGCCAATCCCGGAACCCGCCCCTGTTATCACCACCACTTTGCCACGAAAGTTCATGCCTTACCTCCTCACCAAGTTGTTTTGACCTTGCTCTGAGGTTTACAAGTTCCACAAGCTGCTCCGCCTTTCGTGGTGTCATTCCGAGCGGAGCGAGGAATCTCGCTCGGTTGTTTTTTCCAGGTGCCAGTGAGGTCAACTTGGGCTCCGACCCACCTCAGCGCAGAGCGAGATTCCTCGCTCCGCTCGGAATGACACCCGCAAAGGGACGACCCCAGCGTGTACGCGGCGAAGCCGGTGACATTACGAAAGTCAGATGTTTCTGCGAGCGCCCAACTGATTATAGGCTATTCGAGTGACTTGTGAAAGCGCAGGACACTGACGCCCAGCAGGAGGACGGCAAAAACGGCCATGGCAGCGACGTTTGGCCAGAGCACCTCGAGCCCGACGCCCTTGAGGTAGACGCTTCGCAGGACCACCATGACGTGGCTCATCGGGTTAATGTAGCTGAGCTTCTGAAAGAATGGTGGCATGCTGCTGATGGGCGTGCCGAACCCAGAAAGCGTGATCATCGGCATGTTGAAGAAGAAGGAGGCGATCATCGCCTGCTGCTGGGTGGCGGAAATGGTCGAGAGGAGGAGTCCCAGCCCCAGCGCCGCGACAATGAAGGTCATCAATCCGAGGGCCAGCACGCCGACGTTTCCACGAAAGGGCACGCCAAACCATAAGGTGCCAAGGATCGAGATCATGGCGGAGTCGAAGCAGCCGATGGAGAAGAAGGGCAGGGTCTTCCCGAGGACGAACTCCCAGCGGCGGATGGGCGTGACCATAATCTGCTCGAGCGTGCCGATCTCACGCTCACGCACCACGGCAAAGGCCGTTAGCATCATGACCATGATCAGCATCAGATTGCCAATGACGCCGGGAACGAAATACCATTGGCTATCCAGTCCTGCGTTGAACCATGGCCGGGTCTCGAGATTCACCTGGGGCACGAACGACACCCGTTGCGCCGCGGTGCGTCCGTCAGCCGACGGATCGGTCTGATAGTTGCGGGCGAATTGGGCGCCGATCTGGTTGAGATAGCCCAGGGCCACAAGCGCCGTATTCGAGTTGGAACAGTCCACCAGCACCTGCACCGAGGCCCCTTGGCCATTGCGCAGGCGCTGCGCGAAGCCAGAAACAATTTCCAGGGCCACGAGAAAGTCGCCCCGATCAATGCCTTCGCGGAGCTCATCCCGCCGCTCGGCATATTTTTTGAGATCGAAATAGCGGCTGGCGGAAAAATGGGAGACCAACTCGCGGCTCTCCTGGGTGTTGTCCAGATCGAGAACCGCCAACTCCACGTGCTTCACCTCCAGCGTGGCCGCATAGCCGAAAACCAGCATCTGGATTATGGGCGGGCCAATCAGCAGGAAGCGAGTGTGCGGGTCGCGCAGCGTCTGGATGAACTCCTTCCGCACCAGGTGACCGACGCGCGCGAGTGATTGCAGGAATTTCATTCCAGCCTCTTGTGAAAGGCCTGGGTGGCCAGCGTGATCAGCACCACCGCAATGATCGCCAAAGCGGTGAGCTGTGCCCCCATTAAGCGAATCTCCGTGCCCTTCAGGAAGACGTTTCGCAGAATGGAGACGTAATAACGCGCCGGCAGGACGCGCGTGATCCACTGCACGACGACCGGCATCTGCTCGATGGGAAAGACGAAGCCCGACAAGAGAAAGGTGGGCAGGAACGTGGCCAGCAGGGCCAACTGGCTGGCCCCGAGCTGGGACTTGGCCGTAACTGAAATCAGGTAGCCAAGCGACAACACCACGACCAGAAACAGCATCGAGCAGCCGAACAAAACCGTCCAGCTCCCGCGGAACGGAACGCCGAACCACCATACCGCAACGCCGGCGCAGACCGCCGTATCCATCATCCCGATGGCGAAATAAGGGGCCAGCTTGCCGATCTGGATTTCCAGTTTGCCTATGGGCGTGGAAATGAGCTGCTCCATGGTGCCGCGCTCCCACTCGCGCGCGATGGTCAGCGAGGTCAGAAATGCGCCCACCACCGCCATCACCATGGCCACCACGCCAGGCACAATGTTGGCCATGCTTTCCAGGTCCTCGTTGAACCAGGTCCGGGATTGGAAGGTGACGCTGGGGGTCGCGAGGGGCAAGCCGTGGCGCGCGCTCCAGTCGATCTGAAGTTGTGAGGAATATGCCTGCACGATGCTGAGCGTATAGCCCATGCCGATACTCGCCGTATTACTGTCGCTGGCGTCGAGCAGCGCCTGCACGCTGGCTTGGCCGTTGGAGTGAATCCTCTCGGAGAATTGCGGCGGCACAACCACCGCCAGCGTGCACGCGCCGTAGTCAATGTGCTGGACCACGTCGCGATAGCTTTCCGACACATGAACGATGTTGAAGTAGTCGGTCGCCTGGAAGCGTTTGAGCAGGTCCTGGCTGGTTTGCGTCCCGTCGCGGTCGTACACGCAGAGCGGAATGTGCTTGATATCCAGGTTCACGGCATAGCCGAAGATAATGAGCTGGATCAGCGGCATGGCGATGATGATCATCAGGCTCAGGGGATCGCGCCGGATCTGGATCATTTCTTTGCGCGTCATGGCCAGGATGCGGCGTCCGCTCATGCGGTTTTCCCCTGTTTTGATTCACGTGATGCGGTCAGCGAGACAAAAACGTCTTCCAGGCTGGTGGCAATTTGCTCCAGTCGTCCCACGCGGAGGTACCTAGCCTCGAGAGCCTCCCGGACCTTGGGCAGGGCAGCCTGGGCATCGGCGACGACGGCGTGGAGGCTGCTTCCGAAGACCGCGGCATCGAGCACGCCGGGAGCGCGCCGGAGCGCCTCCAGCCCCGGCCCGAGCGGCTCGCATTCCACCATCAGGAGCTGGCCTTTCATGTATCGGTTCTTCAGTTCCGTAGGTGTGCCCATCGCCACAATGCGCCCGCGGTCGATCAAGACCAGGCGATTGCAATATTCCGCTTCGTCCATGTAGTGCGTGGTGACGAACACCGTGATGCCATCGGTGACCATCTGGTGGATCAATTCCCAGAACTGCCGGCGCGAGACGGGATCGACGCCCGAGGTCGGCTCGTCGAGAAAGACGATAGGCGGACGATGCAGCACCGCGCAGCCCAGCGCCAGCCTCTGCTTCCAGCCCACGGCGAGGGCGCGCGTGGGAGATTGCTCGCGCCCCTCGAGTCCCGCCATCCGCAGCGCCCACGCCAGCCGTTCCGGAATGTCCCGGGCGGGCACGCTGTATAACCCCGCAAAGAGGCGCAGGTTTTCGCCCACTCTCAAGTCGTTGTAGAGCGAGAATCGCTGGGACATGTAGCCGATTTGCTGGCGGACCGCCTCAGGCTCTGCTGCAACGTCGATTCCCGCCACCAGCGCACGCCCGGCGGTAGGCCGCAGCAGGCCGCAGAGGATGCGTATGGTGGTGGATTTGCCTGCGCCGTTGGGGCCAAGAAATCCGAATATCTCGCCCCGGTGGGCCTCGAAGCTGATGCGGTCCACCGCGACAAACGACCCGAACCGCTTGGTCAGATTTTCGACTACCACCGATGCGTCGTTTCGGATCATGACGGTTCTGTTCCTCCGGCGCCCTTAGTCATTCCCGCGACTCCGTAGTCATTCCCGCGAAAGCGGGAATCCAGCCCTTTCACCCCATCTCCGAAGCGCCTAACTGATTCCCGCTTTCGCGAGAAGGACTTCCCTTTCCAGACGGGCCTTCCAATGCCGAAACGAAAAGGTCTTCAATGCTCGGCGTGACAGACTCCATGGAATCATAGGAGACCCCTGAGACTTCTAGACGGGCGCGCAATTCCGGAAGGCGGCGATCGGCATTATCCACGAACAGGTGGACGTGGTCACCCACCAGCAGCGCGCTGCGCACGGCGTGGGCATTCGAGAGCGTATCACGCACGCGCGCGGGCTCTGGGGCATGGACGGCTAGGATTTCGCCGGGGAATCTCCGCTTCAAAGCTTCGGGGCGGTCGCAGAAGAGCATGTGACCTTGATAGAGGAGTCCGACACGATGACAACGCTCTGCTTCGTCGAGGTAGGACGTGGAGGTGAGAATGGCCACGCCTTCGGCCAGCAGGGAATACAGGATGCGCCAGAAATCGCGTCGCGACACCGGATCCACGCCGTTGGTCGGCTCGTCAAGAAGGATCACCTTGGGAGTGTGAATCAAGGCGCAGACCAACCCGAGCTTCTGCTTCATCCCGCCCGAAAGGTTCCCCGCCAGACGGCTCCGGAAATCGCCAAGGCCCGCCGCTGCCAGCAATTCGCTCGAGCGTGGCTCACGCTTCTTACGGCTGACGCCGAACAGGTCAGCGTAGAAGCGAATGTTCTCCTCCACCGTCAGGTCTTCGTAAAGGCCGAAGCGCTGGGACATGTAGCTGAGGTGGTGCTTGGCCCCCTCCGGGTCGCGCACTACGTCGTAACCGGCCACACTCGCCGAGCCGGAATCCGCCGCCAGCACACCGGCGAGCATGCGCAGTGTTGTAGTCTTTCCCGCGCCGTCCGGCCCCACCAAGCCGAAGATTTCTCCCGCCAGCACATCAAAGGTGAGCTGGTCAACGGCGCGCACTTCGGCGAACCGCTTGCAGAGCGCGGAAACGATGATGGCAGGAGGGGAACTCATAGCGCTAGTTCAAACTTGTCCGCTTTGCGACGCACTTTCGCGATCCTCGCTTGGCGGCGCAGGGCTGGAATTGCCGATTTTGGATTGCCGATTGCCGATTAAAGGGAGTGATTTGCCAGCGAGCTTTTTCAATCGACAATCTGCAATCGGCAATCATCGCCCGCCGCACTCCCTACTTCAGAGTAATGTAGGCATCGGCCGGCATTCCGGGCTTCAGCTCGTAGTTGGGGTTTTCGACATCCACTTTCACCCGGTAGACCAGGGTGACGCGCTCCTTCACGGTCTGCACGCTCTTGGGTGTGAATTCCGCCTCGGAGGAGATCAAGGAAATCCGGCCGCGATAAATCTTGACAGGGTAGGTGTCGGTGCGCACGTCAACATCCTGGCCCCAGTGCACCTTGCCGAGATCTGTTTCCGGCACATAGACGCGCAGCCAAATGTGGTCCAGGTCGGCCAGCGTCACGATGGGAGTGCCCGGCGAAACCACCTCACCCAACTCGGCCTGCCGCACCAAAATCACTCCGGTGAACGGCGCTCGCAGCACCGTATAGGCCAGCCGAATGCGGGACAAATGCAGGTTTTGATTCGCTTGGTGAACGTTGGCACGGTGCACGGCGAGCTCTTCTTGGCGCGTTCCTTCTACGAGCTCGTTGTAGATTTGTTGCGCCCGGTCGCAGGTAGCCTGGGCGCGGGTGACGTTGGTGGCCGCCTGGTCGCGTGTTTGGGCGGGGATCTCGTCCTTTTCAAAGAGCGCCTGGTAACGCGCATAATCCGTCTTCCTCTGCTCGAGGTCAGCCTGAGCGTCGAGAACGGCTTGCCTGGCTGCCTCGATGTCCTGCCGGCGGCTCCCCGCCAGACCGAGGGCGAGCTGTCGATCGCGCACGCGGATTGTGGCTTGGTCCACAGCAACTTGCTGCCGATAGTCGTCATTGTCGACCCTCGCCAGCAAGTCTCCGGCTTTGACGGTCATGCCCTCGTCGACCGGCAAAGCGATGATACGCCCGGTCACCTTGAAGCTGACCAGGCTCTCGTGCGCTTCAATGTTGCCTGAGAGCTTCAGCAGGTTTGAGGCAGGTCGCTTGCCGAACCACTGAGGATAGAAACGGACTGCCGCCGCAACCGCAGCCGCCAGCAGCAGGAGTGGAATTATGCGTTTCATGGCCGTTTCACCTTCCTTCTCTAACCCCTGGGCGGTGTCTAGCGGACAACGTGGGCCCACCCCCTCGCGAGAGGGCAAGACCCCCCGCCGGGCCAACTCACGGCTCGCCGAGGTACGTCAGGTAAATCTTTTCAGTTGCGCCGAGCGCGCGCGCCAAAGCCATTCCCGCATCGGCATGGCGCGCCAGGGCCACGATGCGATCTTCCTGCGCGCTCGCCAGCGTATCCTGCGCCGTCACCACCTCGATGTTGTCAGTCACGCCGTTGTGGAAGCGGTCTTGGGCCAGCGCCAGTTCGCGCCGCGCAAGGTTAAAGGCCACCTCTGCAACAGTCACCTGGCTCTCAGCGGACTCGAGGTCGAGCAGGGCCTTCCGCAGATCCTGCTCGATTCCTCGGGCAAGGTCATCAATCTGCTCGCTTAAGCGTTGCACCCGGCTCTCAATCTCCTTCTGTTCCCCGGTGCGGTCCCGATCGAACACTGTGAAGGTGAGCGTCCCCTGGATTTGGCCGATCCCAGCCATCGAGCCGAAGGTGCGCCCCAGCGCCCCGTAGTCGCCGTTGATCGAGAGCTTGGGCAGATAGCGGGCCCGCGAGGCCTTTTGCTGCTCAAGGAGCGATTCACGCTGGGTGATTAGGGAGCGGTAATCGGAACGCGCCTCGAGCGCAGTGTGAAGCGCCGGGCCAATGTCGGGCGCCTGCACGCGGTGGAATTGCAACCGCTCGGCTATTTCGAGTGGTGTTCCTAGACTCAGTCCAAGGAAGCGGGCCAGGGCAAGCAGCGACGTCTGGTAAGCGTTACGCGCCACCAGCAGGTTCTGCCGGTCACGCGCCAGTTGCACCTGCGCGCGAACCATATCCACGGCGGTTGCCAGCCCCTGGTCGTGCTGGTCGCGCGCCAGCTTTTCAAGTGCCTGCGAGGTGGTCATGCGAGATTCAGCCGCTTCGACCTGTGCGGCAGCCACCTGGGCGTCCAGATAAAGCCCCGCCGCCTCCCGCACCACCAGATCGCGCATGTCCTGATAACTGAGCCTGGAGGCCTGCGCCTGCTTCTCACTTGCTTTCCAGTTATGGTAGGCCTCGCGGTCAATCAAGGCCTGGTTCGCGCTAACACGGAAATCGTAACGATTGAAAGGCCCGACGACGGTCGGGATCGGGATGGATGGAATAGAAAACCCTAGGGCTTTCAGGTTGAGGTTCTGCCGGTTGGCCAGCGAGTCCGCGGATACACGGGGAAACAGCGAGGCCAGCCGACGCTCACGCGTGCCCTCCAATTCGTTCACTTGCGTGCCTGCGACCCGCACGCTAAGGTTCTTTTTCAATGCCAGCCCGACCGCCTCCTTCAGCGTCAGCCGCCGCGGAGTTGCTTGTTGCGCGCCCGCAGGGTTTCCCAGCGCGAGCCACAGCACCACCAGCAAGGCGGCCCATCCCCGATACAGCCTCATATATGCTCTCCTCTGCTGCGGGATGTGGTGCGGGCGTCTCGCCCGCTTTCACATGGGCATCCCTTCGCTCCGCTCAGGGGAGGCTCTGCCCGCGCTGGTGCGGGAGCGAGACGCCCGCGCCACATCCGACCTTTCGACCTTCAGACGTGGGGACGTCGAGCCGTCCCCCTACACTGGATTTCCGCAGGCCGTACAATACGAATTCCTTGTGGGCACTCATGTAGGCATCCAGGTCGAGTTGATGGCGCTCCCCCAGGATCAAGGTCCACACGATGGCCAGCACCCCGGGAGCGATCAAAATCTGCGGGAAATCCCTGATTTTTGTTTTGCGAAATTCATCCGATGCCGCACCCTTTTCCAACACCCGGCGTAAAGCAGTTACACCCGGGCCGATGATCTCCCGATGGAAAATGTCGGAAAGCTGAGGAAACCTGCCACTCTCGGCAATCAGCAAACGAAGGATGGCGCGAGCCTTTTCGTTTCTCACCACTTGGGCATAGTGCAGTGATAGCAGCTCTCCGAGGAGTTGTTCAGCAGAACCGGAAAACGCCCCAACGAAAGCCCCGAGTTTTTCGAAGACAGGGTGAATCAAACTGCGCACCACGGCCCGAAAAAGCCCTTCCTTATGTTTGAAATAGAGATAGATCGTTCCCTTGGCTATTCCCCCCCGCTTGGCTACATCTTCGAGGCGGGCTGCCGCATAGCCGTGGGCGGCAAATTCCTCGAAAGCGGCCGCCAGGATCTCTTGAGGGCGCTCCTCCTTGCGTCTCCGCCCCCGCCGCGACCGTTTCTTAGGGCTCCGTCGCGTCAGACTCTTTGTACCCATTCGTCCCTTCTTTAACTGACTGAACAGTCAGTCATTAATAATCACAAAAAGGTTACTCCGAAGGGGCAGTGTTGTCAACTTATTTCGCCACTTAATTTCGTCACCGGTGGTGTCATTTGTTAGGAAATGCAAAAAGTTCAGCGGCGAGTTGGCCTCTCGAATGGCGGCGACAAGCCGGCTCTACTTCGCGGCCGGCAGGGTGAGGCGGCCCACAGCTCTTACATCAATCTCAACCTGGCGGCCGACGCGAAGGAACAAGGTGCTGGGGTTCTTCAGACCCCAATCCACGTAAGGAATCAACAAATGCGTGCTGGCGGTCAACTGATCACCGCTCCTGAGCACGGTGGTAGCCAGCATGAGGTCATGTTCTTTTCCATGCAGCTTGAAGATGCCGCTCAGTTGAAGCGGTGACTCTCCTTGCGTCTCGAGGCGGCCAGCGACTTGGACGGGGGTGAAAGTCGCCTCCGGGTATTTCCGGCTCTCTAGAACCTCCTTGTGCATTTTGCGGTCCAGAGAAACGTTGCTACTCTCCTCGCTCGCCATGTCCACCACTACTAAGCCACTGGCCTTGCCTGTTGCGGGGTTGAAGCGAATGGTCCCGCTCTTCAATTTGAAAGTTCTCTGCACCGGGTGAAGGACTTCCGCTAAGGTGAATTCAATGCGCGTCTGCGCCGGATCGAGTTCCAACACTGCCTCCTGCGCATGTAAGGAGACGGACACGGCAAACGCAATAAGAGCCCCAGCCCAGAGGAAAGTGTTTCGTAATTTCAAATGTGACCCATTACGACCAACGGAGCAGTACCAGCTCCGAGCAGAAGCCCGGTCCCATCGCCCCCAGCAGGCTGAGCGATCCCGGGGCCGGGCGATGGTGATTCATCACTTCTTCGAGCACTAGAAGGACCGACACGGAGGAGATATTGCCCACTCGGCGGAGGCATTCCCAGGAGGCATCGAGTGCCCCGTCGGGGAGATTCAGCGTAGCCGCCATCGCTTCGAGCACCTTGGGTCCACCCGAGTGCAGAATCCAGCTCCCGATATCCTTTCTGGACAAACTCATGTCCCCCAGAAATTCGTCCACGTCGTGCGCCCAGTGGCGCTCCACCATGGCGGGCACCTCGGGCGACAATACGATGCGAAAGCCCTTTTCCGAGATGTCCCAACCCATCACGTGTTCCGTCTGCGGATAGAAAACCGAGCGGGTGGCCAGGATTTCCGGCCCCTCCGCCTCCCTCTCCGACCCGGTCACTAAAACCGCCGCCGCTCCATCTCCAAACAAGGCTGCGGAAATGAGGTTGGCTATGGAAAGGTCATCCCGTTGTATGGTGAGTGAGCACAATTCGACGGCCAGTAGCGCTGCCACCTGGCCGGGATAGGCACGCACGTAGTCGGCGGCGCGGGCAATGCCCGCAGCCCCCGCGACGCACCCCAAGCCAAAGATCGGCACCCGCTTGATATTCGGCGAGAGCCCCATGCGATTGACTAAGCGAGCGTCCAGCGAGGGGCTGGCAATGCCTGTGACTGATACAACAATGAGAGTGTCAATCTCGCGCGCGTCCAACCCAGCCCGCGTCAGCGCGAGACACAGGGACTGCTGGCCCAGCACTTGAGCGGCCTCGATAAAGGCGTCATTCGCCTCGCCCCATGACGCGATCTTGTAGTAAGCGCTGAGGGGCAAGGCGAGATAGCGTCCCTGCACGGCCATGTGGGAGTAAATCCGTTCCAGGCGCTGCGGATTGGCAAGCTTCTCTCCAAAATACTTCTGGAGCGCTTCAACCAGAACTTCCTGTGGGTAATGATGCGGGGGGAAGGCGCTTGCCACGGCCGCGATTCTCATGGTTACCACCATTGCGGCTCCCCTCCTCGGCGGAGGAGGATACGAGAGGGTGGTGGGTCCGGACTCAAACACTCAGGTCAACCACCCCGTGGCCCCCTCCTAAATAAGGACAGGAGTCACCGACCGCATTTTCAACCTCGAGCGGCGTCGCTAGTGCAGCCGATCGAGCTCTCTTCGAAAGAGCGCGTTATTGGGAAATTGCCGAGCCAGCCCCGCAAGCAGCTCCCTTGCCTGATGCCGGTTCTTATCCCTTAGGGCAGCGACGGCAAGCAAGAGCTGCGCGAGAGGGAGCAGATAGTGTCCTTTCTCTGCCGTAAGCCGGAGTTTTTCGATTCCCTGGTCCCTATCGGCCTGCGCGCCGTAAACCCTCAACAGCCAGCGTACCGGGGCGGGTTTCAAACCCAGGATGTAGTTCTCCACGCCGATGGCCAGGTAGGCGTCATAACAAGACGGGTCCATGGCCAGCAACTTATCGGCAAGAATTCCGGCGTTCTTCATGTAACCCAGCGAAGCCAAATATCTCTTGTCTATTAAGGCCAGGTAATCGGAGCGCAGTCCCAAGCCCATGATCTTGGCCAAGAGGGCGTTCTCATCCTGCGGTGACCGAGCCAGGACATTATCCACCACCTGCTCACTCCTTGCCAGCGCCTTATCAAAGGCTTGCCTGGTTGCCGTGTCGGGGACCAGCTTCCTGCTCCGCTTGAATTTCTCATCGTCCAAAAACAACTCCCATTGCAGGACGCCCAGCCGGTCGAGTTCCGAAAAGAGATAAGCTGCCGCGTCCGAAGCCGGTCCCAAGGGATCATTGGGATGTGACTGCTCCCACCCGTTGAAAGTTCTGTGCGCCTCCTCGAACTGGAGATTATACATTTGATGGAATCCCAAATCGAGCGGGGTTGAAGAGGAAAGCATGGCCGCAGCCCGGCAGGGAGATGCGGGCCCGAGAAGGGCAAGCAGAGCGCAGAAAAGGGCAGGTGCTTCGCGCATACACTATCTACAGGTGTCAAGTGCAACCATTTTCGAAAATCGCTGGACAGCCCCTGAACGTTTATAGGATGCACCGTGGGGGTGGAAAGTTGGGTTGCGATATCTAGCTTCGGTCCCGGAGTCATTTGTCCCATAAGGGCGTTGCGTGTCGAAAGTGATCCCGTTCCATGCAGTTTTGTAGCGGGGGTGGCTTGCCATCCCCTGACCGTTATGATGTTCATTGACGAGAATAGGGCAAGCGCTACCCCTATTCCCAAGCCCCGTGCCGCATTGACGCCGCCCCACCATTCCGATAAAATTACTATTTAGAACAAAGGAAATCTTGAGAGACCGGCTTTGAAGTCCGTACGCCTCAACCTCCGGTTCCGCACGAAGTTGGCGCTGGTGATGTTCGTCACCATGGCCTGCAGCAGCGCTATTCTCACTTGGGGCTATTTCAATCATCGGCAACAGATCCTGAAATATGTTTCTGGAGAGACCTCGCGGTTATTAACCGTCAGCCAGCTTGCTCAGACTCAAATTCCCCCCAAAACCAGCGTGGATGACGCGTTGAAGATCTACCAGAAGAAACTTCAGGATCTGGGGCTCTCCAGTGTTTCCACCACCTCCACGGAAGGCAAGGTGGTGGCGAGCACAAATCCGGGGCAGGTGGGGAAGAAGTACCTTTTCAAGAAAAGGCATCTTGAAACCAAGAAGGGCCCGGTCCGTCTGGACGCAGAGTTTTCGGAACTCGATCCGACCCCCTCGACTGACCAAACTACCTTTGAGATTCGATATCCCTTGGTGCTCGGTGATAATGTGATCGGGTACGCCGTAATCAGAGGCGAAAGCGACCAGGTCACAACTTTATCCCGCTTGTGGTACAAACGGCGCCTGTACTGGATTCTGGTGACCATGCTGGCGGCATTATGCGCCGTGCTTTACTTGGCCATCCTTTTCACCAAGCCAATTGATCAACTGGTGACTGGCGCGCAGCAGGTGGCTATGGGCAACCTTTATGTGGCGCTGCCCTCGAGCGGTTCGGGGGAAATGGGCCGCCTGGCCCAGACGTTCAACCAGATGGTCGAGCGGTTACGGGAAAACCGGGCGCTCCAGGAACGTTTGAATGAGGCGGAGAAGCTCTCCTTGCTGGGCCGGTTCGCGGCTACCGTCGCGCACGAGGTGCGCAATTCCTTGAATTTCATCAACCTCAGCATCGACCAGATCCGCGCCAAGCATTTGAGCGGCGACGACCACCCGGCGCGTGACCTCCAGCGCAACCTTGCCAACATCAAGGACGAAATCAGCCGCCTGAATCACCTCGTGAATGACGTGCTGGCAGCCGGGCGACAGGCTCCGCCCACCCTGGTGCCTTGTGACCTGAAGGCCACTCTGACCGAAGCCCTGGCCTTGGTTGAGCGGCAAGCGCGCAACCAAGGCATCCAGATCGAACTGGACCTCGCGCCGGACCTGCCGATTTTCCGGTTGGACGCGGCTCAGATGAAGACCTGTTTCTTGAACATCCTTACCAATGCGATCCAGGCCATGCCGGGAGGAGGTCGGCTGCGCATTTTTGCGGCTACCGCCAAGGCGCCCAACGCTGCCGAGTGCCTCCAATTGCATTTTGCCGACACGGGGCCGGGCATTCCCCCGGCCCAACGGGAGAAGGTCTTTGCGCCTTTTTACTCGACCAAAGCTACCGGCTTCGGCCTGGGACTGGCTATCGCCAAGAAAATCGTTGAGGACCACGCGGGGCGGGTCTTCGTCAACAACGGAGATTCACCTGGCACAGACCTGGTGGTCCAACTTCCATATCCTCAACCCTCGCAGCCCGCGCATGCAGCCCTTGCTGCCTCCCCCGCAGTGTGAGGATAATGTCCGATGCCTTCTGGAAGTATCCTGGTAGTCGACGACGAGCAGCGGCAACGCGAAATCTATCGCGACATCTTGCAGGATGAAGGCTACGCCACCGGCACCGCGCCCAGCGGCGAGGCGGCTCTTCAGTTGCTCGCTCACCGCCGCTTCGACCTGGTCATTACCGATTTGAACCTCATCGGCATGACGGGAATTCAGTTGCTGAGCGAGATCGTGGCAGGAGACCCCACCGTCGCCGTCATCCTCATCACCGGTTACCCTTCCATCCAATCGGCAGTGGAAGCTACGCGCCGGGGAGTTTACCAGTATCTTGAGAAACCCGTCGACCGGGCCGAACTGTTGCGAGTGGTGGACGAGGTCTTCGACCGTCTGGCGACACTCAAGCGCACAATTTTGGGTGACTCCCCCGCCACCAAGGCCATGATGCGCATGATTCTGAAGGTCGCTCCCACGGCCCACACCGTGCTGATCCTGGGGGAGAGCGGTACAGGCAAAGAACTGGTGGCGCGCGAAATTCACAGCAACAGTCCGCGGGCCGACCGCCCCTTTCTGGCCATCAACTGCGCCGCACTCACCGAAACCCTTTTGGAAAGCGAGCTCTTCGGCCACGAGAAAGGCGCCTTCACCGACGCCCATCAGCAAAAAAAGGGGTTGTTTGAAAGGGCTCACCAGTCCACTTTGTTCCTGGACGAAATCGGAGACACCAGCCTGGCTATGCAGTCCAAGATACTGCGTGTGCTTCAGGAACGTGAGTTCATGCGCGTGGGCGGCACCGAAGCCATCAGAACGGACGTGCGCATCATCGCCGCCACCAACAAGAACCTTGAACAAGGCGTCCGGGAAGGCAAGTTTCGCGAGGACCTCTACTACCGATTGAACGTCATCCCTATCCTTTGCCCGCCCTTGCGGGAACGGGGGGAGGACATCACTACGCTGGCTTACCATTTTATGAGGAAGGCGGCCTTCGTTTCAGGTCGCAGAGTGGAAACGGTCTCGCCGGAAGCAATTCAGGCGCTGAAGAATTACTCCTGGCCCGGAAATATTCGGCAGCTTGAATGGGCCATGGAGCGCGCCGTGGTACTGGGGGAGAAAGAATGTGTGGAACTTGGGGACCTTCCGCCGGAAGTCCTGCAGCGTGCCCCGGCTATTGCTGTCGCCCCACCTCAACCGGCCAGCGAGGGCCTCACTCCGATCATCCCCGAGGGCTCCTGGGAAGAACACGAGAAAGCCAAGATCCTGGAGGCCTTGCAACGCTCGAACTGGAGCATCACCCGCGCCGCCCAACTGCTGGGTATGACCTTCCGCACGCTCCAATATCGCCTGGAAAAATTCGGCATCCGGAGACCCAGTGCTTAGACCGGTTGTGGGGGCGACCCTTGCGGTTACCTGGGGCGGGTCCATCGGCTGGCGGACCTGCCCCTGCCGGGATATTAAGGGCGAAACCTTCGGCGAATCGGTCTCTACGACTTTTCAAAACTGCCGATGGCCTTGGCCTCGTCATCGTGGATGTCGAAAACGGTGTAGAGCTTGGTAATTTGCAAAAGGTCGTGAACCTTCTTGGTGAGATTCAGGAGCTTCAACTGTCCCCCCTGGTTTGAAACCGCCGTGTAGGCGCTGACCAGTTCACCGATGCCGGAGCTGTCGATGTAGGTGACATCCGCAAGGTTAATCAAAACCCGCTTGTTCCCCTTGGTTAACTGGTCTCGGATAAGCTCGCGCAATTGCGAGCAGCCTTCTCCTAAGGTGATCCTGCCGCTAACGTCAACGACCATCACCGAATCAACTTGTCGAACTGTGGCTTTCATGCTCACGGTCGGTTCCTCCTTGTTTAGGTTGCTGTGCTGAATCAATTCGCTTCACCAAGGTAACTTCGGTCCCCGAGCCCGGAAGGTACTTCACGTGGAATTCGTCCATAAAAGTACGGATCAAGAATATCCCTCGACCCGAAACCTTCAGAAGGTTTTGGGTGGCGCAAGGATCGGGAACTTCGGCGATATTGAAACCGCTACCCTGGTCGCGAATGCGAATCTCCACCCGGTCTTTGTAAACTTCAAACCGTAGCCATACGTGCTTACTCGCGTCGTTCTTGTTTCCGTGCCAAATGGCATTGATCATCGACTCGTGCACGGCCATTTCAATCTGGTGTTCGATCTCCTCGTCGATGCCCGCTGTTCCAGCGACTCTTCGCACGATCTCTTCCGCCACCTCGAGGTTCTTGAGATCGCTCTCAAGAGTCACTTCCACAACGTTGGGTTCAGAAGTCATAGGCTGCGGGTGGAGCTATTTGTCCCGTCCATGAAATTACCTTAGGGGTGGAGGAAAGTCAAATAGCGTTCATAGGCGTGTTGGCCGAAGCATACAAAAACCACCTTCTCGAGGGAGGGATTCTTTTCCAGGAAACTTCTCACCTCGCGCAGCGCAATCGCCGTCGCGCGCTCGAAAGGGAAGCGGTACACGCCTGTACTGATGGCGGGAAAAGCGATGGTGCGAACACCCTTTTCAACCGCCAACGCCAACGACGTCCGGTAACAACTCGCCAGCAGCTCGTCTTCACCCCGGCCGCCACCGTGCCAGACCGGCCCCACGGTGTGAATCACCCACTTCGCAGGCAGGTTGTAGCCTTTCGTTATCTTTGCTTGGCCGGTGGGGCAACCTCCCAGCGTCCTGCACTCCTCAACCAGCCGAGGCCCGGCGGCCCGATGGATTGCCCCGTCCACTCCTCCGCCCCCCAGCAGCGTCGTGTTTGCCGCATTCACAATCGCATCCACTTGCTGTTTGGTGATGTCACCCTCGACTACCAAAATCCTCTCGGAAATCATCTGCTTTCCTCCCCCTTTGAGTGCGGTCCCGCCTTGCGCAACCGCTTTTGCGTCTCGCGTTCGCTCGCGCCGCTTCCGAAATGTCATTCCGAGCGGAGCGAGGAATCTTGCTCTGATTCTATCCTCCGCGATCCGCCTGAGCGCAGAGCAAGATTCCTCGCTCCGCTCGGAATGACACCGGGCGAGAGCAAGCTGCCACACTCCAAAACGCGATATTCGTGGTGGGCGTCAGGCGCTATACGTACCGTACTCGAGGAAAGCTTCGTACATGGCGCGAATGTTCTCCAGGGGCACATCCGGGCCGACCTCCCCGCAGGCAATAATACCGCCTTGCGAGGAGCCGCAAGCCTCAAAGGTTCGGTGGACTTCTTCCTTCACTTCCGCCGTTGAACCCACAGGCATGACGCGTTGCCGATCGATGTCGGTGCGAATCGCCACTCGTCCCCGGACGTTCTTCGCAATCCAGTCGTGGCCCACCACCGGGACCTGGCAATTGATCACATGCACGCCGATCTCGATCAAGTCTCCGAAAATGTCTCTTATCTGACCGTCCGTATGATACCAAACATCCATGCCTCGTTCGCGCACCCGCCGGAACATCTGCGCGTAGCGTGGCTTGAAAACCCTCCGCCAGGTTTCGGGCTTGATGAGCAAACCGGTCTGGCCGCCCCAGTCGTCGGCGAAGTGCAGGCCCTCATATTCGAGCTTGGTCCAGTTGTCAATCCAGCGCAAGTTGAAATCCAGCAAGTCGTCCAGCAGGCGGTAAAACGCCTTGGACTCGCCGGCAATATCCATCAGGAAGTTCTCCATGCCGCGTAACTGCTGGAGTTGCTCGAAGTAGGTAATCCAGGCGCCGCGAGCGTACCAACGGTCGTCGTAGCCCGCCATGTGTCCGCTGTAGAGCCGTCCTCGGGGCGGCCCGACGCTGAAATCTCCCGGCCACTTGAACTGCTCGTAGCGATTCAGTTCGCCGATGGGCCAATGGACGGGAATGCCGCAAACCCCTAGCCATTCCGAAAACCATACCGTGCCGAAGTCGTCGGTGTTTCTTCCTTTCCTATACACGGCGGGGAAATCTTCCAGAGCCATGTTTGGCATATAGTCCCAGCCGAAGTCCTCGCGGAATTGGGTCAAGATTTCGTCCAGGGCGTGGCCGTACTTCAACTGTGCCGCTGGAAGTACGGCATGAGAGATCGGCACACGATCGGGATTGTTAAAGGCTATGGCCCGCTTGACGCGCTGTCGGCTGTTCAAATTGCGCGAGTCCTTTAGGCGTTGCTCGGGAATATCGTCCGCAAGTACCGTCCGTTGGAACCAATGTCCTGCTCGTTTACACCGCTTTCGATGTGCATCCACCCACGGTAGTGGATATCATCCACGGCGCGCCGGACCTCGGGGATATTGATCGTCCCCTTTCCAAAAAGGCCGTCATAGTCCTTGGCGTGAAGCTCACAAATATGCCGGCCGAGGAAGCGAATCTCCTGGTAGATGTCATAGCCCATTTTGTGGGAGTTCCCAAGATCGTAGTGGACCTGCACCGCCTTCGAGCCCACCTTGTCCAGTACCGCCACGTGCTCCGCAGCGCTGAGCCAACTCTCGACACCCAGGACGACGCCTGCCTTTTCAGCCTTGGGGGCTATCTCTTTGAGGCGCTCGGTGACGGCGTCTGTGCCTTTCATGTCGTTCTTCAAATCGCCCTTGCCGAAAAAAGCGAGCAGCACAACATGCGTTCCAAAGGCGCGCGAGACCTCGATGCTGTCCGCCACCCACTGTTGGGCTTGGAGTTCCTTCTTATAAGGAAGTTCGTTCAGGATGCCCAGGGCCATGGATACGATCGCGACCTTGAGTTCTTTCGCCTGCTTCAGATACTTTTTCTGCAATTCCGGTTGAAGAAGTGGAAAGCCGGTTCGGGGATCTCCCATATCCACCATGATGCCATCGAGTCCCAACCGCCTCGCAACTTCCAGTGCCTCCGGATTGGTCCTCTTTCCCAGCGTCCAATCACAGGCGCCAATCTTGAAACGCTGCCCGGAGCGTGGGCTGGGTTTGCACCCGAGGGACGAGGAACTCGGGAATCCCGCCCCTATCGAGAGCCCCGCCAGGCCCAGGCGGGCGCTGGATTTCATCATCTCGCGCCGTGTTTGTCTTGAGAGGTTCATTGTTGCTTCACTCCTTCAGACCATGAAGCTTCGGGTCCAACCTTTCCTTGGATTTCATCAACTGCTCCCAGCTAACCTCGGCGTGTTTGTAGGCGGCCATGCGACCCAGGATCGTGGTTAGGTTGCTCCTCACGCTCGGCGCCGTGGTGGGGTTGGAGAACCAGCTCCCAGTGATGTCATCATAGAAAGCCGCAATGTTGCGAACCGCCCCCGCCTTGTACAACCCCTCTGAGGTTCCGCCCTCGTAAGGGACTTTTCCTCGGATTCCCACTTTCCCTGAATAATGCGTGTCAATCGTGCCCTGGGCGCCGTACATTCGACAGAGGATGTCGTCGTGGCCTTCACCAAATTGCTTGGAGGCGAAGGTCACAATCACATCTTCGGGGAAGGTGAAGATGACGGAGAAATGGTCCCAGCAACTACCCTCGCGGCGCGATTTCAATCCGCCCGTCCCGGAGGCGCGAAGAGGATGGTTGTCCATTATCCAGGTGGCGACGTCGAGGGCGTGAATGTTCTGCTCAGTGATGATATCGCCCGAAAGAGCCCGGTCCACCCCCCAGGCGCGCAAGCGGCGCTCCGGGTCCTTGGGGTCGATCTGCAACTGTTCGATCAAGCGGGTGAACGGGGACCCCGTCCAGTAGGCAGCTTCCCCGCATAAAATCTGGCCAATATCACCGTTGTGCACGCGCTTGATCGCTGCTTGATAAAAAGGGTCGGTGCGGGTTTGAAAATCCACCAGGAAGCATCGGTTGTTGGCCGTAGCCTTGGCGCTGCTCTCCTCGATGCTTCGACAGCCCGGCACGTCCACGGCCACCGGCTTGGCGAGATACACGTGCACCCCGGCATCCACGGCAGCGGCGGCTTGTTCAGGATGGAAATAAGGCGGGCTTTCGATGGCTACGGCATCAATTCTCGCTTCCAGCATTCTGCGGTATCCCTGAAGGCCCGAATAACAGCGCTCGGAAGCCACGTTATACTTTGCGCCAAAGGCTCTCACTTTATCCGGGAAGTAATCCATCGCGGCCACGACTTCATACCCGCCGTGCTGCTGAAAGAGATCGGCAATCCAAGTCCCTCGGCCGCCGCAGCCAATCATGCCGAGCGCGATCTTGGAGTTAGCTTGCGACCCGCGCACAAGCTCGGGTCTCATAATGGCGAAGGAAATGGCTGCCGCTCCGGCGCCGGCAATGAACTCTCGTCGGTCCAGCGTCCTCCCTCGCGGGAATGCGGGCGATTGCTTTGATTCTTCTGCCATGAGGTTGTACTCCTCCGGGTGGAATCTTGCGGAAATACAAAACACCTGGCGAACCATAGCAGATTGCCGGCAATGACACAATAGTGGATTGACTGGACATGGCACGGGGCGGCTGGCGGGGTGGTAAAATTGTTCTTGACAATGGACCGAATTTGCCATACCGTGCCGCTCGCTGGCCTTCTGCACGTGTAGCATTAAAGGCTTGTAGTACTTATTGCGCCGGGTCGTCGGTCAACACACTTACAGGAGGTTATCTCATGGTGATATCCCATCGCGGGCGGCATTTGAAGCTGCCTAATACGTCCGCCACCGCCTTGAGGTTTCTAGTCTTCATAGCGATGGCTATTTCTCTAACAATTGTCCAGGCGGCGGCGCAAAGCCGAGCCTCGGGCGAGATTCGCGGAACCGTTTTGGATACTAGCGGCGCCGCCATACCCGGTGCCGCTATTACGATCCAGAACACAGATACCGGCGTCATCACCAAGCTCACCAGTGACAACACGGGTGTTTACGATGCCGCATCGGTAGATCCAGGCAACTACAGCGTCTCCTTTGAAAAGGAGGGCTTCAAGAAGACTATCAAGAGCAACATCGTATTGCACGTAGAAGCAATCACCATTAACGCGACGATGGAAGTAGGAGCAGTGTCCCAGCAAATCGAGGTCAAGGGTGGAGCGCCCCTGGTCCAGACGGAAACCTCCGACAGGGCAGCGACCCTTACCTCTGTTGCGGTTTCCGAACTCCCCAGCGTCAATCGTTATTGGATGGACTACACCTACTTGGTGCCGGGCGCCAACGGGCAGATGACACAAAATACCTTCAATAACTCCAATAATGGACTTAGCGTGGGGTTTAACGGGCAAGGTGCATATCAGATGTTGGGGTTACAGGATGGCGGTACCGCCACCTTCCTGCCGGGTCAGAATTACGTCGTGACTCCCATCCAAGCCATCAGCGAAATCCAGATGTCGACGAGCAATTTCAGCGCTGAGTACAGCAACGGCTTGGCCGTCTTCAACGTGACCATCAAAAGCGGTACCAACAAATTCCACGGCGAGGGTTTTGAATTTGTCCAGAATGATAAACTCGAAGCCCGCAACTTCTTCTCGCCCACCAGAGCGCCGCTGCGCTGGAACATGCTTGGCGGCGCCATTGGCGGACCCATCAAGAAGGACAAGCTTTTCTTCTTCTTCAGCTACCAGTACAATCCCACGAACACTTTCTCGTCAACCGTAACCACTTACCCTACGGCGGCGATGCGGGAAGGGGACCTGTCGGGACTGCCCACCGTTTACGATCCCAACACCCTGGTGCAGAATCCCGACGGCACCTATTCCCGTACGCCTTTTCTCAACAACCAAATTCCGACCAATCGGATCAACGCGGCGGCGAAGGCGATCATGAACTACTACCCCATACCCAACTATGGTGCCGCGGGCGCTGTGGTCAACAACTACTATTATTCGGTCCCGGGCCCGAATAACAGCCAAACCTACGACTGGAAGGTCAGTTACAACATTTCCTCCGGGAACCGCATAACCCTCTCCGAGAATTATTACCGGCAAAATCAGCCCGGGGAGGGGCCGGTCTGCCCGATCGATTGCATCAGCAATCTTTCACACTACACAACGGCCGTGCTCACCGATGTGTGGAGCATTACTCCCAACACGGTTAACGAATACCGGGAGTCCATGATGCGCTCCCACCAACCGTTTCCCGGTTTGGAGTTAGGCAAGGATTGGGGCTCCATGCTGGGGATCGCCCAACTTACCGCCACGGCATTTCCCGGTATCACTATTAACGGTACGGGAGCCCCCGCTGCCATCGGTACCTCGTTTAAGCACGCAATGCTGGGCTACTTGACGGTGACGGAAGCGGATACGCTTACCTTGATCCGAGGCAAACACATCTTGAAATTCGGCGGCGAGTACAACAACAGCCGGGACAACCTGGCTTGGGCTGATGTTAACGCCGGCAATTTCAACTTCACCGGGCAGTTCACTGAGGATCCGCAGAATCCCTCGACTACGGGAGCGGGCTTTGCCGACTTCCTGCTGGGCATACCAGGCTCCTGGTCCGATGGCTGGACCCCGGCGGACGGCAACCGGACCGGCAACGCCCAGGCCTTTGCCCAGGATGACTTCAAAATCACTCCCAAGCTCACTCTCAACATGGGCATCCGCTGGCTGGTGCAACGCGGGTATACCGAACAGTACAATCGGCTGGGAAGTTTCGATCCTACCATCACCAACCCCGCCACCAATACGCTGGGTGCCATGTGGTATGGCGGTCAGCGAATCGGGATCCGGGCAAACGGCAACAATGCCTTGCAGGCCACCAAATGGGGAAACTTTGAACCGCGCATTGGTTTCGCTTGGGCGCCTAAAAATAACTGGTCCATTCGCGGCGCTTACGGAATCTTCGACAACATGTGGGGTGGAGACACCTATCAAGCGGGGTGGGGAATGGGCATTTCCGTGTCCGGGAACGATTCCGCGGCGCTTCACGGGCACCCCTTGGTCCCATTTATGACCTTGGACGCCGGGCACGCGCCTCCCGCCTTGCCGCATTTCCCGCCCACCGCCGACTTCTACAACGGGACCGGTGTACCCTATTGGACCTACAACCACATTCCCATGGCGTATATCCAACAGTGGCACGTCAGCGTGCAGCATCAATTCAGCAGCGATACGATGCTTGAGGTCGGATACGTGGGGGCCCGAGGCGTCCACCTTCCCAATCCGTACGATATGAACCAACTTACCGAAGCCGCTATTCAGCAAGTTATTGCGGCTGGCGGCGGAGTCGTCGGCGCACAAAACATCAACGTTCAGCCCTATCGTCCCTATCCCCAATTCACGGGCATTACCTACCAGGCATTTGGCGGGTGGAGCAACTACCATTCGCTCCAAATTAGCCTGAAGAAGAACATGTCGCACGGGCTGGCGCTGCAAACGAGCTATACCTATGGCCATGCGATAGACACCAACACCCAGAACGGCTGGGCCGGCGCCGAATCGGACTTTCAGATCGCGGGGCGCCCCGATCTCAGTTACGGTAATGCCCAAATTGACGAAAGGCACATCTTCAACGGCGCGTTTGTCTACCAATTGCCCTTCGGGACGGGAAAGGCCTTCCTTAATAGTGGGACAGTCTTGAACGGCTTCGTGGGCGGTTGGCAACTCAGCAACACTTGGCAAGCGCTGACCGGCATACCATTTTCG